>Ga0302279_10003509_pt1 | contig 19434 bp, 18 predicted proteins | sample III_Bog_N3_3_FD_194541 | JGI IMG/M metagenome (GOLD analysis project Ga0302279, IMG submission 194541) | Peat permafrost microbial communities from Stordalen Mire near Abisko, Sweden - III_Bog_N3_3 | ecosystem: Environmental > Terrestrial > Soil > Wetlands > Peat | place: Sweden: Abisko...
TGATCGACCCGCTCGTGGACAGTGCCACCAGGCAGGGCTGTCCGCCAGTACCCGACCCTGTCGTACTCACCAGTTCCGCCATCGCGGTGCCGGTGACAGTCACCGACGATGCGTTGCTGAATAATTGCGATACCGTCAGCGGCACATTCCGCTGCACCGTGACCTTGATCGCGGTGTCCGAACTGCTTTTTGCCCCGGTGGTGACCTGGGCGGTCACCATATTGTCGCTCAATGTGCTGGTGGCGGCGGTCCAGGTTGGCGTCGTCATGCCCTGTGCGCCGTTCAGTTGCGCCATGCGCGCGGCGGCGGTCGCGGCGGTCTGGCGATTGCTGGTCGCCTTGTAATTCAACGCCCCGGCGATCGCCGCGGCATCCGCGGCCCGCTGCACATCCACCTGCACGACGGACCAGTTTGTCACCTCCATACCGAGTGACAACGCGGTGGTGAGCACCGGCGCCGCCATCGCGACCCAGACCGCCACCCCGGCGTGCCGAGCGCGCAGCAACATCGAACCGAAGGGACTCATTGCATCACCTCGTACCGCACCATCGGCCTGCTAGGCCATTCGGACTAATCCAACGGCCGAGCCCGGCTGGCCATATGGCGGAATTTACCTCAGGGATGGTTTTAGCGGAGTTTCACTTCCGGCGGGGCAAGGCAGTCAGGAGGGTTTCAATGCTGGTTCTTCGGGTTGGACGGCAATCGGTCGGCTTCGATGCGAGCTGCCTTTCGGTGTTGCGCAAGCAGGGCCTCACGTGTGAAAGCGCCGGCAACGGTCGCGACGCCCTCGAATACCTCAAAAACTACGATTACGATGTCGCGTTGATCGACCTTCAGCTACCGGACATGCCGGGATACGAGGTGATCCGGCTGGCGCGCATGGCCGGTCTGCCCACACCGGCGCTGATCCTGGCAGATCATGCCACGGCGCCGGTCAGGACCAGGGCACTCGACCAGGGCGCGGACGATTTTGTTGCTATGCCATGCGAACTCAGCGAATTGCTGGCGCGGATGCGCGCCGTGGTACGGCGAAGCCAGGGGCACACCCGCTCCGCGCTGCGATTCGGTCCTGCAGAACTCGATCTCGCCAAGCGGGAACTCCGTGTCAACGGCCGGCGTGTAACCGTGTCGCGGCGGGAGTTCGCTGTGCTGGAACTGCTGTTTCTCAAGCAGGGTGTGATCCTGACGAAGACCGCCTTTTTGAACCATCTTTATTGCGGCACCGAAGAGCCCGAACTGAAGACCATCGACGTAATCATTTGCCGCCTGCGCAAAAAGCTGGCGGCGGCCGGCGTCGGCACGCTGATCGATACGGTCTGGGGCTGCGGCTACATCCTGCGGGAACAGGCGCCGGCTGAAATCGCCGTCGTCTCCACCGGGCGCCTCGCCTTCGCCTGAGGAACCAGGCCGTTCGATGTGCCACCCGCCAAACGCATCCACCCGCCGGCGACGGGCGACAATTCGCGCCTTGACGATCATCCCCGGTCTGCTCGCAGCCGGGCTTGCGCATGCCGATCTGACCTGCGAGCAGGCCGCCGCGGCGGCAGAACAATCCGAACACCTGCCGCCCGGCCTTCTGCTGGCGATCGGGCGCGTCGAGACTGGCCGCTGGGATCGTGCCCGCGGCCAGATCGTTCCCTGGCCATGGTCGATCGACGCCGCGGGAAACGGGCGGCAATTCGCGGTTAAGGACGACTCGGTCAAAGCCGCACAGGCATTGCTGGACAGCGGACAACACAACGTCGATGTCGGTTGCTTCCAAATCAGCCTGCTGCATCATCCGGCGGCATTCTCCGACCTCGGCCACGCGCTCGATCCCGCCGCCAACGCATCCTACGCCGCTCGGTTTCTCGGCGACTTGCACGCGCGGCTGGGACGATGGGAAGACGCAGTCGCCGCCTATCACTCCGCTGATCCCGCGCTTGGCGTGCCGTACCAGCAGCGGGTTTACGCGCGTTGGGATATGCCGGCCGAGACTGCTGAGCCCGGCATTCATGTCTGGACACCCAGTCCGACGGGCGCCGCACCCGGGGTGATCGTGCTGCGTGCCTCGGCCACCCGGTTGCCGCACGTCATCACACCATCCGACTGACCGGCACGCCGCCGCTCCCGCCAGGCCGCCGCCACCGCCAGGGCCAGAACCAGCCACGCTGCCACCGGCGCGATGAACCAGTGCGCGGTGCCGCTCAAATTCCCCGACACCAGAGGCAGCACGAAGGCTGTTGCCATCAGCGTCTTGGTCCATGGTGCAAATTCGCCAGAGCGCACCAACCAGGCGATCGCCACACCCGACAGCATCAGGTCGTAGAACATGACGATCGGCACGGCCACGGGTGTTGCCGCCAGCAAAACGGCCGCCCGCGCGGGCAAGCTCAGCTTGCGTCGCCAGACGATGCCCACCAGAACGCCCGCCCCGGCTGTGGCGACCGCTTGAACCATTCCGGCCTGCGACGGGTTCAGCCCCAGCACCAGCATCGCGCCAAACGGACTGGTCAGGCCGGCAAGATCGATGGCGTCACTGGCATAAACCGATTGCGATGCAGCCATCGCCTGCCAAAATGCCGCCCAGGTTTGCCAGCCGAAGACACTGGCGGACAGACCGACCAATACGACGACGGAACCGGCCGCGGCAATAACGGCGCGGACATGGCCGCCGGCAAGCAGCGCGACAGGGATCAGCAAGCCAAGATGCGGTTTGTAGCAGAGCGCGCCGAACAGCAGCCCCGCCAGCACCGGCTGCCGATCGATCCGAGCGGTTGCGGCCGCGAACAGGGCCGCGGTCAGGAACGCGTTCTGTCCGGTGCCAAGGGTCCAGAACACCGCGGGAAACGCCAGCAGGAACACAAAATTCGTGTCGCGCAGGATTGCGCGCAGCGCCATCAGGCACAATACCGCGCTGCCGGCCTGGAAGGTGACAAACGCAACCAGGTAGGGCATTCGGGCCAGCGTCCGGCACAGCAGCAGGAAGACGGGCGGATAGTAAAAAAAGTTGTAAGCGATACCGGGTTCGGTCGCCATCTGCTCCGCCACGTAATGAGCCGACCGATCATAGGCGAGCCAAGCGGTGCCCTGCGCCGCCAGTTGGCCGGCAGCATAGAAGCTCACAAAATCGGTGCTGAGCGGGTGCGGCAAGGCAACCACCAGTCCATGCGTGCCGGCGATCCCGAACAGCAGCCCGGCACACGCGCAGACCAGCAGAATCCAGGCGTAAGCGGTGGCACGCCGCGGCGTCAGCCACGCACCGTCGCGAATCGGCTGCAATACCCTGAGCATCCGGAAACCTCATTTGCCGCGCAATCGACGCTTTGTCCGGCAATCCAGGTTGCCGGCCGGTTTCATGCGACGGAACGCCGATGAATTCATGACAACCCGGCCGAAACTGAAACCAGCATTTAACTTCTCGGGTGATTATCTCCGCCTGCGCGCGTTCCGTTCCAAGGCTGCGGAACTCGGCACCGGGCAAACAAGGGAAAGGAATGCAATGATGATCGAGTATGTGAAGACGTGGCTGGCACTCAAGTCCGACCGGCGTGCCGTGACGGCGCTTGAATACGGCCTGATCGCCGGCGTGATCGTCGCCGTTGTAGCGGTCGGCTTCGGCGTGCTGGCCACCGATCTGTCGAACAAGTTCAGCGCTATCGGTGGCAGCCTCTAAGCGATCCAGCCGGTTGCTGGCCCACGGCGTGGCGCGGCGTTTTCTCGCGTCACGCCGCCGGTCTCCTGGCGCACTCTGGCGGATGCGAGATTTGTCATGCCATACGCCTGGTCAGCGATTTTGACAGCCGCGCCGGTCCTGCTGGCCGCCGTGGCACTGATGGTCGCCGCGATGCACGATATCATCGCACGCACCGTACCAAATGGCCTGGCGTTGCTGATTGCATTGTTAGGCATCATCGCCCACATCGCCGATCGCCGGCTGCTCGCCGGCCTGGCGGCAGGCGTGATCGTCTTTTTGATCGCGGCCGTCTGCTGGCGGCGTGGCTGGCTGGGCGGTGGCGACGTCAAGTTGCTGGGTGCCGTCGCGATCGTTCTGCCACCAGCGGCCTTGCCAACGTTCATCGTCGCCATGTCGGTCGCCGGCGCGCTGCAGGCCGCCGCCTACCTGTCGCTCCGCCGCATCATCCCCGAACCGGACCACCGCCGGCCGGCCGGCGTGATAGCCCGCGGACTGCGTGCCGAACGGTGGCGGATCCTGCGCGGCGGGCCGTTGCCCTATGCCTGCGCCATCGCCGCCGGCTTCCTGTTCGTTCTTTGCCGGCAAGGTGTGTGATGCTGCTGCGCGTCGCCTTCTTCGTGCTGATGGCGCTGGGCCTGATCGGCTTCGGCACCGTCGCCTGGATCACCACCCGCCCATCCGAGGGAGCCGCCGCCGCCGCGCCGCCGCCTGTCCGCAAGGCCATCCTGGTGAGTGCCCAACCGCTGCGCGCCGGCAGTCTGCTGAAACCCGAAGACCTGAGCGGCAAGGACATGCCAACCCCCGACAGCGACCTCAGCCCCGACACCGCCGAGGCGCGTCGTGCGCTGGTGGGCGCCATGGTCCGCCGCCCCTTGGCCGCGGGGGAGCCACTGCGGGCCGAGGACATCATGAAACCCGGCGATCATGGCTTCCTGGCCGCGGTGATGGAACCGGGCGCCCGCGCGGTCACGATCCCTGTGGATGCCGCCAGCGGCCTGTCCGGCCTGGTCTGGCCCGGCGACCGGGTGGATCTGATCCTCACCCAGGCCAACACTGATGCGACCATACCGCGCGGGCGGCGGGTCGGGGCCGAAACCGTGCTGTCCAACGTGCGGGTCATCGCGATCGATCAACAACTGATGCAGGGCACGGGCGATGGCCAGGCAAGGACCGTGACGCTGGAGGTCAACGCCGACCAGGCCCAGCGGGTCGCGGTCGCCATGCGACTGGGTCAGTTGTCGCTCTCCGTGCGGTCAGCCAGCACCGACAGCTCCGCGGCGCTGACCGGCAGCGCCGGTGCGGCGACCTGGGCCCGGGATGTGCTGCCGTCGCTGCTGACCGAACCGAAGGCCTCGTCCGAAGCAACGATGCACGTCTATGGCGGCAACAAAGACCCCAAGGAGTTCAGTTTCCCATGACCCGGCCTGGATTCCTGGCCTGCCTGTTCGGTCTGCTGTTGCGTGCATCGGCGTCGGTCGCGCAAGGGCCGGCGGCCCCACCGGACGAACTGCCACCCCCGGTCGCGCAGCACGCGGCACTGGCCCTGGAGGCCGGTACCGGAAAGATCATGACGTTGACCGGCGCGGCGGCCAACGTGTTCGTTGCCGATCCGAAGGTGGCCGAGGTCCGGCCGGGGAGCGCCACCAGCCTGTTCCTGTTCGGGGTCGGCGCGGGCCACACCACCGTTGCGGCGATGGATGCCGGCGGGCACCTGCTGGCAGAATATGACGTCACGGTTCAGCCCTCCGCCTTTGGTGCGCACCAGGCCGAGGCCGCCATCGCGCGCCTGGTGCCAGGCAGCCGTGTGAGGATTCAGGCGCAGACAAGAGGACTGCTGTTGACCGGTGCGGTCAACAGCCCCGCCGACGCGGCTCAGGCGGTCATGATCGCCAAGGGCTACAACCCCGATTCGCCGAACGTCGATAATGAGCTGACCATCGATTCGCCGGTTCAGGTCACCCTCAACGTCCGCATTGCGCAGATGTCGCGCGAGGTCGTGCGCAAGCTCGGGGTGAACTGGGCGACTCTGGGCAATATCGGGCGGATCGCGCAGTTCAGTCCGGCGCTGCAACTGACCGCCAGCACCACCACCACCAGCCTCACGCAGACTTGCCCGACCTGTCTTGGCCTGGGTTTCCTGGGCGTGATCGATGCGCTGGCAAACGACAACCTGGCGCATGTGCTGGCCGAACCCAACCTGACGGTCATGAGCGGCCAGGCCGCCAGTTTCCAGGTCGGCGGCGAATACCCGATCCCTGTCATCGGCGGGGCGTTAGGCCAGATCGTAATCAGTTACAAAGATTACGGCGTGATGCTCAATTTCGTGCCGACGGTGTTGAATGACGGGCGGATCAACCTGCACGTGAAGCCGGAAGTCAGCGAACTCAGCGTGCAGAATTCGGCCCAGATCGCCAGCGGAACCGCGGTTTTGCAGGTGCCGGCGCTGACTGTGCGGCGGGCGGAAACGACGGTGGAGCTGGGCAGCGGCGAGAGTTTTGCGATCGCCGGCCTGTTGCAGCAGGAAACCCAGGACGGCGCCTCCGGCGTGCCCGGCGCCGGTGACATTCCCATTCTGGGGGCGCTGTTCCATGACGACCAGTTCCAGCGCACCGAAACCGAACTGGTGGTGGTGATAACACCCTATATCGTTCGGCCGGTGAAGGCGCTTTCGTCCTTGCACCTCCCGACTGACGGCTACACGCCGCCATCCGACATCGATCGCCTGTTGCTCATGCGTCAGGTCGCGGCCGGTAGGGCGCCGGTTGCGGTGCGGCTTCCCGGCGATGCTGGATTCATCGTGCAATGAGGACGCAATGAACATGCCCGATATCGTTCCGCTGCCATTGCGGGGAAAGGCATGGCTGCTCCCGATCGCGCTTCTCGCACTGTCCGGCTGCGGGAGCCGCGATCCCTATCGCCGCACCGACGTGTGGCAGCCGACCGGGTCCAATGCCGCCAACATCGCGGCGATGGTCGCCAATCCAAACGACCTGCGCCAGGGCCGCGGCGTGACCCGGAACGACACCATCGAACCGGCCGCCGCGGTCAACCGCCTGTGGACCGACAACCCCCGGCCTCTGGCACCGTCCGCGGGAGCCAGCGCTGGATCGGGTGCCCCGGCCGGTCAGGGCGGGGGCAGCCCGCCCGCCGCCAGCCCGTCGGGAAACTGACGCGATGCCCGGCGATGGCCCGCTTACGCAAGTGCCGGCCGGCGCCACCGCGCTGGGGGCCCGCCACGACCGGCCGGATTTCGTTGCCTTCGTCACCGACGGGAAGTCCGAACAAATCCTCACCGACGGGCTGGCCGACGTCATCACCGGTCATCCCGACATTCGCCGCGGCGGCGTCCGCGTTTCGACCTCCGCCATGCAGAAACAGGTGACCCCCAAGGTGCTGATCGTCGATGTCAGCGGCGAGGAAGCCCCGCTTGCCGCACTGGGCGATCTCGCCAACGTGGTGGAACCCGATGTCTGCGTGCTGGTCATCGGCGAGATCGAGCATGTCGATTTCTACCGCGAAGTCACCCGCAGCCTGGGGGTTGCGGAATATCTCGCCAAGCCGCTGTCCCGCGACAAGGTCGCACGTCATTTCGGGGCGTTCATCAAGGGTCGCGCGCCGGCGCCGGACACGGTGCATGGCGGGCGCGCCATCGCGGTCACGGGTGTGCGCGGCGGGGTGGGCGCAACCACGGTCGCGGTCAACCTGGCCTGGCATTTCGGCGTCCTGATCCACCGCCACACCGTCCTGCTGGACCCCGACATCCACCTCGGCTCTGCGGCCTTCCTGCTGAACATCGCGCCGGGCCCCGGATTGCGCATGGCGCTGGAGGCGCCCGAGCGGATCGATGCATTGCTGGCGGAGCGGGCAGCCCAGCCGGCGGCCAATCGTTTGCACGTGCTTGCCAGCGAGGAAAAACTCGCGACCCACGCCGCGCATGCGCCCGGCGCCGCGGCCGCGCTGCTCGACGCGTTACGGCGGCGCTACAATTTCATCGTGGCTGACGTGCCCTTCGGGCCGGTCGCGCTGTACCGCGATCTGCTGGACCTGGTCGATCAACGGGTGCTGGTGATGGAGCCGACGCTGGCCGCGGTGCGCGACACCGTGCGGCTGATGGCGCTGCCGAAAGGCGCGCGCCAGGAGCAGCGGCCGATCGTGGTGCTGAACCGGACGGGACTGCCGGGTGGCCTGAACCGCAGGCAGGTCGAGGATGCGCTGAAGATGAAGGTCGACGTGGTCATTTCGGACTTGCCACGGCAAGTCGGCCAGGCCGCCACCATGGGTGAACCGGCCATGACCAGCAGCAGCGGCTTCCGGACCGGCATCCAGGAGGTGGCGCGCCAGGTCGGTTCTGTTGGCCTGGTCGATTCCATACCGGACGCTCGGCCCGACACCGGTCCGGGCCGCGGCAAGCGCCGCTCCTGGTTCGGCCGCCGGTCATGAGCACGATGTTCTCGACGACCTTTGGCCGGCGCGGCCCGGTCCGCCTGCAGGCCCCCCCGCAGAGCGAAGCCGTGGCGGTTCCCGCGCCGGCGGTGGTTCCGGATGCGGCGATCGCCGATCTGCGCAGTGCCTGCCTCGCGCGCCTGGATCCGTCCGTGGTGGCGGCGATGCCGGTCGATCGCCTGACCGGCGATGTCGAACGGTTGATCTCGGAAATTGCCAACGACCGGCGCGTGCAACTGAATGCCCGCGAGCAGCGCGGGCTGGCGGCTGAACTCGTGCATGACATCGTGGGCATGGGACCGCTGGAGCCGTTGCTGGAGGACGACAGCATCAACGACATCATGGTCAACGGCCCGGACCGCACCTTCGTCGAGCGGGGCGGCAAGGTCGTGCTGTCGAACGTGCGGTTCCGCGACACCCAGCATTTGTGCAATATCTGCCAGCGCATGGCCGCGGCTGTCGGGCGGCGGATCGATGAGTCCAGCCCGATGGTCGATGCGCGCCTGATGGACGGGTCCCGCGTCAACATCGTGTTTCCGCCGCTGGCGTTGGATGGGCCCTATATCTCGATCCGCAAGTTCGGCAAGAAGGCGGTCGATTTCGCTCGGCTGATCGAGTGGAAAGCGCTGACCCTGCAGGTCGCCCACGTCCTCGAAATCGCCTCCCGTGCCCGTCTGAACGTGGTGATTTCGGGCGGCACCGGTTCGGGCAAGACCACCCTGATGAATGCGATGTCGCGGCTGATCGACCATGGTGAACGGGTGGTGACGGTGGAAGACGCCGCCGAACTGCAATTCCAGCAGCCGCACGTGGTACGGCTGGAAACCAGGCCGTCCAGCCTGGAGGGGCGCGGCGAGATCAACCAGCGCGATCTGGTGCGCAACGCGCTGCGGATGCGGCCCGACCGCATCATCATCGGCGAAGTCCGCGGTGCCGAGGCGTTCGACATGCTGCAGGCCATGAACACCGGCCATGACGGCAGCATGTCCACCATTCACGCCAACACCACGCGCGACGCGCTGACCCGCATCGAGAACATGGTGCAGATGGGCAATATGGGCCTGCCGTCGCGCGCCATTCGCACCCAGATCGTCGGCGCCATCGACCTGATCATTCAGGTGGAACGCCAGCGCGATGGCGGCCGCCGCGTCACCCAGGTGACCGAGGTCTGCGGGATGGAAGGCGATATCATCACGCTGAATGACATCTTCCAGTTCGAGGTGCTGGGCGAGGGGGCGGACGGACGATTATTCGGCCGTTACAAAATCAACCGCGTGCCGCCCAGCTTCGCCCGCCGTCTGGCTTATTTCGGTCTGGACAGAGCCTGGCGGGCCGCACTCGAAGAGGCGGAGGTGCCCTAATGCCCGTGATCCCACATGCCCTGCAATATAGCCTGCTGGGTGGTGCCTGCCTGTTCCTGGTGGGACTCGGGATCAGCAGCTTTCTGGTTTCGCGTGCGCAAGCTGTGCGGGAGCGGCGGGCCATGCGCCTTGCATCGATCGTCGCGCCGCATTTGCGCACCACGCGGATCGAGATGACTGCGTTCCTGGCACCTGACCGCAAGCACGACCGGTCGATGCTGCAAAATGCGGCTCTGATATTTGGGTTCGATACCGAAAAATCCGCGCTCTACCCGGCAAAGTGGTGGGTGGTGTTGCTCGTGACCTTCGGCATCGCCTGGGTTGTTCAGTCGTTGTCCTCGGGTTTCCTGGGGCCGAGATCGCTGGCGGCGGTACCGGTGGGCTGGATCATGATGAGCCGCAGCTATTTCGGCTGGGTGGAAAACCGGCGGAAAAAGCTGCTGCTGGCGCAATTTCCTGATGCCCTGGCGATGATCGTGCGCAGCATCCGGGTCGGCATTCCGGTGCTGGAGGCTGTCAGAGCGGTGTCACGGGAGATTCCGGCACCAACCGGCACCGAGTTCGAACGGCTGATCAACCAGGTCTCGATCGGCGCCTCGCTCGACGATGCGGTCGCGGAACTGGCACGCCGGGGCGGCTTGCCGGAGTACCGGTTCTTTGCCACCGCGCTGGCATTGCAAAATCAGACTGGCGGCACGTTGAGCGAGACGCTGGAAAATCTCGCAGATGTCATCCGCAAGCGCGCGGCACTGCGCGCCAAGGGACACGCGATGACATCGGAGGCACGCAGCAGCGCGATGATCCTGGCGGTTTTGCCATTTTTCACGGGTGGACTGCTGTTCGTACTGAACCCGCCCTACATCATGCTGCTGTTCACCGACCCCACCGGAAAGACCATGTTCGCCTCGGCGGTCATATCGCTGTCGCTGGGTTTGTTTGTGATCCGCACCATCATTCGCAGGACGCTGCCATGACGAACGGCTGGTCGCTGACCGCCGGCGGCCTCATGCTGGCCGTGTTTTGCCTGGCGGCAACATTCCTGCTGCGCGACATCCGCCGGCAGGAGCGGATCGTTGCGCGTGTCCGAACCATCCACGGCGATGCGCCCGAGGTGCGCGTCGCTGCCAACGCCGATGAGATCCGGGTGGCCGCGATGCGCACGATTGCCTCCTTCGGGCAGGCAATTCTCAAAAGCGGCCTGGTTCCGGCTCGTACCCGAGCAGAGCTGGAGGCGATGCTGGCGGCATCGGGGTTGCGGGGTCCACAGGGTGTGGGCGTGTTTCTGGGTTGCAAGTTCCTGACATTGATGGCCTTCCCGGTGGTTGCGTGGCTGCTGACGCGCGATATGCAACTGGCCCCGATGATGCACATGATCGTTCCGGCTGCGGCGGGGATCCTCGGATTGGTTTTGCCGGACTGGGTGATCGGGCGCCGGCGCAAGCAATACCAGGACCGGCTGGAGCGCGGCCTGCCCGACGCGTTGGATATGATGGTGATCTGCGCGCAGGCGGGCCTCGGCCTGGGACCCGCGATCATCCGGGTTGCCGGCGAAATGGGCCTGTCGTACCGCGAGATTGGCCTGGAACTCGGACAGACGGCAAATGAGCTGCAGATCATGTCCGATAGCCGCATTGCGCTGAGCAATCTGGGCGGCCGCACCGGGATCGACGGATTCCGGCGGCTGGCAACCACGTTGATCCAGACGATCCAGTACGGCACGCCGCTGAGCGATGCGCTGCGGTCTTTGTCGGCGGAGTTGCGCCAGGATAGTCTGACGCAGTTGGAAGAACGCGCGGCGCGCTTGCCCGTGATGCTGACAATGCCGATGATTTTCTTTATCCTGCCATGCGTGTTCCTGATCGCCGGTGGGCCGGCCATGATCCAGGTGATGAAGGTTTTCGACAATTGAGGTCAGGATCATCGATGTCGCATTGGCGCATGTTTGCAAACTGCATGGCTGTGCTGGCCTTGCTCGCCGGTTGCGGTCACCACGCAGCGGAACGCGGCGCGACCCCGGGTGTCGATGTCGGTGAAGCGGCATTGCGCGGCGGATCGGCTGAGGTGGCGTTGCAGGTGGCGAACGGAATATTGGCCACGCGGCCCACCGATCGCACGGCACTGTGTGTGCAGGGCGATGCCCTGACGTCGCTGGGCCGCATGGCCGAGGCGGAGACGAGCTATGACGCGGCCTTGAAGTCTGATCCCGGGTCCACGCGCGCTCGTCTCGGGTTAGGTCGGCTGCGGCTGGCGACCGACCCGGCCGCAAGTGAGGCCTTGTTCCGGGAGGTGCTTCGGCATGACCCCCGCAGTACGACGGCGCTGAGCGATCTGGGGATTGCTCTGGACCTGCAAGGCCGCCACGCGGAAGCGCAGAAAGCGTACCGCGAGGCTTTGGGGATCAACCCCGAATTAACGGCGGCCCAGGTCAATCTCGCCCTTTCGCTGGCCATGAGCGGGGATGGAAGCGGCGCCTCCAGGCTGATTGAACCGCTGGCTGCCACACCGAATGCCAACCGCAAAATGCGGCATGACTATGCGGCGGTACTGGGGATGAGCGGAAAGACCGTTGAGGCCGAACGGGTGCTGGAGCCTGATTTGAGCCCGGCAGAAATCCAGCAGTTCATGGCCACGCTCGCTTCGTCAGGCCCGGGGCAGAACAGACTGGCCGTGCCGGCTTTGCCCTCGGCGGGCGTTGGTGGCGTGCAGGTTCAGCTTGGCGCGTTGCCAAACGAGGATGCGGCCCAGGCGGAATGGCAGCGGCTGCAGGAGCGGCTTCCCGGCCTGTTGGCCGGCCACCAGGCCTTGGTGACCCAGAATGAGCGTGACGGGCACGTCTTCTGGCGCCTGGGGACGGATGGCTTCACCGACAAGGACACGGCCCGGGACTTTTGCCAGCGCCTGCGCGAGGCGAACGCGGCGTGCACGGTCATCGCGCGCTGATGGACCGGGGTGGTCGAACGATGCAAAGGCCGGATCGGGTATGACGCAGCCCTGCTTCGCTGTGCGGCGGGGGATTTTTGCGTTGAGTCCGACCTCAGTCGGCCGCGGATGAAACCTCGATATCGGCCGAGGGCCGCCGGACGGGCACAGGCCTTCCGCGCCGGGATCGGGTTTGCGGCAGGCGGACGTTGCCGTCCTCAGTCACCAACTGGGCATAGCCTTCCCGGGTCAGCGCCCTGGCGATCTTGCGTTTCGCACTGGCCTCCAACTGGTGGACGCGCTCGACCGAAACACCGAAGCGTCCGGCCAGGTCCGACAGATGGGTAATCTTGTCGGTATCGGCCAGACAGCGCGCCTGGAAGACGGTTCGCTCCCGCTCCCCCAGAATTTCGTTGGTCAGGGCCATGACGCGCGCCCGCAGTCTGGCGTGATCGAGCCGCAGGATGGCCGAGTCTTCGGAACCGGCGGTTTCATCCGCCAGCGTATCTTCCAGCATGCCGGCGTCGTGGCCGCCCGGTCCCGGTTGGTTCAGACTGAGGGAACCGCCTTGCAGCATGCGCAGGCTGCAGGCGATATCGCTGGGGTTCAGGCCAATCCTGTGGCTGATTTTTTCGCAGATTGCACTTTCGGTTGGCTCGATCTGGTCGCGTTCGCAACTCCTGTGGGCATCGGCCACCAGACGCGCACTGTTTTGGGTCAGTTGGCGGTGTGCTGTTGATTCAGGCAATCGTACCGGACCGGTATTGCGACGGATATAGTCCTGGATATACCAGCGGATCCACACGGTGGCGTAGGTTGATAGACGCGTGTTGAAGTTGTCCGGATCAAACCGCTCGATGGCTCTGTGCAGTCCCAGGTGACCGGCGCCCACGAGATCCAGCAATTCGACATTGAACCGCCGGTAACGGCTGGCGATGGCGACAACCAGCTTGCTGTGACTCTCCCATAATTCGGTCAGGGCGGTGTGCCTCAATCCCGGACTGGCACCATGTTGTGCCAGGCGCAGCAGGTAGCGTTCCCGCTCCGCGGTCAGGTTTGACCGGCCGAGTTGGTTTCGGATGGCACGATCGACCCAATGGTCGTTGATCCCCATAGTGCCTTCCCCTGGCTTGCATCAGTCCGTGAACCGACTAACGCGTGCCACCTGTCACATCTACCCGCCCAGATTGCATAGCCATGCTTCGAACAACTGGTTTAAGGCCGTTTAGTCAATTTTAGACACACCGATCGTTCTCGCGCGAAAGTCTGTTGCAACCGCACCAAAATATAACGGCCACGAAATCCAAACGGCAAGCGACATTAGTGTCAATACAGCGTAGAATCCGCGGGAATGCCGGATCGGCTGCACCGACCGGCCGCAGCATGCATGATGGGCGCGTGACCGCGCCGGCGCAGCGCGAACCACTCACGCCAGATTCATGACCCCGACACGTCGCCGCCCAGCCGCCCAGCCGCAGGACAAGTGACAGGACTCGTCCGACGTTGTAATCTGCCAATCCAGAAAATCGGGAGGACAGGCCGTGATCATCGAACTACGCACCTACCAGCTACGCCCGGGCAGCGTGGCAGAAGCGGAAAAGCGCTACGGCGAGGCGCTGCCGGTCCGCGAAAAGCACTCCCGCCTCGGGGCGTTCTGGCACACCGAAGTCGGGCCGCTGAACCAGATCATTCACGTCTGGGCTTACGACAGCTTCGATCACCGCGCGGCCGTGCGGGCCGCCGCGACCAAGGAGGAAGGCTGGCCGCCGCCGATCCGTGAATTCGTCGTCTCGCAGCAGAGCGAGGTGTTCCTGCCGGCACCCTTCTCGCCCGCGCTGGAACCCCGGACGGTCGGGCCGGTGTTCGAGATCCGGCAATATACCCTGGCAGCCGGCGGGATTCCCGGCATGATCGAGCGCTGGTCAGCCAAGATCGACGAGCGGGTCAAGTTGTCACCGCTGGTGGGCGCCTGGTATTCGGAGTTCGGCGCACTGAACAAGTGGGTGCACATCTGGGCCTATAAGGATGCCGCCGAACGGCAGCGGATCCGGGGAGAGGCGGTGGCCCGCGGCATCTGGCCGCCCGGCGGCGGTCAACCCGGCGGGACCTTGAAGCAGGAGAACATGCTGGTCATGCCGGCGGCGTTCTCACCTGTGCGTTAGCGGGAGGACACATCATGGCCCAGTTGGTCGCGGGTTTCGGGTCCTCGCACAGTCCGATGTTGGGTGCCCTGTCGGAAGACTGGCAAAGCGGCGCCTTTATCAGCCGCGACAAAGCTCGGGCCTTTGTCGATCTTGCCGGCCGGCCGGCGCGCTACGAGGACCTGCTGGCGAACGCGCCGGCAGAGGCCGCGGCGCTGATGCGCCCCGAGTCGCTGAAGCAGCGCCACGCCGACGCGCAATCCTCGATTGCTCAGATGCGTAGCGAAATTGCATCGGCTCGGCTTGACGCCTTGATCGTCGTCGGCGACGATCAGGAGGAACTGTTCGATCACGGCAACATGCCGGCGATCGGCATCTGGTATGGCGACGTCATCCGCAATGCCAAAGCCACAACGGAGTCCGATCCACTGGGACGGGCCCGCCAACGCTATCAGGAGCCAGAGGCGGATCGCGACTATCCCTGCCATGCCGGCCTCGCACGTCACCTGATTGCCGCTTTGCAGGATGATGGTTTCGATCTTTCGGCGATGCGCGGCACCGCCGGCGGTAAGTCGGAAGGCCACGCTTTTTCCTATGTGCATCGCTTCTGCATGGGCGCCGATCCGGTGCCGATCGTACCGCTGTTCCTGAATGCCTATTACGCGCCCAACCAGCCCTCACCGGCACGCTGTGTGGCGCTGGGCCAAGCCCTGGCGCGGGCCATCGCGGCTTGCCGCATGGATCTTCGCGTCGGTATACTGGCATCCGGCGGATTGAGCCATTTCCTGGTGGACGAGGCCTTCGATCACGCGGTGCTCGATGCGCTCCGGCGGAAGGACCTCGATTTCTTCCGCCATGCGCCGGCGCACAAGTTGCTGTTCGGCAGTTCGGAAATCCGCAACTGGATTTGCCTGGCGGGTTCCATGTCCGGCCTGGACCTGGTGTGGGCAAACTACGTCCCGGGCTACCGTACGCCGGCTCTGACCGGAACGGGGCTCGGGTTCGCGAGCTTTCGCTAGCTCAGCAATAGGAGATCCAACATGAAAGTGGGAACAGCACTCAGCATCCTGGCGCAACCGGATCGTCCTGACTCCGAACTTTATCACGAACACATGGTGCTGGGCGACCTTGCCGAACCATTGGGGTTTGATTCGCTGTTCGCACTCGAACACCATTTCACCGGCTATTCGATGTCGCCGTCTCCTTTGCAACTGTTGACCTATTATGCCGGTCGCACCAGCAAGATCACGCTGGGCACCTGTGTGATCGTACTGCCCTGGCACGATCCGATCCGGGTCGCGGAACAGATTGCATTGCTGGATATCATCAGCGGCGGACGCACGTTGCTAGGCTTCGGCCGGGGCGCTGCCAGCGTGGAGTATGCCGGATTTCGCATCCCGATGGAGGAGGCGCGTCCGCGTTTCGTCGAATCCGCCCAGTTGATCATCAAGGCGCTGACGCACGACGCGTTCGACTGGCAGGGCGAATACTATCAGATTCCGCGAACATCGATCCGGCCGCGCCCCATCTCGCACCCCGAACGGCGGTTCTATGCCTCATCGGTCAGCCCTGAATCGGCTGAGGTGATGGCGAAGCTTGGCTTCGGGTTGCTGATCGTGATGCAGAACGAATGGCCGAAGGCCGCGGAGGACGTGCATAAGTACAGAGCCATCGCGCGCAGTGTCGGTCATACGCCGCGTCCGCCGATCATCCTGACCAATGTGTCCTGCAGCGAAAGCCGGGACGAGGCGAAAGACCGAGCGTTCCAGTATCTGGGCGAGAAGTGGGATTCGATCGACAATCACTATCATTTTTCGGATGGGCACCTGAGCGGCGTAAAGGGCTACGAATCGTACGGCAAGCTGGCGAAGACCTACACCAAGATGAAGGAACCGACGTTCCGGTCCAAGGCGACTGATTTCTATGTCAGCATCCAGGTCGCCGGCACGCCGGATGATTGCATTCAGCAGGTTGCCGAACTGCGGCGCTTGACCGGGATGGACCATCTGGTGACGGAGTTCTCATTCGGCAGCATGCCGCACCATCTGGCGGAACTGAACATGCGCCTGTTCGCCGACAAGGTGCTGCCGGTCTTGCAAAACGACGCCGGGTTTCAAGGGGTCGTTGAAACATTCGATCCGTCGGTGGCGACCGAACAGGAACGTCTGTTCGCGCCGGCCTGATCCCGAGACGGTCTTGTCAATTTTTCGGTACGTCATCGACCCGCAACCGGCGCGGCAGATCGTGTACGCAACGACCCAGACCGACGCAAAAATGGCTGACGACCGGCGCCAGGCTTTCCGATACGGCACGCGCGCCGGCATTGGCCGTCGCCAGCCGGCTCGCGGCGTCCCGAACCTTTTGGACGATGCTCGGCCAATCCAGGCCGGGCAACAGGCCGTCGCGCAACACGAAACGACCGCCCACCATGACGTCGCGCACCGCGTGGCCATCTTCCGTGTTCACCAACTGGTTCACCGGATTGTTGAGCGGCACCAGGTTCACGTGGTCCAGGTCCAGGAACACCAGATCCGCCTTGAACCCGGGCGCGATCCGGCCGATCCGATCCATGCCTAACACCGCGGCGCTCCCCTCCGTCGCCAGGCGCAACGCCTCGGACGCACTCATCCAGGCTTCGGGTGGCCGGTCGAATACACGGGAGACGAACGCCGCCAGGCGCATGGCCTCGAACATGTTCTGGTTGTCGGCCGAGGAAGACCCGTCGGTGCCGACCCCGACGGTGACACCGCGCGCCAGCGCCGGCCGAATATCGGCGATGCCGTTGCCCAGGCGCAGGTTGGAGCCTGGATTATGGGCAATGGCGCAGCCGCGGTCCCCGAGAAGCTCGATCTCCTCGGAGTCGAGCCAGATCGCATGCGCGGCACTGAACCCGGGACCAAGTAGTCCGACACTGTCCAGATGGCGCGTCAGGGTGGTGCCGTAACGGCGCAGACCAGCCGAACGCTGGACGGGGGATTCCGCCAGGTGGCTCTGCATCGGCAAACCGAAGTCGCGCGCGAGATCGGCACAACCGCGCAGGAAGTCATCGGAACAATGCAGCGGGATGGTGGGCGCGATGCCCAGGCGGATACGGTCGTTCGGGTGGGCCCAGCCCTGCGCCGCGGCGCGGACCGCGGCCAGGGTCGTGTCGCCGGGCTCGGTTCGCAGCGCCTCGGCCAGGTTCCGCTGGTCCGGTGGAAAGGCGTCCAGCAGGCCCGGAATTGCCTGATAGAAGCTGCGATCGGCGATCATCGGCGCGATCACGGCGCGGATGCCGACATCCGCATAGGCTTGGGCGATGACCGCAAGTCCTTCCAGCGTCGGCACGGGCAGAATCGCTGCCAGATCGTAACAGGCGGTACAGCCCTTGCGCAGCATCTCGACCGCGGTCAGCACCGTGGACAGATAGCGGTCGTCGTCGGAGCGTCCACCGTTCAGCCATGGACCGGCGTTCAACAGCAATTCCAGCGACCACAGATCGCCGGCCCCTTTCGCCAGGCCGCCGTGGCTATGGGTGTGTGCGTTGATCAAGCCGGGCATGATCAGCCGGTTGGTCGCGTCGATCCGCTGCGCGGATTCCAAAGTCGCCGCGCCGGGCAGTGTCATGGCCGCGATTGTATCACCGATCAGGACCAGGTCCGCCGGGGCGACGACACCAGCGGCGAGTACCAGACCGTGCTCGATGATGACTGGGTCGTCCGTCATCGGTGTCTCCTATGCCATTGCGATGCGGATCCCCGCCGAGCGGTCGATGGCAACGCGCGCAAGGACCAGCTTAGCCGGTTGACCGCCCAGGACGAAGAGGGTTCAACGACCGTCGGCGTACCTTTACAGGCGCGGCGGGACTGCTCAGGATGGCATTTGCGAAGAAAATCGCAGTTTGATGAAATGCAAAGCGGGACTACGCCCGCAATCGGGAGAACGTATTTTGATCCGTCGTCGTATGTTCATGGCGGCGGCTGCCGCGGGGTTGGCGGCGCCGTCGATCGCTCGCGGGGCCGCTGTCGCGCCCCTGAAATTTATTCCGCAGTCCGATCTGACGATTCTCGATCCGATCGTCACCACGGTTTATACCGCACGCAACCACGGCTACATGGTTTTCGATACGCTGTTCGGGCTCGACCGCGACTACAGGATCCAGCCGCAGATGGTGGACAGTGTCTCGATCGAGGATGACGGCAAACGCTGGAAGCTCACCCTGCGCGACGGCTTGCTGTGGCACGATGGCGAGAAAGTGCGGGCCCGCGACTGCGTCGCCTCCATCCGCCGGTGGGCACCGCGCGACGGTATCGGCAGCCTGCTGATGGCGCGTGTTGATGAGCTGTCGGCCCTCGATGACCGGACCATTCAGTTCCGGTTGAAGAAGCCATTTCATCTCCTGCCCTACGCACTGGGCAAGATCTGCACGCCGATGTGCGCCATGATGCCGGAACGGCTGGCGCTGACCGACCCGTTCAAGGCGGTGCCGGAAATGGTCGGCAGCGGACCGTTCCGGTTCAAAGCCGACGAATGGGTGTCAGGCGCGCGCGCCGTCTATACAAAGTTCGAACAGTACAACCCGCGGCCCGAGGTCAGCACCGGCTGGACCGCCGGCGGCAAAGTGGTGCATTTCGACCGGGTCGAATGGGTGACCAGCCCCGATGACGGCACCTCGGCCAGCGCCATGCAGACCGGGGAAATGGACTGGTGGGAGCTGCCGACGGTCGATCTGCTGCCGCTGTTGAAGCAGACAGGGCGAATCAAGGTCGAGATCAAGGACCACAACGGCACCTTGGGCCTGTGCAAGATGAACAACCTGCAGCCGCCGTTCAACAATCCCGCCATCCGGCGCGCACTGCTGGGTGCGGTGTCGCAGAAGGATTTCATGACCGCGATCGCGGGTGACGACCCGACG
>Ga0302279_10003511_pt1 | contig 19428 bp, 16 predicted proteins | sample III_Bog_N3_3_FD_194541 | JGI IMG/M metagenome (GOLD analysis project Ga0302279, IMG submission 194541) | Peat permafrost microbial communities from Stordalen Mire near Abisko, Sweden - III_Bog_N3_3 | ecosystem: Environmental > Terrestrial > Soil > Wetlands > Peat | place: Sweden: Abisko...
CACCATTGAACCACATCGCACCCTCGACCTGGCCATTGTCATCCACATCCATCGGCGTCGCCGTGCCGACCACGAATTCCTGCGCCGGCAAGTTCAGCGGCTTGTCCGAGGTATTCTCAATGCGCACGTCGGCCAGCACCAGGAAATTGGAACTTAACTGAAAATTCTTCACAAGGTGCAGGCCGTCAGAAAATGATTTTTCCGCGCGAACACCGGTGGCGGTTTGGGTCAGCGCAAAATTGCCGTCGCCAATCAAACTTTCATCGCCAAGAATTGCCAGCGCCGGCACCGTCGTCCGCGCGTTCAGCGCCGTGACCGCCGCCGAGGCGTTGGTGACGGAATCCTTCCAGCGCGCCGAAACCGTCTGCGGATAATCGAGCAGCTCAATCAACTTCAGGCCGCCGCCGCGCGAGGTGAACGTGTAGCGCGCCCGGCCGTTCGTCAGCACCAGCGTCTGCTCCGGCGTGTTCGTGTCAAAAACAATTGCCGGCGCAGGCATGGAAACAATGGCGTTCGCCGTGGCCGTCGCATTGGAAACGGCCGCCGCCACGGCGACCGGATGGGCCGCTTCGTATTGCGCCCGTTGCTGCGCAATCTTGTTTTGATCCACAAACCACCAGCCGAGCAGCAGCACGCAGATTGAAATGACAATGATTCCTGTTTTATCCATGAAAATTAAATCCCGAATTGTGAATCCCAAATTCCTTTTTCGGAACCGGATCGTGGCCGTGGCCGCCCCACGGATGGCAGCGGCAAATCCGCTTCGCCGACAAAATGGTTCCCGTCACCGCGCCGCGCTCGCGCAAGGCTTCAATCGCAAACTGCGAACACGTCGGCGTGAAACGGCAGCCGGAATTTCCGCCGAATAAAAACGCCTGCGCCGGCGAAACCGTCAGGCGATAAACGCGCACCGCGAAAATTAAAAGCGATTTAGGAACATTCAACAACCAACATTCAACGCTGAACATCCAAGGATGGCGCAAGCCCGGTCCCGTTGGTGGTTGGGAGTTGAATGTTGAATGTTGAATGTTTTTCATTTCAGCAGCTTCGCCCGGTGCAGCGCGGCGAGAAAATCCTTTTCCACCCCGGCAAAATCCTTTTGCGCAATCGAGTTGCGCGCGACCAGGACAATTTCCACCGGCGCCGCGAATTCATGCTGGTGCAGCCGGAAGCTTTCGCGGAGCAGTCGCCGGGCGCGGCTGCGGGCGGGCGAATTGCCGATTTTTTTGCTGGTGACGACGCCGAGCTTGGGCGCGGAGCCGTCGGGCAGTTTGTTCCAGTTCGCGATGAGGCAGCCGACCACGAGGCGTTCCCCGCGCTGGCGCACGCGCGTGAAATCGCGGTTTTGCGCGAGCCGCGACGAACGGCCGAGGCGCAGGCGTTTCGGCGGCGCGGGATTCACAAAATCAGACCGGCGTCAGGCGCTTGCGGCCGTTGCGGCGGCGGTTGGCGAGGGTGGCCTTGCCGCTCTTGGTGGAGTTGCGGTTGAGGAACCCGTGCTGGCGTTTCCGGCGGATTTTCGACGGTTGATACTGGCGTTTCATAAAATTAAATAATTCGTAACCGGCGCAAAAACCGGAGCGTGGGAGAATAGCAGCGACCGGCCTTGTGTCAAGAAAGGCTTCACCGCTTCATTTCACGTTCAGCTCGCGCTGAATGTGAAATTTATCAATGCGCTTGCGCAACGTGGCGCGGGTGATGCCGAGCAGTTGGGCGGCGTGAACCTGGTTGTCGTTCGTCTCGATGAGCGCCTGGATCACCAGCTCGCGTTCGACGGCGGGGATGATTTTCAGTTTCGGATCGCGCTTGGCAATTTGGAAAAGTTGGCGCGCAAGCGTGGCGGCATCGCTGGTTGTGCCGTCGCCGGTGGCAATGTTGGCGGGCGGCGCGGCCACGCCGGTGGCGGCGCCAGAAATTTCCGGCGGCAAATCGCCGGGCAAAATCGCGTCGCTCTTGGCAAGAACGTGCGCGCGGCGGATGGCGTTTTCCAGTTCGCGGACGTTGCCGGGCCAGTGGTATTTCTCGAACAGCTTGACGGCGGCGGTGGCGATGGACTTGGGCTTGCGCGACAGCTCGCGCGCAATTTTCTCCAAAAAATAATTCACCAGCAGCGGAATGTCGTCGCGCCGGTCGCGCAACGGCGGCAGATGGATGCGCACCACGTTCAGGCGGTAGAACAGATCTTCGCGGAACTGTTTGGCGGCGACGGCGGCTTCGAGCGGCTTGTTGGTGGCGGCGATGACGCGCACGTCCACCTTGAGCGGCGAGTTGCCGCCGACGCGCTCGAACGTGCCGGATTGCAGCACGCGCAGAATCTTCGTCTGCGTCGCGGGCGTCATGTCGCCGATTTCATCGAGGAAAATCGTGCCTTTGTTGCATTGCTCGAACTTGCCGATGCGCTGGACGGTGGCCCCGGTGAACGCGCCTTTTTCGTGGCCGAACAGTTCGCTTTCGAGAAGCTGTTCGGGAATCGCGGCGCAGTTCACCGCGAGGAATGGCTGCGAGGCGCGGTCGCTGTGATGATAGATGGCGCGGGCGACCAGTTCCTTGCCGGTGCCGCTTTCGCCGGTGATGAGCGCGGTCGTATCAGTGGCGGCAATCTGACCGATGAGCTTGAAAACGCCCTGCATCGGGCCGCTGCGGCCGATGATGCCGAGCTCGTAATCCTCCGATTCGAGCAGCGGCGCGTAGGAGACGACCTGCTTCATGTCGCGCGCGGCCTTGAGCGCGTTGGCGATGACTTCCTTGAGCTTCGCGATGTCGAATGGCTTCAGCAGATAATCATACGCGCCGAGCTTCATCGCCTCGATGGCGGTTTGCGTCGTGCCGTAGGCCGTCATCAAAATGACGAGCAGTTTGGGATCGGACGCGCGGATTTTGCGGAGGGTTTCCATGCCGGTCATGCCGGTCATGCGCACGTCCATCAGCACGAGATCGGGCTTGAATTTGGGAATAACCTTCAGCCCCTCTTCGCCGCTGGCGGCGGTGGCGAGTTCAATTTCCTCGGAGGACAGGATGCGTTGCAGCGAATACCGCACGTCCTCTTCGTCATCAATCAACAACAGCTTGCTCATCGTGCGCCCATGATAATTGGCGGCGCGGGAATGAACACTGAATTTTTGCCGCCAGCAGTTTCACGCATCCGCAGCATCAGTTACGTTTGACGATTCGCTGTTTGACCCGAAGCGCGCGGCGACTTAAACTCGCCGTCCATTTTATTTTATGAAAATCATCATCTGCGACCCCATCTCACCCAAAGGTATTGCGCTGCTCCAGCAACGGCCGGAATTCAACGTCGTCGTGCTACCCAAGCGTTTGTCCGAGGCGGAACTGCTGCCCATCGTGGCCGACGCCACCGCGCTCGTCGTCCGCTCGGAAACCAAGGTGACCAAGAAAGTCATCGAGGCGGCGAAGTCGTTGCGCGTGGTCGGCCGCGCCGGCGTGGGCGTGGACAACGTGGACATTGACGCGGGCACGCAGCACGGCGTGGTCGTCATGAACACGCCCGGCGGCAACACGGTGACGACGGCGGAACTGACTTTCACAATGTTGCTCTCACTCGCGCGCAAGGTGCCGCAGGCGGCGGCGACGATGATTGCCGGCAAGTGGGATCGCAAATTATTTCAGGGCGTCGAGCTTTCCGGCAAGACGCTCGGCGTTTTGGGCATGGGCAGAATTGGAACCGAAGTCGCCAAGCGCGCCATCGCGTTCGGCATGAAGGTCGTCGCGTATGATCCGTATCTCACGGAAGACCGCGCGAAAGCCATCGGCGCGGAGTTCGCGGCGGATTTGGACGCGGTTTATCGAGTCGCCGATTTCATCACCGTGCACATGCCGGTGACGAAGGAGACGAAGGAAATGCTGAACGCGGCGGCATTCGCCAAAATGAAGCCCGGCGTGAAGATTGTGAATTGCGCGCGCGGCGAAATTATTTCAGAAACGGATTTGATTGCGGCGCTGGAATCGAACAAGGTGGCCGGCGCGGCGCTGGATGTTTTCGCCGTGGAACCGCTGCCGGCAGATCATCCGTATCGCAAGCAGCCGAATTTGATTCTCACGCCGCACCTCGGTGCGAGCACCGAAGAAGCGCAGGAAAAATGCGGCATTGAAGTCGCGGAAGTCATCGCGGGCTATTTGCTCACCGGCGAGGTCCGCAATGCGGTGAATTTGCCGTATCTCGATGCGAAAACCTCCGAGCAGGTGAAGCCGTATCTGCCGCTCGGCGAGGCGCTGGGCAAATTGCTCGCGCAACTCACGCCGGCGAGCGCGGACAAGCTGCACATCACCTACGGCGGCAACGCGAAAAACCTGACGAACATCGACCCGGTGACGCGCGCGATTTTGCGCGGCTTTTTGTCCACCAGCAATTTGAAGGACGTGAACAACGTCAATGTTCGCAGCGTGGCGCAGAGCATCGGCATCACCGTCGAGGAGAAAAAATCGGACGAGCCGGTGACGTTCAACGAATGGGTGCACGTCCAGGTTTTCGGCAACGGCCAGAAATTGATTTCGGCGGGCGGCACGTTCTTTGGTTCGCCGAATAATCCGCGCATCGTGCGGCTGTTCAGCCAGGCGGTGGAAATCCCGGTCACGGGGACTTTGCTGATGTTGAACAATGCGGACAAGCCGGGCATCGTCGGCCATCTCGGCACGCTGCTGGCCAAGCACAAGGTGAACATCGCCAGCATGAGCCTCGGCCGCGACACGGCGGGCGGCAAGGCGCTGACGGTCTTGAGCCTCGACAGCGAGCCGCCGCAGGCCGTGCTGGAGGAATTGAAAAAAGACCATGACATCAGCAACGTGAAAGTGGTAAAGTTGTGATTCTGTTTTTGAACTTAAACGAAACTTGTCAGTCCAATTGAACCAATGAAATTAAAATTGATCCTGTCCGCCGCGCTGATGGCCGGTGTGATTTCCGCCGTGGCCGTCACTGAACCCGCCGTGATGCCGGCCGGCACGAACGCCAGCCCCGAGGCGACCATCAAGGCGCTGTTCGGCGACCCGGCCATCGTCACGGCCAAGGGCTTTGACATCAAGCAGAGCGAGCTGGATCAGGTGTTGACCGGCGCGAAAGCCAACGCCGCCGCGCAGGGGCAGCAGTTGCCCTCGGAATTTTCCATCGCCATCCTGAACCAGATGATCACTATCCAGTGCCTGCTGCAGAAGGCGACACCCGCCGACCGCGCCGCCGGTGCCGCCGAGGCGGACCTGCAATACGCCAGCCTCATCAAGCGGTTCGGCTCGACCGAGGCCTTCGAGCGCCAGCTCAAGGCCGTGGGCATGACGGTGGACGAGCTGCGTGCCAAGGCCACGCAGGAGGCCACCGCCAAGGCGACGCTGAAGCGCGAGCTGAACATCAGCGTCACGGATGACCAGGCCAAAGCGTTTTACGCCAAGCACGCGGCGGAGTTTGAACAGCCGGAAACGGCGCACGTCCGGCATATTTTGCTGATGACGATGGATCCGGCCACGCGGACGCCGCTGCCGACGAACGCCGTCGCCGCCAAGCGCAAGCAGATTGATTCCCTGCTCGTGCAGATTCGCGGCGGCGCGGATTTTGCGACGCTGGCCAAGCAGTATTCGGAGGATCCCGGCTCGAAGGACAATGGCGGCGAACTGCCGGAATTTCCGCGCGGCCAGATGGTGCCGGAGTTTGAGGCCACCGCGTTCTCGCTGACGAACAATCAGGTCAGCGACGTCATCACCACGCAGTTCGGCTACCACATCATCCAGATGATTGACAAGACGCCGGCCAAGACGTTTGCCTACACCGACACGCTGCCGCAGATCAACAAGACCGTGGCCGAAGTCTGCAAGGGCGAGGTGGAATCGGAACAAATTAAGGCCCAGGCCCCCGCCTACGTCAAAAGCCTGCGCGCCGAGCAGCAGGTGACCATCACCGACCCGACGCTCAAGGCGCTGGATGAAAGCGTCCGCGCCCAAGCTGATGCCGAGATGAGCAAGACCAATCTGGCCGACCCGGCGCAGTAAGCGGGCTTGACAAACCAACGGCGACGGCGGACAAATTCAGCATTATGAAACTAAAAATTGTCATTTTGATTTTGGCTCTCGCCTGCATGGGCCTCCTCATTGGGCTGCTGGCCGTTAAGAAACAGGGCGAGGAACAGCACACCACCGACGTGAGTTCCATCGCGGATTTTTCCAACCAGGTGGCGGATGCCCAGCTGAAAATCATCGGCCTCAACAATGCCAACCTCACCTATTCAAACGACTTTGCGCTGAGCCAGCAGCAGGCCGCGCAGCTTTCCAACAGCCTCGCCGCCGCGCAGGTGACGATTGCCGAAAGCCAGACCACCATCGCCAACGCCCAGCAGCAAATCACCAACCTCAACAGCCGCATCGGCGATTTGGAAGTCCAGAACAAGGTGCTCGACCAGCAGGCCAGCGAACTCACCAACACCATCGCCAAGCTGGATTCGCTGATTGCGGACACGCAGAGCCGGTTGAGCCTCTCGGAAAGCAACAGCGTCTATCTCCAGCAGGAACTCCAGAAGCAGATGGCGCAGAAGGCCGAGATCGAGCACAAGTTCAACGACGTGGACGAACTCCGCCAGCAGGTCAGAAAAATCAAGGACGACCTCTTTGTCGCCCGCCGGCTGCAGCTCATGAAGAATGACAACAGCCAGAAAAAAGGCGCCCAGCTGCTCATCCAGCGCACCGTCCCGGTGACGAACAATCCCGCCGCCACGCCGAATTACGGGCTGAACGTCGAGGTCGGCTCCGACGGCTCGGTGCGGGTCATTCCGCCGCTCGGCGCGACGACCAATGCCCCCGCGCATTGAGCCGCCATGCCGACCTACGAATACGTCTGCAAAAAGTGCGGCCACGAGTTTGAAGCGGTGCGGTCCATGTCCGCACCGGAGCTGAAAACCTGCCCGAAAGAACTTTGTCCACAGAAAAAATGGGGACGCGGCAAGGTTGTCAAACAGATCGGCGCGGGTGCCGGGCTGCTGTTCAAGGGCGGCGGCTTTTACATCACCGACTACCGCAGCGAAGGCTACAAGTCGTCGGCAAAAAAAGACGTTGCGCCCGCCAAGTCCGAAACGAAAGCTGAAACGAAAACCGAAGCCAAGCCCGCCGCCAAACCGGAAAAAAAATGAACCGTCCGCGCCCGGTCTGCGCGCTGGCCGCCGGCCTGCTGTTTTTCCTCGCCGCCGCCCGCGGCCAGTCTTCGCTGCTCGCGCCGAACACGACCAGCAGCGTTTCCGGACAGTTCATCGTCTCCACCGCGCCGGACAGCAATCCCTATTTTCACCGCGCGGACGCGGGCACCAACGCCGAACTGCTTCGGCTGGAGCCGTCGCTGCTCGCCGTTTCCGCCGAGCGGTTCAAGGCCGCGCTCCGGGCGCAGCTCGGCCTCGCCGCCGACGCGCCGTGGAGCGGAAAAATTTTCCTCGTGCTGCGCCCGGCCCATTCGCCGGATGAACCAGTGACGCTCACGGCCCAGCCGTTCCTCCGCGAATGGAACTACCGGCTGGAGCTGCCGGACGTGGTTTCCCGCAATCGGTGCGGGCGCGGCTTCAGCGCCGGGCTGCTGCTGGAACTCGCCAACCGCAACACGCCCGTCAATGGCCGCTACGCCATTCCGCCGGACTGGCTGGTGGACGGCCTGGCCCGGGAGGTCCTGGAATCCACGGACACCAAGCTCATCCTGACCGCGCCCGTCAAAAATGTGAACGGCATCCCACAGACGCGGCTCGACGAAAAGCGGCGCGGCGTTGACCCGCTCGCCGCCGCGCGGAAGGTCCTGCAAAATTTCCCCGCGCTGACCTTCGAGCAGTTGTGCTGGCCGGCCGACGCGCAGATGGACGGCGCCGACGGCGGCGTGTATCTCGCCAGCGCGCAACTGTTCGTCCACGACCTGCTCGCGCTGAAAAACGGGCCGGCCAAGGTGTGCGCGCTGCTCGCGGAATTGCCGGCGCATGAAAACTGGCAGTCGGCCTTCTTCGCCGCATTCCGCGAAGATTTCCGCCGCCCGCTCGACGTGGAAAAATGGTGGTCGCTCCGCGTCGTCCGCTTCGCCATGCGCGCGCCCGGCCCGCGCTGGACGCCTGCCGTCAGCCGCGACCGGCTGGACGCCGCGCTCGCCGTGCCGGTGAATGTCCGCTACTCGTCCAACGCCCTGCCCGCGTATGCGGAAATTTCCCTGCAGGCCGTCCTTCAGAATTTTTCACCGGACCGGCAGGTGGAAATTTTCCAGACCCGGCTGCGCGATCTGGACCTGATCCAGCTCCGCCTCACGCCCGAACTTGCGCCGGTCGCGGACGGCTATCGCCAGGTGCTCGCAGATTTTCTGGGCGAGCGCAAAAAAACCGCGCGCCACCGCCCGGCCGGCACGGCGGCGACGGCGAAACAACTGGACGCACTCGACGCGCGCCGGCGCGAGGTGGAGTCAAATTTGAAACTCTCCGCGCTGCCGGAAGATTTGAACCTGAACGCGCCCTGACGGCCGCTTGACAGACGGGAAAGCCGATTTATAGTGCGCTTACTGAAAAATGCAGGCTGAAAACTCATCCAAGGACGGCGGGGAACCGCCTGCGGGCAACCGGTTTCAAGCGTTGAAAAAATTCTCGTCCGCCGGACGCGGCTACTGGCACGACGTTTCCGACGCCGACTGGAACGACTGGCGCTGGCAGCTCAAGCACCGCATCACCACGGCCAAACAGTTGCAGAAATTTATCCCGACGCTCACGCCGGAGGAATATGCCGGTGCAAAATTGGCCAACACCAAGCTCGCGCTCGCCATCACGCCATATTTTTTTAATCTCATTGATCCGGCGGATGAAAACTGCCCGATCCGCTTGCAGGTGATTCCCAAGCTCGCCGAGACGCACACCGCATCGTGGGAAATGAGCGATCCGTGCGGCGAGGATTCGCATTCGCCCGTGCCGGGACTCGTGCATCGCTATCCGGACCGCGTTTTGTTTCTGGTGACGGACCGCTGCGCGGCGTATTGCCGTTACTGCACCCGCTCGCGGCTGGTGAGCAATGCGACCGGCTACGATTTTCATCCTGAATTCGATAAGCAGATCGCCTACATCGCCGCGCATCCGGAAATCCGCGACGTGCTGCTGAGCGGCGGCGATCCGCTGCTGTTGAGCGACGATAAGCTGGAAAACTTGTTGAGCCGCCTGCGCGCGATTCCGCACATTGAATTCCTGCGCATCGGCTCGCGCATCCCGACCTTTCTGCCGCAGCGCATCACGCCGGAACTTTGCGCGATGCTCAAGAAGTTTCATCCGCTCTTCCTGAGCATCCACTCGAATCATCCGCGCGAACTCACGACCGAGGTGCGCGACGCGCTGGGCCGGCTCGCCGACGCCGGCATTCCGCTCGGCAACCAGACGGTGCTGCTCAAGCACGTCAACGACGACGCGGACGTGATGAAGGCGCATCTGCAAAAGCTGCTCATGTGCCGCGTGAAGCCGTATTACATTTACCAGTGCGATTTGATTTCCGGCTCCGCGCACCTGCGCGCGAGCGTGCGCACGGGGCTGGCGATCATGGAGAAATTGCGCGGCCACACCACCGGTTACGCCGTGCCGACCTATGTGATTGACGCGCCCGGCGGCGGCGGCAAGGTGCCGGTGAGTCCCGAATACGTTTTGAGCCACAACGCCGACCGCGTGGTCATCCGCAATTTCGAGGGGAAAATCTTTGAATATCCCGAAGCCGCCGACGGCTCGCCGCTCTTTCAGGCACCGAAGGAAATTGCCGAGCCGGAGCTGGTTTGACTTTTCATGTAGCTGCCGCCGTGGACGGAAAGTTTTCTTGGTGTCCGTGTGGCTTCTTGGCTAAACTTTCGCGCAATTTCAGAACCAAAGAAAAATTATGGCTGCAACCTACCCATGGAAATTCTTCCGCGCCGGCGGATTTAACCAAGTCGTCATCGGCTCCGGGGCCGATTTGATCAATCTCGACCAGCTTGACCAGAAACTCTGGGTCGCGCTCGCGTGCCCAACCACTGGCGTCGAGTTTGACAAAGCCACGCTCGCGCTGATTGACACCGACAAGGACGGCCGCGTGCGCGCGCCGGAACTCATCGCCGCCGCGAAGTGGGCGGGCGGCCTGTTCAAGAATCCCGATGACCTGCTCAAGGGCAGCCCCACGCTCAAGCCGTCCGCCATCAACGACGCCAACCCGGAAGGAAAATTGATCGCCAGTTTTGCGCGGCAGGTCTTGGGCAAGGCGGATGATGGCGAAGTCACTTTCGATGAAGCCGCCGCCGCCGCCGCGACCTTCGCCGCCAAGCCGTTCAACGGCGACGGCATTGTCCCCGCCGATTCCGCCAGCGACGACGCGACGAAGGCCGTCATTGCCGACATCATCAACTGTCTCGGCGCGGACGCCGACGTAAGCGGCAAGCCCGGCGTGAGCCAGGCCAAGGTGGATCAGTTTTTTGCCGAGGCCGCCGCGTATTCCGACTGGTGGAAGAAAGCGGAGGCCGACGCCACCGTCCTGCCCCTCGGCGTGAACACCGAAGCCGCCGCCGCCGCCGTGAAGGCCGTCAAGGCCAAGGTGGAAGATTATTTTGCGCGCGGCCGGCTGGCGGCGTTCGATCCGCGTTCCGTCAACGCGCTGAACCGCGATGAAAAGGATTACGCCGTGCTGAGCACGAAAGATTTGACGAACAATCACGCGGACATCGCCGGCCTGCCGCTGGCGCAAGTCGGCGCGACCACGCCGCTGCCGCTCACGCAAGGCATCAATCCCGCCTGGGCCGGCGCGATCGCAGCGCTGCAAGCGAACGCCATCGTGCCGCTGCTCGGCGCGCGGACGGTTTTGACGGAGGCGGATTGGAACGCGCTCACCGGCAAGCTCGCCGCGTTCGACGCGTGGAACGCCGGCAAGTCCGGCGGCGCCATCGAGAAAATCGGCCTGACGCGCGCGCGGGAAATTCTGGCGGGCAAGGCGAAGGAAACTTTGACCGCGCTCATCGCGAAGGATGCGGCGGAAGCCGGCAATTCCACCGCTGTCATCGGGCTGCACCGGCTGATTCATTATCATCGCGACCTCGCGAAGCTCGCGCGCAATTTTGTGAACTTCGCCGATTTTTATGGTCGCAAGGACAAGGCGATTTTTCAGGCCGGCACGTTGTATCTCGACCAGCGCAGTTGCGATCTCTGCCTCACGGTGGACGACGCCGGCCGGCACGCCGCGATGGCCGGCATGGCGGGCACCTATCTCGCCTACTGCGATTGCGCCCGCAAGGGCACCGGCGAGAAATTGTCCATCGTCGCCGCGTTCACCGGCGGCGATTCGGATAATTTGATTGTCGGCCGCAACGGAATTTTCTATGACCGCGCGGGTCGCGACTGGGACGCCACCATCACCAAGATCGTGGAAAATCCCATCAGCGTCCGGCAGGCCTTTTGGTCGCCGTATAAAAAACTGGTGCGCATGATCGAAGAACGTGCCGCCAAGCAGGCCGCCGCGGCGGACGCCGATGTGAACGCGCAATTGACGACGGCGGCGAACACGACGGCGGCGCCCGCCACCGCGGCGGCAGCGACGGCCAAACCGGCGTTCGATCCGAGCGTCATCGCCCTGCTCAGCTTGGCCTTGGGCAGCTTGGCGGCGGCGGGCGCCAGCCTGATGCTTTGGTTCGGCAAATTTGAAGCGTGGCAGGTGCCGTTGGTGATTGTCGGCATCATGCTGGCAATTTCCGCGCCGTCCATGGCAATTGCCTGGTTGAAGCTGCGCAAGCGCAACCTCGGTCCGATTCTCGACGCCAATGGCTGGGCGGTGAACGCCAAGGCGAAGATGAACGTGCCGTTCGGTGGTGCGCTGACCGGGGTGGCGGCGCTGCCGCCGGGCGCGACGTTCGGGGCGCCGGACAAATATGCGGAGAAGCCGTCCGCCTGGCCGAAAGTTCTGGCGGTCGCGTTTGGTCTGTGGTTCATCTGGGCGTTCCTCAACGACAGCCAGGGGCGGCTCTACGGCTGGACGGATGGCCAATACGGCACGCCGCCGCTCTTGGTCCGCGAACAGATCGCCAAGGACAAGCAGGACAAACTCAACAAGGCCAAGGCGACCACCGCCAGCACCAACGCCGTGCCGGCCACGGTTTCTGCGGTTATGAATGCCGCGCCGGTGAAATAAATTTATTTCTTCCAAGCCCGGATGCGCGCGTCCGGGCTTTTTATTTTTCCCGGTTGTGGCAAAATTGTTTGATGCCGCGCGAAAGCACCACGGACAAGTTTGAGCGAACGCAGAAAATCCTTTCTGCGCTCAAGCGTGTTTATCCCGACGCGCATTGCGAACTGAATTTTTCCAATCCGCTTCAATTGCTCATCGCCACGATCCTTTCCGCGCAATGCACCGACAAACGCGTGAACCTTGTCACGGCAGAGCTATTCAAAAAATATCGCCGCGCCCAAGATTTCGCCGCGGCGCCGCTCGCGGAAATCGAGGCGGCGGTCAAGTCCACCGGTTTTTTCCGCAACAAGGCGAAAAACATCCAAGCCTGCTGCGCCGCGCTCGTGGAAAGATTCGACGGCGAAGTGCCGCGCACGATGGACGAACTGCACGCCCTCGCCGGCGTCGGGCGCAAGACGGCGAACGTCGTCCTTGGAAACGCGTTCGACATTAACGTCGGCGTGGTCGTGGACACGCACGTCACACGGCTCTCAAACCGGCTCGGCTTGGCGAAAGGCACGGATGCGGTGAAACTGGAGCAGGAGTTGATGAAGCTGGTGCCGCAGAACGACTGGTCGCTGTTCAGCCACTGGCTCATCTGGCACGGCCGCCGCCGCTGCGCCGCACGCAAGCCCGACTGCGCAAACTGCGAAATCCAAAAGCTGTGCCCGCAAATCGGGGTGAAGCAGCAATGAAAGAACATTCAACATTCAACATTCAACATTCAAAGCCCAAGGCCTCAAATGCCCTGCGTTCATTGGCTGTTGAGCGTTCAATGTTGAATGTTGAATGTTTACCCGCCTCTCAAAACTGGCTGCTCCTCAACTCCGGCAGGTGCGCCGCCGCGTTCAACATGGCGCTGGACGAGGTGTTGCTGGAAAACTCCTCGCGGCTCGGCAAGCCGGTCTTGCGTTTTTACGGCTGGACGGAACCGGCGGCGACGTTTGGCTACTTCCAGAAGTTTTTCGAGGTTGCGGCGACGACGCATTTGCGGCCACTCATCCGCCGGCCGACTGGCGGCGGCATCGTGCCGCACGATGCGGACTGGACTTACAGCGCGATCTTTCCGCCGGGCCACGAATGGCATTCACTCAAGGCCGAAGAAAGTTACCGGTGCATCCACGACTGGCTGCGGCGGGCGTTTGCAGAATTAAAAATCGAAACGGAACTTGCGCTGTGCTGCAAGAAAACCCTGCCCGGCCAATGTTTTGTCGGCCACGAAAAATCTGATTTGTTATGGCACGGCAAAAAAATCGCCGGCGCGGCGCAGCGGCGGAACAAACTCGGCCTGCTGATTCAAGGCTCGGTGCAGTCGCCAGTAAAACTGGCGCGGGCGGATTTTGAAGCGGCGATGCAGCACGTCGCGGAAAAGCATTTTGGCGTCCGCTGGCAGACGTTGCCTTCGAACCAGGACATATTCGAAGAGGTCAATCGGTTGGCCGCACAAAAATACTCGCAAGTCGCCTACAACCAAAAACGCTGATGAGCATTGCCACCGCCCAGCGCAGCCTTTAACTTTCGCGCGCATGATTCGGCTCGTTCTCTTCGACATTGACGGCACGCTGGTGCACACCGGCGGCGCGGGCACGGCGGCGTTCACCAAGACGTTTGCGCGGCATTTCCACCTGCATCATGGCACCGAAAAGATGAAGTTCGCCGGGCGCACCGATGTCAGCCTCGTCCGCGAGTTTTTCCGCATCCACGACCTCGCCGAATCGCCGGAACATTTTGCGCTGTTCTTCGAACATTATGTTTTCTGGCTCCATCATATCCTTGAAAAAAACGGCGGCGAGATGTGCCGGGGCGTCCGCGAACTCATCGCCGGTTTGCAGGCGCTGCCGCAGCCGCCCGCGCTCGGCCTGCTCACCGGCAACATCCGGCTCGGCGCGGAAATCAAGCTGCGCCATTTCGGCCTGTGGGAAATTTTTCAGTTCGGCGGGTTCGCCGACGACCACGAGGATCGCAACCATATCGCCGCCGCCGCGCTCGAGCGCGGACGGCGCGTGCTGGGCAAGGATTTGCAGCCGCAGGAAATCGTTGTCATCGGCGACACACCGTTCGACGTGCGCTGCGGCAAGTTCATCGGCGCAAAGACGCTGGCGGTGGCCACGGGCGGCGCGAAGCTGGAAGAGCTGAAACCCTGCGCGGCGGATTGGACAGTGGCGGATTTGACGCACATTTCGGCGCGGGAAATCTGCCCGCGCTGATTTAGCAAAATAGGATGCGTTTGCAGCAATGGGTGTCCATCGGCGGACGCGGCAATCCTTTAGATTGCTGCGGACATGAAACTGAATTGGACAATTTTACCGGTGCTGGCAGGAATTCTTCTGGGCGGCCGGACAACCGCCGCTGCGGACGTCTCAAAGCCAGATTGGCTGACCGACTGCTCGGTGGGCATCAAGGAAAGCTATGACAATAATGTTTTTCTTTCCGGCGTGAACAATCCGCCGCCCTACACGGTTCCGGCCGGCAGCGTGGCGGCATTGAAAGATTGTTATTCGTGGATCACGACAGTTTCGCCAAAGGTGGGCGTGAATTTTTCACCGCTGGCCGGCACGACCAATGTGCCGGTGCTGGCGCTCGCGTATGCGCCGGACCTGGCGGTGTATCATGACCAGACCTCCGAAAGCTACAACGCGCAACGCGTGCTGGCGACGATCAAGGGCAACCCGGAGCCGGTGAGTTTCGGCGCGGACAACAGTTTCACCTATATTGACGGCAGCGGCATGGGGCCGTTTTATCCCGGCAATGAGTTGAGCGCATTTGCCACGGTGGCGGATCGCGAACGCCGCCGCCAAATAAATGACCGCGCCAATGTGAGCGCGCAGTTCGACCAAGATCAATGGTTCGTCCGCCCGGTCGCGTCGCTGCTGTATTACAACATGATGACGGGGCTGCTCAATACCGGTTTGCCGGCGAATGTCGGCTATCAAAATTACTGCGACCGCTATGACGTGAACGGCGGCGCGGATTTTGGCTACAAGGTCGCGCCGCAACTGGCGTTGACGCTGGGCTATCGCTACGGCCACCAATACCAGCAGCAGTATTCGTTTTCGCCTTACAGCTCATCGAGCGATTATCAGCGCGTGCTGGCCGGCATCGAAGGCAATCCGTGGAAATGGTTGACGGTAAAAATCCAGGCCGGGCCGGATTTTCGAAATTACCAGGGCGACTCCGCCACGCACACGACACCGGTGAACGACCTGCATCCAGTTACCTATTTTGACGAGGCGTCGCTGACCGCCACGTTCGCGCCGGACAACACGCTGACGTTCAAAACCAAGTCGTGGCAATGGGTTTCCTGCCTGGGCAAGACGCCGTATTTCGACAGCGCCTACGAGCTGACCTGGCACCGCCAGCTCGCAAAGAAACTGGGTTTCGACCTTGGCGGGAAAATTCTGGACTGGAATTTCACCAGCGGAAACCTCGAGACTTGCCGGCGCAACGACTTGGAATACACCGCCACCGCCGGTCTCGGCTATGCTGTCAATTCCCACGTCAGCATCACGCTCGCCGGCGCGCTGAACTGGGGCATCAACGCGGAAAACAACGTAGCCAATCCGGGTGCCCGCCAGTTTGACCAGCAACTGATTTCGCTGGGCACGCAATGGAAATTTTAGCCGGCGGCAAATGAACCGGCATGAAGGTCAGGGCCGGGTTCACTTCGCGGTGGGGCAAGCCGCCAAACCATCTGTAATTGAGGCCAGCTTCGCTTGGATTGTGGCTGTCGCCGGTTCCAATCCCGGACGCGTCGCTGTCAGCGTGATGGTGCCGGGCGCGAGCGTCGAACGGATGGCCACACGGTTGATGCCGCATTCGGTGTCGAGGTAAAGATGGTTGACGGAATTTGGCTTGCCGCTGTTGTAACCGCCGCGCCAGACGGCCGGCCCGGTGACTTTGAAATCCACGCGCGCCTCGTCCGTCGGGCAGCGCCGGCCTTGTGCGTCCACGACTTCCACGTCAAAAAACGCCGCGTCCGAACCGTCGGCCTGCAAGCCGTTCGGCCCGGTGTGCGGTGTGAGCCTGATGGCTTTCGGGTCGCCAGCGGTTTCGATTTCGTCCTGGGCGACAATTTGCCAGCCATTTTGCGCCTTGGCGGTAATTTTCCCCGGTTCAAATTTGACATTTGGAAACGCGAAAATGTAACCGTCTTTCCGGTCGCTGGATGTGCCGACTGATTTTCCGTTCACGAAAAGTTCGACAACTTCGCAATGATTCGCGGCGACGTAAATAGTCTTCACGGTGTTCGGCGGATAATTCCAGTGGCCGATGATGTGCAGGTCTGGCGCGGAATTTTGCATCACCCGATAGACGTAGTAAGCCTGCTTCGGCAGCCGGACAGAATCCACCTTGCCGCTCACGCGGCAGACCTCGCTGCTGCCCTGCCGGCCGTCGGCGTTCGAGTCCGACCAGTAAATCGAAGCGTAGGCCGACCACTTTGCGTGTGCCGGATTGGTGTTGGTGATGATGTTGCTGAAATAATCGTGATAACGGCCGGCGGCGGCGATGCAGAAGGTTTCCGAGTTCCAGTTGTAAGTGTCAGCCGGGCCTTTTTTGAAGCCGAAAAATGGCGGCGAAAAATCGTCCCAGAAACGGCGCGCGGCCTCGTCGCGAAAATCCTCCGTCTCGACAAATGGCGCCCGGTCGCGGCGTTCGGCGCTGTAGGCGCGGAACATTTCCGTCGGACCGGCCAGCGCGTCCGTGCGCGGATCCTGGCCGATCATCACGCCAAAATACCCGGCGACGGGGGTGGCGGATTCTTCGTTGAGCGTGCGGCAGCCGACGACGCGCCCGCCGTTTGGGTCAAATTGCTTTTGCAAATCAACCATCTGCTGCAAATGCGGCGTGGTGATGTTGTTGTTGCCCGCCTCCCAAAACAAAATGCTCGGATCGTTACGAAAATAAATCATCGAGTCGCGCATGACTTCCGCGCGCTGGTCCCATTCGCGCGCGGCGGCGGCCGGTTGCAAACGCTTGTCCAAAACCGGATCGCCTTCCTTGTCGCCGGCGGGGCAGACTTCGACGATGCCCGCCTGGTCGCACGCACGGACATCCACGGCCTGCGGCGAGATGTGCATCCAGCGGATGAAATTCGCATGCGTGCTGCGGACAAGCTGCGCATTGTAGTTGTGCATCCAGTCGGGATACGCCTCGCCCAACCCGGCCCAGTCATCACTCGACCGCTGCGCGTAGCCGGTAAGCCAGACAAACTTGTCGTTGAGGTAAACGCCGCCGGTGCCGGCGCCGCCCTTGAACTCCGCCTTGCGAAAACCAGTCTGGATTTTCTGCACGTCCACGACCTTGTCATTCACAGTCAGGATGGAATAAACCTCGTAAAGATTGGGGGTTTCATCGCTCCAGAATTTCGCGTCCGTCAATTTTCCGCTGGCGCTGAAGATTTCCGTTTCGCCGCTGACCAGATCCAGCGCGTCGCTCTGAAACTGCGCGCACACTTTCCCGTCCGCATCCACGACCACCGCCGCAAGCGTGATGGACTGCTGGTCGCCGGACTCGTTTTTAACCTGCGACTCGAGGTTCACATCACAGGTCTGATTGCTGATGGAAAAATTGGACGGATAAACATAGATGCCCGTCGTCTTCAGATTTTCATAGAGCGGCAGCGTCTGATAAACCTTGCCGGTGAGGTGCAGCACGATGTCGTGGTTCAGCCCGCCGTAATTCGGATTGAACGCGCGCCCCATCCATTCGTAGCCGACGCCAGTGGCTTCTTCCTGATAATCGTTGCTGTTGTCCACCTTCACGGCGATGACATTGTCCGCGCCGCCGAAGTTCACGAGGCCGGTGAGATCCAGGCCGCAGGCCGTGATGCCGTTTTCGAATTTGCCGGCAAATTTGCCGTTCACCCAGAAGCGGCCGGCCTGTTTCAGGCCTTCAAATTCCAGAAACACTTTTCCATCTTTCGCGGCTGCCGGCAGCTTGAAATGTTTCCGATACCAGGCGATGCCCGACCACGCCCGCCGGTCGCCGCCGCTGTGGCTGATGAAATCGGTGTAAGAATCAACATCGTTGTAAGTGTGCGGCGCGCTCACCGTCGCCCACTTGGAGTCGTCGAAACCGGTTTGTTCCGCGCCTGCGACATCTTCCCGGATGAACTTCCAGCCGGGATTAAAATCATAATCCGCATGCGGCGAAACCGGCGGCGTGAAAATCATTCCGGCCGCAAAAATGCCGCTGGCGGCTGAAAGCGCAAGCAGGAACAGGCTAAGCAAAAAAGTTTTCATGGCATCCCAGACGCACTATTGTCATTGCAGGTTTCCTGATTCGGTTCATGGAAGCGGCGGCGGCCGCCTTGATTTCATGGCGATTGCCGCCGGTAAAAAATCTATGGCGAATTTAAGTTGCTGGCGTTGGTCGAAGCGGACTGACCAGCACCGTCAACCTGATCGGCGGCCAGCGTCGGCCGTGGCGCCGGCATGGGTCTGCCGTTGACCACCACATGATCAAACTTCAGCCCTTTGACCTGTCACTTCGCACCCAAGCAAGTGTTCCGAAATACCTGTCAATGGTTTGCCCATAAAAATAATTTGCCGGCGTCCCTGCCTGTTCCCAGATGAAAGGGTTGTGCAACCCTCACGCCTTCGCCTGCGTCTCCGTCCAGCGCGCGAAGAGCCACAGCAAATCCGAAAGCCGGTTGAGATACAAGATGATTTCCGCGTTCCGCAGCTCGCCGGTGAACTTCAGTTCGCACACGCGGCGTTCCGCGCGGCGGCAGACCGTCCGCGCCACGTCTAGCGCGGCGGAACCGGTAGAGTTCCCCGGCGTCGCCCAGCCCTTGAAGCTGATGTTCTGCGCCTCGATCTCCTTCACCAGCGCGTCCAGCTTCGCCGTCATGTCCGCCGTCACCAGAAAATAGCCGTCCGCCACGTAGCGGTTCAAATCTTCCGGCTGCACGCACAATTCGCCCATCAGCACGATCAAATCTTTCTGGACGACCAAAATGTTCTCCCGCACAAAATCATGTTCCGCCGACGCGCGGGCGAGGCCGAGCGCGGCGTTCATTTCGTCCACCGTGCCGTAGGCCTCCACGCGCGGATGGTTCTTCGGCACGCGCCGGTTATACATCAGGGCGGTGGAACCGTTGTCGCCGGTCTTGGTTGCGATGCTCATGATTTCTTCCGTCTGTGCACACTCGTCGGCGTGCTGTTCGTCAACGGCTCTGCCGCCGGTGCCGTCAGCCGCTGATAATTCAAAATCCCCTTCACGATGGCCGCCGCGAGCTGCTGCTGGTAGCCCGCGTCAAAAATCTTC
>Ga0302279_10003515_pt1 | contig 19397 bp, 19 predicted proteins | sample III_Bog_N3_3_FD_194541 | JGI IMG/M metagenome (GOLD analysis project Ga0302279, IMG submission 194541) | Peat permafrost microbial communities from Stordalen Mire near Abisko, Sweden - III_Bog_N3_3 | ecosystem: Environmental > Terrestrial > Soil > Wetlands > Peat | place: Sweden: Abisko...
AGCTCGATGCTGGCCCCGGTCCGGCGCAGGGCGCCGTGCATCATGCCGTCCAACAGGGGATCTCCGTCCCGGAACGGCTCGAACCCCTGGAAATCACCAGGAAGAACGGCGTCATCGTAGCGTTTGGCTTTCCTGGAGAGTTTCATCGCACCGGTCCGGCCTGAAAAAAGACAGCACCCCATGAACCGACATGGGATTTTTTACCGATCTCCCTGCGGATAACCCGACACTTTTGGCCTACCGCCGAAGATCCAGAATGATACCTGCCGAAAGTATCGGGCAAATTCGTCCCCGTGTCGACAGGAGGCTATGGGATCTTGGGCCAGCGGGGCTTGTAGAACATGCGGTCCAGGCTCCGGGAATAGGGGGTCCAGGTTCCGGTGCCGGCATCGTCCCGGATGCTTCGGAACATGGCCTCAAGCTTTCCGTCCAGATCATCCAGATAGTGGACCAGGAGAGCCTCGGGAGTCTTGGGCAGCACGGGAGAGCCGTATTCCAGCTTGCCGTGGTGGCTGAGCACGATATGCAGGATCAGCAGCCGCAACTCCTCGGGGAAGTCCGGAATCCGAGCCACGGCCTGGTTGATCCAATCGGCCTCCATGGAGATGTGGCCGATCAGATTGCCGGCGTCGGAGTAGCTGAAACTGCGGTGATAGGTCAACTCGGCGGTCTTGCCCACATCGTGCAGCAGGACGCCCGCCAACACCAGGTCCCGGTTCATTTCCCCGTAATGGGCACAGGCCTTTTCGGCCATGTCCAACACCGAAAGGGTGTGCTCCAGCAGGCCGCCCAGGTATACGTGGTGGAGGCTCTTGGCGGCGGGGGCCTTGCAGAACGCCTCGCGCAGCAGAGGGTCCTCGACGAACAGGAGCTCCAGCAGCCTGCGGATCCAGGGATCCCCCACCCCGGCCACGGCGGCGTCCAGTTCCAGAATCATCGCTTCCAGGGGCCGCTGGCTGGTGGGAAAGAAACGGGAGAAATCACCGATCTCGTGGTCCTCGGCGTAGCGCAGCTTGTCCAGCCGCAGCTGGGTCCGGCCATTGTAATTGGAAATCTGGCCCTTGACCCTGAGGAAGGCGTCCGCAGCCACCTTGTCCATATCGCCTTCAATGGCCCGCAGGTCCCACAGGAAGGCTTTCAGATCGCCGGAGGCGTCGGCCAGCTTCAGTTCCAGATACTCGGAACCCTTGGCGGAGGTCTTGAAGGCCACCTCCTGGGCGAGCAGGAAGCCGGCGAAGGCATCCCCTTCCTTCAGGGAACGAAGTTCGGGCTGTTCGGCCATGGTCATGCTGCTCCTGGCGGGTCGTATAGGGTCAGTGATTGGTGGGGATCTTGGATCTGGGCGCCATGGGATCCACCGTAAGGGGCTCCTCCAGGGGCGCCCGCTTCTCCTCCAGTATCTCGATGAAGGACCATTGGTCCCCCCTGGGAACGGCCCCTTCGGGCAGATTCAGCACCCGGGCCCGGATGATCCGATTGTAGAGGGGAAACAGGAGTTCGTCCCCCAGGCGCACCTCGTGGCTCGCCTTTCTAGGGGTTCCGTTCACCCGGACCATCCCCTCCTCGCAAAGTTCCCTCGCCAGCTCCCGCCGCTTGACCAGGTGGGTCTTCTTCAGGAACAGGTCCAGACGCACGCTCACCCTTTCAGAATCGTTTCCTTGGGTACCATATAACGAATGTTCGCCCGGATCCGCAAAGATTGGATATAGGTCTCGATGGCATTCTGGGCCTTGGGCTCCTGCAGCTTCTCCAGGATCGAGGCCCGCACGTCCAGGAAAGGCTTGGTCTTGTCCAGTTCCGCCTCGGTGAGCTGGGCCAGGTAGATGTCGGTTCCGGTTTCCACCGGCGCCGTTACCTGGCCAGGCTTGACCGCCAACACGGCCTCTTCCAGGTCCTGGCGCAGCACGCCCTTGTCCAGCCAACCCAGATCCCCGCCCGTGCTCCGGCTCGGAGCCGTGGAGTACTGTTTGACCAGATCCTCAAAGGAAGTGCCCTTCTTGATCTGTTCCTGGATCTCCGCCAGCTTGGTCTTGGTGTCCTCCTGCTCCTCGGGGCTGACCCCCTTGGGCAGGACCAGTTCCCGGATGCGGAACCGGCTGGGCTGCTTGTAATCGGCCTGGTGCTCTTCGTAGTAAGCCCTCAGTTCCTGGTCTTCCACCGCGATCCGGGAGAACACCTCCCGCCGCAGGACCTCCTGTTTCACCATGTCCGCCTTGGTCCGGACCAGATAGGTCTGGAGCCCGATGCCCAGGCTGCCCTTGAGCGCCCGCTCGAAATCGGCATCGCTGGTGAAATTATTGGCTTTCTTCAGCCCGTCCACATAGTCGTGCAGGGCTTCGTCCGAAGCCACCACGCCCAGATCGGTGGCCTTGTCGGCGATGACATAGGAATCCACCAGGCCCTGGAGGGTCTTTTCCCGCGCATCGCGCAGCTTGGCATCCAGTTCCTTGCCGGAGAATTCACGGTACAGGGCGGCGGTGCCCTGCTCCACCGCCTGTTGGAAGACTCTCCGGGTGATGATGTGGCCGTTGACCACCACCAGGATCTCCTCCCGCACCTCCCCGGCACAAAGGACCAGGCAAGGGAGGCACAGGGGGGCGAGCCTGCGCAGGTTCACTGGGGCCCCTTCTGGGCAGCCTTGACCCCGACCTTGGCGGGAACGGCGGGGCCGGGCTTGAAGCCGACTTCCTTCTTCACCTTGTCGATATAGACCTTCATCACCGCTTCCTGGCGCTCGGCGCTGGCCAGTTCCTTGGCGGAGTCCTTGGCGGCCTCGAAGGTCTCGGCCACCGCCGGGGTGATCTTCTCCACTTCAATCAGGTGGTAGCCGTACTCGGTCTTGACCGGTTCGCCCACTTTGCCGATCTCCTGGGCACGCACCGCCTTGTCGAACTCGGGGACGAACTTGCCGAAAGCGGTGTCCTCATAGAGGCCGCCCTTGTCCTTGCTGCCGGGGTCGTCGGAGTACTCCTTGGCGGCATCGGCGAAGCTCTTGCCGGCCTTGAGCTCGGCCTGGATCTTGGCCACCTTGGCCTTGGCTTCGTCATCCGTGAGAGGTTTCTTGTCATCGCCCATGGCCTTGGTTCCCACAAGAATGTGGCGGGCGGAGAACATTTCCGGGGTCATGAACTTGTCCGGGTGGGACTGGAAATAAGCCTTCACATCGTCATCGCTGACGTTGAGCTTGGCCTGGAGCGCCGGTCCGTCCTTCTCCAGCAGGGCCTGGATCCGCAGTTGCATCTCCATGATCTTGAGCTTCTTGGCGAACTCGGGGTTCTTCTGCAGGCCCAGCTTCCCGGCCTTGGCCGCCAGGACCTTGAATTCCAGGAACTGAGTCAAATAACGTTCCCTGGCCCCTTCCACGAACTGCAGTTGCAACCGCTGCTGCTCGGTCAGGGTGGTCTCGAGGAACAACTCAAAGTCCGACTGACGGATGGTCTCGATGCCCACCGTGGCCAGGACCGGATCCGGGGCCGGGGCCGACTTCTTGGCGGCAGGGGCGGCCTTGGCCGTAGCGGGAGTCGTGGGCTTCGAGGCCTCGGGAGCGGGGGTCTGGGCAGCCAGGACCAGGGTGGCCGAGGCAAGAATCACGCTGCGGAGCATGGGCATCCTTTTCAGAGGTGAGTCAGTTCAGTTGCGGCGTCCGCCCAGGAGGCGGAGCAGGGAGAGGAAGATGTTGTACAGGCTGACGAAGAGGGAAAGGGCGAAGCCCGCGGGATCGCTGTAGTCCTGGGTCCGCAGCATCGCCGAGGTGTCCCAGAGGATCTTGGCCGAGCAGGCGATCACCATCACCGCCGAAATGAGCAGGCTGAAGGTCTCCATGTGGAGGAAGAGCGCCGCCAGGCTGCCGAGGAACGCCACCCCGATGCCCACGATCACGAAATTGCGCAGGAAGCTGAAGTCCGCCTTGGAGAAGACCGCCACCCCGGTGAGCAGGAGGAAGTCGGCCGCGGTCATGCCGAAAGCGGTCAGCACGATGCCGGGGCCCGAAGTCTGGGACACCATGAGCATGACGATGCCGGCGATGATGCCGCAGAGGAAGGTGAACAGGGTATAAGCGTAACGATTCAATGGTTTGCGCCGGCTTACGGCACTGGCCCACATCAGCGAGCCGAACTGGGCGATGAACAGGACCAAGACGAACGCTCGTCCCAGGGTCGGCACCAGGGCATTGGCGACATACGGGGCGCTGAGGGCCCCCACCGCGGCCACGCCGAAGCCGCCCATCAGCCAGAGATAGACATTGCGAACGAACGCGACCCGGTCTTCGGCCTGGGACCGTCCAAAGGGTGTTCTGCCTTCCAAATCGTATTGCATGCTTTCAACCTCGCACATCCCCGCCGATGGGGAATCACCAATCCTAACATTACGAAGCCCAGCTTGCTTCCCGGGGCGCGGATTGCTTTGGGAAAACGGCCGGATGGTGCCCATCCAGAGGGTTTCCAACCGGTTCGGGCGGCGGGGAAGGCGGGCTGGGTCCCGGGCGGGGTGGCAAGGGCAACGGTGGCCTCGCGGCAAAGAAGCAGATGGGACGGATGCCCCTAAAAGGAAATTAATTATAAATCAATTTCCCGGAGTCGCCAACACCCGAAGCTTCAATGTCATGAATATAGTATTAGTATTCCGGGGGAACGACCGCTGATCCGGAGTCGCTCAGCCTTCCATCCGGCCCACGGATTCCCGCAGCTCCCGGATCATGATGCGAAGACCGGGATCGAGGTCGGGTTCGTCCTGGATGAGCGCCCCGAATAGCCGGGCGATGCTGCGGTAATACCAGAGGGTGCCCTCCCGGTCGCCCCGGAACCGCTCAAAGACGCCGGTGCCGTGGTTGCGCAGATCCTTGGCGATGGCCTGGACATTGTGCAGCTTGTCCGCGCAGACCACCCGCAGCACCGGGATGGGCGCCTCCACCAGGTGGGCCATGTAGGCCCGTTTCCGTTCCAGCCAGGGCGCCTTCTCGCCCACGGACTCATCGTCCGTGCAGCTCTTGACGATGGCTGCGACCCCGGGACCGAACTGGGCCTGGATCTCGTCCAGGACCGGCGCGCCGCCGCCGTCCTCCACCGCGTCATGGAGCATTCCGGCGATGACCTCCTCCTCGGATCCGCCCGACTCGCCGACCAGGGAGGCCACGGCCAGCAGGTGGGTGAGGTAGGAAGTGGAAGTGCCCTTGCGCACCTGATCGCCGTGGATCCTGATGGCGAAGGCCACCGCTTCGGCGACCCTGGGCCCGAGGATATGGCCGGGATCCAGCGGAGGCGGAGCGGCCAGCCCCGGGTTCCTGGCGGGCAAGACCCCTTCGTAGGCGCCGATGACACCTTCGAGGGCTAGGGCCATGGCTGGGCGTGAGGGAGAGAGACTTGGTTTTAACATCCTTCCTTCATCCTACCGGAGACCGCCCGGAACCTGTCACATTGAGGCTAAAATGATCCTGAACCGACGGAGAGGCCAACCCATGACCGATGTGACAGTGGAAAAACGAGAATTCAAAAGCGAATTGCAGCAAATTCTCAACTTAATAACTCACTCATTATATTCCCACAAGGAGATTTTTCTCCGGGAGTTGATCAGCAACGCCAGTGACGCCATCGACAAGATCCGGTTCAACTCGCTGCAGAACGAGGAGCTGGTGGAGGGCAACCGGGACTGGAAGATCAAGCTCACCGCCGACAAGGCGGCCGGAACCCTGACGGTGTCCGACAACGGCATCGGCATGAACCGGGAAGCCATCATCGAAAACCTGGGAACCATCGCCCGTTCGGGCACCCGGGCGTTCCTGGACAGCCTGAAGGAGGCCGATGCTGCCGCGAGGCCCGACCTCATCGGCCAGTTCGGGGTAGGTTTCTATTCGGCTTTCATGGTTGCCGATCAGGTGACCGTCCTTTCCCGGGGCGCGGGCGAAACCCAGGGGGTGCGCTGGGTATCCGACGGCCTGGGCGAGTACACCCTCGAGAACGTGGACAAGCCGGGTCGCGGCACCGATGTGATCCTGAAGCTCAAGGAGGGGGAGAAGGAATTCCTCGAACCCTGGAGGCTGCGGAGCATCGTCAAGCAGTTTTCGGACTTCATCGAGCACCCCATCGTCACCGAGGTGGAGCAGACCGGCGAGGGGGACGTCAAGACCATCGCCGAGGAAACCCTGAATTCCCGCAAGGCCCTCTGGCTCCGCAGCAAGACCGATGTCACCGCCGAGGAGCACAACGCCTTCTACCGGCAAATGGCCAACGACTTCGACGACCCGGTCAAGGTGATCCACTACGCGGCCGAGGGGGCGCTGGAGTTCAAGGCCCTGCTCTACATCCCCCGGCATAAGGGACTCGACCTGCAGTTCGCCGAGGCCAAGGTCGGTCCCAAACTCTATGTCAACCGCGTTCAGATCATGGATCATTGCGAGCAATTGCTGCCGCCCTATCTTCGGTTCGTCAAAGGGGTGGTGGACTGCTCGGACCTGCCGCTGAACGTGTCCCGGGAGGTGATCCAGCACAGCCCGCTGCTGGAAAAGATCCAGAAGAGCCTGGTCAAGAACATCCTGCAGGCCCTCGATGACCTGAAGACCAACGACTACGACACCTACACCAGCGTCTTCGCGGATCTGGGCGGGATCCTGAAGGAGGGGCTGGCCCGGGACTGGGATCACCGGACCCAGATCGCCGACCTGCTGCTGTTCCAGAGCCTGCGGACCGAGCCCGGGAAGTTCACCACCCTGGCCCAGTACGCGGAGGCGATGCCTTCCGGCCAGGACGACATCTACTACCTGGCCGGGGAACAGCGCTCGGTGCTGGAGCATTCGCCCTCCCTGGAGTTGTTCCGGCACCGGGGCTGGGACGTGCTGCTGCTCACCGAGCCCATCGATGAGTTCGTCCTGCCGTCCCTGGCCGACTACAAGGGCAAGGCTCTGAAGCCCGCCGACCGCTATGAGCCGGAACTCCCGGCCGAGGACCAGAAGAAGGCCGAGGAAGCCAGCGGCACCTTCCTGCCGCTGCTGCAGGCCCTGAAGAGCGACCTGCCCGAACTCAAGGACATCCGCATCTCCAAGCGATTGAAGGAGAGCGCCGCCTGTCTGGTGGCCGACGAGGGAGCCATGGGCGCGAACATGGAACGCCTGCTCCAGAAGATGGGCCGGGCCGACGCCATGGGCATGGGCGGCCCGGCCCAGCGCATCCTGGAGCTGAATCCCGACCACCCCGCAGTCCAGGCCCTGCTCCAGATCCACCAGGCCGATCCGGCCGATCCGCGGCTGGGCGCCTATGCCCACCTGCTGCATGATCAGGCCGTGCTGGCCGAGGGTTCCAGGGTCGAAGACCCCAGCGCCTTCGCCAAGCGCATCAACGACCTCATCGCCAAGGACGCGGCGAAGCAATAGCACCGTTGGTGCCCTGGTTGGATTGAACGACCGTGCGAGGCACAAGCCCAACCGGAAGGATCCCCCCTGGCCTGCCTTGGAGGCGCCGGGGGGGATCTTTTGTTGGAGGGTCGGGACCGGCTATTCGGCCTCGGGATCCCAGGGGCGGTTCCAGACCAGCCGCTGGGGCATGGGCCGGGAGAAGCCCTCCTGGTGGAAACGGAGGACGATCCGCTTGCGCAATTCCCGGGCCACGGCCCACTGCTGGCCGGGGGCGGTCTTGGTGAGGGTGCGGATGACGCAGCTGACCGGGGTCATGCTCTCGATGCCCAGCACCTCGGTGGGCTCCCGGACCGTCTCCAGCTGGCCGGCCAGTTCCACGCCCAGTTCCCCCAGGACCTTCATGATCCGGACAATGTCCTCGTCCTGGCTCACTTCCACGTCCACCAACGCCTTGGCGAACTCCTTGCTCAGCACCACCACCTCGGAGATGGAGCCGTTGGGGATGTAGTGCGCCCGCCCTTCCATATCCCGGATCATGGTGACCCGGAGGGTCATGCGTTCCACCGTGCCGGTGTGCTTGTCATCCACGGAGATGATGTCGCCCACCCCGAACTGGTTTTCCACCAACAGGAAGAAGCCCCCGATCACGTCCTTGACGATGCTCTGGGAACCGAAGCCCAGGGCGGCGCCGACGATCCCGACCCCGGCGATGAGGGGGCCGACGCTCACGTTGAATTCCTGCAGCATCTCCAGGATGAAGAACGAGATCACCATCACCCGGGCGAAATTCTCCAGGACCGAACCCAGGGTCTTGGCCCGGCGCATGGCCTCCGGGTTGCCTTCCTTGAGCGCCGCCCCCAGGGAGCGGTTCACCGCCTTGTGCACCAGACCCATGGCCCAGAGGATGATGGCGCAGGTGACCACCACGAGGCCCAGCCTTTGCAGCTTCTGCCAGCCGGTCTGGTCGATCCAGGCGGCAAGGGTTCCGATCCGGTCGACGATCACAAGCATCTTCCATTCCCCAGGGAGTCAGGGCGACTCTCGGACATTATGAGTCAAAAGAATGGTTCCCACTTGGCCGGAGCGTGAAGTGCCGCCAGGCGCCCGGCATGTGCGAGCCCACCGAGGCCACCACCGTGGCCGCCAGGTACCACGGCAGCCGCGCCCCGGGGAATGCCTGGCCGAGTCCCAGCAGCCCCAGTTTGAGCAGCAGCGCCAGACCGCTGCCCTGCAGGAGGAAGCCTGGGCCTTTGCGGAAATCAAGGGACGCCAGCACCAGACCGCTGAGGACCGTGACCAGGATGGCCAAGTGCAGGCGCCCGAAACCGGCCCCCAAGGCGACTCCCCCCAGCACCAGCCCCATGGCGGCGATGTGGACGGAGCGCAGCACCACCTGGGCGATCCGGGTTCCGCTGGGGGATTCCCTGGCCGGCCTCAATGGTCCTCCGGCTCGTCGATGAGCTGCAGCAGGATCTCGCCGCCAGCGGGCAGTTCCAGGGTCTCCGGCGGGATCAGCGCCAGGGCGTTGGCCCGCATCATGGAGGACAGCAGGCCGGAGCCCTGGGGCCCGGTGAGCGCAACGGCAATGCGCGGCCCCTCGGCCCGGGCGGTCACCCGCAGGATGTTCAGGCGGCCATCCGCACTGCGCTTGCTCCAGGGCCCATCCAGGACGCCGATCCGCTCCGGCCGGTGCAGGAGGCCGAAGCCCATCATCCGGCGCAGGGCGGGACGGACATAGAGCTCGAACATGAGCATGGCCGCCACCGGATTGCCCGGGATGCCGAACACCAGCTTGCCCCCGAGGGTCCAGAGGCCCAGCGGTCCCCCCGGCTTCTGGGCCACGCGCCAGAACACCTGCTCGGCGCCCATGCGCTCCAGCACCGCCTTGATGCAGTCGAAGTCGCCCACGGAGATCCCGCCGTTGGTGAGCACCAGGTCCGCCCCGGCCAGGGCCTGCTCCAGGGCGGACGCCACCGCCTCGGGGCGATCGGGCACCCGCGCCCAGGCCAGCGCCCGGGCCCCCACCACCCGGACCTGGGCCGACAGGGAGTGGATGTTGGCATCCCGGATCTGCCCGGGCCCGGGTCGCTGGGCTGCGTCCACCAGTTCGTTGCCGGTGGTGATCACGGCCACTACCGGCCGGGGATGTACCGGCACAAGAACGCAACCGATGGCAGCCAGGACGCCGATCTCGGCAGGGCGCAGGATCCTGCCCCGGGGCACCACCAGCCCTCCGGCCGGGATGTCCTCCCCCGCCAGCCGGATGTGGGCTCCCTGGCGCAAGGGCCCGGCAACCTCCACCCAGCCGGCCGAGGCCGTAACCTCCTCCAGCGGGGCGATGGTATCGGCGCCCGCCGGCAGGGCGCCTCCGGTCATGATGCGATAGACCGCCCCCGGCGCAAGCGGCTCGGCCAAAGGCTGGCCGGCCGGGATCTCCCCCAGCACCGGCAGCCGGACCGGAGCGCCGGCCGCGGCGGCCGCACAATCCAAGGCCCTCAGGGCGAAGCCGTCCATGGCTGAATTGGTGAACGGCGGGACCGGCTCCAGGGCCAGGATGGCTTCGCCCGCCACCAGGCCCTGAGCGTCCGCCAAGGGCACAGGGCGGGGCGGCAGGGGCACGGCCCGGTCCAGGACCATCCGCAGGGCTTCTTGGTAGGTTTGCATCGGCACCGTCCCTTCAATCAACCCTAGGATGGCGGGATTCCGCTTGCCCTTGCCAGGAAAGTGTCCGTTCCTCCGACCGGGGGCCCCTTGAGGTATGCTGATCCTCAAACTGCGAGCGCATATGGATCCCTTGGTCAGGAAAGTCATCCGGATCGGCATCCCCCTGGGGGAGTGTTACGCCATGGGCCCCGGCAAGGCCGACCTGCTGGAGGCCATCCACGAGACCGGCTCCATTTCGGCGGCGGGCCGCAAGCTCGGCATGAGCTACCGGAGGGCCTGGCTGCTGGTGGACGAAATGAACCGCTGCTTCTGCATGCCCCTGGTGGAGGCAAGGCTGGGCGGCGCCGGCGGCGGCGGGGCCAAGGTCACCGAGCTGGGCCGGGAGGCGTTGCGCCGGTACCGGGAACTCCAGGAGCTAGCCTGGGAAGCCGTATGCAAGTCCATCTCGGAATTCCGCCATCTGCTGCGACCAGGCGAAGCCTAATCCAACCAGCACCGTTGTTGCCCTGGTTGGATTGAACGACCGTGCGAGGCACAAGCTGCCGTAGCGGAGTGAGTTCCGCAACGGCGACTAGGAGCCTTCCTTGTGCGCGCTATATTCTTGTGTGACCATCGAATAGGTGGTGCGACATGAGCCTTTGGCGATGAAAACACACGGCAGGTCCCTTTTCGCCCGGGCCATCCTGGCCCTGGGCCTCCTTGGCGCCTCGGCGGCACCGGCAACCGGGGCGGCAAGTCCCCGGAGCATCATCCTGGCCACCACCACCAGCACCCAGGACACCGGCCTCCTGGACGTGCTGGTGCCCATGTTCGAACAGAAGACCGGCATTCCGGTGAAGACCATCGCCGTGGGCTCCGGCCAGGCCTTGGCCATGGGCGAAAAGGGGGAAGCGGATGTCCTCCTCTCCCACTCCCCGGATGCCGAACGGAAGTTCATGGCCGACGGCTTCGGGCTCCGGCGCCGGGTGGTGATGCACAATGACTTCGTCATCCTGGGGCCGCCGGCGGATCCGGCCGGGCTGAAGGGGATCGCCACCGCGCCCGCAGCCTTCCGCCGGATCGCCGCCCAGGGCCTGCTCTGGGTCTCCCGCAGCGACAACTCCGGCACCCACGCCCAGGAGAAGAAACTCTGGAAGGCGGCGGGGATCGATCCCACCGGCGAGAAATGGTACCTGCAGACCGGCCTGGGCATGGCCCAGACCCTCGACGTCGCGGCCGAAAAACGGGGCTACACCCTGTCCGACCGCGGCACCTTCCTGGCCCTGCAGAAGCTGCTGGGCATGGCCATCCTCTGCCAGGGCGATCCCACCCTGCTCAACATCTACCACGTCATCGAACTGGATTCCGCGCGCCTGCCCAAGGTGAACGCCCAGGGCGGCCGGGCCTTCGCCGACTTCATGGTCTCCCCGGAAGCCCAGGAGGCAATCCGCACGTTCGGGGTCGAAAAGTACGGCGGCCCTCTGTTTTTTCCAGATGCCGGCAAGCGAGAGGACTAATCTGAACCACCTGCGTCCCAGAAAGGAACCGATGACCAACGCCATTTTTCAGCTTCCCGAACCCTATAATGAACCCGCTATGTCCTATGCCCCAGGCACCCCGGAGCGCGGGCTGCTCAAGGCCGAGCTTGACCGGCAGTACCATCAGGTGCTGGATATCCCGCTCATCATCGGTGGCCAGGAGATCCGCACCGGCAACCTGCACCCGGTAGTCTGCCCACACGAGCATGGCCATGTCCTGGCCCAGTACCACGAGGCCGGCGAGGCCGAGATCCGCATGGCCATCGATGCGGCGCTTGCGGCCAAGCACGCCTGGAAATACACCCCGTGGGAGGAGCGGGCAGCCATCTTCAACCGCATGGCCAGCCTCATCTCCACCCGCTATCGATACATCCTGAACGCGGCCACCATGCTCAACCAGTCCAAGACCGCGCACCAGGCGGAGATCGATTCCACCTGCGAGACCGCGGATTTCTTCCGCTACAACGCCAAGTTCATGGAGCAGATCTACCGGCAGCAGCCCCTGTCCAACAGCCACATCTGGAACCGGGTGAACTACCGGGCGTTGGAAGGCTTCGTCCTGGCCATTTCGCCCTTCAATTTCACCGCCATCGCCGCCAACCTGGCCACGGCCCCGGCCATCATGGGCAATACCGTGGTCTGGAAGCCGTCATCCGCCTCCATTCTTTCCAACTACTACCTGATGCAGCTGTACAAGGAGGCCGGCCTGCCGGACGGGGTCATCAACTTCCTGCCCTCGCGCGGCTCCCAGTTGGGCAAGATCGTCCTGGACCACCCCCGGTTCGCCGGACTCCATTTCACCGGCTCCACCGCCGTGTTCAATTCCATGTGGCAGACCGTCGCCACCAACCTTTCCAAATACAAGATCTATCCCCGCCTGGTGGGCGAGACCGGGGGCAAGGACTATATCTTCGTCCACCAGTCCGCCGACCTGGTCGAAGCGGCCACGGCGATCGTGCGGGGCTCGTTCGAATACCAGGGCCAGAAGTGCTCCGCCTGCTCCCGGGTCTATGCCCCCGCCTCCCGCTGGGCCGAACTCAAGGAGCTGATCCTCGACATGATGAATCAGATCCGGGTAGGCGACCCCAGGGACTTCCGCAACTTCATGGGCGCCGTCATCGACCAGGCCAGCTTCGACAACACCATGCGCTACATCGAACTGGCCAAGGCCTCGCCCAAGGCTGAGATCCTGTTCGGCGGCAAAGGCGACAAGTCGGTGGGCTACTTCGTCGAGCCGACCATCATCCTCACCACTGACCCCAAGTTCGTCACCATGGAGGAGGAGATCTTCGCCCCGGTCCTCACCGTCTATGTATACCCGGACGAGGCGCTGGACGAGACCGTGAAGATCCTGGACGAGACCTCGCCGTATGCCCTCACCGGCTCGATTTTCGCGAGGGACCGCTACGTGATCGACCAGCTGACCGAAGCCCTGGCCAACACCGCCGGCAATTTCTACATCAACGACAAGTGCACCGGGGCCATGGTCGGCCACCAGCCGTTCGGCGGCGCCCGGGCCTCGGGCACCAACGACAAGGCCGGGAGCTTCCTCAACCTGATCCGCTGGACCTCGCCCCGCACCCTCAAGGAGTGCTTCGCCCCGGACCGTAGTTTCCAGTACCCTTTCATGCAAGAGTCCTGAATCCACAGCGACAGCATAAGGGGGCCCGACCTTTGGGTCTGATCTGGGAAGGCATCAAAAAAGCCGTCGAGCTCCTCTGGACCCTGGATCCCGAGGTGCTCGGCATCACCCTGTTCTCCTTGAAAGTCTCCATCCTGGCCACCCTCGCCAGTCTGGCCATCGGCGGGGGCGTGGGCATGATCCTGGCCCTCACCCGCTTTCCCGGCAAACGCCTGCTCATCAGCCTCATCAACACCGGGATGGGCCTTCCGCCGGTGGTGGTGGGGTTGTTCGTGACCCTCATGCTCTGGCGCAACGGGCCCCTGGGCTTCCTGGAGCTGTTGTACACGCCTACGGCCATCATCCTGGCCCAGACCGTCATCGCCACCCCCATCATCGCCGGCATCAGTCTGGCGGCCATCCAGCAGCTGCCCCCTGACCTGCGGTTGCAGATCCTGTCCCTGGGCGCCAGCCGCTGGCAGATGGTGCGCCTGCTGGCCGGGGAGGCCCGGCTTCCGCTCCTGGCCGCAGTCATGGCCGGCTTCGGCGGGGTGATCTCCGAAGTGGGCGCCTCCATCATGGTGGGCGGCAACATCAAGGGCAGCACCCGGGTGCTCACCACCGCCACGGTCATGGAGACCGGCAAGGGCAACTTCGACACCGCCATCGCCCTGAGCCTGATCCTGCTGGTGCTCACTTTCACCGTCAACGCCGTCCTCACCCACATCCAGCAGCGGGACCGGCCCCGATGACCGGGGCCCTGGAAGTCCAAGACCTGAAGGTGGTCCGGGGCGGCGCCCTGGTGCTGGACATTCCCGCCCTGGCGATCGGGCCCGGGTCCGTGCTCGCCCTCATCGGCCCCAACGGCTCGGGCAAGACCACCCTGCTCAAGACCCTGGCCGGCCTGCAGGAGTTCACCAACGGCCGTCTGCGGTTCCAGGGCCAAGAGCTGGATTCCAGGGCCGCCCGGGAAGCCTATCGGAAACGGGTGACCATGGTGTTCCAGCAGCCCCTGCTGTTCGACACCACCGTCGCCCGCAACCTGGAAGCCGGTTTGAAGCTGCACGGCATCCCGGGCCCGGAACGGGACCGGCGCGTGCTGGCCGAAGCCCGGCGTTTCGGCATCGAGCCGCTGCTGGGCCGGCAGGCCCGCAAGCTCTCCGGCGGCGAAGCCCAGCGCGCCAGCCTGGCCCGGGCCTTCGTCCTGGCGCCGGAGATCCTGTTCCTGGACGAGCCGTTCGCCGCCCTCGACCCGCCCACCCGGGAGGCCCTCATGGACGACCTGGGCGCGGCCCTGCGCCAGACCCGCACCACCGCCGTGCTGGCCACCCATGACCAGATCGAGGCCCTGCAGCTGGCGGACCGGCTGGCGGTGCTGCACCAGGGCCGGATCGTCCAGAGCGGCACCGGCCCCGAGGTCATCAATCAGCCGGTGGATGAGTTCGTGGCCGGATTCGTGGGCATGGAAACCGTCATTCCGGGCCGGGTCACCGCCAGCGGGATGGGGCTGTGCCGGGTGTCCGCCGCCGGGCGCGAGCTGGAGGCCGTGGGTGCACCCGGGGTCGGCGCGGCAGTGCTGGTGGGGGTCCGGCCCGAGAACGTCACTCTCTCGGCCCACCCGGACTCCGTCACCAGCGCCCGCAACCGTTTTCCCGGCACCGTGACCCGGATCGTGCCCCGGGGACCCTATTTCAAGGTCGAGCTGGACTGCGGCTTCGCCCTCGCCGCCTTCGTCACCGCGCACTCCCTGGAGGCCCTGGCCCTGGCGCCGGGAAGCGAAGTGGTTGCCAGTTTCAAAGCCACGGCGGTCCACCTGATGACCAACCGCAGGTAGGGGCGATGGCTCAGAGGCCCTTCAGGGCCGGTCGAGGATCGGGGATTCAGCCTCCCGCGCCGTCTCACCCTCCAGGCTGTTCCCCCCGGCGGCCCGAACCGAGGCGGCCCGTGCCATGGCCAGGACCAGGAGTTCCCCGGAGCCCTCGATCGGCTCCCGGGTGCTGGCCACCCCGCCGCTGAGGGAGGGACGGAAGGCGCGGGAGCCCAGGGTAAGTTGGACGTTCTCCCAGCCTCCCCGCAGCCGTTCCGCGGCCAGCAGGGCGTCCAGGGGCTGGGTCTGATGCAGCAGCGCAGCGAACCGGCCTGGTCCCAGCCGCCCGGTGAGGTCCGCCTCACGGAGGGTCCGGTTCAGGAAGGTGGCGAACGCTTCCTGCACGTGGGCCATGGGCGCCGGGCCGTGCTGTTCCGAAAGGGCGGCGAAATCGTCCAGATCCAGCACAAGGAGGCTGGTGGTCTTGCCGTTGCGAAGGCTGCTGTCCACGGCGCGGTCCAAGTGGTCCCGGAAACCCTGGGCGCTGGCCAGACCGGTTACCGGATCCGTCGCCGCCAAACGGTCCAGCCGGCGCCGGATCCTCTGCCCCTGGACCTGGGCCAGCAGCAAGGTGGAGCCCTGTTGCGCAGCGAGAATCCCGATCCAGAACCAGGCCCGGGTCTGGGGTCCATAGGCGCCGCCCTCCACCGGGATGAAGGCGGATGTCAACCCGGCCCCCAGGGCGGCCATGGCCATGGCCATGGCCAGCATCGAGCAGATCCTGGCCGGGAGCTGGAACTCCCCCTCCCGGGGCAGGCGCCACAGCTCACGGGAATGGGCCAGGGCCAGGACGGCCAGCACGGCCGGCGCCACCAGACTGGGTACCCAACTGAAGCCCATGGCCTGGAAGGCGATCCCGACCGCCACCCACGCCCCCAGCGCGGTCCAGCCCCACCGGTCCATGCGCGCCGGCAGGCCCGCGTATCTGCGCAGGGCCCAGAGGCCGTAGCCGGCGCCCAGCACCAGCAGAGGGCTGAGCCCACCGGCGGAATCCTCCGGCCGGGCCAGGTAGGACAGGATGCCCAATCCCTGGAGGACCGCTGCGGCCAGCACATGGTTCAGACCATGCTCTCCGCGCTGCCCCCAGCCCAACAAGGCGGAATGAAAGGTCGAAAACGCAACCAGGGCCAAGCCCACACCGAGCAGGCCCTGGGGATCGAAGGTCATGGGAAGGCTCGTGGGAAGGAGTATCACGCCCATTGCAACGGCTGCCATGGGAAAAGACTTGAATTTCGCCCGATCTCCCTTACCGGTATATCCACCCGTATACGGTGAGCCCCATCACATATCCATGGTCGTTTCTTGTCCGCAGCGACCCAGCGCAGTACTTTTACCTTGGGATAATTTCAGGTTTATGACGGCTTAAGGGAATTCACCCCTGGATGGGAGCGGCTCCGGATGAGACAGCTGAAGATCAACCTGCCCGAATGCGATGGCGGCAGCCATTGCGCCCATGAGTGTGAACAAGCCTGCGCCACCCGGGTGTTCAAGCTGGATGACGGCCGGTTCGCGGCCCTGCACATCCAGCAACTGGCCAGCGGCGAAGCTTCCGCCGTGATCTGCGACCAGTGCGGCGACTGCGTTGCGGTCTGCCCGACCGAGGCCCTGAAGCGCAACAAGCTGGGCGTAGTAATGATCGACAAGAAGCTGTGCGTGGGTTGCTACATGTGCGTCGGTTTTTGCGAAAAGGGCGCCTTCGAACGGCTTCCGGACTGGCTGGAGCCCTACAAGTGCACCGCCTGCGGCATCTGCGTCAAGGCCTGCCCCCATACCGCGCTGGCCATCGTCGACGTCCCCGTCCCCGCCCCCAGAATCATCTGAACCAAGGACTCCGCCATGACCCTCCCCGAAGCAGGCAGCGCCATCCCGCAGTGCACGGTGGACTTCACCCAGCGCACCGAGTATCACCAGGGCCTGGACGCCATCAAGGCGGCGCATAAGGTGCTCAAGGAAGTCTCCTTCATCCCCAGTCGGCCGGAAAAGGGCTACAACGGCCGCAGCCTCCATGTGGACCTGTCCAGTCTGGAGGTCCAGGAGAAGCCGGTCACGCAGCAGATGAAGGATCTATTCATCGGCGGCCGGGGCTTCGGCCTGTGGCACCTCTGGAATGCCGTCACCCCGGCCACCCGGTGGAACGACCCCGAAAACGAGATCATCATCAGCCCCGGCCCGGTCGCCGGCATCACCCAGTACCCGGGCAGCGGCAAATCACTGGTGGTCTCCATTTCCCCCCAGACCGACATCCCCATCGATTCCAACGTGGGCGGCTACTTCGGCCCCCTGCTCAAGTTCTCGGGCTTCGACGCCCTGGAACTCCAGGGCAAGGCCGGGCAGGACGTGATCCTGTTCATCGACGGCCAGAACGGCATCATCCGGGTGGAAGCCGCCCCCCTGGAGCCGGTGGACAGCCATGTGCTGGCCGAGATCCTCACCCGGATGTATGCCGTGGACGAAGCCGACCGCCCCAACATCTCGGTGGTCTGTACCGGAGCGGCCGCGGATCACAGCCTGATCGGGATGCTGAATTTCTCCTGGTGGGACAAACGCCGGGGCTGCGTCAGGCTCAAGCAGGCCGGACGCGGCGGCATCGGCACCGTGTTCCGGGACAAGCGGATCCGGGCGCTGGTCTGCCGGGGACCGGTGGTCAAGGCCGACCTCAACCATCCCGCCGATTTCGAGACCCTGGCCAGGACCGGCATCAAGCTGCACAAGGAGATCCGCACCCTGGATGGGAGCCAGTGCAAGATGCGCCGGAACGGCACCGCCCACATCGTGGAGATCATGGACGCCTATGACCTCCTGCCCACCCACAACTTCCAGTTCGGTTCCCACCCGGATACCCATCGGATCGCCTCCGATGTCTGGGAGGCCCGGTGCAGCCAGGCCACCGTGGACGGGTGCTGGTACGGGTGTTCCCTGGCCTGCGCCAAGGGCGCCGACGGTGTGGTGCTGCGAACCGGCCCCTACCGGGGCCATACGGTCACCGTGGACGGCCCCGAATACGAGAATGCCGCGGGCCTTGGCTCCAACGCCGGCATCTTCGACCCGGAATGGCTGCTGGAACTGAATTTCTACTGTGACACCTACGGCATCTGCACCATCACCTACGGCACCCTCGCGGCCTTCGTGATGGAGTGTTTCCAGCGCGGCATCCTCAACCTGGAACGCACCGGCGGCCTGGAGCTGGTCTGGGGCAATGCCGAAGCCGACCTCGAGATGATGCATCAGATGGCCCGGGGCGAAGGCTTCGGCGTCATCGCCGGCCAGGGCGTGAAGAAGATGAAAGAACTGTTCATCGCCAACGGCTGGGGCGACCCCAAGCTCATCCAGGACATTGGCATGGAATGCAAGGGCCTGGAGTACAGCCAGTATCTTTCCAAGGAGTCCCTGGCCCAGCAGGGCGGCTATGCCCTCACCAACAAGGGCCCCCAGCATGACGAAGCCTGGGTGATCTTCATGGACATGGTGAACAAGCAGCTCCCCACTTTCGAAGACAAGGCCGAGGCCCTCTACTACTTCCCCCTGTTCCGCACCTGGTTCGGGCTCAACGGATTCTGCAAGCTGCCCTGGAACGACATCGCCCCGGCGGACAACGCCAGCACCGCCGAACCGGCCAAAATCCCCGAACATGTGCAGAACTATCTGGATCTGTTCAGCGCCACCACCGGCATCAAGATCGACAAGGAGACCATGCTTGTGCAGTCGGCCCGGGTCTACAACTTCCAGCGGGTGTTCAATATCCGAATGGGCAAAGGGCTCCGGGCGAACGACGTCCCCCCCTACCGCTCGGTCGGGCCGGTCACCCGGGAGGAGTACGAATCCCGGGCGGAGCGTTATGACAAGCAGATGGTCGAGGACATCGGGGTGGACCCCGCAGGCAAGTCCCTGGACGAGAAGATCGCCATCACCCGAACCTACCGCATGGACCGCTATAGCAAGCTGTGCGATGCGGTCTACGCCCGGCGGGGCTGGACGGCTGACGGCGTGCCGACCATGGCCCGCCTGCGGGAACTGGGCCTGGACGTGCTTCCGGAGGTTGTCGCGATCGTCCGGGCGCACGGCGGTTGAGGATGATCCAGGTCAATGGCGACCCCCTGGCATGGACCCCGGGCCTGACCGTCCGGGGGGTGCTCAAGGCGAAGAACTACCTGTTCCCCCTCCTGATCATCAGCATCGACGGGGCGCGGGTGGAACCGCCCGCCTACGACACCACCGCCGTCCCCGACGGCGCCGTGGTCCAGGTCATCCACCTCCTCAGCGGCGGTTGAGCCCCACGGCAGTTTGAACGGTTCGGCCCATCCCAACCTTCCCTGCCGGTGGCCCAGGATTCGATCGCTCGTGTCCCCAGGACGGGCGCCGACCCCTTTAGGGGCCGGGGTCGGC
>Ga0302279_10003516_pt1 | contig 19393 bp, 16 predicted proteins | sample III_Bog_N3_3_FD_194541 | JGI IMG/M metagenome (GOLD analysis project Ga0302279, IMG submission 194541) | Peat permafrost microbial communities from Stordalen Mire near Abisko, Sweden - III_Bog_N3_3 | ecosystem: Environmental > Terrestrial > Soil > Wetlands > Peat | place: Sweden: Abisko...
TGCGCGCGCTGGCGAGCTCCAGGCCCGACCAGGGGACCGCCTGGGCGGCGCTCCATGTCGAGCTCGCGGCGCACGACGCGATCCGGGACGCCTGGGTGGGAGGGGAGAGGGTGACGCTCAACTACCGGCTCAGCGCGCCCGGACAGCCCTGGATCCACGGGCAGGTCGACCGGTGACCGGGGCCTCCGGCGCGGGCCGCCCGGCGTGCTCGCGCAGCGCCGGGCAGCCGGAGCGGGCGGCCTACTCCTTGTCCTTGTCGGCCTTGCGGATCTTGTGGCTCACCTTGAGATCGTCGGCGCCGTCGGCGCCGTCGGCCACGCGGGTCACCTTGTGCGAGACCTTCGGCTCCTCGCCGGCCGCGCCTGCCTTGATCTTGTGGACGACCTTGTACTGATCCGTCACGTCCTCGCCGGCCGCATTCTTCACCTTGTGGACGGCCTTGCGGCCCTCGACCTCCACGCCGCCCTCGTTGACGATCGCGTGCGCGGCCTTGGGCTTGTCGTCCGAGCCGGCCGCCGGCGGCACCACCTTGTGCTTCACCTTGAGCGCGTCATCGTCGTCCTTCTTGTCGGCCGCAGGCGCGGGCGGCGCGGCCACGGGGGCCGCCGCGACGACCGGCACAGGGGTCGCCGGCGCAGCGTCCACCTTGGCCGGCACGACGGCCGCGACCGGAGCTGCGGGCACCACCGGCGCGGGCGCCACCGCGGGGACCGGCGGGGCGACCGCGGTGGGCGCGGCGGGAACGGGCTTCACCGTCGTCGCTACGGCAGGCGCAGGCTTGACGGTGGCCGTCACGGCAGGCGCAGGCTTCACCGCGACCGCCACGGCGGGCGCAGGCTTCACCGCGGGGACCGGCGTCACGGCGGGCGCAGGCTTCACCGCGGTCGGCGTCACCGTGGGCGCAGGCTTCACCGCCGGCCCAGGCTTGACCGCGGGCTCATCGTCGGTGTCGTCCTCGTCGTCGGTGTCGTCCTCGTCCTCGTCGTCGTCGTCGGTGTCGTCCTCGTCCTCGTCGTCGTCGGTGTCGTCCTCGTCCTCCTCGTCCTCGTCGTCCACGTCAGGCCAGGCGACGGTGATCTCCTGGCTCCAGCGGATGCTCTCGTACTCGAGGCCCAGCTCGTCCGCCGCCTCGGCCGCGTCCTCGTCGCCGTAGACCTCGAGCTCCTCCTCGTCGTCGACCCAGGCCAGCAGCACCGGCAGGCCGAGCTTGGTGAGCGCCGGGTGGGCGCTGACGACACGGAGCGCCCGCGCCTCGGTGTAGTCCTCGACGATCGCGGCTTCGATCTCCACGATCACGAAGCCTTCCTTCTTGAAGACGGCGACGTTGTGGGTGGCCTTGCTGGTGTCCGACATGAAGAGGATCTCCTTGGATGGGGAAGGCCCGCCGCGGATCGCGCCGGCGCGGGCCGCCGGAGGCTACCGGAACCCGGGGAGGATTTCATGCGCCGGCGCGTGCTCTGGCCCCCGCCGGCGCGGTCCCCGTGGCAGATTGCGCGGATGTCCATCGACTCGCTGTGCAAGCACTGGCTCGCGGACCACGACGGCGGCGGCCTGGCCGTGCTGGTGATCCGGGACGGCAAGGCCATCCACAAGAAGGGTTACGGGCGGACGAGCGTCGAAGATGGGCGGATCCCCGACGGCGAGACCATCTTCGATCTCGCGTCCCTCTCCAAGCACTTCACGGCCACCGCCATCATGATGCTCGCCGAGCGCGGCAAGCTCGGCTACGACGACCCGCTCACGACGTACTTCCCGTTCCCCGCGTACGCGCAGAAGATCACCGTGCGGCACCTGCTGCACCACACCGCCGGGCTCCAGGACTACTTCGCGCTGTACGAGGCCGACGGTGACGACACCTCCCGCTGGGGCGAGGGCGAGCGCCCCACCTCGGCCGGTGTGGTGGCGGCCCTGGCCCAGGAGCCGAGGCCGGCCTTCGCCGCCGGCAAGAAGTTCGACTACTCGAACTCCGGCTACGTCGTGCTCGCCGAGATCGTCGGCAAGGTGAGCGGGAAGCCCTTCCCCAGCTTCATGCGCGACGAGGTGTTCACGCCGCTCGGCATGACCCGCACCCGCGTCAACGACGGCTCGGCCGCCCCCGATCCCAACCGGGCCGTGGGCCACGAAGAGGGCGAGCCCTTCGAGGTCACGCCCCTCGACGACGTCTACGGGGACGGCGCCGTCCAGACCACCCTGGACGACCTGGAGCGCTGGAATGCCGCCATCGATGCCAACACCCTCGTGTCGGCCGCGACGCAGGAGCTGGCGTGGACCCGCGGGACGCTCGGGGACGGCGAGCAGACCAGCTACGGCTTCGGCTGGTTCGTCAGCGACGACGACGACGCGCGCTGGGTCAACCACGAGGGGTCGTACGGGGGCTTCACCACCTACTACTGCAAGGAGATCGATCGGGCCCTCTCGGTGATCGTCCTCTCCAACTTCGCCGAGGCGGAGCCCGACGAGCTGGCGGACGCCATCAGCGAGAGCCTCGACGCCTGACGAGCACCACGGTGTCACGAGCACGGCCGTGGCGGGATGGACCGTGGCCGTCGGGAGGCGTTTGGACGCGCCATGGCCGCCTGGACGCGTTATACCCGAGGACGCCATGGCTCAGAAGACCCTGCGACCGTCGCCCTCCGCCCACGCCGCCGATTGCCCGGACGAGGAGAGGAAGGGCAACGATGGCCTCCCGTACCGCTCGGTCGCCGACAAGAACGGGGTCTATCACTGGAAGAAGGTCACCACGGACGCCAAGGTGGGCGCGGTCAGCGCGAAGGCGACTGACAAGGCACCGCCCAAGGCTGTCAGCGCGAGCGGTGGCCGTCCGAGCGCCGCCGCGAGCCCGCCCCGCGGAGGGCGTGGTGGCCTGGATGCAGCCGCTCAGGAGCAGCAAGCGCGAGCCAGGCTCGGGGCGCGCATCGCCAAGCAGGGGCTCGAGGCCCTGGAGGAGCCGATCATGGCGGCGGCGTTGCCCTGCATCGTGGGCGCGTACCGAGAGGCACCCAAGGGCAAGATCCCGGTGGGCACCTCTCGCCTCGGTGGCCTGCCCGACGTGCCGGCGGGGTTCGTCTGGCCCACGACCACGCGGGGCAAGGTGCCGAGTCCGCAGAGCACGCGAAAGGTTCGCAGCTTTCCGTTGACGTTCATCGGACAGATCAACTGCGCCGACTCGGCTCCGCTCGACCGGGCCGGGAGCTTGCCCCCGTCTGGCCTGCTGTCCTTCTTCTTCGACCTGGGGTCGACGGACCATGGCGTCGTCTTTTTCACCCCCGCCGACGCTCCGCTGAGCCAGGCTCCGTCGCCCCCCGATCTCGAGGAGAGCACCCTCCAGCCGCCGGTGCTGATCCAGAAGCTCCGGGCAGACCTCAGCGTTCCTGACTGGCAGGACTATGCCCGCGCAGCCATGTTCAAGGGCGCCAAGAAAATCTTGCGGTTGCAGCGTCTGGAGGGTCGTGCGGAGTCGACCGAGGTCGACCTCTCGGACGAGGAAGACATCGACCGCCAGTACCAGGACGTCTCCATGGACGGTCACAAGGACGGGGATCGCCTCCAGATCCTCGGCAACGCCGTGTACGTTCAGTCCAGCTCCACCTCGAAGGGAGACCAGCTCTTGCTGCAACTTTCGCAGCCGAGCACCTGGCCGACGTACGTATTCGGTGACACCGGCACGCTCTACTTCTGGGTCAAGAAGAGCGACCTGTCGAAGGGTCAGTTCAAGAAGGCCTGGGCCTACACCCAGTGTTCCTGAGGCTCGACGACCGCCCGCGGCGCGAGCCGCGCCGAGGGCGGCCCGTCCAGCGCTGAAGCTCGACCACGGAGCGAGCGCGGGACTCGACGGGGGCCGTGATCGGGTACGGCGACGCCTCTCCCTTGCCGCTCGCGCGGCGGGAGGCTAAGCACCGGCCCCCCGATGCTCAACCTCAAGACGACGCCCTTCCACGAACGGACGGCGGCGCTCATGCAGGGCAACCAGTGGCGCCGCTGGGCCGGCCACACGGTGGCCAGCGCCTACGAGCTGACGCCCGACCGGGAGACGCTGGCGATCCGCAACGCCTGCGTCCTCATCGACGTCTCTCCCCTCTTCAAATACCACGTGCGCGGGCCCGGTGCGCGCGCCTACCTGAACCGCCTGGTGACCCGCGACGTCTCCCGGATGGAGGTCGGGCACCTGACCTACACCCCGTGGTGCAACGCGCGGGGCAAGGTCATCGACGACGGCACCATCGCGCAGCTCTCGGACGAGCTCTTCCGGCTCACCGCCGCCGAGAGCAACCTCCGCTGGCTCCAGGACAACGCCCCCGGGTTCCAGGTCGAGATCGAGGAGGTGAGCGACGAGCTCGGCGCCCTCTCGCTCCAGGGCCCGCGGTCGCGCGCTCTCCTGGAGAGCCTGACGGGCGCGGACCTCGCCGGGCTCAAGTACCACCGCTTCACCCACGTGAACCTCCTCGGCGAGCCCACCCTGGTGTCGCGCACCGGCTACACGGGCGACCTCGGCTACGAGATCTGGGTCCCCAGGGCCCGCGCCCTCGCCGCGTGGGACGCGATCGTCGAGGCGGGCCGCTCGTTCGCGCTCCAGCCGGCGGGGATCTGGGCGATGGACGTCAGCCGCATCGAGGCCGGGCTGATCATGCTCGACGTCGACTACACCCCCGCCTCCCGGGCGATGGCCGAGGTGCAGGCCAGCTCCCCCTTCGAGATCGGGCTCGGGTGGGCCGTCCACTTCGCCAAGGGCAACTTCGTCGGACGCCGCGCCCTGCTGGAAGAGAAGCAGCGCGGCCCTGCCCTGGCGCTGGTCGGGCTGGAGATCGACCACGTCGCCTTCACCCGCGCGCACGAGGCCATCGGCCTCACTGCTCCCCTGCCCTTCATCCCCTGGCGCGCGGTCACGCCGGTGTTCCAGGGCGCCGAGCAGGTGGGCTACGTCACCTGCGCGACCTGGTCCTCCACCGTGAAGAAGTACCTCGCCCTCGCCCAAGTCTCCCCCGCTGCGGCCAAGGTGGGGACCACGCTCACCATCGACCTCATGGTCGACCGGCGCCGGGAGCCCTTCGCGGCCACCGTCGCCGCCCTCCCTTTCTTCAACCCCGAGCGCAAGAGGGCCTGATGCAACGCTACGACGCCATCGTCATCGGCGGGGGCCACAACGGGCTCGTGCACGCCGCCTACCTCGCCCGCGCCGGCAAGAAGGTGGTCGTCCTGGAGCGGCGCCACGTCGTCGGCGGCGCGACCGTCACCGAGGAGATCCACCCCGGGTTCAAGTTCCTCACCGGCTCGTACCTGATCAGCCTGCTCCGCCCCGAGGTGATCCGCGAGCTCGATCTCGCCCGCCACGGGCTCGAGATCATGCCGCTGGAGTCCACCGTCGCTCCCCGGCTCAACGGCGACTACATCGCCGACTGGCCCGATCACGATCTCACCCGCGAGGAGATCGCTCGCCACTCGCCGCGCGACGCGGACGCCTACGGCGAGTACGCGACCACCATGCGCCGCCTGGCGCTCGCGGTGAAGCCCCTGCTCGACATGGCGCCGCCCGATCCCAGCTCCTCGGCGCCGCGCGATCGGCAGGCCATGGCCCTCATCGCCGAGCGGCTCCGCGCCATGCCCCGCGCCGACTTCGACCTGCTCGCGCGCCTCATGACCATGAGCGCGGGCGACTTCCTCGACGAGTGGTTCGAGGGCGAGGCGCTCAAGGGCAGCAAGTGCACGAGCGGCATCATCGGCACCTTCCTGGGCCCCCGCTCCCCGGGCACGGGGTACGTGCTCCTCCACCACTACATCGGCGAGATCGACGGCGTCCACCGCGCCTGGGGCTTCGCCCGCGGGGGCACCGGCGCCCTGAGCCAGGCCATCGCCTCCGCGGCGCGCGCCGCCGGCGCCGAGATCCGCCTGGAGGCCCCGGTCGCCCACGTCCTCATCCGGGGCGGGGCGGCGGTCGGCGTCGTCCTCGAGAACGGCGACGAGCTCTACGCCGATCTCGTCGTCTCCAACGCCGACGCCAAGACCACCTTCCTCCGCCTCCTCGAGCGCAAGGAGCTGCCCGACGACTTCGTGCGCGACATCGAGCGCTTCAAGATGACCAGCCCCGCCTGCAAGGTGAACCTGGCGCTGGCGGGACTGCCGACGTTCACGGCCATCCCCAGGGGCAAGGAGGCGCTGCTCCGGGGCTCGATCGAGATCGCCCCCAGCATCGATTACGTCGAGCAGGCCTACGACGACGCCAAGTATGGCGGCTGGTCGAAGCGGCCCTTCATGGATGCCTTGATCCCTTCGCTGCTCGACCCCGGGATGGCCCCGCCGGGCAAGCACGTCATGTCGCTCTTCGTCCAGTACGCCTCCGGCGACCTCACCGGCGGCTGGACGGCCGAGAAGAAGGCGGAGTTCCTCCAGGTGGTCATCGACACCCTCGCCGAGTACGCCCCCGATCTGCCGGGGCTCATCCTCCACAAGCACATCAACACCCCCGACGACATCCAGAGGTCCTTCGGGATCACCGGCGGGCACATCTTCCACGGCGAGCTCGCGCTCCATCAGATCTTCTTCCTCCGCCCCGCCCCGGGCTGGGCGCAGTACCGCACCCCCGTGAAGAACCTGTGGATGTGCGGCTCGAGCACCCACCCCGGCGGCTGCATCACCGGCGCGCCCGGGCGCAACGCGGCCATGGCCATCCTGCGCGACGAGCGCGAGGGGAGGCTCTCGTGAGCGAGCGCGACGTCCTCTTCCTGGGCTCCTCGCCCAACGCCCTCGCGGCCGCGGCCCGCCTCGCCCGCTCGGGGCTGCGCGTGCTCGTGCTCGAGACGCGCGCCGCGGTCGGCGGTCCCGTCGCGACCGAGGCGTTCGCCCCAGGCTTCCGCGCCGACGTGGGCGTGGCCTCCGCCTCGCTCGATCCCGAGGTGGTGGCCGAGCTGGGCCTCTCCGTGGAGGTGATCCGGCGCGCGACGGTCACCGCCCTCGGCCCGACGCCGGTCACCCTGCGCGCCCTGCCGGAGCTGCCCAGCGCCGTCCACCACGCCGTCGGACTCCTCCGCGCGCTCTACCGCGCGGCGCCGCCCGAGCTGCCGGTGCCCACGCCCGAGGCGGCCGGGAGCCTGGGCGCGATCACCGCGCAGCTCCTCGGCCTCGGCCCGCGCGAGGTGCACGAGGTGCTGCGCCTCCTCTTCATGCCCGCTCGCGACTTCTTCGACGAGACCGTCCCCTCCGAGGCGGTGCGCGCCGTGCTCTGCGGCGCCTCGATGCGCGCGCTCTCCGAGGGTCCCTTCGCCTCGGGCACGCTCTTCGGCTTCCTCCACCACCTCGCGGTCGACGACGGGCCGTTCCGCTCCACGGCCCGGGGCGGGGTCGGAGCGCTCGCGGGCGCCCTCGCGGCGGCGGCGCAGGGCTTTGGTGCTTCGGTCCGCACCGGCGTCCCGGGACCGATCCAGGTCGACGTCGAAGGCGGCGTCGCCCGCGGCGTCCGGCTCGGCGACGGTGAGCACCTCGCGGCCCGCATCGTCGTCTCGGACCACGACGCGCGGACGACGCTCACCCGGCTGATCTCGCCGGCAGAGCTCGACCCCGAGACCAACCGCGCCGCGCGCTGCACCCGGTACCGCGGCTCCGTGGCGCGCGTCCACCTGGCGCTCTCCGGGCTCCCTTCCTTCGCGGGCCTCGACCGCGACGCCCTCGGCGGCACGCTCGTGCTCGCGCCCAGCGTCGCGGCGCTGGAACAGGCCTGGGACCGGGCCAAGCGCGGGGCGCTGGCCGCTCGGCCCTACCTCGAGGTCACCCTGCCCACCGTGGCGGATCCAGGCCTGGCCCCGGCGGGACAGCACGTCCTCGACGCGTGGGTCCAGTACGTGCCCTACGGCCGCGTGGACCGCGCCGCTCTGCTCCAGACCGTGATGGACACCCTGGCGCCGTTCGCTCCCGGGCTGGCGGGTCAGGTGCTCCATCACGCGGTCTCGCTGCCCGAGGATCTCGAGGCCCGCTTCGGGCTCACCGAGGGGCACCTCTACGGGGGCGAGGTCCGCCTGGATCAGGCGTTCTTCCTGCGGCCGATCCCGGGCTGCGTGGGATACGAGTCGCCGATTCCAGGGCTCTACCTCGGCGGTAGCGCCGCGCACCCCGGCGGCTACACCGGCCGCAGCGGGTGGAACCTGGCCGGCCGGCTGGCGGTCCCCCGGCGCTAGCCTTCCCTGCCGCACCCGGAGGCCACCGTCGCGGTCGCGGAGCCTTCCCTCGCTCACCCTGACCCTCTTGTCCCTCACCCCGAGCCTTTTCGCCGGCAGGTGGAGCCTTACCCTCGCTCACCCGGCGCCTTCCCTCGCTCACCCGGAGCCTTCCCTCGCTCACCCGAAGCCTCTTGTCGGGCCGAGTACGACGCATTGCGTCGCGCGTCGGACCCGACGGCCTTCCCGGCGCCCCACCCCCGTGCCAACCTTGCGGCCCACGCAGGAGGATCCCCATGCAGCTCACGTTTGCCGGCCAGCAGAAGATCAACGACCTGGCCCAGCGCTATGCGGTGAGCGTCGACGCGGTGACGACCCTCCTCCAGGCCGTCGTCAACGGCCATGGCACCATGGCCCAGTTCTACCACCCCGACCTGGGCGGCGGCGGCCAGTGGATGCAGGGCGGCATGACCATGGTCGGCGACATGTTCAACTACGGCCTCAAGTCCAAGGTGGACGGGCTGTGTGCCGAGCTCTCCAACCTGCTCGCCAGCCAGCCCTTCGTCCCGCCCCCGCCCCCGGTCAGCTACCAGGCCCAGGGGCAGGGCGGACAGCAGCAGCAACAGGGCGGCTACGGCGGCCAGCAGCAGCAGGGCGGCTACGGCGGCGCGGGGGGCTCCCCGGTGAGCCTGTTCGTCCCGGCGGCGGGAGGCGGCTCGGGCAACTGGTGGCCGGGCGACCTGGGAATGGCCAGCTCCACCGGGTCGCAGAACAACGTCCGCTATGCCTACTTCCCCGGCTCGAGGCGGCTGGCGGTCGACGTCAACGGCAAGGTCAGCGTCTATGACACGCTCGACCACCAGATCGGGGGCGTCTCCCAGCAGCAAGGGTCGGGCGCCTCGGTGACCTTCACCAGCCAGTACGGCGTGGTCAGCGTGCTCAACCTGCCGATCCTCTCCGGCGATCTCCTGGCGGCGACCCCTCCCCCGCCCCCGGTTCAGCAGACGGTCCAGCCCGCCGCCCAGACGCCCGCTCCGGCGCCGGCCGCGGTCGGACCCCGCCCGCCCTCCGTGGGAGTGGAGGTCGACATCTTCGCGGCCATCGAGCGGCTGGGCGACCTGCGGCAGAAGGGCGTCGTCACGGAGGACGAGTTCGCCGCGAAGAAGGCGGAGCTGCTCGCCAGGCTCTGAGCCCCGGAGCTTACCCCATGCGCACGATCCCCCGGTCCCTCCTCGTCGCCGCCCTCTGCGCCGCCCTGCCCGCGTGCGGCGCCGCGCCGCCGGTCTCCACCGCCGCAGGGCCCGCGGCCCCGGCCGTGGCCAGCGCCGCGCCGGCGCACGCACGGCCGGCCTGGATCGCCAGGAGCGACGAGAACGCCCGGATCCTGCTCGCGGTCGAGGTCGCGTTCGAGCCGGAGTCCGCGAGCAGCCTCGGCGAGGAGAGCGCCGACGCGCGATCGGTCGACCTCACCGCGGGCTTCCGGGAGCGGCGGGTCGCGGCGCTGGTGGACGCGCAGAAGCAGCTCGAGGCGCGGCGGGCGGCGGAGACCGATCCCCTGGTGCTCCAGGATCTGGCGATCCTGCTCAAGTCCGCCGACCTCGAGGTCCGCTGGATCGAGCTCCAGGGCCGCGTCCTGGTGCGCCACTTCAACGTGGCGCGGATGGTCTTCTCCGGCCTGCAGAGCCTGCTCGACGAGCAGGTCGCCCCGGCGCGGAGGGCGCGCGCGGTGGAGCGGCTGCGGCGCTACGTCGGGCTCGCGGCGGGGACGACCCCGCTGACGGACCTCGCTCGCGCCGACATGACGGCTCGCCTGGCGCGGCCCGAGCTGGCGACGCCGGCGCGCATCGACGTGGAGAAGTCGCTCTCGACGACGGCGACCCTCCGCGACGGCATCGGGAAGCTCTTCACCAAGCACGGCGTCGCCGGCGCGGACGAGGCGCTCCGGGTGCTCGCCCAGCAGCTCGCCGCCTACGACGACTTCCTCCGGGCCGAGGTCCTGCCGCGCGCTCGTCCGACCTTCGCGCTGCCGCCGGCGGTGTACGCGATGCGCCTCGAGCAGTTCGGCGTCGACATCCCGCCCGAGCAGCTCGTGACCATGGCCCACGCCGAGCTCCTCACCATCCAGGCGGAGATGGCCAAGGTGGCGGCGGTGGTGGCGCAGGAGCGGCACCTGCCGAGCGCGGACTACCGGGACGTCCTCCGCGCGCTCAAGGCGGAGCAGATCGTCGGCGACGCGATCCTCCCCCACTACCAGCGCCGCCTCGCCGAGATCGAGGCCATCATCCAGCGCGAGCACCTGGTGACGCTCCCCGGGCGGCCCGCGCGCATCCGGCTGGGGACGGCGGCGGAGAGCGCGCAGTCGCCCGCGCCCCACATGAACCCGCCCCGCCTCCTCGGCAACACGGGCGAGCAGGGGGAGTTCGTCCTGCCCCTGGGCATCCCCGCGCCGACGGGGAGCAAGGAGGCCGAGCAGAAGTACGACGACTTCACCTTCGCCGCCGCGTCGTGGACGCTCACCGCCCACGAGGCGCGCCCCGGCCACGAGCTCCAGTTCGCCTCGATGGTCGAGCGCGGCGTGTCGCTCGCCCGCGCGCACTACGCCTTCAACAGCGCCAACGTCGAGGGCTGGGGGCTCTACGCGGAGGCGATCACCCTGCCGTTCATGCCGCCGGAGGGGCAGCTGGTGAGCCTGCAGCTGCGCCTCCAGCGCGCGGTGCGCGCGTTCATGGACCCCGAGCTCCAGCTCGGCAAGTGGACGTTCGACTCGGCCCGCGACTACCTCCAGAAGGAGGTGGGCCTCTCCCCCGCGTTCGCGACCGCCGAGGTGGAGCGCTACACCTTCCGCACGCCCGGACAGGCCACCTCGTACTTCTACGGCTACACCAAGCTCCGCGCCCTCCGCGCCGAGGTCGAGAAGAAGCTCGGGGCCCGCTTCGTGGCGCGCGACCTCCACGATGCGATCATCGAGCAAGGCCTGCTGCCGCCCGACCTGTTGCGGCTGGCGGTGCTCTCCAAGCTCGGCATTGCTGGCTGAGACGATCCGAGCCCCGAGCAGCGGCGGGCCCGAGGTCCGGGGGTGGGGCTCCACACCGACCTTCGCAATCCATCACGGTCCCTTCGAGCGGACGTCGTGCAGATTGCGAGGGTGCGTCGGGCAAAGTGCACGGACCGGGCGGCCGCCCTGGCGCGACGCGGCGCCGAAGCCCGAGAGTCTGGGTGGCACCGTTCCTGCTGAGAGGCGGAGAGCACCGCTCGCAGTGCGGTGCGGCAAGACCCACGGGGACCGCACCGACGGACTGCCGGTGTGAGAATTCGGAAGTGCGATGGCGGTGCGACTGCTCTCGGAGGTTCTCGAGGAGGAAGGCCGGCGGGCCCAGCGGAGCCGGCTCACCATCTTCTTCGGCTTCGCGCCCGGGGTCGGCAAGACGTATGCGATGCTCCGCGCCGCGTACGACCTGCGCGAGCGGGGGGTGGACGTCGCGGCGGGCTGGCTCGAGACGCACGGGCAGCCCGAGACCGACGCCCTCGCCGAGGGGCTCGACCGGATCCCACCGCGCCTCGTCGACGACGACGGCATCCTCGACCACGAGCTCGACCTCGACGCGGTCCGCGCGCGCCGGCCGCAGGTGGTGCTCATCGACGAGCTCGCCCACCAGAACGCGCTCGGATCGCCGAACCAGCGGCGGTACGAGGACGTGCTCCAGCTCCTCGACGCGGGCATCGACGTCTGGACGACGCTCAACGTGCAGCACGTCGAGAGCCTGAACGACGTGATCGAGCGGGTCACCGGCGTGCGGGTGGTCGCGACCGTGCCCGACGCGGTCCTCGAGCGCGCCGACGAGATCGAGCTCATCGACCTGCCGCCCGACGACCTGCTGCGCCGGCTCCGCGAGGGCAAGATCCGGGTGAACGAGCAGGCGCAGCGCGCGGTGTCGGCGTTCTTCCGCAGGGGCAACCTGCTGGCGCTGCGCGAGCTCGCCCTGCGCCGCGCGGCCGAGCGGGCCGACGATCAGGTGCGCGGCTACCGGCGCGCCCAGGGCGTCGCCGCGACCTGGGCGACCAGCGATCGGATCGCCGTGTCGGTGGGGCCGAGCCCGAGCTCGTCGCGCCTCGTCTGCGCCACCCGGCGCATCGCGGGCGCGCTGGGAGCGCCCTGGTACGCGATCTCCGTGGAGACCGCGGCGTTCCGCAGGCTCCGCGCGGCGGACCGAGCGCGCGTCGACGAGCACCTGGCGCTCGCGGAGCGGCTCGGGGGCACGCCGGTGCGCCTCTCGGGCCTGCGCGTCGCGCCGGAGCTGGTGGGGTTCGCTCGGCGCGAGAACATCACGCAGATCGTGGTCGGCAAGCCCACCCACCCGCGCTGGCGTGACCTGGTTCACGGCTCGCTCCTCGACGAGCTGCTCCGGACCAGCGGCGACATCGGCATCTACGCGATCGAAGGCGAACCTCCGCCGGCCTCCGCGGCGGCGCGCGCCGCCGCCGATCTCCCGGCGCCCTGACCCGCCCGCCACGATGGGGGTGCCCGGCGAGAACCACGGGCGTCATCTCCGCACGAGATCGGCTCTGCACGAGATCGGCCGCAGGTGGGCAACGCGGGCGCACGGTTTCACCGAGCTCCGCTTCGGGTGGTCCGCTCGGAGCCCGTTCGATGAGCCTGAAACGGCCGCAGCCCCTGACGACCTGGCCTCCCCGGACGCCTGCACCGCGGCGGTGATCCGACTGGCATGTCGAGTGCATGCTCGCGCGAAGCACCCAGAGCAGCGCCCCACCTTCGCAGATCAAAGGGAGGAAGAGATGACCAGAGAGGCGACCCATCGACAGGTCGAGAAGCCCCGAAAGCCGGCGACGATGCCCGAGGAGACCGCCGAGCGGGAGGAGCCGGCAGGTCCGCGCACCAACTACCTCGACGAGCACGAGTGGCCGCGGCTCACGGCCGGCATCGCGGCGGCGGCGGGCGCAGGCATGCTCGCCGTCTCGTTGATCGGCGTCGGCCCGGCCGCGGTCGTCGGGGCGGCGGGCTACCTCGCCTACCGCGAGCTGACCGGCAAGCGGTCGAAGGCCACGAGTGAGACCGAGGAGCACCGGTAGCGCTCGGCGAGCGAGGTCTCGGCCAACCGGCCTCGCCACGGACAGGGCTTGCGAGGACTGACAAGAGCGGGGGGCAACCGTGCGAACGTTCATCGTGTTCGTGGTCGGCTTCGGCAGCGGCTGGGCCATCCGGAGCCTCGCGGACTCGTCGCATGGAGTGGGCGTCACGCTCCTCGCGGCCGCGCACGACGCCCGCGAGCGGCTGGGGCACTGGTACGCCGAGGAACGCGAGCGCCTGGAGGACATGATGGCGGAAGCGCGCTCGGACGCACGGCACGGCGGCGCCCGGACCCATCCCTTCCGCAACGGCGCGGCGACCGGGAGGCCAGTCCACCGGGCACGCCCGTGAGCGTCGAGCATTCCTCCTCGCACCGCGCCCCGCCGGACCCGACGGCGACTCCGCGGGAAGTGCCGTCCTGGAGCCCGAATCGGGCGGCGGAGCCTCTGCGCTTGGTGCACCACCACTCAGGCTATGTCCGGGCCCGGGCGAGGGCGTTCATCGGTGCGAGGCCGACCGATGGATCCGCGCTCGCCGAAGCGCGAGACGCCGCGGAGACGACGCCGGGGTTCCGCCGATGGTCCCACAATGCGACGACAGGCAGCATCGTCGTGGAGTACGCGCCCGGCGTCGTGGACGTCGATGATCTGCTGCGCCGGGTGGCTCGCGCCGCCGGCCTCCACGGCGTCGTCCTCGACGCCGCGGACCGGAGCCCAAGAAACCGCGAGCAGCTCGTCCACGCGTTCCTCGACAAGGTCACGGCGGTCAACCGGCTCGTCGGACGGGCCACGGGAGATCGCGCGGATCTCCGCGAGCTGGTTCCCGCGGCGCTGCTGGGGATCTCCGTCGTGTCCCTGGTGATCCACGATGATCGCGGTCGCCTGCCGCGCTGGAACAGCGCCCTCTACCACAGCTACCGCATCTTCATGCAGTGGCATCGCCGCGAGGTGGCGGCCCACGAAGCGGCCGGGCGACGAGAGGAGAGGGACCGCCGATCGAACGCTCTCGGCGAGAGCCAATGAGGCGAGCGCTGCAAGTCTTCCTTCGAGGCGACCGGCGTGTCACCGTCGCAGGCCTGCGCCGGGAGTCCGCCCTGGCCACGGCGCTCGAGGCGTGGCTCGCGGAGCGCATCGAGGTCGTCCGCATCGAGAGGCGCGACGCCACGCGGGGACTCGACGTCGTCTACGACGATGGCGCCGCGGTCCCCGGGTGCTTCCTGCGGGCGCTGCGAGACCGGATCCATGCGCTCGAGGAGCCCCCGGCAGTCCCGTTCGACGTCGCGATCGTGCACTCGCTGCCCGGACGGGTCCGCCTGCGGGTCCTCGGTGTCACCGAGCGACAGACCGCCGCCCTCGCGACGCTCGTCGCGGTGATGCCAGGGGTGCTGGGGGTCCGACACCTCCCGGGCAGCACCACGATTCTGCTGATCTACGACCCCGCCCGCTCGACCGAGGACGCCATCGTGTGCGCGCTCCGCAAGCTCGACCTCGCGCCCGAAGAATGGCAGCGACCCACGGGTCTGCGCTGGGGCGGCGCCCTTTGCTGCACCGGCGTCCTGCTCACCTGCCTCGCGCGCGCCGCTCCCTTCCCAGCTCTCGCGGCGGGGGTGGTCTGCGGCAGTCTCCGGCCGCTGCATCGAAGCGTGATCGGGCTCACCGAGGGGAAGATCAGCATCGACCTCCTCGACGTGGCGGCCACCTTCGCGGCGCTGGCCACGAGGCGACCCGTCACGGCGGCGTTCGTGATCTGGATGGTGGGCGTCGGCGATCTGCTGCTCGACGTCTCGGCAAACAACGCTCGCTCCGCCATTTCCACCTTGATCCAGCATCGAGAGCAGGAGACCGAGGTCGTCCTCGCCGACGGTCACCCAGCGCGCGTGCGGGTGCGTCTGCTCGAGCGAGGTGACCGCCTCGTGGTCCGGACGGGCCAGGTGATCGCCGCCGATGGAAGGATCCTCTCCGGCCTGGCCGAGATCGACGAGAAGGCGCTCACCGGCGAATCGCGGCTGCTGGTGAAGGAGGAGGGCGCCCGAGTGTTCGCGTCGACCGTGGTCGTCTCGGGCCGGATCGTCGTCGAGGTCGAGCAGAGTGGCCGGAGCACGCAGGCCGCAGGGATCGAGCGTATCCTCGGCACCATCGGCAGCAAGCCGCTGCTCCTCCAGCGCGACGCCCTCGAGCTCGCGAGCCGGCTGGTCGTCCCGACGTTCGGCGTCGCGGCGCTCGCCGCGATCCTTTCGTCGGACGTGACCCGCGCGATCTGCATCCTCATCACGGACTTCGGGACCGGCATCCGCATCGCGGTGCCGGTGAGCGCACTGATCGCGATGACGCTCGCGGCCAAGCGAGGGATTCTGGTCAAGGGTGCCCAGTATCTGGAGCGGCTCTCGCGGGCGGACGTGATCGTCTTCGACAAGACCGGCACCCTCACCCACGGGGACCCGGAGGTCATCGAAGTGGTGACCGCCCACGGGACGAGGGAGAGCACGCTCCTGCGCCTCGCCGCGTCGGCGGAGTCGGGACATGAGCACCCCCTCGCGAAGGCGCTCCGCGTCTGTGCCCGGAGACGGGGGATCGCGCTGGTTTCACCCGAGGCCGGGAGCGAGCAATACTCCGTCGGGCGCGGGGTCGCCGCGCGGCTGGACGGGCATCGCGTGCAGGCCGGACGCCCCACGTGGCTGGAGGCGGAGGGCCTCTCTCTCCGCACCTTCCGGACCCACCTCCGGCGCCTCGAGCGAGAGCAGATCTCCACGCTGTGCGTCGCGATCGACGGGCGGGTGGTCGGTCTCGTCGGCTACTCGGACGGCACCCGCCCGGAGAGCTCGGCCATCGTGCGCAGGCTGCGTGCCGGGGGCAGGAGGCGGGTGGTCCTCCTCTCGGGAGACGCGGCCCCGGTGGCGGCCAAGGTCGCCCGCGAGCTGGGCATCGATGAGGCCGTCGGCGGCCTGCTCCCGGACGACAAGGCGGAGTACGTTCGACGGCTGCAGGCAGCCGGGCACATCGTCGCGATGGTGGGCGACGGCATCAACGATGCGCCCGCCCTGGCTCGCGCCGACGTCGGTATCTCCATTGCCGGGAGCACCGACGTCGCCATCGAGACCGCGGACGTGATCTTGCTCGAGGGCGGGCTCTCCCGGCTCGAGTGCGCCTTCCGCCTCAGCGAGCAGGCCATGGGCCGCGTGCAACAGAACCTGGGCGTCGTCATCGTCCCCAACGCCATCGCGATCGCCCTGGGCGCGCTCGGGTACATCACGCCGGCGATCGCCGCGATCGTCAACAACGGCGCCACGCTGCTCGCGGTGCTCGTGGGCACGGCTCCCCTGCTCAACGCGCCGCGCCGCCAGCGCGAGCGGGCCCTTCACGGCGGGGGCGCCCGGCAGCCCACCGCCGCGGCATGACGCCATGCCCGGAGGCGTGCTCCTCGCGGCGAAGTCGGTGTCCCAGGCGATCCTGCTCCTGGCGGCCCTGACCAACAAGAACCCCCGGATGCTGGGTCTGGTCAAGGGGGCCCGCCGGTGGTGGTCGGGAAAGAAGATCGCCGTCATCGGTCCGACCGCCAGCGGAAAGGATAGCTTTCTCGCTCGGCTCCAGGGCAAACCAGTCCCCATGGTCCACGCGAACTCCTCGATGGGAGAGGCGATCCGGGCGTTCCGGGTGAAGCTTACCTTGTCGAGTCACCAGGCCATCGACATCCGCTGCAGGGGCGTGATCAACATCGGGGGCGAGACGGACTACCGAGACGCCCCCGACGGCTGGCTAGCAGTCTGCCGGGACGCCGATGTGGTCTTCTACCTGATGACCATCACCGATCTCGTGGAGAGGGCGTTCCGGAAGGGTGGCCGGATCCGCGGCGACCTGAACTGGCTCCTGACCGCGCTCCCCCACCTCAAGAAGGGCGCGCTCGTCCACGTCCTCATCAACAAGGTCGACGAGCGCATCAACAACCACACCGACTATCCGGCGCTGACGCGGGAGCTCAGGAGGGATCTCCGCGCCCTCCATCGGACCGTCCGCAAGACCCTCCATCCCTACGAGACCAAGTACACGGGCGCGACGCTGATCTCCATGAAGAGCACCCAGATCTACACCGTTGCCATGAACGAAGTGCTGCTCTCCGTGTACGCCGCGTTTCACGAGACGCGGGAGACGCGCCCCTCCGAGGCGGCGTGAGTCCGCCATGAGGTGGTGCTGGATGCTCCCGAATCGCGAGCAACGCGACGAGGTTCCCGCCAGCGATGGCCGCCGGGCCTTTCCGTTGCGGGAGTTCCTCGACCCGGCGCTGCGTCCCGCCGGATTCTCCCACGGCGTCCCCGCGGAGCTCCTGGAGAAGTCCGGCGCGGGCGAGCCGCGAATCCTGTTCGCGCAGCGATTCCCGGCCTGGCAAGGAGACCTCACGCTCTCCTCCGTCTCCATCCCCGCGGGTGCCGACGCTTCGGGGCGCGTGGTCCACCTTGGACTGCTCTTCATCCTGTCCAGCGGCGAGCGGCCCCGGTTCGATGTCCCGTGCTCCGGTCTCCCGGACGAGGACAGGCCACACGCGGCGGCGCTGCTGCGCCGGATGACCACCGACGATGGCTCCGACGTCTGGGCGCGGAGCGCGCGCGAGCTGCTGGACGCTCCCGACCCGCCTGGGCCGGCCACCAACGTCGCGCTCGAGCGCTCGGTCGTTCGCTTCTCGGCGCGCTACGCCCTCGGGGCTGATGGGCCGAGGCCGAGGTTCGACCGGCTCGCCGGCGCGCGAACAGCGGGCATCGGCGTCCTCATCGTCGTGGGTGTCACGGCGGTGGTGCTCAGCCTGCGCACGGAAGGTTGCCGCGCGCGGTCGCACTCCGCGGCAGAGCCCGGCGCGGGGGAGTGACATGGCGTTCCGCTTGACGTCGAAGGATTCTGTCGGAGAGGCGCTCAAGCGCGGCGTCCAGCGCGAGATCGAGCGGGCTATCTCGGAGCTGCGCGCGCGTGACCGCGGCAGTGAGGCCGCGTTCGACGCCCGCAAGCGCTTCAAGAGGGTGCGAGCCGCCCTCCGCCTGGTCCGCGACGAGCTCGGTGATGCCGTGTACCAGCGGGAGAACCGCCTCTTCCGGGACGCGGCCCGGTCGCTGACGGAGCTGCGGGATGCTGCGGTCGGCGTCGAGGCGCTGGACAGGCTCATCGGGCAGTTCGCGATCGAGATCAAGGCCGGCGCCTTCGACGACGTCCGGCGGGCACTGGTGGCGACACATCAGGCGGTCCTCCGCCGGGTGCTCGACGCAGACGAGCCCCTCGCGGGCGCAGCCCGCATGGTCGCGCCCGCGCGAGCTCGCATCGCCGACTGGACCTTCGAGCGCGACGGCTGGCCCGCCCTCCGCTCGGGGCTGAGGCGGGTGTATCGCGCTGGCCGCCGCGCTCGCGCTCGCGCCACGGCAGAGCCGTCGGTCGAGAACCTGCACGAGTGGCGCAAGCAGGCCAAGTACCTCTGGCATCACCTCCAGTTCCTCGAGCCCGCGTGGATCCCTCGGGAGAACGATCTCGCCTCTCGGGTCCGCGCGCTCACGCGAGTCCTGGGCGAGGATCACGACCTGGCGATGCTCCGCGAGGCGTTCACCGCGGACCCCGGTGCGCACGGCGGCCACCGCGTCCTCGGAGACTTGCTCGCGCTGCTGGCACGCCGCCACGCGACCCTCACCGAGCAGGCCTTCGCTCTCGGACGAACGCTCTATGCGGACGCACCTCTCTCCTTCACGAACCGCATCGAGGGGTACTGGAACGTCTGGACTCCGGGCACCGGATCACCGCCGAAGAGCCGCGCCCGCCCGCCGGCAGCCGCCGGAGCGGCCTCGATGAGCCGCCCTTCGCCACGCCCGGCGCGCAGGTCGGCGCCGCAGAGGACGGGCTCGCCCCGCGGACCAGGCCGGAGCACCAGGTCGTGAGCCTCTCGCGTCGTGCCTGCGCCGCACCGACCTGCCCTGGCTGGGCCTCAGGGGTGCGCGATCACCAGCACGGTGGGGGCCCGCCCCAGCACTGCGCGCAGCGACGCGCCGAGCGTGTCCGGGTCGAGGGCGCCGAAGCTCTCGTCGAGGAGCAGGACATCGGCGCCCTGGAGCAGCGCCCGGGCGATGTAGATCCGACTCTTCTCGCCGTGGGAGAGCTGCCAGCCGGTCTCGCCGACCAGCTGCATGAGCCCCCCGGGCATC
>Ga0302279_10003519_pt1 | contig 19380 bp, 18 predicted proteins | sample III_Bog_N3_3_FD_194541 | JGI IMG/M metagenome (GOLD analysis project Ga0302279, IMG submission 194541) | Peat permafrost microbial communities from Stordalen Mire near Abisko, Sweden - III_Bog_N3_3 | ecosystem: Environmental > Terrestrial > Soil > Wetlands > Peat | place: Sweden: Abisko...
CATAGTCGTCCAGGACCTCGCAGATTTCCTTGGGCGTGGGCACGCCGTCCTTGGATTTGACGAAGGCGATCTTGTGCTCTTCACGGATGATATCCATGCACAGCTCGACGCATTCATCGCAGATGAAGACCGTGGGCCCGGCAATGAGCTTTCGCACCTCATGCTGGCTCTTTCCGCAGAAGGAGCAGTAGAGCGTGCTCTTGGAGTCGCCTGTAGCGGCTTTTGTCATGGTCCGTTCTCACTCTCCGCAAAGGCGCCAAGGGGCGCCCTGCCACGCATCAGACTACCCTGCGTCTATCCGGGCTGGGCAAGCCATCCAAGCAGGATACATGCCGCAAGTTGTCTAATCCTTGACATTCCCCGATTGTTTCATCGACCACAAGCGGGTTTGAAATTTCTTCGACCAAAACATGGGATCCCCCGTGCCGAAAAGCCAGTCCCATGATCAACGACCCGTGGTCGCTTTCGATTTTGACGGAACCTTGACCACCAGGGACAGCTTCACCGCGTTCCTGGCCTGGCGCGAGGGGGCCGTCAGGTACGCCGTGGGCCTACTACGGTTGGTTCCCGAACTGGCGCTTTATATGGTGCTGCGTGATCGGGGGCGGCTGAAAGCCGCGGCGGCCAAGGAATTCCTGTCAGGCTTGTCGCCCCTCAAGCTGGCCGAGGACGCCGACGCCTTCGCCGAGTTCGCGGCCCCCAGGCTGCTGCGACCCGACGCCCTGGCAACGTGGCGGCAATGGAAGGAAAGCGGGGCGATGATGGTGATCGTGACCGCTTCGCCCGAGGCGATCGTCGAGCCCTTCGCCCGGCGGCTGCGCGCCGACGGGCTCATCGCCACGCAGCTGCAGACTGACAAAAATGGGCGGATTACCGGTGCGCTGGACGGCGCCAACTGCCGCGGCATCGAGAAAGTGCGGCGAATCACTGACCATTTCGGGACAGATTTCAGTCTGGCGGCAGCCTACGGCGACACAAGCGGCGACCGCGAGATGCTGCAGATGGCCCATGTGCGGGGCTATAGCCTGTTCAAAGGCAAGCCATGAGGCGGGGGGCGTGGCGACCCCGGCAGGACTCGAACCTGCAACCGTCTGCTTAGAAGGCAGATGCTCTATCCGGTTGAGCTACGGGGTCAGTGCGTCCAGGGCTGCCTGCGGCCCGGCGCGAAATTGTCGGCGTAGGCTTTGATGATCTTCTTGCGGTCCTGAGGCGCGATCAGCTGAAACGGAATCTGGTGCGCCTGGGCGTAGGCGACCGCCTCGTCGCTGGTCGCAAACTGAAGCCGCACCTGACCGTCCATGTCGCCCGAGCTGGTCCAGCCCATCAGGGGATCCACCCGCCGCGCACTGGCCGGCTCGAACTCCAGCACCCAATCCTGGGCATTGGCCATGCCGGACTGCATGGCGGATTTCGAAGGGCGATAGATGCGCGCGAGCATGATGGGCTGCCTCCTGATGGCCTTCCCTAGAGCACGACGGGGCCCGATGGAACATCCGACCGCTGAATCGTGCCCCAGAATTTAAAAACGGCCATTGAAGGCTTGGCCGATGGTCGGGGCGGCAGGATTCGAACCTGCGACCCTCTGCTCCCAAAGCAGATGCGCTACCAGGCTGCGCTACGCCCCGACATCGTCGCGGGGTCTTGCCACGCACAGCCGAGCGCCGCAACGCGCTTAGCGTCCCTGAACTAGGGTTTAGCGTCTTCCGGGCGGAGGATTTTGATTTCATAAACCGTGGGCCAAAGTTTTCCGGTCACGAAGAGTCGGTCCGCCTTGGCGTCATAGGCGATGCCATTGAGCACCGCGTCATCGTTTCCGTTCTGATTCGCCGCGACCAGAGGGCTGAGATCGATCCAGTTCAGCACCTTGCCTGTCTTGGGGTCGATGCAGGCGATCCGGCTGGTCTGCCAGACATTCGCGTAGATCTCGCCTTTCACCTCTTCGATCTCGTTGAGGTTCGCCACCGGCGCGCCATCCGCTGTCACATGCAGCCTGCCCGTTTCGCTCAGGGAGTCAGGGTCCAGGAAACGCAAATCGGACGTGCCATCGCTCATGATCAGGCGATGCGCGTCCCGGGTCAGGGCCCAGCCCTCGCCCGGGTAATGGAAGGTCCCCTTGGGCGCGAAACTCGCCAAGTCATAGATGAACCCGATCTGGGATCGCCAGGTCAGTTCAATCAGCCGGTTCTTCCAGAAAACAATGCCCTCGCCGAAATAGGCCGGCGATATGGCGCGCTGCTGGACAATCTCTCCTGTCTCCAGCTTCACCTTCCGGATCGATGAGCGGCCCTCCAGGCCGGTGCTCTCGAACAAGAAGCCGTCCTTGTAGAACAGCCCTTCGGTAAAGGCGTTGGGATCGTGCGGATAGGTATGCACGACGCGAAAGCCATAGACCGGCGCGGCCTGCACGCTCGCGGCGCCAGCCAGACACAGCAAGGCGCACAGCAACGCGGCGCCCAAGGTTCTTGATAGGCTCAACATGCCCGTAATCCCCGGCTAGAGCGGGTTGAGGAAAAGCGGGCCCGGCTTTGCGCCCGCGACACGCCCTAAACATTAGAGCCCAAAGCACGTTTCAGCGGTCAGGCGATTCCGCGTGACCACATCCTGCTCCAGGCGCGCTCGCCTGTCGCAAACGCCATAACGCCAGTCAACACCCTCGGATGGCGACATCAGGGCGAACTGGGGTCATGTCCGTATTAGAGCCGTATGCGAACGGTGGACTCGGCCTAGCCGCCGACCTCGATTTCCGCGACCACCAGGCCCTTTGGCCCTTCGGCGAAACGCACCAAGACGTCCTCACCCGGGAGCAGATCCTCCAGGCCGCTGCGACGCAGGGTCTCGATGTGCACGAAGATGTCGCCCGGCTCGCCGTCGCGCACCACGAAGCCGTAGCCCTTGGTGCGATTGAACCATTTGACCTTGACGCGTTCCAGAGGACCGGTGGCTTCCGGCGCGCGCCGAGGCGAACGGCCGTCATCACGGTCCCCGCTCAGCGGCCGGCCGAAGTCATGGTCCCGGCGGGGCGGGGCGTCCATCCGTCCACGCGGCGGACTTGGCGCCGCGGTGGTTTCATCCAGATCGTGAATTTCACAGACCTGCCAGCCCTTGGGTCGGCGAACCACGTCGCACGCGACGGTGCAGCCCTCCGGCGCGGTTTCGCGGCCGGCTTGCCTTAGACTGGTTATGTGAAGCAGAACATCCTTGAGTCCCGTTTGGCCGGGATCGTCAGGAATGATGAAGCCATACCCTTTGCCGGGGTCAAACCACTTGACCCGCCCGGTGATGCGCACCGAATCTTCGGCTGTGTCGACTACTTCGTAATTGAAACTGGACATTAACCCCCCACGACCGCCGTATTCTACGTTGGCGGACCTCCCTTCCTCGAACAGTGTTCTCTTAAATTTCCGGACGTCAATCCGGAATCGTACACGAGACGATTCGCCGCATGCACGAATTTCAGCTCTGAAATTTGGGGAGGAAACGCGATGGCAGTCCCTAGGGGAGTCGAACCCCTCTTCCCAGATTGAAAATCTGGTGTCCTAACCGATAGACGAAGGGACCACGATCGTGAGGAAGGCGCATATATCCGCCTTCCCCCGACCGTGCAAGCCCGGCTCGGACGGCCCCGGGTTCAGCCCTCTCGCCGGGGGTCGGCGAGGTCCTCGATCTCCAATTCCACGCCCTGGCGGCCGTTCCAGTCATCGGCCTTGAGTCGGCCGGCGACGTGCACGCCCGCGCCGCCGGCCAGCAGCCTGCGGCCCAGATCCGTATCGCCCGCGCGCCACGCCACCGCTTTCAACCGCGCGCCGGAGCCACTCGACAGCATGCATCGTATATGGCCGCCGTTGAGCGCCCTGGGCTGCTCTATGGATACATGGGCGGCGGCGAACATCGGCTCCACATTGCCCGGGCCGAAAGGCGCCAGCCGCTGAAAATCCTCGTGCAGCGCCCGATCGGCCGATGCGGGCGTGATCAAGGCGTCAATCTCCACGCAATCGGCCTCGGCCGCCGCCGTGCTTTCCGCCTCCAGGGCGTCGTTGAGGAACATCTCAAATTCGGTGATTCGGTCGGCCTTGATGGTCAAGCCCGCCGCCATGGCGTGGCCGCCGCCGGCCAGCAGCAGACCTTGCTCGAAGGCCGCCTGCACCGCGCGGCCCAAATTGACGCCGGGCTGGGACCGGCCGGAGCCTTTCCCGACGCCCACGATCGGATCCACGCCGATCACGATAACAGGCCTGCGGAATCGTTCGCGCAACCGTCCGGCGACGATCCCGATCACCCCGGGATGCCAGCCTTCGCCGCTGACCACGATGGCGGGCAGATCACCTGGGGCGGCATGGGTCCGCTCGATCTGCTGGGCGGCCTGTTCGGCCACCTCGCGTTCCACCTCGCGCCGGGACAGGTTCAGGGCGTCCAGCTCCTCGGCGAGGGCCGCGGCTTCCTCGGGATCGTCGGTCGACAGCAGCCGGGCGCCGAGATCCGAGCGCCCGATGCGCCCGCCGGCGTTGATCCGGGGGCCAAGGATGAACCCGGCCTGGAATACGCCGGCCGCGCCTTCCGCCTTGGCCGCGCGCATCAGCGCCTTCAGGCCCGGATTGGCCCAGGACGACATGACCTTCAGCCCTTGCGACGTCAGGGCCCGGTTGAAGCCGACCAGGCGGGTGACGTCGCAAATGGCGCCCAGGGCGGCCAGGTCCAGCCATTGGCGCAGGTCCGGCTCGGCCCGATCGGCGAAAAGGCCCCTTCGCCGGGCCTCCCTGTTAAGGGCCGCGAGCAGAACGAAAACCACGCCTACCGCCGCCAACACGCCCTGGCCGGAGTTGCAGCCCGGCCGATTCGGGTTGACCACGGCCGCGGCGGCCGGCGGATCGCTGCGCATGAGGTGGTGATCGATCACCACCACCTGAAGTCCAATCTCGGTCGCGGCGGCGATGGCCTCATAGGCCGCCGCGCCGCAGTCCACCGTGATGACCAGCTCCGCGCCCTGGTCACGCAGACGCCTGAAGGCGGCTGGGCTTGGGCCGTAGCCCTCGGTGATTCGGTCCGGGACGTAGATCGGCAGATCCTTGCCCATGGCGCGAAACCAACGCACCAGCAAGGCCGCGCTCGAGGCTCCGTCCACATCGTAATCGGCGAACACCGCCAGGGGCCGATCCGTCTGAATCGCATCGATCAACAGCTCGGCCGCTCTGTCCATGTCCAGAAACGATGAGGGATCGGGAAACAGAGCCTTGAGGGTCGGGGCCAGGAACGCCTCAGCCTGGTCGAGTGAAACGCCGCGCGAGGCCAATGCACGCGCCAGTGGCTCGCTCAGCCCCTGTTGCTGGCCCAACGCGCGGATCAAGCCCCCATCGGCGGGACGTTCGCGCCACGCCCGACCGGTCAGCGAGCGGGAAACGCCCAGAAACGCCTGGGCTGAAAGGTCCGGCCCTGTGTGGCCGTCCGCCAATCTAAAGCGGCTGCTTGGTGCGGACCTCGCGCACGAGCCGCGCGGAGGAGTGCATCACCAACGTGTGCGTCCTGACTAGGCCGCCCTCGATCTTCACCCCGTCGAGAAGGGCGCCCTTGGTCACGCCGGTGGCGGCGAAGATGGCGTCGCCCTTGACGATCTCATGAAGGTCATACTTGCGGTCCAGATCCTTGATCCCCCAGCGGGCGGCCCTGGAGCGTTCGTCGGCGTTGCGGAACACCAGGCGGCCTTGGAATTGGCCGCCGACGCACTTGAGCGCGGCGCAGGCCAGAACTCCTTCGGGGGCGCCGCCCTGGCCGATGTACAGGTCCACGCCGGTTTCCGGATCGGTCGTGTTGATAACCCCGGCCACATCGCCGTCGGAGATGAGGTAGACCCGCACCCCTTCGGACCGCAGGCTTGCGATGATTTCGGCGTGGCGCGGCCGATCCAGCACGCAGGCGGTGATCTCAGCCGCCGGCACGCCCTTGGCCTTGGCGAGGGCGCGAGCGTTTTCCGCCGGGCTCTTGTCCAGATCAATGATCCCAGGCGGATAGCCGGGTCCAACGGCGATCTTGTCCATATAGGTGTCGGGCGCGTTGAGCAGGCCGCCTTCCGGCGACCAGGCCATCACCGCCAGGGCGTTGGCCATGGCCTTGGCCGTCAGGGTAGTGCCTTCCAGCGGATCGACGGCGATGTCGATCTTAGGCCCCTTGCCCTTGCCCAGGGTCTCCCCGATGAACAGCATCGGCGCCTCGTCACGTTCGCCCTCGCCAATGACGATGCGGCCCTGGATGTCCAGCCCGTTGAGGGTGTCCCGCATGGCTTCCACGGCGGCGCGGTCAGCTTCCTTCTCATCGCCCCGACCCACCATGGTCCAGGAGGCGATGGCCGCCGCTTCCGTCACGCGGACTGCGTCGAGCACAAGGCTGTCGGGCAACGGCGTGGAACTCATGGGGCTCTCCTGGCGGGTCCGGGCTTTATCATCGTGGGATTCTCAAACGCGGGCGATTCGTATCATGCGCGGCGGCTCGATCACTGCCGGCAAGGCGGCGATGCGACGAACAGCGTTCAACAGGACCGACTCCGGCGCATCGTGGGTTGTCAGGACGATGGGCACGCCCGCCCCGTCCGAAACGGGCTTTTGCAGAAAACTGTCAATGGATACCCGTTCTTCGGCGAGCGTTTCGGAAACGGCCGCGATCACCCCCGGCTCGTCGCGCACGAACAGGCGCAAATAGGCGCGCCCCTGGCGATGGGCGGCGTCGACCGCCTTGAAGCGGACAAGGTCCTTCGCCGGCTTCTGGAACACTGGCCGCACCGCGCCGGTCATGACGTCGGCGATATCGGCCGCCACGGCGGCGGCGGTAGGCCCCGAGCCGGCGCCGGGGCCCTGAATGAAGATGCGCCCGATGCGGCGGCCTTCAATGAACAAGGCGTTCAGAGCGCCGGAGGTCTGGGCCAGGGGATGAGCCAGCGGCGCCAGGGCCGGGTGCACCCGCACCGAGACGCCCGCCGCGCTAAGCTCGGCGGAGGCCACAAGCTTGATGCGATAGCCGAGCTCGCGCGCCAGCTTGATGTCCAGCAGCTCGATCTGATCCAGACCTTCGATCTCGGCGTCCGCGAAGCTGGGCGCGCCGCCGAAGGCCAGGGCCGACAGAATCACCACCTTATGGCCGGCGTCGAAGCCGCCGATGTCGGTGGTCGGGTCCGCCTCGGCGTAACCCAGGCGCTGGGCCTCGGCCAGAACCTCGGCGAAGCCGCGGCCTGAGGCCTCCATCTCTGTGAGAATGTAGTTGCAGGTGCCGTTGAGGATGCCGGCCACCCGGACCACCTCATCGCCCACCATCGCCTCGCGCAGCATCTTGACCGCCGGCGTGCCGCCCATCACCGCTGCCTCAAACAGCAGCGGCACGCCCTTGGACTCCGCCAGAACAGCCAATTCCGCCCCGTGATGGGCGATCAGGGCCTTGTTGGCGGTGACCACCGGCTTGCCGAGGGCCAAGGCCGCCTCGATAGCCGCCTTGGCCGGGCCTTCCGATCCGCCGATCAGCTCCACGAACACGTCGGTCTCGGGCGACGACGCCAGCGCGACGGGATCGTCGAACCAGGTCATGGACGAGATGTCGAAATCACGCTGGCGCGAGCGCGAGCGGGCGCTGACGCCAGTGACCACCGCCCGATCGCCAGCCGGGGCGAAATCCGGCCGCTCGGCCAGGAACTTGACAAGTCCGCCGCCGACGGTGCCCAGGCCCGCCAGCCCAATGCGCAACAGTTTTCCGGTCATGGGATTACTGCGCCGCCTGGTTGTGGGCTCGCCCGAGGATCTCGTCGGCGTTGGCCAGGAATTTTCGGACATTCCGCGCGGCCTGCCGGATGCGGTGCTCGTTCTCCACCAGACCCACGCGGACAAAGCCTTCGCCGTACTCGCCAAAGCCCACCCCGGGCGCCACGGCGACGCCGGCCTCCTCGATGAGCAGCTTGGAGAACAGCATCGAGCCAGCGGCCTTGTAAGGTTCGGGAACGGGCGCCCAGGCGAACATGGAGGCGGGCGGGGCGGGAATGTCCCAGCCGGCCTGGCCCATGGCCTTGACCAGGGTGTCGCGGCGCGATTTGTAAATGCCGCGAATCTCCTCCACGCAGTCTTGGGGTCCGTTCAACGCCGCCGCCGCCGCCACTTGAATGGGCGTGAAGGCGCCGTAGTCCAGATAGGATTTTACCCGCGCCAGGGCCGCGCACAGCTTGGCGTTGCCCACCACCATGCCCACCCGCCAGCCGGCCATGGCGTAGGTCTTGGACAGGGAATTGATTTCCACCGCCACGTCCTTGGCGCCGTCCACCTGCAGTATTGAGGGCGGCGGATTGTTTTCGAAGTAGATTTCCGAGTAGGCCACGTCCGACAGCACGATGAGGTCGTGCTTCTTGGCCATGGCGACGACGTCCCTGTAGAAATCTAGATCCACCCATTGCGCCGTGGGGTTGGACGGATAGCTGACGATAACGGCGATGGGCGGCGGCGCTGAGCCGGTCACCGCCCGACTGATTCCCGCCAGGTACTGCTCAGGCGACAGGGCCGGCACATGACGGATCACCCCGCCCGCCATGATGAAGCCGTAGGCGTGGATCGGATAGGCTGGATTAGGACAGATCACCACGTCGCCGGGCGCGGTGATGGCCTGGGCCAGATTAGCGAAGCCTTCCTTGGAGCCGAGGGTGGCGATCACCTCGGTGTCGGGGTTCAGCTTAACGCCGAAGCGATAGCCGTAATAATTGGCCATGGCCCGGCGCAGGCCGACGATGCCCTTCGAGGCGGAATAACGGTTGGTCTTGGGCCGATTGACCGTTTCGATCAGCTTGTCGACGATGTGCTGCGGCGTCGGCATGTCGGGATTGCCCATGCCGAAGTCGATGATGTCGACGCCTTCGGCTCTGAGCCGCGCCTTGATGCGGTTCACCTCCTCGAAGATGTACGGCGGCAGACGCTGGATGCGGTAAAAGTCGGTGTTCATGGCCTGTCGGTCCCTAAGACCGCGCAAGAGGGCTGGAGGGCCTGGATAGACTGCCTTGACGACAGCTCCAAGCGCGCGAGGGTTAAATTGCGCCTTCGCCGACTATGAAGCGGGCGAAGGCGGTTTAGCTCGCTCGCGCTGAGCCTTGGCGTAGTCCTCCGTTTGGGATGCGGAGGGCGGAGGCGGAGGCGCCGTCGCATAGGCCTTCTGCTCGTTGGCCCAGGCTTCGGTGTCAAACAGGGTCTGCGGATTGAGCGCTTCGAGCGCCTGTTGTTCTCGGCGCAGCTGCAGGGTGTCGTAAATGTTGCGCGACCAGGCCGAGACCGGACGGATGTCCGTCGGCGCGGTGGGCGGGACGTCGGCGAACTTGGGATAGGCGCGCTTGGCGTCGCTGGCCGCCAGCACGTCCTTGGCGATGGGCGAGGTCAGATCGACCGGCGGGGGTGAAAACACCAGCTTCGGCAGATCCACGCAGCCGCCCAGGGCGCACGCCAACGCAACGGCGGGCGCGAAACGCAGAGCCCGCGTCGCCGTTTGAAAAACCTCTGCCTTTTTCGTGTTCGCCATCGGTTGGCCGTTCAATTCGCCTCTCGTCTTATGCGATGATGGGCTAAAGCGAAAGGGCGAGCCGCTCAGGCCGCGCAGAGGTAAGCGAATGGCGGATCAGGCGGCCCCTCCAAAGGCGCGGAAAAAGGCCCGCGCGAGCGCCAAGGCGCCGGACATGAAAACCGAGCTGAAGCCCCTCGCCCCAGTCAAGGCGAAGGCCGCCGCGGGAGCCGGCCCAAAACGCGCGGCGCCCGCCGCCCACAAGGCCAAGACGAAGCCGAAAGTGGCCGCCAAGTCTAATGCGGCCCAATCCAAGCCGAACACTCCCGCTCCCGCGGCCCCTGCCCCCCCTAGCGCACCGCACCAGGACTTCGCGCAGTTGATGCGTTCCGATAACGGCGCCGCCTTGGAGCGCCTGTCGACCAACCTCGCCCGCGCGGCCTTCACGGCCCAGGGCGCGCTGGCCGGCGCGGCGCTCAAACAGGTGGAGAACCCCGGCGCTCTGAACCCCGATCCGTTCAATGCGGCCCCCGCCATGAGCGAGGTCATCAGCAAGCTGGCGGCACAGCCCGACCGCCTGTTCAAGGCCCAGGCCGAGCTGCTCGCCCGCTACATGGACCTGTGGCAGTCGGCGGCCAAGCGCATTGCCGACGGCGAGAAATCGCTCCCGGTGGTGACCCCCTCCCCCGGCGACCGGCGTTTCAACGACGCGGACTGGGACGCCAATCCCATGTTCGACGTGATCAAGCAGTCCTATCTACTGTCGGCCAACTGGCTGAACGAGTTGGTGGGCCAGGTGGAGAACGTGGAGCCCCAGACCAAGCGACGGGCCGAATTCTTCATGAAATTCATGACTGACGCCCTCGCGCCGTCAAACTTCCTGATGTCAAACCCCGTGGCCCTGCGCCAGGCGGTGGAGACAGACGGCGAGAGCCTGGTGCGCGGCATGGACAACTTCGCCGCCGATCTCGAGCGCGGCGGGGGCAGCCTGCAGATCAGCCAGTCCGATCCCTCCAAGTTCGAGGTCGGGGTCAATGTGGCCTCCACGCCCGGCAAAGTGGTGTTTCAGAACCAGCTGATCCAGCTGCTTCAATTCGAGCCCTCGACTGACCAGGTCCACGAGATCCCCCTGGTGATCTTCCCGCCCTGGATCAACAAGTACTACATCCTCGATCTACGGCCCGATAACTCCATGATCCGCTGGCTGTCGCAGCAGGGGTTCACGGTGTTCGTGGTGTCCTGGGTCAATCCCGACGCCAGCCTGGCCGAATGCACCTTCGAAGACTACATGACCGGCGCGGTCTATCCGGCCATCGAGGCGGCGCTCAAGCAGACCGGCGCGCCCAAGGTCAACGCCGTCGGCTACTGTATCGCCGGCACCATGCTGTCGTGCGCGCTGGCCCACATGGCGGCCAAGGGCGACGACCGCGTCGCCTCGGCTACCTTCTTCGCCGCCCAGCAGGATTTCTCCGACGCCGGCGACCTGGCCCTCTTCACCGAGGAGGACTGGCTGCGCGCCATCGAGGTGCGCATGGACGAGGCCGGCGGCGTGCTGCCCGGCCGGGTTATGTCGGACACCTTCAATTCCCTGCGCGCCAACGACCTGATCTGGTCATTCTTCGTGGGCAACTATCTGCTGGGCAAGGAGCCCAAGCCGTTTGACCTGCTGTTCTGGAACTCCGACCAGACGCGCATGCCCAAGGCGCTGCACATGTTCTATCTGCGGCGCTTCTACAACGACAACGCCCTGGCCAAGGGCGAACTGATCCTGGGCGGAGAGAAGCTGGACCTGGGCGCGGTCAAGACGCCGATCTTCGCCCAGTCCGCCAAGGAGGATCACATCGCCCCCTATCGCTCGGTCTATCGCGGACTGAAGCTGTTCGGAGGACCCAAGACCTTCATTCTGGCGGGCTCGGGCCATATCGCGGGGGTGATCAATGCGCCTTCGGCGGCCAAGTACCAGTACTGGACCAATACCAAGTACGAGCCCTCGGCGGACGACTGGTTGGCCGGCGCCGAGGAGCATCCTGGCTCGTGGTGGCCGCACTGGGCGCAGTGGCTGGTCCCCAAATCGGGCCCCATGACGCCTTCGCGCGATCCCGCGAAGGGCCCGCTCAAGCCCATCGAGGACGCGCCGGGGAGCTTTGTTCGGGTGAAGTCATAGAGGGCGCCGGGCCGAAAGCAGACGCCCGACAGCCGCATCGAGGGAATACGGCGCTCTTTCAGCGGGCCTTGTGGCTCGCCAGGAAATCGCCCATCCGGTCCAGCGCCTTCAGGATGTTCTCCGTCGAGTTCGCGTAGGACACGCGCACATAGCCTTCGCCGAGCACGCCAAAATCCGGACCGCCGACCAGGGCGACGCCGGTTTCGTCGAGGAGCGCGCGCGCCAGCGGCTTGGCCTTCCACCCCGTCTTGCTGATGTTGGGGAAGGCATAGAAGGCGCCCTTGGGCGTGATGCAGGACACGCCGGGCAGCTTGTTCAGCCCCTCCACCACCACTTTGCGGCGCTTGTCGAATTCGGCCACCATGTGGAGGACCGCATCCTGCGATCCTGTCAGCGCCGCGATGCCGGCATATTGGGTTGGCGCGTTGACGCAGGAATAGAGGTTCACCGCCAGCTTGCGGGCGTTGTCATAGAGTGCGCCAGGCCATACCGCGTAGCCGAGGCGCCAGCCGGTCATCGCATAGGTCTTGGACCAGCCATTGAGCAAGATCAGCCGGTCCCGCAGCGACGGATAAGACAGCATGCAGATGTGCTCCTCTCCGTCATAGAGGATCCGGTCATAGATTTCGTCCGACAGGATGGCGAGGTCCGGCCATTTCTCCAATCCCGCCACCAGCTCGTCCAGTTCGGTCCGGGTCGAGACGCCGCCGGTTGGATTGGCCGGGGAATTGAGAATGATTAGGCGCGTGCGAGGCGTGATCAGATCCAGCGTTTCTTCGGCCGAAAAGCTGAAGCCATAGCCTTCCTGGATCGGGATCGGCACCGGCGTGGCGCCCGTGTATTCGATCATCGAGCGGTAGATGGGAAAGCCCGGATCGGGATACATGATCTCAACGCCTGGCTCGCCAAACATCAAGATCGCCATGAACATGGTGGGTTTGCCGCCCGGCATGATCATCACTTCGTCCGGCGAGACGGTGACGCCGTAGCGCTTGTTCAAGTCGGCCGACACCGCTTCGCGCAGCGGCAGGATGCCCGTCGCCGGCGTGTAGCCATGATGGCCGTCGCGGATCGCCTTGATGGCGGCTTCCGCCACATGCTCAGGAGTGCGGAAATCGGGCTGGCCGATCCCCAGATTGATGATATCGCGCCCCTCCGCGGCCAGGGCGGTGGCCCGAGCCAGGACGGCGAAGGCGTTCTCCTCGCCGATGCGGTCGAAAGCGGCGATCGTCTTGAGCATGGGGTTTCCTGTCAGACTCGTTTTTGGACCCCCGTAATAAAGGCATACGCCGCTGGCCGACTAGTCCCGCCAGACGAAGACCTGGCTGAACTATGGTCGCACCCCGCGCGCGATCGGCGAGGGAAACCGCGCGGTCGCCGCCTATTCGCCCTTTATCGTCCTGACGCCAGAAAGAGGACGACCACCCCTTGCGAGGGTCCTGTCATCCTTAAGGCATCCAACTGGCCGCGCTCCGAAAAGTGGACCATACGAACGCCCATCTTGGGCCGATTCATCCCCTCGCGGCCGATCCGAAACGGGACGTACAGGCTCATCGCAACAAAAAAGCGCCCCGGTGGCCCGGAGCGCTTCTTCTGAAATCGATGTCCTCGCTGATTAGCGCTTGGAGAACTGGAAGCTGCGGCGGGCCTTCGCGCGGCCGTACTTCTTGCGTTCGACCACGCGGCTGTCGCGGGTGAGGAATCCATGCGGCTTGAGCAGGGCGCGCAGGCCCGGCTCGTAATACGTCAAGGCCTTCGAAATGGCGTGACGCACCGCGCCGGCCTGGCCCGAGAGGCCCGAGCCTTCCACCGTGGCGACCACATCGAACTGGCCGACTCGATCGGTCACCGACAGGGGCTGGGCGATCATCATGCGCAGCACCGGGCGGGCGAAATAGATCTGCTGGTCGCGACCGTTGATGGTGATGGTTCCCTTGCCGGGCTTGAGCCAGACGCGGGCGATGGCGTTCTTGCGCTTGCCAGTGGCGTAAGCGCGGCCAAGCGCGTCGATCTTGGGCTCGCGCGCTTCCGGAGCCGGATTGCTGGACAGGCTTTGCAGCGCTTCCAGGCCGTGGGTATCGGTTGCCATGCTCAAGCGCTCCGGACGTTCTTGGTGTTCAGCGCCTTGAAGTCGATCACTTCCGGCGTCTGAGCTTCATGGGGGTGTTCAGCGCTGTTGTAGATGCGCAGATGGGTGAGTTGCGCGCGCGCCAGGGGGCTTTCCTTGGGCAGCATGCGCTCGACGGCCTTTTCCAGGATCCGCTCTGGGAAGCGCCCGTTCAGGATCTTGCCCGCGGTGCGTTCCTTGATCCCGCCCGGATAGCCGGTGTGCCAGTAGTAGGTCTTCTGATCCAGCTTGCGGCCGGTGAACTTGACCTTGTCGGCGTTGATCACGACGACCACGTCGCCGCAATCCACGTGCGGGGTGTAGTCGGGGCGGTGCTTGCCGCGAAGACGCATGGCGATGAACGACGCCAGGCGGCCGACAACGGCGTCCTGGGCGTCGACCACGATCCACTTCTTCGTGACGTCGGCCGGTTTCAGCGAAACCGTGGTCTTCGTCTGCATCGGTGAGGGTCCGTCTGGTGCCGGGCGCGACAGGCGTTCCGGCGTGAGCGGCGGGCAGTACAGAGCCGGACGCGGCCTGTCAACGGGCCAGTTCGGCAGCACTTCAGAAATCACTTATGCAGTAAGGGTTTTTACGATACGGTAAAATAATACCGAAGGCGCTCAGGGCCTGCGAACGCGCCACGCGAAGCCGATCGTGACGGCCAGCACGACAGCGGCGAAGGCCTGATGGATCACCGCGAGACCCAAGGGATCGCCCAGCATGAGCGTCGTTATGCCCAGGCCCGCCTGAACGGTGACCAGCAAGGCCACGGCCAGGGCAAGGGTCCGTCCAGCCTCCGGAAGCCAAGGCGAACGCCTCGCCAGGACAGCGACGGTCCAGGCGCCGGCGAAAAGGGCGTAGGCGCCCAGGCGGTGGTGGAACTGCACGGCGGCCTGGCTGTGCAGAAGCGAATGCCAAAGGCTGCCCTGCAGATAGTCGGAGGGGAATATCCGGCCATTCATCAACGGCCAATCGTTATACACCAGTCCCGCCCGATTTCCGGCCACGAGGCCGCCCAGCAGAATCTGCACAAACACCGCGCCAACCAGCAGCGCGGAGTACAACGGCCATCGGCGGCGCATGACGGGACGGGACGGACCGTTCCAGGCTTCAAGGCCGGTCCATACCAACAGGCAGAATACCACCAGGGCGAGGCCCAGGTGCACCGTCAGGCGCTCCGGCGCCACCTCAACCCGCACCGCCAGGCCGCTGGACACCATCCACCAGCCCACGAAGCCCTGAAGTCCGCCCAACGCCAGCAGCAGCCAGCAGCGCCAGATCAGCGCGGAGGGAATCGTTTTCAGATACAGGAATACTAGGAACGGAACGGCGAAGGCCACGCCCACGAGGCGGCCCAGCAGTCGGTGCGCCCACTCCCACCAGTAGATGCCCTTGAAGGCGTCGAGCGACATGCCCTTGTTGATGAACTGGTACTGCGGGATGCGCTGATAGTTGCGGAACTCGAAGGCCCAGTCGGCGGCCGACAGCGGCGGAATCACGCCTCGAATCGGCTTCCAATCGGTGATCGAAAGGCCTGAGTTGGTCAGGCGCGTGGTCCCGCCCAGGATGACCATGGCGAACACTAGAACGGCCACGGCGAACAGCCAGAGCGCCGCCGGTTGGGATCGTCCCGACTTCAAAAACGAGGTCATCGCCCCTCGGATCAATTGGCCATGAAGAAACTGGCTCAGCCCTAGCCCCGCGGGGCTCGCGCGTCCACTCTGGCGGCCGCCCCCTGCCGGGGCTATAGCCCTCCCCTCCTTCAAGCTTCGGTGATCCCATGCGTGTCCGATCATGAACGCCAGATGGCGCAAGGCGCTGGGGAGCCTTATGACCCTGCTCTTCCTGGCTGCTTACATTTGGGCGGCCACGGTGATCGGCGCCGTGGTCCCCACCGTCTGGTGGGCCCAACTGTCCTATTACATCGTGGTGGGCACGGCCTGGGGCGTTCCGCTCATCCCTCTGATCGCCTGGATGAACCGGGGGCGCTGACCCTCAAGAAAGCTTTCAGAAGGTCGCTTTAAGGACCCCTTCCCAAACCCGTCTCTCGGTCGCCCGCCCTTCGCAGTCGATTCCAAACCTGTCTTGCCTCGGCAAAGCCGCTTGGGACAAGCCCGTTCAAATCGCACCGTGAGATGATCGACACTCCAACTTCTGCGTTCTTGTGCCATTTGGCGTGGGCGGCAAAGGCCTGCCCCGAAGCCATGAGGACAACCATGAGCTTCGTCCAACCGTCGAAGTCCCGTTGAAAGCTCAGCCGAAGGCCGGTCTCGGACTGATCGACCACGGTGCAGAACAGCGGCCCTGGCAGTACGAAGGCGTCAAGCGAACAAACTAGCCTGGGCGTCATGCGGCGATTGATACCGGTCTTATCATCGCGTTGACGGATCATCTGATCGCACTTTGCCGTTGGCCGATAAACGAAGGCGTACCGTCAGACCAACGCGGCGAAATCAGGCCGGTTGCAGTGGCCAGACTCTACCAATCCATTGCCGAGCTTGATGATTTGCCTGTCTGTGAACGGACGCGGTCAATCATTGCGTCCGGAATTTGCCGGCAAATGCGGAAAATGGGCGGCAACCGAGCGAATTTTTCGGCGCTTTCGCCCTTACGGGCCCCCAACCCTGGCGTTGGGACATGGTCGGCCGGCCTAACCTATTGAAAAGGTTTGGTCGGAGCGACAGGATTTGAACCTGCGACCCCTTGACCCCCAGTCAAGTGCGCTACCAGGCTGCGCTACGCTCCGACAGAGGGCGCCTTATAGGGGGCGAGGTTGGCGCGGGCAACGGAAATTCCGGCCGATTTCAGGGCGCTTTGATTAGCCGGTTCAGCTGGGCCTTCGCGGCCTGCAATTCATCCAGCACATCCAGCAGCCGCGCGCGTTTGGGCGTGGACGCTCCTCCCGTCGAACCGCCGGAGAACATCAGCACCGGCGCTGAGTCTTCTCCGACCGTTTCGATTTCAGTCTCTTGAGCGACCGGCGTCGATCGACCAAGCGCCCCCTGCAGCAGCCGCTTGGTCCCCTGTTCTCGGTGCAGCCGTTGCACGCCCTTGATGGTGTAGCCTTCGTCGCGCAGCAGGGCGCGCACGCCCTTGAGCATGTCCAGATCTTGCGGCCGATAGAAACGCCGCCCGCCGGCGCGTTTCATAGGGCGAATGAAGGAAAACTTAGATTCCCAGAACCGCAGCACGTGCTGGGGCACGCCCAGTTCGTCCGCCGCTTCGGAAATGGTGCGAAAGGCCTCAGGACCCTTCATCGCGGGCAACGCCGGTTCAATCGGCCAGCGCGCGCTGGATGCGGGCTTTCATCACCTGAGAGGCGCGAAAGCCGATCACCCGTCGTGGCTCGATGGACGCCGGCTCGCCGGTTTTCGGGTTGCGGCCCATGCGGGCGCGCTTGGACCTGACCTGAAACACGCCGAAGCCTGAAAGTTTCACAGCCTGACCCTTTTCCAGGGCCTCGACCACCAGGTCCAGCGTCCGCTCCACGAGGCCTGCACAGTCTTGGCGCGTCAGGCCCACTTCCTCGTGGACCGACTCACAAAGATCCGCGCGCGTCAGTGTCCGCCCCTTCATGCAATCGGTCCCCAAGCCGAAGGATTAACCTGTCTTGTGTGACGCGATAAACTCGGAAAGTCAAAGGGTTCCCGCCACGGACCGCCACGACGCCCGTCGGTCGGCCGCTTAGAGGCGCACCACGCACGCGCCCCAGGTCAGGCCGCCGCCCATTGCCTCAAGAAGCAGCAATTGTCCGTCTTTGACGCGGCCGTCCGTCACGGCCTGGGCCAGCGCCAAGGGAATGGAGGCCGCTGAGGTGTTGGCGTGTTCGGCGATGGTGGAGACCACCTTGCTATCGGGCAGGCCAAGCCGCTGGGCCACGCCGTTCAGGATCCGCTGATTGGCCTGGTGGGGAATGAACCAGTCGACCTCGTCGAGCCCAATTCCCGCCGCCTGGGCGGCCGCATCCACCGCCTCGGCGATATTGATCACGGCGTGCCGGAACACCTGATTGCCCTGCATGCGCAGTTTGCCGACCAACCCATTGGAGGACACGCCGCCGTCGGCTGTGAGCATCTGCTGCTTCGTTCCGTCCGTCCGCAGGGCGAAACCGAGCATGCCGCGATCGCTCGTCGCTCCTGTGCCGGCCTTCGGCTCCAACACCACGGCGCCCGCGCCGTCGCCGAACAGCACGCAGGTGCCGCGGTCGGACCAGTCCATCAGGCGGGACATGCAATCGGCGCCGATGACCAGGGCGCATTGGGCCAGACCGCGTGCGACAAAACCGTCCGCCACGCTCAGGGCGAAAACAAATCCAGTGCACACCGCCTGGACGTCAAACGCCGGGCAAACCGGCGCGCCGATCTTGGCCTGGACGAGAGCGGCGGTAGCGGGAAACGTCAGATCCGGCGTGGTGGTGGCGACGATGATCAGGTCGACGTCGCTAACCGGCCGGCCAGCCGCGGCCAAGGCTCGCACCGCGGCCTTGGCCGCCAGATCGGAGGTGGCTTCACCTTCGGCGGCGTAGCGTCTGCTGCGAATGCCGGTGCGCTCGGTGATCCACTCGTCGCTGGTGTCGACGGTCTGGGCCAGTTCGGCGTTGCTGACCGCCCGATCCGGCAGATAGCCTCCCACGCCGGTGATGGCGCTGCGAAGAACGGAACTCAATGGGCGCTCTCCACGGCGGCCGGACCGGGACCAGCGTCGGGAAGAACGGCCGCAAGCTGCTTCATGTGGCGTTCGATCTGTTGGTCGTAATCGCTGTTGGCCATGTCCAAGGCGACCTTGATGGCGTTGGCGAAACCGCGGGCGTCCGTGCCGCCGTGGCTTTTGACCACGATTCCGTTCAGGCCGAGCAAGGGACCGCCATTGACCAGGCTGGTGTCCAGCCGATCGGCCATCTTGCGCAGGGCCGGGCCGGCGATGAGCGCGCCGAGCTTGGCCTGAAAGCTGGAGGTGAAGGCGTCGCGCAGCACCTGGCGGACGAAGCGCGCCGTGCCCTCGGCGGTCTTCAGGGCAATATTGCCGGAAAATCCGTCAGTCACCACGACATCAACCGTGCCCTTTGCGATGTCGTCGCCCTCGACAAAACCGCGATAGTCCAGATCGAGCCCCGCCTCGCGCAGCAGCCGATGGGCCTCGCGCACTTCCTCGTGGCCCTTCTGTTCCTCAGAGCCGACATTGAGCAGGCCGATGGTCGGTCGTTCAGCCCCGTGAACCGCCCGATGGAACGCCTCGCCCATGATGGCGAACTCCACCAACTGGGCCGCATCGCTGGTGACGTTGGCGCCCACATCCAACACGGCTGAAGCGCCTCTCAGCGTAGGCCAGGAGGCGACGATCGCCGGCCTGTCCAGGCCCCCCATCATGCGCAGTTGCAGCTTGGAGATCGCCATGAGGGCGCCGGTGTTGCCGCTGGACACCGCGGCCCGCGCTTCGCCCTCGCGCACGGCCTGCACGCAGTTCCAGAGGCTTGAGCCCTTGCCTCGGCGCAAGGCGTGCGCCGCCTTTTCATCAGAGGCAATCACCTTGTCGGTATGGCGCACCTCGCACACCGCCGCGGCGGTCGGCAGTCGGGCCAATTCCGCGTTGATCCTGACTTCGTCGC
>Ga0302279_10003521_pt1 | contig 19374 bp, 15 predicted proteins | sample III_Bog_N3_3_FD_194541 | JGI IMG/M metagenome (GOLD analysis project Ga0302279, IMG submission 194541) | Peat permafrost microbial communities from Stordalen Mire near Abisko, Sweden - III_Bog_N3_3 | ecosystem: Environmental > Terrestrial > Soil > Wetlands > Peat | place: Sweden: Abisko...
CAGGTGAATCCCCGCGCGCCGGCGTCAAGCTGCATCCGGCCCACGGCGACCATCTTGTGGGTCTTCACATGCGGCCTGAGCTCGACCCCGTGCGCGGCGCAGTCCTCCTGCATCGACTTGATGTTGCCGGCGACCCTCGCGCGGTCGACGAGCACGGAGGGCGTGGGAAGCTCGTGGATGGTCGCCATCACATCCGGCCGATCTGTCCGGAGATCAGCCCGCCGTCCACGACGACGATCTGGCCGGTGATGTAGGCCGATGCCGCCGAGAGCAGGAAGACGGCGGCCCCCGCGCAATCCTCGGGCGCGCCGATCCGGTTCAGCCAGATCTTCCTCTCATAGTGGGCGCGCTTGCCGGGCTGGCCGTCGAGGAGCGAATCGGTGAGCGGTGTCCGGATGAGCCCCGGGGCGATGCCGTTCACCCGGATCCCGTGCGGGGCGAGCGCCTGGGCCAGCGTCCGGGTCATCATCACTACCGCCCCCTTGGAGGCGTCGTAGGCGGTGGAGTCCTCCTCGGACTGGAAGCCGTTGGTCGACGAGATGACGACCACCGCGCCCGGCCGGCCGCGGGCGACCAGCCCCCTGGCGAAGGCCTGGACCGCGAAATACGCCGCGCGGGCGTTGAGGTTGAGCGTGCGGTCCCAGGTCGCCGGGTCCATTTCCAGGAAAGGACGGTCGAAGAAGCTTCCCGCGTTGCAAACGAGCAGATTGAGCCCCGGCCGCTCCTGGAAGGCGGCGTCAAGGAGCGCTGCGGGCGCGTCGGGCTCCAGGAGATCCCGCCGGACATAGGGCGCCCCGGGCGGGACGGTCGCCGCCCTCTCCCCGATCCCGTGGTAGACGACCGCTGCGCCCGCCTCCTCCAGCCCGCGGGCTATCCCCAGGCCGATGCCCTGCGTGGATCCGGTCACCAGGGCCGCGCCTCCCTCCAGGGAGAATGGGTTCTTTTTTCCGGTCATGCCGGTCGCAGTTTTTTCTCATTGTGAATCGATTTGCAAAGGCAAAGCGTGATCTCGTCCCGCCCGCCCCATGCCCTACACCTTCGCCGCCTCCGAAAAGCTCTTCGCCAGGGCCCAACGCTCGATCGCCTCCGGGGTGAGCAGCGGCATCCGCAAGCTTGAGCAGCCCGTGCCGCTCTACTTCACCCACGGCGCCGGCCCACGGCTCTGGGACGTGGACGGCAACGAGTACCTCGACTACGCGATCGGCCAGGGCGCCCTGCTCTACGGGCATGCGCCGGCCGGGCTCGCGGAGGCGCTCGGCGCGCAGGCGCGGCGCGGCACGCACTGGGCGGCGCAGTCCGAGCTGGAGATCGAGGTGGCCGAGCGGCTCCAGGCGATGATCCCCTCGGCGGAGCTCGTGCGCTTCAACAATTCGGCGACGGAGGTTGTGACGGCAGCCTTCCGCCTGGCGCGGGCCCACACCGGCCGCCCGCTGATCCTGCGCTTCGAGGGCCACTACCACGGCTGGGCCGACGAGGGCCTGGTGGGCTACGCCAATCCCCCGGGCCGCTGGGGCCCGGATGAGGATCCCGCGCGGATTCATCCGAGCCAGGGGGTGATCCCCGCGGTCCTGGACCAGTTTATCGTGGCCCGCTGGAACGATCCCGACCACCTCCGGCGCCGCGTCGAGGAATACCGGGGGCGGATCGCCGCCATCGTCTTCGAGCCCATCCTCTGCAACACCTGCTGCCTCGAGCCGGTCGAGGGCCTGATGCGGACAATCCGCGAACTCTGCGACCGGGACGGGATGCTGATGATCGCCGACGAGACGATCACCGGCCTGCGCTTCGGCGCCTCCTGCGCCCAGGGCTACCTCGGTTTCAGGCCGGACCTCACCATCCTCGGCAAGGCGGTCGGCGGGGGCACGCCCTTCGCCGTGCTGGCCGGCACCCGGGCGGCGATGGGCAGGATTCTCTCCGGGGAGGTCGTCCACGCCGGGACCCTGAACGGGAACCCGCTCTGCCTGGCGGGCAGCCGGTGGTGCCTGGACTTCGTCGCCGGCCTGGGCGCGGGGCATCCCGCCGCGATCAACGCCCTCGGCCGCCGGCTGATGGACGGCCTTGCAGCGCTGGGCCGCTCGCACGGGGTTCCGCTGCGCCCCCAGGGTCCCGGGCTCGCCTTCCACGCCGTCATCCTGAAGCCGGGATCAGCCGAGGGCCCGATCCGCGACTACCGCGACTACGTGGGGCGCCACGACGCGGCCCGCTGGGCGCACCTGCGCCGCTGCCTCCTGGAGGAGGGTGTTCGCGCAATCGAGCGCGGACTCTGGTTCACGAGCCTCGCCCACACGGGCGCCGACATCGATGAAACCCTCCGGCGGGCCGCCCCGGCCTTCTCGCGCCACGCGGCCTCCTGGCGTCCGCCGCAATGAAGCCGCGGATCCTCCTGGCCGGGCTCTACCACGAGACCCACACCTTCCTCGCCGAAACGACGCCCTGGGGGGACTTCGAGGTCGCCCTGGGGGCGGAGGTCCTCGCCAAGGAGGGCGACCAGTCGCCCACCGACGGCTTTCTCGGGGTCGCGCGGGAGGCGGGCTGGGAGGTGATCCCCACCGTCGACGCCCGTGCGCAGCCCAGCGGCATGGTCGAGGACTCCGCCTTCGAGCGCTTCTGGTCGGAATTCGAGTCGCGGGCCCGGCCCGCCCTCGCCGCGGGGATCGACGCGTTCTTCGCCGTCCTCCACGGCGCGATGGTCACGCACTCGCTCGTGGATCCGGAGGGGGAGCTTCTCGCCCGCTTCCGCTCGCTTCCCGGGGCGGCGGGAGTGCCCGTCTTCGGCGTCCTGGATCTCCATGCGAGCGTGACACCGCTCATGTGCGCCCACTCCAATGGGCTTGTCGCCTACCGGAAAAACCCGCACACCGACGCGAAGGAAGCCGCCGCGCGCGCAGCGCGGCTCCTCGGCCGCTGCCTCCGCGAGGGGCGAACGCCGCGGATGGCGCTCTGCCGGCTGCCGCTCCTCCTGCCGCCGACGGCGACCGGGACGCAGGGCGATCCGATGCTTGCGCTCGGCCGCTTTGCCGCGGAGACGGAGCGGGACTTTCCCGCCATCTGGGCCCTCAACGTGATCGCCGGATTCGCCTTCGCAGACGTGCCCGACGCGGGCGTGAGCCTCGGAGCGGTCTTCACCGGCGAGCCCTCGCCGGTCCAGCTGCGGCTGGAGGAGGGGGCCCGGCTCGCCTGGTCGCTGCGCGAGGCGGGCGATGTCTCCTATCCGTCCGCCGACGCGGCGGTCGGCCGGCTCGCGCCGGCGGCGGGGGGCCCGACTCTGCTCGTTGAGCCCTCGGACAATATCGGCGGGGGGGCGCCCGGGGACGGGACCGGCGTCCTTCGCGCCCTCCTCGCGCATTCGGTGCAGCGGGCGCTGGTCGTCATCAACGACCCGGTCTCCGTCGCCCGGCTCTCCGCAACCCCCGTTGGCGGGCGAGCGCCCCTGGCGGTCGGCGGCCGCGGGTCGCCGCTCGACCCGGGGCCCGTGGAGCTGGACGCCATTCTCGTGTCCCGGAGCGACGGCGACTTCATGCTCGAGAATCCCCGCAGCCACCTCGCCTCGATGAGCGGGACCCGATGCCGGATGGGCCCCTGCGCCGTCGTCCGGCACGGCGGCGTCACGATCCTGCTCACCAGCCGAAAGACGCCGCCCTTCGACCTGGGCCAGCTCCGCAGCCAGGGAATCGAGCCCCGCGACTTTGCCTTCATCGGCGTCAAGGCGGCGGTCGCGCACCGGGCCGCCTACGATCCGGTTGCCGCGGCCTCCTTTTACGTCGACACTCCCGGCCCCTGCTCCAGCAACCTGGCCTCCTTTCCCTACCGGCGACTCCGCCGGCCCATCCATCCCCTCGACCCGATCGAAAACCCCTCCTTCGACTTCTCATGAATCGGCACCGGCCTCAGCGAGGCCGGCTACAACCAGACCAGCGCGCTCGGAGATCGCGCTCCACCCCCAAACTTTCCCACCCCTTATGAAACCGACCATCGAACATCCCAGGATGCCGGGCATGCCCGTGTCCCACCTTCCCTTCTCGCCCGCCGTCCGCGTGGGCGAACTGATCTTCGTCTCCGGCCAGGCGTCGGTCGACGCCTCCGGGGCCATCGTGCCCGACACCTTCGAGGGGGAGGTCCGCCGCTCGATCGAGAACATGAAGCGAATCGTGGAGGGCTGCGGCAGCGATATGCGCCACGTCGTCCAGACCCGCAACTACGTGCGCGATCCGGCCAATGTCGCGCGCTACAACGAGATCTACCGGGAGTACTTCTCGGAGCCCTATCCCGCGCGCGCGACGATCACCCACTGCCTCCCCGCCTCGCTCCAGTACGAGATCGAGTGCGTGGCCGTGGTCAAGTAGCCGCCCGCGGCCTCAGGAAGAGCACGAGCGCCGCGCAGACGATCTCCGCGGCCGCGGCCAGCTCGAAGATCCGGACGATGTCGATGTGGGCGTCGCGCAGGGCGCCGCCGGCGTAATTCGTGAGCCCGGCGACGACGTTTGCCACGGCATTGAGGACCCCGTAGCCCGTAGCCCGGTAGCGCGGGCTGGAGACCAGGCAGAGGATCGGCATCATCGTGCTGCTCGTGAACGCGGTGGTGGCCCCGAAGACGACCAGCCCGGCCAGTGCGAACCCGAGGGTCCCGGTGTGCGCGGCGAGCAGGATGCCCGGCGCCGAGAGCGCGAGCCCGATCGCCGGCACGTAGAGGCAGGCCCGCGGGTTCGAGCGGCTCCAGCGGTCCGACCAGGCCCCGCCGATCAGGAGCCCGGCGATCCCCGGGAAGTAGGAAAAGCCCGTGGAGGAAAACCCCGCCACGCCCTGCGCGAGGTTGAAGTGCTCCTTGAGATAGACGGGCATCCAGCCGGACATCGCCCAGGGGACGATCCCCAGGAGCCCCCAGTACACGAGGGCGAGGATGAACGATCCGTTCCCGAAGAGACTCCTGATGGCGGGGAAAAACCGGGGATGTCCGGGCGGCTCGTGCCCCCCGCCCGCCGCCTCACGCGGGTGATCGCGGAGGACGAAGATGAGCAGGACGCCATAAACGACCCCGGCGCCCCCGACCAGGCTGAAGGCGTAGTGCCAGCTCCGGTGCTCGGCCAGCCAGCCCCCGAGACCGCCGAGCGCCGAGCCGACCATGATCCCGGTCATGTGCACCCCCACGGCGAAGGCGCGGGTCGGGCCGCGATGGTAGTCGGTGATGAGCGCCAGGGCCGCGGGCAGGTAGCAGGCCTCGAAGACGCCCAGGAGCGCGCGCATGGCGATCAGCTCCTCAAAATTCCGGGCGTAGGCGGTCAGCCAGGTGACCGTCGACCAGCCGATCATGCTCACGAGGATGACGCGGCTGCGGCTGAACCGGTCCGAGAGGTAGCCGGCGAAGGGGCTGAGCAGCCCGTAGACCCAGAGAAAGGACGAGGACAGGAGGCCGAAGTGCGCCTCCGACATGGGGAAGGCCTCCACGACGGACCCGTGCATCGTCGTGATCATGATCCGGACCAGGTAATTGCAGCCGCCCACAAACCAGAGCAGCCCGACAACCAGCCATGCGCGCGGCGGCAGTCCGGACGGAGGCCTCATCGGAAGCGGATGCCGGCCCCGGCGAAGAGCCCGGCGCCGGCGAAGCGGGCGCGGGACCCGAGCCGCGCCTGGATCCGGAGGACCTCGTTCCACTTCGCCATCCGCTCCCCGCGGGAGAAGGATCCGACCTTGAGCTGGCCGGCGTCGGTGGCCACCGCGAGGTGGGAAATGAAGGCATCCTCGGTCTCTCCCGAGCGGGCCGAGACAACCGGAAGCCAGCCGGCGGACTGGGTGAGCCGGATCGCCTGCAGCGTCTCGGTCACGGTCCCAACCTGGTTGAGCTTGATCAGGACCGCGTTGGCCGTGCGATCGGCGATCCCGCGCTCGATCCGCGTGAGGTTCGTCGTGAAGTGGTCGTCGCCCACCAGCTGGCAGCGGTCGCCGATCGCCTCCCGGATGCGCCCCCAGCCCTCCCAGTCGTCCTCGGCCGCGGGATCCTCGATCGAGACGATCGGAAAATTCCTAACCCACCCGATCATGAGCCCCGCGAACTGGTCCGGGGTGAGGCGCTTGTGCTCCAACCCCAGCTCGTAGTGCCCGTTGCGGAACAGGTCGGTCGCGGCCACGTCGAGGGATATGCCGACGTCCCGGCCCGGGACGTAGCCGGCGCGCTCGATCGCGGCGACCAGCGCGGCGATCCCGTCCTCGTTGCGGTCGAAGACCGGCCAGTAGCCTCCCTCGTCGGCCACCCCGGCGAGGAGACCCCGCTCCTTCAGCGTTGCGCCGGCGGCGGCGATCACGTCGGCGGTCATCGCCAGCGCGGCATCGTAGCTCGACGCCCCGAGGGCGATCACCATGAAGTCCTGCAGGTCCACACGCCCGGCCGCATGCTTTCCCCCGCCGAACACCTGGATCTCGGGGAGCGGCAGGAGCGTGCCCCCTCCCAGGCTTTCAAAGAGGGGAACCCCGCGGGCCGCCGCGGCCGCGCGCGCGACCGCCATCGAGACCGCGAGGATCGCGTTTGCCCCGAGCCGCGTCTTGTCCGGCGTCCCGTCGAGGGCGACCAGCGTCCCGTCGATGCCGGCCTGGTCGAGGATGTCGCGCCCGCGAACCGCCCCGGCAATCTCCCCGGTGACGTTCGCCACCGCGCGGTGGACGGACTTCCCCCGGTAATCGGCCGGGTTGCCGTCGCGCAGCTCGAGCGCCTCGTGCCGGCCCGTGGACGCGCCCGAGGGGACGAGCCCGCAGCCGCGGATCCCGTTCTCCAGCTCGACCTCGGCCTCAACCGTCGGGTTCCCGCGGCTGTCGAAGATCTGGAGGGCCGAAACGGATTTGATTCTCATGTCCGGGAAAAGGCGGCGCGCCAGGCGGCGGCGAGCCCGGCCACAGTTTCCGGGGGACGCGCCAGGTGTCGACAGGCAAAATCCGAAAGCCCGCGGCGCTTGCCCGGGTCGGTGAGGTACTCGACCGGCGACTTGCCATGGACGCGCGCAATCATGAGCGAAAGGACCAGGCGGACGGTGCGGGCCTCGATCCCCGCGTCGGCATGGCGGCCGAGCGCCGCGGCATAGGCCCGCCACGCCTCGCCGACCAGCGCGAGCAGCGCGTCGCCCTCCGGGGCGCGGTGGAGCGCCTTCAGGAAGAGGTGATTGAGCAGGAAGCCCGTGTCGAAGGCCGGGTCGCCGTACCAGGCGGTTTCCGCGTCGAGGACAACCACGCGGCCCGGCCCGACCAGGAGGTTCTTCGGGCTGTAGTCGCCGTGGACGAGCGCGATCCGGGTCGCCGCAAGCCGGGCCGCCTCCTCCCGGAGGATTTGCGCGACGGCCGGCACGCGGTCAGCCGTGCTGAGGAGGTAGGGCTCAATCCTCAGGTCCGTGAAATTTGGGAGCGTGTCGAAGGTCGCCTGCGCGGCCGGGTCCCCCCAGGAGGCGGCGTGCAGCCGGCCGAGCGTCTCCCCCGCGAGCCGGGCGGCCGCCGGATCCGCCCGCCCCGCGAGCAGCTCGGTCTTCCAGTTCAGGAGGTCGCCCCCCAGGTATTCCATCGCAAACCAATCCTTCGCCGGGTCGGCGTGGATCACGCCGGGAACCGCCCCGGGAACGATCTTCAGGGCATAGGCCAGATAGTCCCGCTCCACCCGATTGCGGCCCAGGTCGGCAAACCAGTCGTCCCTGACCCGCAGCTTGGCGAGGGCCCGCTTGACGACGAAGCGCCGCGGGCCGTCGTCGACAAGGTAGATGTCGCTGGAGACCCCGCCGGAGAGCGGTGTCAGCCGCGCCGCCGGAACGGCGAGGAGACCCGCGTCCCGCAATTCGCCCAGGAGTGCGGCCGCCGGGTCGCCGCGCCAGGCGGAGGCCTGGGCCGCGGTGTTGATGCTCACGGCCCGCCACAGCTCCGCCGGGGGCAGCGGCACAAGCGCCATCGCCCCGGACTTCGCCAGCGCCTCGGCCAGGCCCTGGAGCGAGAGTTCCCCGCGGCCGAGCCGGGACTCGACCTCGCCGATCGCCTCGCGGGGATAGACGGCGGCGAGCGGCTCCGCGGCCGCGGGATGCCGGGCCATCGCCCCGGCGCCGGGCCGGCAGTACCCGAGCAGCCGGCGAAACCAGCCGGCGTCCACCCCGGGCATGTCCACGGCGAGCACCGCAATGTGCGCGCCGGTCGCCGCGGCCAGCGCGGCATGGAGCCCGGCGAGGGGGCCCGCGTCGCCGAAACGGTCGCGAATCACCTCGATTCCCGCCGGCGCGCGCTGGCCGGTTCTGCGGACCAGGACCACCGGCGAGCTGCCCGCCTCGCGCAGGACGCGGCACTGCCGCCGCCACAGCGGCTCGCCGTCGAGGACGATCTCCGCCTTGTCGGAACCCATCCGCCGGGAGTCGCCCCCGGCCAGCACGAAGCCCTGCATCGTTCAACCTTCGTCTGCGGCCGGGGCCTCGAGCCAGCCGTCCGTCAGGATCCGCGCGCGCAGCCCGCCGGCCTTCCACTCCGTCAATGCGTCCAGGGTTCCCGGGGCAAACGCCTGGTCCATCCAGAAGCAGGGCTTGCAGTATTCCGATCCGCTGAAGCGGACTCCCTGCACCTCGAACTCCGCGCCGATCAGGGCGTTCAGGTCCGCGCCCCGCACGAGGATGTTCCTGCGGAAGACTTCCGGCCCAGGCCCGTCCAGCGAGAATTTCCTGCGGAGCTCCCGCCAGGTTTCCTCGGCGAAGAAGGTCACCTGCCCCTTGTGACCCGAGGGCTTGTCGAAATAGCGGTCCCCCTCGAGCCCCCGGCCGGCGACGGCACGAACGCGGTCGACCCGCTCCATGGGCTCGGTCCCGGCGAGCCGGCCGAAGTGCCCGACATAGACATGCTCGGGGCAGAGAAAGAGCCGCGTGACGATCATGGCGCTTGAATCAGGTCTTCAGCCGCGCGGCGTGCGCGTACACGTTGAACCGGTTGCCGCGCGTGAAGCCTATCAGCGTGATGCCCGTCTCATGGGCGATTGTCACCGCCAGCGACGAGGGGGCGCCGACGGCCACGACCGCCGCAATCCCGGCCGCGGCCGCCTTCTGGACCAGCTCGAAGCTGGCCCGGCCGCTGAGGGCGAGGATCTTCCCGGCGGCCGGGATTCCACGCAGCAGCGCGGCGCCGATCAGCTTGTCCACCGCATTGTGCCGGCCGACGTCCTCGCGGGCGAGGAGCAGGGGGCCCTTCGCGTCAAAGAGCGCCGCACCGTGGCAGCCGCCCGTCTCGTCGAAGGTCTTCTGGAGGCGGCGCAATTCCCCGGGAAGGGCGAGGATCGCCTCGCAGGTGAGCGGCTCGCCCAGGGGGACCGCCCCGGCGCCGCCCAGGGGCAGCCCCTCCAGCGTCGAGCGCCCGCACAGGCCGCAGGCGGAGCTGGTGATGAGCCCGCGGCTGACGCGCTGCAGTTCCTCGCCGGGCGCGCGGGCCAGCCGGACGCGCCAGGTGGCAATCGCCTCGCCCCGGGAGTTTTCCGCCGCTGCCGCGCCGCCGGTAACGTCCTCAAGTCCCCCGATCAGCCCCTCTGAGAAGAGAAAGCCGATCGCCAGCTCCTCGTCGGATCCGGGGGTGCGCATCGTGACCGCCAGAACCTTCCGCACCTCCTGCCCCTGGCGCTCGTAGGCGATCTCGATCGCAAGCGGGGCCTCGACCACCAGGCGCTCCGAAACCGAGGACCAGCCGTCCGTCGACGTCCAGTGGAGGCTGGGCGAGTCGCAGGCCGGATCCGTCGCGTTTCGGATTTCCATGTCATTTGCCGGCGGGCTGGAAGTCCGGGTGCCCGGTCTGCCAGAGCAGGAAGGCGAACTGCCCGGCAAAGTTCTCAAAGGTGACGATCTTCTCCTCGGTGAAGTGCCCGTTGTTGTAGTTGACCTTCATCAGGACGGGCTTCCCCGAGGTGCTGGCCGCCTGCAGGGCGGCCGCGAACTTCCCGGGCTCCCAGGCCGAGACGCGGGGATCGTTCCATCCGCCCACGCACATGACGGCCGGGTAGCTGACGCCCTTTTTCACGTGCTGGACCCCGTCCATCTCATAGAGGGCGCGGCACTCGACCGGATCCCTGACCGTACCGAATTCCGGGATGTTGGCCGGCCCGTTTGACGTGAACTCCATCCTCATGGCGTTAGCGCAGCCGACATTGCAGATCGCCGCGCCAAAAAGATCCGGCCGCTCGGTGATGGCGCGGCTGATCAGGATCCCCCCCGCGCTCGTCCCCACCCCGCCCAGCTTCGCCGGGCTCGTGTAGCCCTTCGCCACCAGGTACTCCGCGCAGGAGATGTAGTCCTTCCAGGTGTTCGGCTTGGTCGTCTTGTAGCCGCCCCGGTACCAGTCCTCGCCCTTCTCGCTTCCCCCGCGGGGGTGCGCGTACGCGACCACGACCCCGCGGAGCGCGACGGACCGGCGGACGCTGAAGGCCGGTGTGTAGCTGATCCCGTAGGCCCCGTAGCCCTCCAGGATGCAGGAATTGCTCCCGTCCCGGGGAATTCCCTTCTTGTAGATGATCGAAAGGGGAATCATCGCCCCGTCGTGGCCCGGCACCTCGACCTCCTCGGTCACCAGGTTCTCAAACCCGGGATAGGCGACATCGGAGTTGAAGAGGCTCTTTCGGAATTCCCCGGTCAGCGCGTCGTAGTCGTACAGCGTCTTGGGCTTGATCCAGGCGGTGATCGAGACGATGCAGTTGTCGGTCCGCCAGTCCGGGCAGGAGACATCGACCGATCCCGATCCGGGCAGCGCGACCTCGGAGGACTTCCCGGTCGCCGGATCGTAGCGGACGACCCGGTCGACAACGCCGTTGGAATAGACGACAAAAAGGAAGTGCCGGCTCTTCGCGAGCGCGGTGATCGAGTCGGCCGCCTCGGGCAGGATCGTCGCCGCGTGCGCCCAGTCCGGGTGCGCGACCGACGTGCGGACCAGCTTGTAGCGGGGCGCCCCGGTGTGGGTCACCGCGTAGACGGAGTCGCCCATGAACTCGATGCCCCGGACGAGGTTGTCCGACGGGCGGCAGAGGACATTCCAGGCGATCTTCGGCCCGCCCATCTCCGAGATCGGCGCGTAGAACATCCGCATCTCGTTCTGCACGGTGCTCACCGAGGCGACAAGGTAGTCGGGGTAGGATTCATCCACGCCGGCCTGGGGAAACTCCTTGGGCTCGATCCCCAGTTCGGGGTTCGTCTCGTCGCTGAAGAAGTCGGCGTCGGTCGCGACCGCGGTTCCCAGCCGGTGGAGCCTTGTCTTGCGGTTCAGCTCGATCCCCAGGCTCTTGATGTCGGTCACCTTGCCCGCGTCGTAGAAGAACGCGGTGCTGTCCAGGGTCCAGCCCATCGGCCCGTACGACGGATAGATTTTCTCGGGAAGGAGCGCGCGGCTGTCCACGTCCATCACCCGCAATTCGGAAAATTCCGCGCCCCCGGCCGACAGCCCCAGCACGATGCGTTTTCCGTCCACGGAAGGGGAGATGTTCTCGATCGTGGTGACGACGCCGGCCTTGTAGGTCGTGGGGTCGAAGAGGAGCTTCTCCGCGCCCTTCCAGCCCTCGCGCCAGTAGAGTTTCCCGACATTCTCGCCCCCGAGGGTCTTCTTGTAGAAGACCCGGCCGTTTTCGTACATGATGTCCCCGTACTTGGCCGGCTGGAGCCGGTCCATCTCCATCCACTCCCGGGCAAGGGCCTCCCGGGCGGGGATCTTCGCGAGCAGCCCGTCGGTCAGCGCCGCCTGGGCCTTGAACCAGGCCTTGGTGTCGTCGGCCTTGAGGTTCTCCAGCCAGCGATAGGGGTCGGCGTAGGTTTTGCCGAAATAGGTGTCGCTGGCGTCGACGGTCCGGGTCGGCGGATAATTCCACTGGGCCAGGGCCGGAGCGGCGGCGATGAGGGCGAGGGCAAGGGGGGCGATTCGCCGATGGAGGGAATGCATGGTGTCTTTAAACAGGACGCCCGGCCTTCCTGTTCCCAATTCAGGGGCCGCTCAAGATTTAAAAAATGGACGTTCGCCCCGTTTGGGTTATCCACCCAAGGATCGAAATGAGCCGCCCCGATATCGTCGTTCTCGATGGCCATACCCTGAATCCCGGCGACCTGGACTGGTCGCCCCTGCGCGAACTCGGGACTTTCACGTGCTTTGACCGGACCCCGGCCGCCGAAATCGTCGCCCGGGCCCTCCCCGCGGACATCCTCCTGACCAACAAGACCCCGCTCGCGGCGGCGACCCTCGCCCAGTTGCCCCGGCTGAAATACATCGGCGTCCTGGCGACCGGCCACAACGTCGTTGACGCGGCCGCCGCGCGGGCCCGCGGAATCCCGGTGACGAACGTGCCCGAGTACGGCACCGGGGCCGTCGCCGAGCACACGATCGCCCTGCTCCTGGAATTGACCCGGCACGCCGGGCACCACGCCGCCTCCGTCGCCTCGGGCGGCTGGACCCGCTGCCCGGACTTCTGCTACTGGGATTCGCCCATCATCGAGCTCGCCGGGCTCCAGATCGGCATCGTCGGCGGCGGGCGGATTGGAAGCGCGGTCGGGCGGATCGCCGCCGCGATGGGAATGAAGGTCGCCTTCACGCGGCGGGCCGGCGGGACCGCCGAGCTGGAATCCGTCTTCCGCACGAGCGACGTGATCAGCCTGCACTGCCCGCTCACGCCCGAGACGCGCGAGATGATCAATGAACGGACAATCGGCTGGATGAAGCCGACGGCGCTCCTGATCAACACCAGCCGCGGGCTGCTCGTGAACGAGCCGGATCTCGCGGCGGCGCTCAATGCCGGCCGGATCGCCGGCGCGGCGCTCGACGTGCTGTCCATTGAGCCGCCCCCGGCGGGCAATCCGCTCTTTACCGCAAAGAACTGCCTGATCACCCCGCACCAGGCGTGGGGCGCCCGCGGTGCGCGCGCCCGGCTGCTCGACACGGCGGTTGCCAACGTCCGCGGTTTTCTCGCCGGCAAGCCGGCCAACGTCGTGAACTGACATGTCCCTTTTCATCGGCATCGATTCCGGCACCCAGAGCACAAAGGCGGTCGTCCTCGACCTCGAGGCGCGGCAGGTTGTCGCGGAGGCCCGCGCGCCCCACGGGATGATCGGTGGGCTGCCCGACGGGCACGCCGAGCAGGATCCGTCGGAGTGGACCGCCGCCCTGGACTCCGTCCTATCCGCCGTGAGCGCCCGGATCGACGGCAGCCGGGTCCGGGGGATCGGTGTCTCCGGCCAGCAGCATGGCTTCGCGCCGCTCGACGCGGGCGGCCGGGTGATCCGGCCGGCCAAGCTTTGGTGCGACACGAGCACGGTCGCCGAATGCGCGATCCTGAACCGGAAGCTCGGCGGCGAGAAGGGCGCCATCCGGAAGATCGGCGTCCCCTTCCTGCCGGGTTTCACCGCGCCGAAGATCCTCTGGCTGAAGCGGCACGAGCCGGCCAACTACCGCCGCCTCCGCCACGTCCTGCTCCCCCACGACTATCTCAACTTCTGGCTCACCGGGAACTACCGGATGGAATACGGCGACGCGTCGGGCACGGCCCTGATGGACGTCCGACGACGGGCCTGGTCCGCGGCGGCGATCCGGGCGGTGGATCCGCGGCTTGCCGACTGGCTTCCCGCGCTCTCCCCGTCCGACGAGGCTGCCGGCGTCCTGAATCCGGCCCGCGCAAAGGCCTACGGGTTTCCGGCCGGTGTCGTGGTGAGCGCGGGCGGCGGCGACAACATGATGGGGGCAATCGGGACGGGCAACGTCCGCCCGGGCATCGTGACGGCCAGCTTCGGTACGAGCGGGACGATCTATGCCTTCGCGGCCAAGCCGGTCGTGGACCCCACCGGCGAGATCGCCCCCTTCTGCTCCTCGACCGGCGGCTGGCTGCCGCTGCTGTGCACGATGAACGTGACGACGGTGACCGAGCGGGTCCGGGCCCTGTTCAATTACGACCACGCGGCGCTCGACGCGGCGGTTGCCTCGGCGCCGGCCGGCGCCGGCGGGCTCCTCCTCCTCCCCTACTTCGCCGGCGAGCGGACGCCGAACGTGCCAACGGGCACCGGCGTCCTGCTCGGGCTCAACCAGCGGACGATGGAGCCGGCCTTCATCGCCCGGTCGGCCATGGAAGGCGTGACCCTGGGGATGAACTACGGGCTCCGCCGGCTCGCCCGGCTCGGCGTTAAGGCAAGGGAGATCCGGCTGACCGGCGGGGGCGCCCGCTCGGCGGCCTGGCGGCAGATCATGGCGGATGTCTTCGGCGTGCCGGTCGTGGCGATGGTCCAGGACGAGGGGGCGGCCCTCGGCGGCGCGCTGCAGGCGGCCTGGTGCGTCGCCCGCCGCGGCGGCCGTCCGCGGGCGGCGATCTCGGACTTCACGGCGGGAATCGTCGCGGTCGACGAAAAGACCCGCTGCGCCCCGCGCGCGGCCGAGGCCGCCCGCTACCGCGACCTTCAGGCCCTGCAGGACCGGCTCAGCCTCGCCTTGCGGGGCGTCTTCCCCCAGCATCGGAAACTGGCTTCAGGCTGAACTTTTATGGCAAAGAACAAACAGCACTTCCCCAAGATCGGACCCATCGGCTACGAAGGCCCCGCAAGCGGCAACCCCCTCGCCTTCCGCCACTACAATCCCGCGGAGAGGATCGACGGCCGGACCCTTCGCGACCACCTCCGCTTCTCGATCGCCTACTGGCACTCGTTCCGCGGGGTCGGCTCAGACCCCTTCGGCCCGGGCACGATCCGGCGCGAGTGGGAGCGGGGCACCGACCCGATCTCCGTCGCCAAGGCGCGGATGGACGCCGGGTTCGAGTTCTTCACAAAGATCGGGGCGCCCTTCTGGTGCTTCCACGACCGGGACATCGCGCCGGAGGGTCGGACGCTGGCCGAGTCCAACCGCCACCTCGACGCGCTCGTCGCCCACGCCAAGGCGCTCCAGAAGGCGACCGGGGTGAAGCTCCTCTGGGGAACGGCCAACCTCTTCTCCAATCCGCGCTACATGTGCGGGGCGGCGACCAATCCCGACGCGCACGTCTTCGCCTACGCCGCGGCCCAGGTGAAGAAGGCCCTCGAGGTCACCTTGGAGCTCGGCGGCGAGAACTACGTCTTCAGGGGCGGCCGGGAGGGCTACGAGACCCTCCTGAACACGAACCTGAAGCGCGAGCAGGACCACCTCGCCGCCTTCCTGCACATGGCGGTCGCCTACGCGAAGGAGATCGGCTTCAAGGGCCAGTTCCTGATCGAGCCCAAGCCGAAGGAGCCGACCAAGCACCAGTACGACTTCGACGTCGCGAGCGGGATCGCCTTCCTGCGAACCTATGGGCTCGACCGTCACTTCAAGTTCAACATCGAGACCAACCACGCGACCCTCGCCGGGCACACCTTCCCGCACGAGATCGAGGTCGCCGCTGCGGTGGGGATGCTCGGCTCGATCGACGCGAACGCCGGCGACCTGCTCCTGGGCTGGGATACCGACCAGTTCAACACCGATGCGAAGGAGCTGACGCTGGCGATGGTCTCGATCCTGCGCGCCGGGGGCCTGGGTTCGGGCGGGCTCAACTTCGACGCCAAGCTGCGGCGCCCCTCGATCGACCCCGCCGACCTGTTCTACGCGCACATCGGCGGCTTCGACACCTACGCGCTGGCCTTCAAGACCGCGCGCCGGATCCTCGCCGACGGGAAGTTCACGGAGTTTGTCGCCGAGCGCTATTCGAGCTACGACGCGGGCTTCGGGAAGGACATCGAGCGCCGCAAGGTCGGGTTCAAGGACCTCGAGCGGCTTGTCCTGAAGACGCTCGGCGAGCCCGTCCCGAGGAGCGGCCGCCAGGAGAAGCTCGAGAACCTGCTCAACACGTATCTGCACTGAGCGCTGGCGCGCGCAGAAACCGGAAACCGGAGACCGCTCTTTTCAGAAACCTGAGACCTGAGACCTGAAACCTGAAATCGATCTTCGACCTTTCAGGGATTTCCGGGGTGCTGGTTCGACTGTAGCCGGCCTCCCAGAGGCCGGTTTTCGAAGAACCCGCGCAGCCGAAACGCCTTTTTGAAAATATGCAATTAGCCCCATTGCTGAAGTGGTCCTGCGTCGGTGCCCTCATTGCGCTTCTCGCGATCCCCTCGCGTGGGCAATGGGCCTACCCGCCGACCAAGCGCACCGACGCGTCCGACACGTACTTTGGCCGGAGATACCCGGATCCCTACCGCTGGCTTGAGAACCTGAACGCCGCGGATTCGCAGGCCTGGTTCAAGGCTCAGTCCGGGCTGGCCGACGGTGTCATCGACAGGATTCCGGGGAGGGATGCGCTCGTCCGCGAGTGGACGGCGCTCGACAGGCTCCAGCACGCGACCTACGGGGCAATCAGCTACCAAAACGGCCGGGTTTTCTACAAGAAGACGCTCGGCGGCGAGATCGTCGGCAAGCTCTACCTCCGCGAGGGATGGAACGGCCCCGAGAAGCTTCTGGTGGATCCCTCCACCTACAAGCCGGGCGTGACGACGACGATCGACAGCGTCGTGCCCTCGTTCGACGGCCGCTACGTGGCGATCGGATTCAGCTCCGGCGGGGCCGAGTACTCGGAAATCCGGATCCTGGACGTGGACCGGCGGACCTTCCTGCCGGAGCGAACCCATCCCACGGCCGGGGCGACGGGATGGACCCTGGACAGCAGGTCCTTCTTCTACGACTCCGGCGACGTGACCGACACGCGGAGCCTCGCCTTCAAGCAGCACCGCAAGATCCGGCTCCACCGGCTGGGGACGGATTTTTCGGCAGATGCCGACTTTTTCAGCGATGCCAGCAATCCGGAGCTGGGAATCACGCCGCGGGAACTGCCCGCGGTCGGGGTCGACAAGCTCAATCCCGACTACGTCTTCGCGAGCGTGAAGACCGAGCAGCCGGAACTGCGGATGTTCTACGCCCCGGTCGCGGCAATGGGCCGGGTTCCCCTGAAGTGGTCGGTCTTCTGCCGGCCCTCGGATGACCTTGTGAAGGGCGTCGTCCGCCACGGCGACTACGCCTACGCGATCACGCACCGGGATGCGCCGCGCTACCGGCTGGTCCGCACCCCGATGAGCCGACTTGACTGGGCGCGCGCGGAGACCGTATTGCCCGAGGCCAAGGACTCCATCCAGGCCCTCGCCGCGTCGAGGGACTACCTTTTTGTGGTCTACTCAAACGGCATCGTGGGACGCATCGTGAAGCTCGCCTATGCGACCGGCGCGGTTTCAGAAGTCGCCCTCCCCGCCTCGGGGACCGTGGGGATCGGCTGTCCCGACCGGACGACGAACCGCTGCCAGGTCACCCTGACCTCCTGGACGCTGCCGCGGACGCTCTACGATTACGACGCGGACACGGGCGCCTTCACCAAGAGCGCCTTCAACACCGCCGTGGCGTACCCCGGATTTGACCGGCTGGTGAGCGAGGAGGTCGAGGTTCCCGGCCACGATGGCGTGATGATCCCGCTCTCGATCATTCACCGGAAGGGCCTTCCCCTGGATGGAGACCACAGTTGCATCCTGACCGGCTACGGCTCCTACGGGGTGAGCCTGTCCCCGAACTTCAACCTGTTCTACTCCGTCGCCCTGCGGGACGTCGTGATTGCCGTCGCCCACGTTCGCGGCGGCGGCGAGAAGGGCGAGTCCTGGTACAAGGCCGGGTTCAAGACCACGAAGGCGAACACCTGGATGGACTTCATCTCCTGCGCCGAGTACCTCATCCGGCGAGGCTACACGAATCCGCGGCGGCTGGCCGGAACGGGACGGAGCGCGGGCGGCATCCTGATCAGCCGCGCGATCACGGAGCGCCCCGACCTCTTCGCGGCCGCGGTCTGCGGCGTGGGCGACGCCAACGCGCTGCGCCTGGAGTTTCGCCCGAACGGGCCGCTCAACGCCCCGGAGTTCGGGACCGTGAAGGACCCGGTCGAATGCGCGGCCCTCTACAATATGGACGGCGTCCAGCACGTGCAGCCCGGCTCGCTCTATCCGGCGCTTCTCGGGGTGGCCGGCTGGAACGACGCCCGCGTGCCGGCCTGGCAGACGGGAAAGTTTGTCGCCACGGTCCAGAATGCGAGCGCGTCGGGCAAGCCCGTCCTCATGAAGGTGAACTACGACAGCGGGCACTTCACCGAGGACAAGTCCGTCACCTTCAGGGATTTCGCGGGCCAGTATGCCTTCATCCTCTGGCAGACCGGCCACCCGGATTTCCAGCCGGCCAAGTGACGGTCCCGGCGGCCGATTCCCCCCTCAGCAGATACGCCGCTTGGCCTCGAGGTAACCGGGATCAAAGGGTGCGGAAATCGTCAGCGGAAGCCTGCGCCAGTAATACTTGAGGTCGTCCGACTTCCAGTCGCGGTAGACATCCTCCCACGTGATGTCCCCGGTATGGAGCCCGAGCGAGCGCTCCTCGATCGGCTCGGCGACGGGCTGGTAGCGCACGTCCAGCGAGAGGCGGATCCGGTCGGTGATCTGCGCCGGCAGCGCCTTGTGGACCGTCATGCTGTGGAAGGTGAGAATGTCGCCCGCCGAGAAATCCCCCTCAACCCACTGCGACTCCCAGGGGCAGAGCTGGACCGCAAATCCGCCTCCGCCCGCGCCCTTTGCCGGTTGGACCGGCATATAGCCGGCCTTGTGGCTACCGCGGAGGACCGTGAGCCCGCCGAGCGCGCGCGGGCAGTCGCCCATCGGGATCCAGCAGGTCCACGTGTTGGCCGAGCCCTGGATGTGGGGAAAGTCCTGGTGCTGCGGTGTCGGGAAGTTCCGGGAGTGCGGCACGATCATCCGCGCGATGTTCCTGGGGTGCACGACGGCCTCGCCCTGGAAGAGCGTCCGGTACAGTTCCATGAGCCTCGGGTGATGCGGGAAACGGTGAAAGGACTCGAGCTTCTGGACCTCCCGGTAGCAGGCCGCCCCGGTGCCCAGGCTGCTGATGTCCTCATCCGGTATCGCGTCGATCGCCGCGGGGTCGACCAAGCCGCCCAAGCGGTCCTGTCCGGGTACCCGCCAGCCAAAGCGGTCCGTGACGGCCAGGATGTCGGCCCTCAGGTCGTGAACGAATGATTCCGGGAGAAATCGCCGAAAATAGAGATAGCCCTCCTCGTCAGCCCGCGCCCGAAGCGCCGCGGCGTCTCCCAGGATATCCGTCGAATCGACGAAAGGCGACCGGGTGATCGGCCGTGGCGGGGGTTTCGGCGATGCGGCGGTGGACATAGGCGTGCCAGGTTCGACCCCGCCAGCCTAGCGCCATTCCGCGTAAAAAGTCCCGCAAATTGCCGCGGCTCGATGTAGCCGGGGTCCGAGACCCCGGTGCTTGGGGTCCTATTTCCACCCCGACGGGATCAAGGCCGGGACCGGCGACGGCGGACCAGCACGAGGACGCCAGCAGTGATCAGGCCCGGAACGGCCATCACGATGAGCGGCCCGCGGAATGGCCGCAGGT
>Ga0302279_10003522_pt1 | contig 19372 bp, 20 predicted proteins | sample III_Bog_N3_3_FD_194541 | JGI IMG/M metagenome (GOLD analysis project Ga0302279, IMG submission 194541) | Peat permafrost microbial communities from Stordalen Mire near Abisko, Sweden - III_Bog_N3_3 | ecosystem: Environmental > Terrestrial > Soil > Wetlands > Peat | place: Sweden: Abisko...
GAAACGCCTGGGCCGCGACGTCGTCTGCCTCCCCGGGGTGTTCAACCGCCTGCTGGTCGCGGTGGGATCGTCGAGGATCCTGGGGGCGATCCGTGAGAGGATCCGGCGGTGATCACCCCTCCGGCGTCCACCTGGTCCGCCATTCGTGCAGGCGCACCAGGGAACGGAAGAAGTCGGGGGAGTGGCCCCAGTAGTCCACGGCGCGGTCCAGGCGTTCCAGGCGCGCGGCCACGCTCTCGTCGGCGGGGAGGGTGAAGATGTCGGCTCGCTCGTCGGTGACGTTTTCCGGTTCGCAGAATTCCTTCGGCGATGTGGCCATGTACATCCGGCAGGTCATGGGGCGGTCCCCGTAGACGCCGCAGGCGCCGTCGCCTTCCAGGAAGGGGCAGGGATTGCCCTCGTCGTAGTAGTGCTCCAGGACCAGGTCGTCGCGCTCGGACGGTGTCAGGTCGGGATAGGACTCCTCGCAGAACGCGTTCCAGCCTTCGAAATCCTCCAGCCGCTTGCGGCATTGCCCGATCAACGCCTCGAGATCCGGACGGCGGCGGATGTTCTCGTACACCGCGAGCACCTCCAGGGCGTGCACCGAGGTCACGAAGTGGTGGCAGCAGCGACTGCAGCCGCGTCCGCAGGAGATCTCGAGCGAATTGGCCTCGATGCCGTGGCGCAGGAACGCGCCGTACGAGAGGTGGTAGCGATCCTGGGCTTCCAGCATGGCACCGGAGGGCGCTCCGGGACCCGTCTGGGCGTAGCTTGCCCGCAGCGCGTCGACCAGCGCGTGGTCCATGGCGTCGGAACAGGCTTCCGAAACCGCGTCCCGACGCGTGGGAAGGAGCCGGGCCGGGAAATCCCACTCGAAGGTGGCCGGCAACCGGGTGCCGTTCCAAGCATCCAGGGAAGATCTTCCGGGACTCGTCGAGGAGGAGGGATGGGGTCCCTTGGGCTTCGTGGCGGCCGACTTGGTGCGTTTGCTCTTGGTCATTCGCGCCCCAAGCTAGAACCGCCCGAGTAGACATGCACCGATGGACAGCCTACGTTGTAGCCTCCGGGGTGAAGAACCAGCGCCCGTAGCTCAGTCGGATAGAGCAACGGATTTCTAATCCGTCGGTCGTGGGTTCGAGCCCCGCCGGGCGTGTTCGGGCCAGAAGGCCGCCGTCCCAGCAAAGCCAGAGGTAACCAATGAAGATCGTTCTCGTCTGCGACGAATCCAACATCTCGGACAATTTCCGGCAAACCGTCGGGGGTCAGGGCCACCAGGTCAACGCGCTGCGCGGCGACTATCCGCTCGAAAACAGCGGACTGCCCGAATGCGACGCCGTCGTGGTGGAGGAGAAGACCTGGGTCCAGTACGCCAGCCTCTACCGCTACTTCGAGGTCCTGGCGGAGTTCAACGGGGTCCCCTTCGGCGTGATCAGCCGCCGGAAACCCTCGCATCTGAAGGCCCGACGGCGCAACGCCGACACCTGGATACCCACCGGATTTTCGCCAGCGGAGGCGCTGGAGGCCGTGGCGGTCCTGGGGCGCGCCGCCGCCGCCTGACCCCGCCCATGGAGTGGTTCCGCCGCTGGTTCGGGCCCCTCTACGACGAGATCTACGCCAACAGGGATTCCGCGGAGGCGCGAGTCCAGGTCGAGTCGTTGCTCGGGCGCACGGGGACCGGGCCTCTCCCGGTGCTGGATGCCGGTTGCGGTGCAGGGCGCCATCTGCGCATTCTCCGCGAACACGGCTGCAAGGCGGTGGGCTTGGACCTTTCCTCGCATCTCCTGGCCCAGGCGCGGCACGCCGGCCCCGTGGCGCTCGCCGATCTGCGCTCCCCCCCGTTCCGACCGGGCTCGATGGGAATGGTCGCGGCCTTCTTCACCGTGTTCGGATACCTGGACACGCGGGAGGACGATCTTGGACTGTTCACGGCCTTGACCGCTCTGGTCGCACCCGGTGGGTACTTCTACCTGGACCTGCCCGATCCCCTCCAAGTCCGCGAATCCCTGGTCGCTCGCGACGAAAGATCGCTCCCCGGGTTGCATGTGGTGCAGGAACGGTGGATCGAGGACGGCAAGGTGTTCAAGTCCATCCGGGTTCTCGGGGCCGACGGGCAGGCGGAACAGTACCTTGAACGGGTGCGTCTCTGGGAGAGCGAGGACATCGAAGCCGAGGCGGAACGCCGAGGTCTGGAACCGGTGGCCCGTTTCGGACACGCGGACGGCCGGGAATGGACTCCCGGGTCCCCGCGAATGGCCTGCCTGTGGAGGAAGCTCGGGTGACCTTGCGCAAGGTCGGGGGACGACCCCACCCCTGCGATCCCTGGACCGGACTGGTCCCTTCCGTCGGCGACGGTCTGTTTCCCGGCGGCAGGGACGCTTCCGTCCCGGTGTTGAAGCGGCGGTTGGATCGGCTGGCCCCCTGGAAGCGCGGCGTGGGCTGGACTCCAGAAGAGGGTGCCGCCCTGAAGCGCCGGGTCCACGCGACCCAGGGCATGTCCGCCGCCAACGCCACCGAACAGATCCTGTCGGGAGCGCCGGTGGTCCTGACGGGCCAGCAACCCGTGCTCGGAGGCGGCCCGCTGTTCGTCTGGCTCAAGGCGCATTCGGCGATCCGACACGCCGAGCGGATGTCCCAAAGCCTCGGCATCGCAGTGCGGCCGGTGTTCTGGATCGCCGGCGACGACTCCGACCTCCCCGAAGTCCGTTTCCTCTCCGATCCCGTCCTCGGGCGCACCTGGGACGGCTTTCCCGGTCGCCCGGCGGGCTCCATGCCCGTGGGCTCCCTGCCGCTGGGAGATCCCAAGGGACTGGCCGAAGGTCTGCTCGAGGCATGGCCGTCGAGCCTGCTGCCGAGCCTGGTCGGGCGTTCCACCGACCTCTCCGGACTCTTCCTGGCCTGCCTGCGCCACTGGTTCGGGGATCGTCTCGTGGTGGTGGACGCCGCGTGGCCGGAGCTGAGGACCTTGGCGCGGCGGACCTACGCCGCCTTCGCGGACCAGACGGAATCCGTCCACCAGGCGGTGGTGGCGGGGATCGGTGCCGCCCGATCGGCGGGCCTGCCCACCTCCCTCGGAACCGCGTCCGGACGCTCCCGGCTTTTCCATTGGGACGCGACGGGCCGGCACCGCGTGACGATCCGGGACGGGATGGCGACCGATGGACGCTCGTGGTCGGTTCCCCACCCGCGGTTCGCGGCCGCCGTGGAAAGCGACCCGGCGGCCTTCTCCCACGACGCGGGCAGCCGACCCTTCTGCGCTGAGGAGATCTTCCCGGTCCTGGCGCACGTCCTGGGTCCGGGGGAATTCGCCTATTTCGCCTGCCTGGGAGAGGTGGGTCGGATATTGTCGCGCCCGCTGGCGCCCGCCCTGCCGCGCGCCTCCGCGACGGTGCTTCCCGCCGGTCCTTGGACCGACGCGCGCGCCGGGGGGTGGGATCCCTGCCAGGGATCCGCGCCGTGGGGTACGGTGGAAGACGCCTTCCGGAGGCACCTCGTTCCCGAAGCATCGGTTTGGTCCAGGCGTTGGGCCGACGCGCGGGCGGACTACCTGGACGAACTGGGATGGAGGGTGGACGATCCCGCGAGGGTGGATCTCGACAGCCATCTGTCCCACCGGGAAACCGCCGCCCTTCGGGAAAGGATCCGCGAAGCGGCGCGACCGCAAGCGGACCGCGTTTCGCGGCTTCGCGACTTCTGGGCCTTGGCCGGAGCGGGGGGCGTCCAGGAGCGCGTCCTGTCCCCGTGGTCGCTGGAGCACCATCTGGGGCAGCCCGAACTTCTGGCTCGACTCGGGGAAATCGTGGATCCCGACGAACCGACGCACCTGGTGTGGGAGGCGAAATGACGGAAAAGGTCGATTTTCTCTGCGTGGCGGCGCATGCCGACGACGTCGAACTGGGAATGGGCGGCACGGTCGCGAAGATGGCCCGTTGCGGGAAGACGGGCTTGCTCGTGGATCTCACCGACGGATCGATGGGAACCCGTGGAACCCCCCAGGCGAGGGCGGCGGAAGCGGCCGAGTCGGCGAGGATCCTGGGCGTGAGGCGCCGAAACCTGGGTTTCGCGGACGGGATGCTCCGGACCGATGATCCCGAGCTTCTCGCCTCGCTGGTGGACCTGTTTCGCGAGCTCCGGCCGGGAACGGTCTTCACCCATCCCCTGCACGACCGGCATCCGGACCACGAGGTCGTGTCCTCGTCGGTGCGCGATGCCGTTTTCAAGTCGGGACTCCCCAAGTGGCCGTCGCCGAGGGAGGCCTTCCGCCCCCCTCGGCTCTTCCACTGGATGGGACCTCGTCAAGGAGATCCGGATTTCTGCGTGGACGTGACCCTGGACTGGCCCACGCGCCTGGAAGCCCTTTCCGCCTACCGATCGCAGTTCGGGGAGGAAGGGCCGCAGACGGCGATCTCCGGCTCCGCCTTCCACGAATTCCTCGCCGCCCGCTCGCGTTACCTGGGTTCCCGGATCCGGACGGCCCTGGCGGAAGGCTTCACCTGCGACGAACTTCCCGAAGTCGTGGACCCCTGTTCCCTCGGATCCCTGGAGTTCTGATGCGCATCGCCATCTCCTGCGTGCCCTCCGCCGGCGGATCCGGAGTCCTGGCCACCGAACTGGGGCGCCTTTTGGCCCGGCGGGGACACGAGATCCATTTCGTGACTTCGGCCATGCCCCACCGCCTGCGCGCCGATCCGGAGCCGGGAATCTTCTTCCACGAGGTCCGTGCGCTGCACTATCCCGTCTTCGAGCACACGCCCTACGACCTCGCCCTGGCCGTCAAGCTGGCGGAGGTCTGGCGGCACCACAAGCTCGACCTCTTCCACGTCCACTACGCCATCCCCCACGCGGCGGCCGCCATCCTCGCCCGCGAGATGCTGGCCCCCTGCCGGTCTCCGGTCGTCACCACCCTCCACGGCACGGACATCACGCTGGTGGGCCAGGACGCCTCGTACAGGCCGGTGGTGCGCTACTGCCTCAACCACTCCGACGCCGTCACCGCGGTCTCGGACTGGCTGAAGGACGTGACGGAATCCGTCTTCGATCCCGAGGTGCCCGTCCGGCGCGTCCACAACTTCGCTGACCCGGAGATCTTCCGGCCCGCCGAGCGCGATCCCCGCTTCCTCCCCGAAGACGTCGGGCGACGCGTCTTCCTCCACATCTCCAACTTCCGGCCCGTGAAGAGGTTGGGGGACGTCGTGAGGACCTTCGCGATCGCCGTCCGGATGGGCATCGACGGGGTGCTGGCGCTGGCCGGCGACGGACCCGATCTGGGCGTCGCCCTGGAAACGGCCCAGGACCTGGGCGTGCGCGACAGGATCCGACTCCTCGGCGTGGTCGACGACGTCGCGCGGGTCATTTCCCAGGCCGACGTGTTCCTGTTCCCGTCCGACGGGGAGAGCTTCGGTCTGGCCCCGTTGGAGGCCCTGCTGTGCGAAGTGCCGGTGGTGGGCGCGAGGGCGGGTGGGCTTCCGGAAGTGGTGGAGGACGGAGTCTGCGGCTTCCTCCATCCTGTCGGGGACGTGGATTCCATGGCCGAGTCGTGCCTGAGGATCCTGACGGAACCCGGTCTGCGCGAATCCATGGGCCGCGCGGGCCGGAAACGTGCCATCCGCCTGTTTTCGCCGGAGTCGATCCTGCCCCAGTACGAGGCGATCTACCAGGAACAGATCGACAGGCGCAGGGGCTGCTGAACCCGACCTAGGATTCCAGGGCGCGGGACCACTGGGGGGAAGGACTTTCGTTCAGGCAGTGGTGCAGCATGGATTCCCATTCGTCCCGGCGGGCGGATTCGCGCAGGATGAACGCGTTGGCCTCCGGTGGGAGCGGATCGGAATCGACCAGGATCTCCACGACCCAGGCTTCCGGGATGCAGTCGGAAACCAGTCGCGCGAGTTCGGGAGTGCAACCGGTGGTCTGGCGGTCGATCAGGACCAGGCAGGGGGGGGCTCCCTCGCGCACCGGCAGGGCCAGCGACTCCCGGGCGAGCACTGGGGAATCGCAGAGATAGACGGATTTTTCCGCGTCGGAACCGGATCGCTCGATCCATTCCAGGATCCAGCGCGACCATTGGGCCGCCCTGTCTGGACTGGAACTGATGAGGAAGATCCCGCCGGTCATGGACTCCCCATAATAGATTCCGCGACCTCGGCGACCAGTCGGGCTCCGGGAACCTCCCCTTCGTCGAGGATCCGCCGGTCGGCCTCCCGGATGGCCTCGCCCAGGCGCGGGCCTTTCGGCACTCCCGCCATCTGGAAGGCATGCCCCAGGGCGGGAGGCGCTGGAGGCACGCGCTCCTGGATCCGGTCCAGTTCCTCCAGAGGGGGGAACGGCTCCAGGCCCGCTTGGACTTGGGTCTCCAGAAGGGCGCGCAGGACCTTCCAATTCCGATTCCGGAACACCGGAGCGAGGGCGCTGGGCAGGGGCAGCGGGGCGTGCAGGCCGGGCCAACGCGTCCAAACCAGCGTGGCGGAGTCGATCTCCGTCCTGGAGGCGCGGATCCGCTCGAGGAAACGCTCCTGGGTCGGTTGGACCGCGGAGACGGGACCCGACCGGAAAGCCTCGAACCAGGGACACAGGGGCATTGCCAGGAACGCGGGCCAAAGGCCCGGAAGCGCCGGAAGTCGGGTACGGCACCAGCGTCCCATCCGGTCGCGCACGGAGACGGATTCCAGGGAGTTCGCCAGCACGGGGGAAATGGACGCCAAGGTTCCGCTGTCCAACAACAGATCCAGGCAGCGATGGAACGGGCCTTGGCCGAACATCTTCTCCAGTTCCTCGTGGATGCGCTCGCCGGAGAGCTGGTCCACCCGGTGGGAGAGCCGGAGCATGGCCGCCCAGGTGGAAGGATCGATGGAAAGATCGAAACGGACCGCGAAGCGGACGGCGCGCAGGATGCGCAAGTGGTCCTCGGCGAATCGTTCTTCGGGATCCCCGATGCACCGCAGGATGCCCGCCTCGAGGTCGGCGAGCCCACCCACGTGGTCGAAGATCTCCCCGGAAAGGGGGTCCAGGAGCAGTCCATTGACGGTGAAGTCCCGGCGCCGGACGTCCAGCTCCGCGCTGGCCGGCCCCACCCTCGAGGGCCTCCGGCCGTCCAGGTACGGACCCTCCGTCCGGAAGGTGGTGACCTCGATCCGGTCCTCGCCCCAGAGGACCAGGGTGACGCCCAGTTCTGGCTTGACAGGAACGGTCCGACGGAAAACGGTCCGGACTTCCTCCGCCGTTGCCGAGGAGGCCACGTCGTAGTCCGCGGGCATCCGGCCCAGGAGCAGGTCGCGCACGCAACCACCCGCCAACCACGCTTCGTGCCCGGCTTCCCGCAGGGCGGCGACGACCTCGCGCGCGGACGGATGCGCCTTCCAGTCGAGTTCGAGTCTGGCCATGGTGCTGGTCCAATGGTACACTCGCCCTCGACGCCATGGCCTCTCCCTCTCCCAGAACCTACCGAAGCGGCCAGTGGATGGTGGTGGAATGCCGTTACGGCCTGGAGGCCGCGGACGCGGGCTGGATGCGGGAGATTCTGGCCCAGGTCCGGGATTCCACCTGGGCAGGAGTTGTCCTGGACCTTTCCGGTCGGGAGGAGATGGATCCCTCGGGAAGGCGCATGATCGCCAATTTCCACAAGGGATTGGCGGACCAGGGGCGGGCTTTGGAAGTGGTCGCGGACTCCGAAGCGCTCCGGGAGGGGTTGCAGATCGACCAATCGATCGTGGTTCTCCAGGATTTGTCGGAATTGAAGCGGAGCATCCACGAGATGGCCCCGGAACGCCTGCAGGCGCTGCTTTCCACCGGAGCCAGGAACTCGAACCTGCTGGGATTCCGATTGCGCTGCCCGGTGTGTCGTTGCGAGGAGGCCAGGGGTTGGCTCCCCGACCCCGCGCAGCACCGCAACGCCTGGATTTCCAACGAGATCACCATCCAGCTCCAGCCCGACGATCCGGAAAATTCCTTCGCGGTGGACGCCTATTCCGTGGCGGTGTGTCCCGAATGCCTGTTCGCGGCCACCCGAATGGACTGGTTCGACTCGCCTTCGGTCCGGCTTCCCGCCACCCTGCCCGAAGGCAGCATCGAGAGGCTCACCAAGAGCTTCGCGCGCAGGCGCGCCATGGTCCAGGACGTGGTGATGGAGACGGCCCTTTCCGCCTTCTTCGGGATGCCCCGGCTCGATCGAGCGGTCCAATGCGCCTGGGCGCTGGCCGAGGAGTCCCTCCGCGCGGTGGGGAGGGACAGGTCGTCCACGGACGGCTTCGGAATCGGGGTCTCGATCCTCATGCAAGCCAAGTTCGCCAAGGAGGGGGATGATCTCCACCGCTTCTACTCCGCCGCGTACGTCTGGTTGCGCCAGGTGGTGGACCAGGTGGGGAACTACGCCGAGGATCGTCTGGCCGAAGCCCACGTCTACCTGCTGTCGGTGGCTTTGGCGCTGGGGAGGGAGGCGGAAGCGCGACTGGTGCAGCGCCAGGCCGTGGAAAGGTGGGGAAAGGACCCCGAGATGGCCATCTGGCTGGACCGCGCCCGAGATCTCCTGGGCTAGGAGCCGCCCGGCCCCCTCCCGATCCTGTCCCCAGGGAGTAGATTATCGCTGGTGAGTCGCTCCTCCCAGATGACGAACCTGGTGGAGAACGCTCTGCAGGGCATGCCCCAAGCGCGGCGCGCCCCCGCCGCGAACGTTCCCTCCGAGGTGCCGGTGAGGCCTCCCAGGGAGCGATCGCTGGTGAAGCGGATTCTGCAGGGAGACGCCCTGAAGGCGGACGTGCGCCGATTTTTCCGCGTGCGCGGAGCGGACATACCCCAGGCGTGGGATCCGGATTCGGTCGTGGCGGTGGAACACATCCTGTCGCACGAACCCGGAGGACGCCCCGGGGAATTCCTCGGACTGCTCCGGTTCGCCTGCGACCTGCGAGAACAGGAGACCGGCCAGTCCACCTGGTCCGAGGCCCGCCTCTGGGCACTGGTACGCCGGAGATTGTCGAGCTCTTCCGGATTGATGCTCCTGCGTTCCGTGGCGAACGCGCACGAGATCCTCCAGTCCCTGGTCGACGATCCGGAACCCCTTCGTCGTCGAGGTTTCGCCGACCTCCTTCGCGTCCTCGGCGTACGCACCGGTCGTCCATTCCTGGAACATCCCAAGACCATCGACCGTCCAATCTGGGAATTCGCCCTGATCTTGGCCGTGCGGTGCGACCAGTTCAACCTCGAGTTCCGCAAAACCGGTTCCCGCCCGATCCGGTGCCTGGACCTCCTGTTCGGCTCCACCGCGGTGTACCTCGGCGAACGCGGCTCGGAACCCACCCTGCCGGAGCTTCGCTCGGCGGCGTTGCAAACCGGTTCTCCCCTGGGGCCCGCCCTGGATTCGTGGGCTCGAGGTCTGGCGGGAAGTCCGGGACAGACTCTTTTTCCAGGACTTGGACCGCAGGAGGATCCCCGCCATTGGGTCTGGGAGACCGGCCGCAGCCTTGTGGAACGCGACGGCCTGTCGGATCGCACCGGCCGGATCGCGGCCTGCGAGAGAGCCTTGCTGGAACTCGCGAGCGCCCAGGAAAGCTGGAAGGAAGACGTGGCATTGGCGGTCCACGAGGCGTTCCGCCGGGAGATCGAGCGGACCATTCCCGAATCCCGGCGGCAGGCTCCGCCGCCCATGGACCCCGCGCCTGCTCCCGCTCCCCAGCCGGAGTCCATGGAGTTGGTGGCGTCCATCGGCGCCGGGAGCGGATCCGCCCTCCTCGTGGAAACCGGGGTCCATGCGGCCATCGCGGCCTTCGACCAGGGGCTGTTCCCCGGGGAAACCGTGGATGGCCTTCCGACGGTCGGCTTCGACCTGTTGGACCTGGAACGCCAGGGACGGTGGATCGCCGACGGGTGGCGCACGGGCTGGACGCCCATGGGGCATGTCTGGACCGACCACTTCCGATCCCTGCTCGGCGACGCCCGCGTCCGCGAGTTCCTCCGACTGGATCCGGACTGGTTGGGCGGCCTCCGCGAGCTGCTCACCGAACCCGATCCCTGGCTCATGTCAGGTTGGGAAGATCTGGTCCGTTGGCTCTATCCAGCGCAATCCCGCGCGGATCCGATGGAATTCCGCCAGAACCAGCGTCCCGGAATGCCTGCGCACCGCACCGGCTGGGACTGGGCGTTGCTCAGGCTGTTCGCCCTGACGCTCGCCGAGGTCGCGAGTTCCGCGCGCGAGCCGGGCCTCGCCCCTTCGTGCCTGGTCGTGGTGCGGCGGTGGCAGATCCAATCCCACCGCCGGGACCTGGAGATCCGTTCCCCGCAGTGGTGGGGTTGGCTCGCCGACGAAGTGGATGCGCGGGCCGAATCGGAAGGGAAGCGAAGGTTTCCCGAAGTCGCTCCCATGGACGACGACTGGCGGATGCGCCACGTGGCCCCTTGGCTCGCCTTCCCATCGCCGGCCTCCGCCGGCGTGCTGGGAGATTGGGTGACGGATCCCGTTGCTGCGCTGCAGTCCGACCTCCATCCCGTCCACGAGCGCTGGGCTTCCCGGCTGTCCATGCTCACCCAGCTCCAGGAGGAATCCAAGGAGGAGGCCTTGGCGGACCTTCTCACCAGGATCTGAGCCCCCTCGCCGAGAGAGCCGGGCCGCTCGGGACCTAGACCACTCTTGCTGCGGTTCCGGTCGCGATGATGAGCACGACCCCGTGGTCCAGCGAAACCCGAATTTCGGCGCCGACGACGGCGTTTCCACCGGCCTTGTCCGCTTCCAGCTTGAGTTCCGCGAGCACGAGTTGTTCCAGCGACTTGAGCTTCTGCTGGGACATCTTGTAGCGGGAGAACCGACCCGTGCGCTCGGCCCCTTCCAGGAGGAAGTCGGTGGGAACCAGGGCCTCGGCTGTGACCACCCCCAGGTAGAGTTCGACCAGCCGTCCCTGGAGGGAATCCGTGGTGGTGACGTGGATCGCCTTGAGCCGTTCCATGAGCTCCGCTTCGGCGTGGGGACCGGCTCCGGAACGCGGCAGGCTCTGCGAGCCTCGAGACGCCGCGAAGGGATCGTCCGTTCCGGCGAAGATCGGGAAGGCGGAAAGGGAATCCTGGGGCTGTTGAGCCGTGGGGTGGGACGCGGCTTCGTGGCTGGAGGGCTTGGGGTGGCTCGTGGAGCCGGTGCCGGTGGGGTGGGATGCGTTGGCGGGGGGGAATTGGCTGAGGTCCGAGGGCGGCGTGGCCGGAACCCGGGTCGTGGGCGGAGGTGCGGGCGCACCCAAGCCGTGGTCGGACAGGAAGGGGGACTCCTCGGGATACGGAAGAGGCCCTTCCATGCCGGTGGTTTCCCCGCTGGGCTGGCTGCTGTACTGGGAGGACGAGTCGGGAGGCATTCTGGTTGGGTCCATCATCCCACTAGAACCAGCGGGTCTTCAAGCGTCCATTTTCCAATTGGAGCCTTCGGTGGGGGAGTCGATCGAGCAATTGGAGGTCGTGGGTGGCCATGACGATGGTGGTTCCGGCTGCGTGGAGTTGACGGAAGATATCCAGCACCCCTTCCGCGTTGTCCCGGTCCAGGTTTCCGGTGGGCTCGTCCGCCAGGACGATGTAGGGCTCTCCGGCGACGGCGCGGGCGATGGATACCCGTTGCTGCTCGCCCCCGGAAAGCTCGTGGGGATGGGCGTGGCGACGGTGGGTCAGTCCCGTGCGTTCGAGGACCTCCTCCACCCTCCTTCGCAGGAAGGCCCCGGAGTGGCCGCGCACGCGCAGGGCGAAGGCCACGTTGTCCCAGACGTCTCGGTCGGTCAGGAGACGGAAGTCCTGGAAAACCACGCCGATGTCCCTGCGCAGGCGCTGGACGCGGGACGGATGGATGCGTCCGGAATCGAAGGCCTCTTCCCGGGGTACGCTCACCACCACCCTCCCTCCGCGTTCGGGATCGGGGAATTCCTCCATGTAGATGTGCTTCAGGAGCGTGGTCTTTCCCGCGCCGCTGGCTCCGGTCAGGAACACGAATTCGCCGGAATCGATCCGGAAGGTCACATCCTCGATGCCCTTCCAGGTGCCGTCGTAGGTGTGGGTCACGTGCAGAAACTGGATCACGGCGCAAAGGTAGACGCCCGGCGCTTTCCGGGTCGGGGGGGCTCGGATGCATCTTTCGGGGAGGACATGGAAGCTCCCGCTCCCGCCACCGCGCTCGAACGCCTCCTGGAGGGACTCACCCCCGAACAACAGGACGTGGTCCGGCACGACTTCCGGGCCGACGGCCCTCTCCTGGTTCTGGCGGGAGCGGGTACGGGGAAGACCACCGTCCTGACCCGCAGGCTCGCCTGGGAATGCGCTCGGGGAGTTCCTCCGGAAAGCATCCTGGCCCTGACCTTCACCAGGGACGCGGCCGGGGAGATGCGCGAACGAGCGGGTTCGGTGCTCGGTTCCGGGGCCGCGGTCCCGGACGTGCGGACCTTCCATTCTCTGGGGTTGCAGATCCTGTCCGAAGGGGGCGGGCATGGTTGGCGTCTCGCCGGATGGAACGCCGCACCGCGCCTGATGGAGGAGGATGCGCGCGACCGGGAATTCGCGGCCTTCTGGATGGAGCGGTTCCGGAGGGGAGCCACCTCCGCGCCATCCGGAGCCGAATGGACGCGGATGCAGGCCGAACACGCGCGTCCATCGGACGCACCGGAACCGCTGCCTTGGCGCGTCGACTGGGAAGCGTGGGAGGCGCGCAAGCGCGAAATCGGGGTCGCCGAGCACCACGACCTGCTGTCCGGGGCGCTGACCGCGCTGGAGGCGGATCCGCGGTCGCTGCAGCGGTGGCGGTGTCGGGCGCGGGTGCTCCTGGTGGACGAATACCAGGACACCGATCGCACCCAGTATAGGCTGGTTTCCCTCCTCGCGGGAGAGTCCCCCGCACTCCTGGCGGTCGGCGACGACGACCAGGCGATCTACGGATTCCGCGGTGCGGACATGCGCAACGTCGCGGACTGGAAGGTCGACCGGCCGTCTGGCCGGATTCTGTCCTTGACATCCAACCACCGGAGCATCGCCCCGGTTCTCGCGGCCGCAAACCGCATCTTCCCCGACAAGCCGGTGGCCTTCCGGAAGGTCCTGAAGGCCACCCGGAGCCACCGAGGGAATCCGAAACCCGTCTGGTACCGCGCCTTGGACCAGGCGGAGGAGACGCGATGGGTCCTCTCGCGGATCGCCCGCGAGATCCGAGCCGGAAGCGCCCGCCGGGATATCTGCGTACTCTGCCGCTCGAACCGCGATCGGGAGCGATGGGCATCCGCTCTTCCCCCCTGGGCGCGCTCCGTGGCCGTCTCCACGATCCATGGCGCCAAGGGACTGGAATGGCCCGTCGTATTCGCGGTCGGGCAGGACCGCCTGCGGTCGGAAGGGCGGAAATTGGAGGCTTTCCCGGGGGACGAGGAGCGCAGGTTGTTCTACGTCGCATGCACCCGGGCGCGGGATCGGCTCTTCCTCACGAGTTGCGGCTCCAGACCTCGGGGGGACGGGTGGGAGGGGCGGATCCCCCATCCCTGGATGCGGCTGGTGGCACCGGAGTTGGAAATCCAACCCGGCCTTTGGGGAAGGCTACGCCGCCGCTTCCTGCGTGAAGGCGAATGAGCCGAAAGGCCACGCCTCGCGGTGGGCGCCGGGGCAATGCTCTTCCAGCAGGGCTTGGGCGGGAACGCAGGTGACGGGGCAGCGGAAGTCGGGATCCAGGTCCAGCAACGGAACCAGCACGAAGGAGCGGGCCGCCCAGCCGGGGTGGGGCACGCGCAACTCGGGCAGGTTGATGTCCCTGTTGCCGTAGAACAGCAGGTCGATGTCGATTTCGCGCGGGTGCAGGCGCGGGCGTTGGCGACGCCCCAACCAGAGTTCCACTTCCTTGAAGAAGTGGAGGATCTGCTGCGGATCCAGGAGCGTGGAAAAGCGGACCACCTGGTTGAGATGGCAATCCTGGATACCGGGTCCAACGGGCAAGGTCTCGAAGATCCGGCTTTCTTCCAGACGTTCTCCCAGGGAAATGCGCTGCAACCAGTTTCGGGCTCTGGTCAGAGCCAAGGACCGGTCCCCGAGATTGCTCCCGAGGGCGGCGTACACGGTGACCGGCGAAATCTCCGTCATGCTGGTGCAACAAGCTAGCAACGGAAGGGTGGGGCGCGGCGGGTCGGGGTTGCGATCCACCCGGAGGGAAGGCAAGTTCGATTCGGTCATTCCAGCCTAGAGGTCCATGCCATCGGGCAGGCCGCGTTCCGCGCGGTCGTGCGCGGCTTCGTCGCGGAGGGCTTGTTCCAGGGCCAAGCGCTCGGTCTCGTGCTTTTGCTCCTCGTCCTGGAGGCGTTGACGCTTCATCTCGTGCCTCTCGGGCGAATCCCGCCAGAAGAAGAAGGAGCCCGGGGGGCGAGCGGATTCCCGCTCGTAATCCATCCTTCGGGTGTGCTCCCTCTCGCGGTCGGCCTGGATCCGCTCCATGCGTTCCTTCCGCTCGTGTGATCTGTGGTCGTAGTAGGAATCGGGATGCGCAGCCACGTTCGCTGCGGGGGCGATCTGCACTTGGCCGACCGTGTCCGGGCTGACGCAGGTGGTCAGGGGCAGCAGGCAGGAGAGCAACAAGGAGTGGATCATGGGTTCGGCTTTCTCTTCGCGGTGCGCGACTGGGCGTTCGCCGCCCTGAGAGTAAACCAAGTTCAGGGTCCTGCGTTTCGCTGCGCTTGGCTCTTTTTGCGCCTTGGCGGCGCCTGCCTTGGATTCACGGGGCCCGGCCGCGGCCCCCATGACCCCGGCGGGCCAAGGGTCCGAACGCGCGGACCCTTGGCAATCCCGCGGGCGGCTCGCTTTCGCTCGCCGACGGGGGGCGCATCAATTGAAGATATTATGTACGTGTGGCGGTATATATTGCGTACAGATATTCGCAACATTTTTGGGGGGAATATGTTGAATCTTGTCGATGATGTGCGGCCTGTGTCGGAGTTTCGGGCGAATGCGATGAGTTTGATCTCCCAGGCTCGGAAGAACCACCGGCCCATCATTCTGACCCAGCACGGGAAGACCAGCGCAGTGGTTGTAGGCATCGAAGAGTACCAGGAGATGTTGGAGACCCTCGAATACCTCCGAAAGAACAACGAAGCTGAGCAGGACATCGACGCCGGGAAGGGCGTCGCCCACGGCGAAGCCAGGAAGGCGATCTACGCCAGAGCCAAGCGGTGAAAATCGTCTGGTCGCCCAGGGTGGTCGCTGAGATCGGGGACCATGTGGCCTTCATCGCGCAGGACAGCGAAAAGGCGGCGGTGGAGTGGGCGGACGACCTGTTTCGCAGAGTGGAGGCGCTTCTCGAATTCCCCGAAATCGGTAGGAGCAGCGCCAAAGGGGGTGCCCGTGGAATCCGGGAGGTCATCATCGATTCCGACTTCATCGTCACCTACAAAGTCCGCAAGCGGGAGATCGCGATTCTGGCTTTCATACAGACGGCGCGGAAACGCTGACCAGACGGTACCACATCCCTGCCGCCACGGCGCATCGCCGTGCAGGCGGGTGCGCAGCCCGCGATGCCGCGCAAACCCCGCCACGTCCGCCGCTGAATCTCGCTGGGGTCCGGGCGGGCGGCAGCCCCCCGGAAAGGCGCGGGATTCCCAAGGGCTGCGCCCAGGGTTCCCATCGGCCGACACGACCGATGGGAGAATCTGCGGACGCCTTGGGCCGCCGGAGGCAGCGCGCCTAGTACCCCAACTCCTTGAGGATGGAAGAAAGCCGCCGCAGGCGTTCGCTGAGGAGCTCGTCGTCGACGTGGAGCTGCTTGTCGACGATCTCGATGTCGCCCGCGATGTGGTCGTTGTCCTTGGAGAGGCCGATGTTCATGGAAGAGCCTTGGAGGGCGATCTTGTCGATGAGGTCTTCCTTCAGATGTTCTTCGGTCGTCTTTCTGTAACGCTCCGCGAAGAACTGCTTGGTCTTGCAGACGAGGATCGCGAGGTCCAGGACGCGATGCAGAGGCAACTCCTCCGATTGCCGCGACCATTTCTCCCCGGTGTAGCGCCAGATCTTCGCGGAAATCTCCGGATAGCGCTTCCGGTCGGACCACTGGGCCAACCCGATGGAAAGTCCCTTCGCGTCGGTTTCAGGACCGGCGTACCGCCCATCGATCCGAGCATAGTCGTCCACCACCACCACAGGCTTGTGCTTCAACCCCTGCGGCACCTTCATCGGATTTTCCATGTCGCCCACCTCGACCTCCACCTGAAGAAAAAACCCACTAGAGCAGTAAATAACTAAACTAGTAAACTACTCCCCTGACCAGACGGCACAAAACCTCCCGCCGCCACGGCGCATCGCCGTGCAGGCGGGCGCGCCAACCGAGATGCTCCGCCAACCCCACCACGTCCGCCGCTAAATCTCGCTGGGGTATGGGGGACGGAGTCCACCAAGAAGGCGCGGGGTCCAGGGGGAAAGGCCGCAGTTTCCCCCTGGCCGGGTCAGGGCCGGGCAGGCCCTGGAGGCCCGGCGCCTGCCAAGGCGCATGAACAGACCGAGGCCGGAGCCTCAGACTCTGCGAAGCACGCTCTCGTCCGTGTGATCGACCGACCGACCGTAGATTTCCAGCGAGGTGGTCTGGCTGTATTTCAGCGCGTTGCCCAAGATCTCCGTGCGGTGGCGGTAGGCGACGGTCTTCGCTTTGGCCGTGAGGAAGGGGGACTGCGCAATGCCCCAGACGGGGTCGCCCAGGGTGGCGGAAACCTCCAATACCGTGTCGGTCGCGGCGGCCTTGCCGCCCGCCAACAGAGCTTCGGCTCGGGGTATGGTGAGGGATTGGGCGATGGTTCCGGAGGCAGGATCCCAGGTCCAGTAGCCCACCTGGTCGTGGAATCCTTCGCCGGTGTCTACGCGGTTCACCGACTGGTGGTAGCGCACCACGGACAGCGTCTGCTCGCCGCCGTTCTTCACCCAGCCGGCCGCCTCGAACACGATGGTTTCGCGGTAGACGACTTTCTCGTCCCCCACCGGCTCCGGAGAGACGTCCAAGCCTTTGTCTCCTGTCCAGGTGCCGACCAACGCCCCGATGGGTCCGTAGTCCAATCCGTCGATGACCATGTGTGTTCTCCCAGTTGTGGAACGCGACCAATTTAGGAAGATCGCCGTCCAGCTTCCGCAACCATCACAGGTCGATCCCCACCTTCCCCAGCAGCATTTCCGCCGCCGGGACAGCCTGGATCTTCCGACCGGCCGCATAGGTCGCGACACCTCCGTGCAGGACGAAACCTGTCGGGCATTGGAGGTCGTCGACGCACTGCGAGAGACCCCTCAGGTCCGAGGCGAGGGGAGATGTGTGCAACTTCACTTCGATGGGCACGACCTTCCCGCCACGTTCGACGATCAGGTCGACCTCTGCACCCGCCAACGTCCTCCAAAAGCCGAACCTGCAACCGGGAAGCTCCCTGGAAAATCGCGTGATCAGGCCCTCGACCACGAAATTTTCCCAGCTGTGTCCCCGCATGGGGTGGATATCCAGCGTTTTCCTGTCTCGTATGCCGAGGAAATAGTGGAGAAGCCCGCAGTCGCGGAAAAGAAGCTTGGGGCTCTTGGTGAGGCGCTTTCCGATGTTGGCGTGCCATGGCGGGAGCTTCCGGATCAGGAACGAGCCTTCCAGCAGCTCTGCATAGCGGTTCACCGTCTGGTAGTTCACTCCCAGGGCCGCGCCGAAACCGGATGCGTTCCAGATCCCTCCGGCGCCGTGCGCCATCATGCCCCACAGACGCCCCACCGTGGAGGACTGGACACCCATGCCGAGTTCCAGGACGTCCCTCTGGATGAAGGTCCGCTCGTAGGCCTCGAACCAGTCGAACCGCGAGGCGTCGTCCGGTTGCAGCCAGGCTTCCGGATAACCTCCCCGGAACCACCGGTCGGCCACCAGATCCGCGACGGATCCCTGCGTCTGGGCAGCGGGCGCGACCTCCTGGAGCTGCAGGACGGGAAGTTCGATGAACGCGATGCGTCCCGCGAGACTTTCGGAGATTCCTCGAACGAGATCGAAGGACGCCGAACCCAGCAGAACCCATCGCCCTTTGGTCGAACGATCTTCGTCGGCAAGCGCTCGCAAGACCGGGAACAGATCCGGCAACCTCTGGGCCTCGTCGAGGATGACGTGGTCGCCCAGCGTGCGCAGCCGCGCCTCGATGTCGGCCTCCAGGGGACGTCGGTCGGAGGGTCGTTCCAAGTCCAGGTAGGACCAATCCGGAAGGCTTTGCTTCGCGAACGTGGTCTTTCCGCATTGACGCGGGCCCAGGATCGCAACGATGGGAAAGTTCGCCAGCTTCCTCTGGAGCTCCGTAGTCCATTCCCTGTGAAACACACCTTGTAAAATACAATTGCCACTTGTGTTTTACAAGTTTTGATCCATGAAAAAGGCAAACAAAAAGCCAACCTCGCGGGAGCGAAGACGGCTTCTTGTGCGGTCCGACGGGGGATTCGGACCCCTGCTGAGGGACTGGGAATCCCTGAGAAAACACCCCCGACGGGGATTCGGATCCCTGCTGACGGGCTGGAAAGCCCTGTAGGAAAACACCCCCAAGGGGATTCGAACCCCTGCTGACGGACTGAAAACCCGCTGTCCTAGGCCTCTAGACGATGGGGGCAAAGGAGGGGCAAAGGTAGCACGACCCCCTTGGCTTGTCCACTGCGCTACGCGGGCTTGGCCACGATGTTCACGATCTTGCCGGGCACCACGATCTCCTTCACGATCTGCTGCCCCTCCAGGAACTTGAGCACCTTCGCGTTGGCCTTGGCCAGGGCGAGGATTTCGTCCTTGGAGGCGGTCTTGGGCACCCGCGCGCTGTCGCGAACCTTGCCGTTGACCTGGAAGGCGATCTCGACGGCGTCGTCCTCGGCCCTCTTCGGATCGCCCACGGGCCAGGGCTCGTAGGCCAAGGTGGTTTCGTGGCCCAGCAGGCTCCAGAGTTCTTCCGAGAGGTGCGGGGCGAACGGGGCCAGCAGGAGCACCAGGGTCTTCGCGGCCACCCCGGGCACGATTCCGGCCTCGAACAGGCCGTTCACGTACACCATGAGCTGCGAGATGGCGGTGTTGAAGCGCATGGCCTCGATGTCTTCGGACACCTTGAGGATGGTCTGGTGGCGCAGCCTCTCCAGTTCGACGGATTCCGTCTCGGAGAGCGGCTTGAGCGCGACGGTTTCGGCATCCTCGTCCACCAGCAGGCGCCAGACGCGCGACAGGAAACGGTGCACGCCCTCGATCCCGTTGGACTGCCAGGGCTTCGCGCGATCCAGCGGTCCCATGAACATCAAATAGAGGCGCATGGCGTCGGCGCCATGGCTGGCCACCACCTCGTCGGGCGTCACCACGTTGCCCAGGGTCTTGGACATCTTGGCCACGATCTGGTTCAGCTTCTCGCCGGTCTGCTTGTGGAACCAGCCGCCGTCGCGCTCCTCCACCAGGCTCGACTGCACG
>Ga0302279_10003524_pt1 | contig 19363 bp, 8 predicted proteins | sample III_Bog_N3_3_FD_194541 | JGI IMG/M metagenome (GOLD analysis project Ga0302279, IMG submission 194541) | Peat permafrost microbial communities from Stordalen Mire near Abisko, Sweden - III_Bog_N3_3 | ecosystem: Environmental > Terrestrial > Soil > Wetlands > Peat | place: Sweden: Abisko...
GCCGGCGAGGATGTCGCGGCCGGGCTTGGAGACGAGGTGGGGGCTGATGGCGGCGAGGAAGTCGTCGCCGTATCCGGCTGAGCCGCGATAGTTGGGGCGGAAGACGAGCCAGCCGTTGGCGGCGGCGAGGGTGGCCCAGTCGTACCAGTCGGCGCCGAAGCGGTCGCCGTCGGCGTCGGCGGGTCCGCCGTGGATGAAGGTGAGCATGCGCAGGTGCTTCGCACCCTTTTTGCCGGGCGGGAAGAGGAGGACGCCTTCGACGGTGACGCCGTCATCGGCCTTCCAGGTGTAGGGCTGCCACTCGGGCTGGGCGCGCTGGGCAAAGAGGGGGTTGAAGCTGGTGAGTGGAGTGAGCTGGCCGGGATGCAGCGGGTCGGCGGCGAGGAAGGCCTGCGTGGGGACGTTGATGGCGGAGTGGCGGAGGAGGACGGCGTTGGCGTGGAGCGCGGAGTCGATGCCGGCGTAGCTGCCGGGCCGGCCGGGAAGTTTGGTGGCCTTGTCGGCTTCAACGAGATAGACCTGGTCCTGCGTGCCTTTGAGGCCGAGGGCGAGCTCGCGGCCGTCGGGGAGCAGGGCGTACTGGTCCCAGGAGCCGTCAAACTGGGCGCCGAGGCGCTCCATGGTGCCTTCCGACGGATCGATGCGGTAGAGGCGGCCCTGGGTGTCGTGATAGGCGTCTTCGACCGACCCGGCGGCGGCGGCGACGATGAAATGGATCCAGCGGCCATCGGGCGACCAGTGTAACTCAGACTCGATGCCGTTGTTGCGGGTCAAGGCGTGGGCCTTGCCGCCGGCGGCGGGGACAGTGAAGATGTCGTAGGAGGAGAGGCGCTCAATGCGCTTGTGAGGGGGGCCGGTCTCAAAGGCGATGGTGTTGCCGTCGGGCGAGAGGGTGAGCTCGGTGATGGAGGAGTCAGGGGAGCGGGTGACGACGGCGGCTCCGGCGGGGATGGTGGCGGTGTCTTTCTTCTTGTCAGTGTCCTTGCCAGCGTCTGCGGCGGTGTCGGCCGGGTGGGGGCCGGCGAGGGCGAGGGAGCGCTCGAGGGCGGGCGCGAGGGGCTGGCTGAGGAGCACGTCGCCGCGGTTCTGCTCGCGCCAGCGGACGACGTCTTTCCATTCGGCCTTCTGGGTTTCCTGCTGCTCGGGGGTGAGGGGCTCGGTGACGGCGTAGAAGAGCGAGGCTCCGTTGGGCGACCAGGCGAAGGCGTGCACGTCGAGCTTCTCGCGGAACAGGGGCAGGGCTTCGCCGCCGGAGACGGAAATCACCCAGAGGCGGCTGGCCTTGCTGTCGGTGCTGGCGGGCGCGCCGTCGTCGCCGGCGGTCTCGCCGTCGAGTGCGCGGTCGCTCAAGAAGGCGATCCACTTGCCGTCGGGGCTCCACGCGGCGTTTTCCTCGCTGCCGGAGTGGGTGAGCGGCTTCAGGCCCCCTGCCGCGGTCCACAGCCACAGGTCGTGGCGAAAGGTGTTTGCATTCCAGTCCGGGCTCTCGGTGGCGATGACGGCGGCAGCGCCGTCGGGGGAGAGATGGGCCTCCGTGATGGCGGTGTTGTTGAGGTACTCGTCGAGGGCGATGGCCGGAGGGGCGGACTGGGCGAAGGAAACAAGGCAGGCGGAGGCCGCCAGGCAGGTGCTGAGGGCAATGGTGAGCAGAGGCAAACGCATACCTGAAACTATAAACGCGGACGGGCCGCTGTTGCGCGGAAAGGGGGTTGGCGCGAGTGCGTCGGCCTGGTGTGATGTCTCTGAAGTTCCTGGCCTTCAAAAGCAACCGCAGATCCTTCACTTTGTTCAGGATGACAGTGGCTTGTTCTATTTTGAATTTTAGACTCGGGGCGCAAGCCGGGACTGGTTGCAAATGGAACCGAGTTGGCTTAGGTTAGCGATAACGCAGCTCATGTGCGGAGGTTGTTCGATGTCGAAGACTGCTTCTACCGCGGCGCCCGATTTGCTGGCCATTGAAGACAGCTGGGGCGAGTTTGTGGCCGGGCGTTATCGCGAAGGCAAGAGCGAGGCGGAGTTTCGCAACTACGACGCGGCGGTGGTGCCGACGGTGGCGGAGTTTTACCGGACCAACCACGAGCGGCAGACGCTGGATTTTGTGCTGGGCAAGGAGCGGGAGTACTTTGCGCTGAACAAGGGCAAGATGACGATCTGGGAGGCGGCGGAGTTTTTGAATACGCTGGTGGACGAGAGTGATCCGGACACCGACCTGACACAGATTGAGCATCTGCTGCAGACCTCAGAGGCGATCCGCAAGGATGGGCATCCGCGGTGGATGGTGCTGGCCGGGTTTATTCACGACCTGGGCAAGGTGCTGTGCCTTTATGGCGAGCCGCAGTGGGCGGTGGTGGGCGATACGTTTCCGGTGGGCTGCGCGTACTCGGACAAGATTGTTTTTCCGGAGTCCTTTGCCGGGAACCCGGACAAGGGCGTGGCCGCGTACCAGACGCAGTTTGGAATCTATGAGCCGCACTGCGGGTTGGAGCGGGTGCATATGTCGTGGGGGCACGACGCGTATATCGGCCATGTGGTGAAGGACTGCATGCCGGAAGAGGCGCTTTATATGCTGCGGTACCACTCGTTTTATCCGTGGCACCAGCAGGGTGCGTATGGGCATCTGCTCTCGAAGCACGATGAGGAGATGCTTCCGTGGGTGCTTAAATTCAATCCGTACGATCTATACTCGAAGGGCGCGGCGAAGCCGAATCTGCAAGAGCTGAAGCCGTATTATGACGATCTGATTGCGGAGTTTATTCCGGGCAAGATTGATTGGTAGGGTTTGGCGGCGCGACGCTGATGGCGCGGCATCGTCGTAAGGCTGTTGGCCTGGCGCGTGTGGCGAGTTTGAAGCTCTTGACATAAGATCCGAAGGGCAACAGCAGGTCCTTCGACGCACCACCCCGGATTTTCGCCGCACCGCTGCGCGTCAGTATATGTCGATACGCCCTAGCGGGCGAGGCCGACGCGGCGGACCAGGTCGTCAAAGCGGGGGTCGGAGCGGAGCGGGTCGAGGCAGGGATCGACCTTGAGGTAGAGCAGGCCTACGTCGTGGGCCTGGTAGGCTTCTTCAAGCCATTTGAAGGCATCCTGCTTTTTTCCCAGGCCGGCGTAGACGAGGGCGATCTCATAGCGGCCGACGCCGTTTTTCTCCACATCCTGTTCAAGCTGGGCGATAGTCTTTTGCGCGGCGGCGGCCTGGCCGGCGCGGGCGTAGGCGTTGCCCAGGTGGCCGAGCGAGTCGGGCCCATTGCCGGACTTGATGAACTCAGCGATGGCATCGGCGTAGCGGCCTTTTTCAGCATAGACATCGCCGAGCAGGAAGCTCCAGTCAGGCGGCTTGATGTCGAGAGCGCGGACGCGGAGGATGAGCGAGAGCGCCTGATCGTACTGGCGGGAGAAGTAGAGGATGAAGCCCTCCGAGTGGAAGGAGGGCCAGGTGACGGGGTCGAGATCGACGCCGCGCTCGACTTCGGCCTGGGCCTCGGGGAGATGGCCGGTGCGGACGAGGTAGAAGGCGAACTTCTCGTGGATGGGCGCGGCGTTGGGGTTCAGTTCGAGGGCGCGATGAAACTCGGCAGCGGCGGTGGCCCAGTCCCAGTCGAGGGTCATGGCGGCGTTGGCCAGCTCGGCGTGGGCCTCGGGGAGCGAGTCGTCGAGCTCGATGGCGCGGGTGGCCTCGGCGCGCTGGCGGGTGAAGGCCTCGCGATAGGCCATGCGGCCGGACTCACCCATGCGGCCGAAACAGACGGCGAGGGCGGCGTGGGCCTGGGCGTAGTTGGGGTTTTTATCGATGGCTCTGGTGAAGAAGTCGACGGCGGCGTTGCAGTCGTCGGCATCGAGCTGGAGCAGGCCGCGGAGGAAGTAGTCCTGGGCCTCGGGGTCGGTGGGGCGGTTGCGGGCCAGGCGGGCCTGCTCCTGCGGGGTGACGTTGATGCTGATCTCGTCGGCGATGGCCTGGGCGACTTCGCCCTGCCAGGCGAGGCCGCTGGAGAAGTTCTGGACATAGGTGCGGGCCCAGATGGGGCGGTCGGTGCGGGCGTCAATGAGCTGGGTTCTGATCTGCACCTGGTTGCCGGCGCGGAGGACGCCGCCCTCGACCACGGCATCGACGGCTAGTTCGCGGGCGATTTCGGGCAGCGCCTTCTTGGTGCCTTTGTAGCTCATGGAGGAAGTGAGCGAGATGACGCGCAGGGTGGAGACCTGGCCGAGATCGTTGATGAGCTCTTCAGTCATGCCGTCGGCGAAGTAGTCCTGCGCGGGGTCGCCGGAGAGGTTGTTGAGGGGCAGAATGGCGATGGAGCGAATCTCGGAGCGGGCGAGCGAGGCGGAGCGCCAGCGGTAGGCGGCGTAGCCGGCGGCGGCGAGGATGAGGACGGCGAGGGTGAGGGCGGGAGCGAGCCAGCGGGAACGGGGCGGCGCGGGGTCAGCGTGGGGCGGCAGAGGCCGGGGAGCGGCGATCGGCTCGGTGGGGTGGGTGATGATTGCAGGATTGTCGGCTGGGATGGCCGTGGCGGGCTGGGGCTCGAAGTGGAAGCGGGGGACGTAGGAGCCGCTGGGAAGGTCGATGCGGACGGCGACGGGCTCGCGGGTTTCGGCGTAGAACTGGGCGAGTTTCTTGCGGACGTCAGTGGCTTTGACGCGGACGACGGAGTCGCTGCCGGTGTCATAGCCGATAGGGCGGCCGAACATCTCGGCGCCGATCATGCGCTCGCGGAGCTGGTCGAACTCGCCTTCGAGGGCATGGGTGACGATGAGCTCGAGGAAGTCCTGGGTGCGCTTGCTTCCGGCGAAGGCGTGGCTGGCCAGCACCTGCTTGAGGTGAAGCCGGATGAGCCCGACCTGCTCGGGGGTGGGGACTGCCGATTCTCCCGTCAAGGGGGTATGGCCTGTGGACATAGCGCACTCAATCGCCCTGGAGGCATTGTTCGATCACCCACTATACCACCGGATGAATTTTGCAGCGGGGGCGGGCAACAAACGGGATTTCCGGCGCGTAACGGGGTCTCGCGCTCTCGTTTCAAACACAAGAAAAAACAAAACTTAGCAGAACAAACGGGGGATCAAGCCGTTAATAGCGTTGCGCGTGTCGATTTGGGGTGTTGGAATCGCGGTGCTTCAGGGGCAGGCCAGTGGTTCGGGCTGAACCAGAAAACGCTTACTGAATTATAAGGCTGTTCCTGTTCAGGGCGCGATGGCAGAGAAAAATTCAGGCGATTTCAAAGACCGGAGCGGGTGTGTAATGACCGGAGAGGAGGGACCGATGAGCAACCATTTATGGAAGAAGCGGGCGCCGATTTGCGCGCTGCTGGTGGCGCTGGCCGTTCCCGCTCTGGCGCAGACGGCTCCGGCCGAGACGGTGAGCCAGGCGATGCAGACGGGCGCAGCCCAGATGAAGGCGGGCAACTTCAGCGAGGCGGCGGCGGCGTATGGCGCGGTGACCAGGCTGGAGCCGGGATTCGCGGAGGGGTTCTTCAACCTGGGGCTGGCGGAGGAGCAGGCCGGGCGGCTGGACGACGCGCGGGCGAACCTGGAAAAGGCCGGGCGGCTGAAGCCGGGGCTGCGCGGGGTGAATTTGTTCCTGGGTATGGTGGCGTACCGGCAGAACCGGCTGAAGGACGCGGAGGCGCGGCTGGTGGAGGAGACCCGGCTGGACCCGCGCTCGGCCCAGGCGTGGATGTGGCTGGGGGTCGCACGGCTGGCGGAGGAGAATCCGCAGGGAGCGATTGCGGCGCTGGACAAGGCGTATGCGATCGACCCAACCAATGTGGACGTGCTCTACCACCGCGGGCGGGCGTACCTGCTGGTGGCCAATGCCTCGTATGACGCGATGTTCAAGCTGGACCACGATTCGCTGCGGGTACACCAGGTGCTGGGCGAGGCGTACGCGCAGAGTTATCGGAACGAGGACGCGATCAACGAGTTTGCGCTGGCGGTGAAGCTGGCTCCGCGGCAGCCGGGACTGCACGAGGAACTGGGCGACCAGGAGTGGATTGCCGGGCACCTGGACAAGGCGGCGGACGCGTATCGCGAAGAACTGCGCATTGATCCGAACGCGGTGACTTCAATGTACAAGCTGGGCAGCCTGCTGGTGCAGGGACAGGGCGCGGCTGAGGGCGTGGAACTGCTGCGCGGCGCGCTGCGCGAGGACGCGACGCTGAGCGATGCGCACTATTACCTGGGCATGGGGCTGATGGCGACGGGGCAGGACGAGGGAGCTACGGCGGAGTTCAAGCAGGCGATTGCGGCCGACCCGGCGAGCGACCGGGCGATGACCTCGTGGTACAAGCTGGCGCAGGTTTATCGCGCGATGCACAACACGGGCGAGGCGCAGGCGGCGCTCGGGAACTTTCAGCGGATGAGGGCAGGGGTGAAGGAACGGCAGGACACGAAGACCGCGCAACTGGTGCGGAAGCGGACGGAGTTGCCGGTCGAGGACAAGGACGCGGCGGCGATGACGGGGGAGCCTTGAGGAGTTGAAATTTGACCGGCGCGGCAGCCGCCCGGCCGGGATGGGGCCGTTCCGATGAGGAGCGGCAAACGACGAGGAGCGGCAGAGAAAAGAGAAGTGGGTCGACAACTGAGGTTTGGCAAGGGTTTGCTCAGGAGGCAGACAGATGACACATGGCACAACATCGATGCGGTGCGAGGCAAGGTGGGTCGAGGCACTGCGCTTGAATTTGGGTTCGGGGCTGGCGAGGCTGGGAATGAGCCTGGCATTGCTTCTACTTCTGCTGGGGTTTGGAGCGCCGGCACGGGCGCAACTGGATACGGGCTCGATCAGCGGCGTAGTGACGGACCCGGCGGGGAAGGTGGTTCCGGCTGCGGCGATTACGGCGACGGAGAGCAAGACCGGCACGGCGTACGCGACCACCAGCAACAACAGCGGCAACTATTCATTTCCTTCGGTGCGGCCCGGAACCTATGAGGTCAAGGTGAGCGTGACGGGGTTCAAGAACGCGGTCTACACCGGGGTAACGGTCGCGGTCGGTTCAAGTTCGACGCAGGATGTTTCGCTGGCAGTGGGTGCGGCCACCGAGGTGGTGAGCGTGAGCGGCGGAACGGTGAACCTGGAGAAGGAAACGTCGGAGATTGACGCCAACATCTCTCCCGAGCAGGTGGCGGATCTCCCCTTGCAGGTGAGCGGGAATCTGCGCTCGCTTTCGACACTCGAGTTTCTAGTTCCCGGTACGGTTGGGCCGGGCACATCTTCAGGCGGGTCAAACTTCCAGATGACCAAGATCAACGGCGGGCAGGAAGAAGGGACCGACTACCTGGTGGACGGCATAACGACCAACCGCATGGAGAACGGCTCGGGCTCGTTCGATGTTGTGGCGCCTTCGGTTGAAGCGGTGAACGAGTTTCACATCAGCCTCTCCGGGTTGCCGGCAGAGCTGGGCCGGACCACAGGCGGACTGGCGAACTTCAACACCAAGAGCGGCAGCAACGACTATCACGGCGCGCTGTTCGACATCTACAAGAACGCGGCGCTGGATGGCAACAACTGGTTCAACAACGGATACCTTGCGCAGACCCCGCTGAGCGACACGGCGACCCGCGCGGCACTGGCGCGGCCGTCGGACACGAAGGACGACTTTGGCGGCAGCCTGGGCGGGCCGATTCGCATTCCGCATCTTTATAACGGTACGGACAAGACGTTCTTCTTCTTCGGGTGGGAGCAACTGCGCTACTCGACTGGTTCTGCAATCACCAGCCTGATCCCGACGCCGGCCGAGTTGGGCAGCAACGGGCAGTATTTTGACTTTTCGCCTACACTGGGCGGGGCGATTCCGATCAGCCCTACCAATCCCGCACAGGCGCACTCCTGCGATGGCAGCAATACGCCGCTTTACTTTGGCGAGATCTTCGACCCTTCTGTAGCGGAAACTAACGGCTGCCGGGGCACGGCGTTTGCGAACAACCAGATTCCGATTGGCCGCGAGAGCAATGTGGCCAAGGCGGTGCTGAAGTACATGCCGACGCCGAACTTGACCGGCGGCGGCACCAACAACTACGTCTATGACTCGCACGACTCGCTGGCGCAGACGGTTTACAGCTTCCGCATCGACCAGAACCTGGGAGAGAAGCACAAGGTGTGGGGGTTCTTCAGCTCCCGGCAAAACACGGACCAGGGCAACGGGCTGAATCTGCCTGAGCCGCTGACCAGCGGCGGCGGCGGACAGGCGAACCAGCTTGGAAAGCTGTTTCGCGCTGGCTGGAATTGGAATATTGCTCCCACGCTGATCAACTCGCTGACCTTCGGGACCAACCGCTCGAACAACTACAACCAGGGGCGCGCGGTGACGATCGGGACGGATTGGGATTCGTCGCTGGGCGTCGCCAACGGCTCGGGGCCGGTGTTTCCCGGCTTTGTGTTCAACGGCAGCCCGTATCCCAACTTTGGCGCCAACGATGACGCCCAGGACGTGGACAATACGCTGGCCATCAACGATATCGGATTCTGGCAGCACGGCGCGCACAGCATGAAGTTCGGCGGTGAGGCGCAGTATCACCAGTACTCGTTCGAAAGCAAGATCGGCGGCACCTGCAGCGGCACGTCGGGCTGCTTCAGCTTCTGGGACAACCAGACGGCATCGGACCAGACCTACTGGGGGCAGGACGGCAACTCGTTTGCCGCGTTCCTGATCGGCCAAGCGGGCACGGCCAACGCCATCAAGCAACTGCATGCGCCGCGGTGGATTTCGCACTACTACGCGCTCTTCTACCAGGACGACTGGAAGGTACGTTCCAACCTGACCATCAACCTGGGTATGCGCTGGAGCCTGGACACGCCGCGTCATGAAGCGGAAGGCGACACGGCGATCATGGACCCGACCCTGCCCAACGCGGGAGCCGGCGGCTATCCTGGAGCGCTGGCCTTTGGCGGCATCGGCACGGGGCGCAACGGAAGCAAGAACGAGACCTGGGCCGACGTGTACCGCAAGGACTACGAGCCGCGCGTGGGCTTTTCCTGGGGCATCACGTCGAAGGATGTGCTGCGCGGCAGTGCGGGGTTCTATTACGGGCCGCTGGTGTATGCCGACTTCGGGCAGGGAACGCTGCAAGGCTTCACGGCCAATCAGACACTGTTCACGGGCGACCCGCTGTCAGGGCCGCAGGTGGATGCCGGTCTTCCCTTGCTGCCGTCTACGCCTAATCTAGACCCAACCCAACTGAACGGCCAAAGCGCGGATCTCGTCGAAAAGGGCTTCGGCCGTCCGGCGATGGTGGGCAGCTGGACACTGGAAAACCAGTACCAGATCAGCCCTAATCTGTTTGTCTCGCTGGGCTACCTGGGCATGCATTCGGTTCGGCTGCATGGACTGCTGGACTATCCGAACGACATTCCGCTGAAGGACCTGAGCCTGGGCAGCGGCCTGACGTGGTGGGCGGTTGCTCCTCCGCCGAATGGATGGAGTTCACCAGCGCTGCAACCTTACCCTGGCTTCAGCTGCAACGTGGGCTGCACGTGGGGCGAATCGGAGCCGGTGGAGCAGGCGCTGCGCCCATTTCCGCAGTATGGCTATGTGAACGAAGACAGCTACCTGCAAAATGTGGGCCAGGCCAGCTATGACGCGCTGACGGCCAAGCTGGAACGGCGCTTCCACAACGGGCTGAACGTGCTTGCTTCATACACGTTCTCAAAGACGCTGACCGATGCGGATGCGATCCAACCCTACTACAGCACGCTGCAAAACCAGGGCGGAACACAGAACCCGTATGACCACAAGGCTGAGAAGGCTGTCAGCAACGAGGACATTCCCAACAATGTGGTGGTCAGTTATCTGTACGAGCTCCCGGTCGGGAAGGGCAAGAAGCTTCTGGCCAACGCGCCGGGGGCGTTGAGCGCGGTGGTATCGAACTGGCGGATCAGCGGCGTGCAGCGGTATCTGGGCGGGCAGCCGATCAGCTTCTTCGGAGCGAATGGGATTCCGGGTTTCGACAACGGCATTCGCCCCAACCGCGTGAGCGGGCAGGCGGCAAAACGGTCGGGCGCATTCAACCCCTTCAACTTTGCGAATTCCGGCACGGGTGGTTACAACCACGCTTCAGGCGCCTGCACAACCGGGTACTGGAATTGCAGCGCGTTTGCCGACCCCAACCCCACGCCCGCGCTCAATGTGCCGTATGTGTTCGGCAACATGCCGCGCAACTCGGCCGACATCCGCAGCTTTGGATTTTACGACGAGGATTTCGGCATCAACAAGGGCATTCCCATCACGGAAAGAATTCATCTGGATTTCCGCGGTGAGATGTTCAACGCGTTCAACCGTCATGCATTCGACAAACCCGACTCCGGCGTTCAGGACACGAACTTCGGCCAGGTGGGGGCGACGCTGCTGGGGCCGAGGAACGTGCAATTCACGATGAGGATTACCTACTAGAGGCGCGCTCTCCGGCGCTGCACGGGCTGGAGTGGTGGCAGGGTCTGGCGTTCGATGTGGAGCGCCGGACTCTGCTGCCGCGCAATACGCCCGATGTTTTGAATCGAATGCTCTGATTTTTCTTTATCAACCGAGAGAGAGTCCTCATGCGTACCCGTTTTTTTCTCATCGCTGCATTGACGGCGATGCTTGTTCCTTCGCTGTGCGCTGAACAGCCGCAGGCGCTGACGCTGAGCGGCGACTATGCAATCACGCACGACCCGTCGATTGCGCACGAGGGCGACACGTATTATGTTTTCGCCACGACGTCGAATGCAGGCGAAGGGCAGTTTCCGATTCGCTGTTCGCACGATCTGCATGCGTGGAAGCTGTGTGGGCATGTGTTTGACAGCATTCCGGCGTGGATCCACGAGGCGAGCCCGACGACCAAAGATCTTTGGGCGCCGGACATCTCTTTTTTTGCAGGCAAGTATCACCTCTACTATGCGTACTCGGCGTTCGGGGTGAACACCTCCGGGATTGCGCTGGCCACCAACGACACGCTTGATCCGGCGAGCCCGAAGTACCACTGGAACGACGAGGGCCTGGTGCTGAAGTCGACCCGGGAAGACGATTTCAACGCGATCGATCCGAATATTGTCTTTGATGCGAAGGGGCAGCCGTGGCTGAGCTTCGGCAGCTTCTGGGGTGGGATCAAGATGCGGCGGATTGACACGAAGACGGGGAAGCCCTCGGACAAGGACGGGACGCTTTACGCGATTGCCGCGCGCGCGATGCCTGCGCATCCGGAGCCGGCAAAGCCCGGGCTGCCGGCGGACTGGCAGGCGATTGAGGCGCCGTTCATCGTGCGCCACGGGGACTACTACTACCTGTTTGTTTCGTTCGATCTGTGCTGCCGCGGGACGCTGAGCTCGTATCGCACGATGGTGGGCCGGGCCGCGAGCGTGACCGGGCCGTATGTGGATGAGGACGGCAGGCCGATGCTCGAAGGGGGCGGCACGCAGATACTGACGCCGAACAGCCGCTGGCTGGGGCCGGGGGGCGAGTCGGTGTTGCAGCGGCCGGAGGGGGACATCCTGGTGTTTCACGCATACGACGCGACGACCGGCAAGCCTGCGTTGCAGATTTCAACGATCACGTGGGAGAACGGCTGGCCGCATGTGGCGCTGGGAACGCAAGGAGAATCGAAATAGTGCGAGTGAACAGAGCTGAGATGGGGACAACGATGAGCTTTCTTTCAACGCGGGCGGCCGTGGCGAATCGCACGAGGACACGGGGCATGGGATGGGTAGCTAGCGCAATGTTGTTGAGCGCAGCGCTGGCGGGTTGTGGGGGCGGCGGATCGGGTTCGGGCGGCGGCGGTGGCGGCGGGCAGACGCCCGACATGGGCACGCGCACCACCGTGAGCGACAGCTACGGGTACACGCTTGAGAATGCGGCCAGCTCAATGGTGCTGGGCATCGCCGGGCAGAGCCAGGTGGCGGGGACGAGCGTGGCGCAGGAAGCGAGCACGGGATCGGGCGATTCACTGTGGCATTTTTTGCCGATGAACAACGAGCAGTACAACGTTGAGAACATGCTCACGCATCAGCTGATGGGCGTGCAGAATGCATCGACCACGGCGGGCGCGCAGGTGTTGCAATGGGCCGACAACGGCACCAACGATCATATCTGGGAGTTCTACGTGCTGACCGACGGAAACTACCTGATCAAGAACGCGAACAGCGGACTATATCTGGAAGACGAAGGGTCGAATGCGACTCCATCGGCAACGATCGACCAGGGCGCGCGGGCCGCGACCGGCACGGGCTGCAACTGCCAGGAGTGGAAGCTCACGTCGAACAACACGTCGCCATATCCAGACCCGATTGCGGTCAACGTTTCCTACACGGCACCGGACTCGGCGACGATCGGCATTCACGATCCGTCGATGTTGAAGGTGGGGCCGACTTACTCTCTGTTTTCGACGCATGGGCTGCTGCATGCGCACACCTCGACGGACCGGGTGAACTTTGCAGACGATGGCTACGCGCTTGCGGCGCTGCCGGCGTGGACCAACCCCTACACGGCGTCGAGCGGCGATTTGTGGGCTCCGGACGCTTCCATTCACAACGGCGTGGTTTGGCTGTATTACGCGGCATCGGGCTTTGGCAACAGCTACTCGGCGATTGGGCTGGCGACGAGCCCGAGCGGTGCGCCGGGGACGTTTGTGGACAGCGGCGCGCCGGTGTACACATCTGCTGACTGCACCGGCTCGAACGCAATCGATCCGGCTTCGGTTGTGGACGCAGCGGGCAACGCGTGGCTGGCCTTCGGCTCGTGGTCGAGCGGCATCCAGATTGTGCCGGTGAACTCGACCACCGGCGTCCCGACGGGCGCGGCGTGTACGCAACTGGCTTATCACAGCTCGGGCACAGGCCTTGAGGGCTCGTACATCTATCCACATGGCGGGTACTACTACCTGTTTGCATCGGTGGATAACTGCTGCAATGGAGTGACGAGCACCTATCGGATTGTGGTGGGGCGGTCTGCTTCAGTGAATGGGCCGTATGCGGATCGCGGCGGCGTGGCGCTCACATCCGGGGGCGGGACAATTGTGCTGAGCGCGCATGGCAACATCAACGGGCCGGGCGGGCAGACGCTGCTGTCTGACACGGATGGCGACATCCTGGTGTATCACTACTACGACGGGAACAACAACGGGGCTCCAGCGCTGGGCACGAATGTGCTGAGCTGGACGGCGGATGGGTGGCCTCATTTGCAATGAGGGTGGCCCTTCAGTTGGAGACGAGGCGGAGGGCGACCAGGGTGGCTTTGCCGGGCACGGAGTTTTCAACGCTGGTGGCGAGCAGAGCCTGGAAGTAGGGCGGCGGGTTTTTGCGATCGGGCGCGAGGGCGAGTAGAGCTTTGCGCAGATCGCGCATCTGCTCGGGGTTGGTGAGGAACTCGATGGCGGCCTGCGAACCCTGGGTATAGATGCCATAGATGAGCAGTACACGATCTTCCTTTTTCTCATTGGGCAGCATGAGGACGAGCGCGTAGTCGCGCGTGAGCTGGTTGGTGACCGGGTCGAACTCGGGCCGGTAGACGGGCTGCTCGCCGGGCTGGGGATTGCGGTTGAGAATGACGCCGCTCTGCAGATGAAAGCCTTCCACATTGAGAAAGACCCGGCCGCTCCAGGCCTGGCTGCCGCCGAGCAGGATGGCGTTCTCTCCCTTGATCTCGTCAAAGTTGACCAGGCGGGACTGCTGGACGTCGCACCGCTCGCCGACCGTATAAAGCATGTTGCAGAGGCGGACGACGCCCATGGTTTCGCCGACGGAGGTGAAGTCAGTGAGGGAGGGGACGAAGAGGAAGCGCTTGAGCTCGCGGTAGTGGATGGTGTCGCGGAACTCGGGGAGGCTGTCCTTGGCGATCTCGTGGCCGCTGGCGAGGGTCTGGGGGCTGTCGCCGTCGTGGGCGGCGCGGAGCAGGGGATGGTTGGGGATGACGATGACCGGGACATCGGCGGGAGGCAGGAAGGGACGCCAGAACCAGGCCAGATCGTCGGGCAGCGCGCCGGGGGGCTGGGATGCGGCCGGGTGATCGGGCCTGGCGCGTGTGATGAGAAAGAAGGCCAGCACCAGGCAGGCTACGGCGAGCACGGCGGTGAGCGCGAGGTGCAAGGCGGCGGGCAGGGTGCGCGGAGGGGCGGGCGGCGCCTGTGGCGGGGCGGTCTGCGGCGCGGGTGCTTCGGGCGGGGCGACCAGGACCGGAGATTCGTCAATTCCGGTTCTGGCGAAGCACGGGACGTAGTGGCCGGAGGGCAGCTCGAGGCGGATGGGGCTCTGTTTGCCTTCCTCCTCGTAATACTGCTTGAGGAGGCGGCGGATCTCATGGGCCTGGACGCGGACGATGGGGTCTTCCTGGGCGTTGAAGGCGGTTCCGCGGCCGTAGACCTCGACGCCGATCAGGTACTCATTGAGGTTGTCGCCGTTGCCCTCAAAGGTCTGTTCGGAGACGAATTCAAGGAAGCGGGTTTTTTTGGGCGCGCGGGCGAAGTTGCGGCTTTCCAAAACCCGGCGGAGCTCTTCGCGTTTTTCAGAGAGCGCGATGGGACGGGCGGAAGGATGGGGCTGCGAAGTCACCGGGGGTTCCAATTCGGGCTCGGTCGCCAGCTACGAGTCGTGGGGGCGGGTGAGGAGCGCGGGCAAGGACGGGGGAGCGTCCTGTTGCTCCGCCAAACGGTAACACCGGGCTGATTGGGCCGTCAAGTCAGACGCGGGCGGGTGGCGGGTTGAGAGCTTAACGGTTAGGTTGACAGTTAATAGAGGTTATTCGGGCTCGAAATTCCGGACAAATTTGGCATGGGAGAGCCGTTTTTTTGAGGGGCATGGCGGGTGGAAGTGCAGTTCGATTTGAGTAGGGGGCGGATTGTGAGGCGGGCGAGGAAGGACAGGCTTGCCTGCGCGGACAAACGGCCTGCATGGTCGGGACGAATATTTCCTTAAATCATTAATTTTAAAATAGTTAAAGTTGTTAACGGAACTTATAACGTCGATTACCTATGCGGGGACACCGGAGGCGGGTACAAGGGATGAGGCGCGGGGAGACCCTGTCTTTTGCAGCGAAACCAAAGCGCTGCCGGCCCAGGAGAGCACGGAATGACCTCGTGGTGCAGGAAAGCCTTAGCAAGTACCGTGATCCTGCTGGCTTGTGGAATGCCGGGCTGGGCGGCGGAGCGGGAACTGGTGGTCACGGGTGGAGTGAAGGGGGCGGTGTTGACGACCCGTACGCCGGGCGCAGAGGGGAACAAGTACGGGTTTGAAGGCGGCAGGGTGGTCAGGATTGACGGGGTGTATCACCTGTTTACGTCGGAGATGGTGGGCGATCCGCACTGGGTAAAGATGAGGCTGGCGCACTGGACGAGCAGCGACCGGACGCACTGGCAGAGGGTGGGAACGCTGCTGGAGTCGAGCGGCGACTTTACGGGCAAGGACCAGCGCGCGGCGCTGTGGTCGCCGATGCCGGTGTACGACCCAAAGGAGGGGCGGTGGAACCTGTTCTATGTGGCCTACCAGGCTGCGCCGGACACGGAGAAGGAGTGGCTGACCAATCACGAGGGGCGGATCTGGCGAGCGGTTTCTGAGACTCCTGGACGAGATGGAATTGGCGGTCCGTATAAGGATGCACGGGTGATTCTGGAGCGCGGGCCGGAATCCGACAAGTGGGAGGGGTTGCAGGGGACGGACTCGTTCTTTCCGTATCAGGTGGGGGGCCGGTGGTGCGCGATTTATGGAAGCGCGCGGACGGAGAGCCTGCCCATTGCGCTGTGGCAGGTGGGACTGGCGACAGCGCCCGAGCTGGCTGGGCCGTGGACGCGGGAGACGGCGATGAATCCGCTGACGGTGGAACCGCGGTTTATCGAGAACCCGATTGTGACGCGGCTGGCCGATGGCGGCTATGTGGCGGTGTATGACACGAAGGCCGACAGGTCGATCGGCTACACATTTTCAGCAGACGGGATTCACTGGTCAGCGGGGCAGCACCTGGTGGTGCAGAAGGGCGACGGGGTGTGGTCGAACGATGTGCGCACGCCGCTGGGACTGGTGGAGGAAGGCAAGGACAGGTTCACGCTGTTTTATACGGGCAACGAGAAGGTGGAAGGCACGCACGCGGACGGATATGGGATTACGCTGACGCCGGCGGCGGTGGGGATGGTTGAGGTTCGATTGGAGCGGGGCGGCGCGGGGAAAGACGCGGCGCGGTAAGGATGCGGCGGCGCGGGCACTGTGGCCTGCGCCGGCTTTGACCGGAGCGGTGCAAGCGCCTGGAACTCCGGGCGGCGTAGAAAGCGATTGCTTTGACGGCAGGACTTGAGGAGGGTGTATGAATCAACGATGGACGATGAGATGGTTGCGTCCCATTCTGTTTGTTGCATTGGTTGGCTGGCTTGGGCTGACGGCTACGCGGGGCCTGGGGCAGGCGACGACCGGCTCGATCTCCGGGCGGGTTGCGGACCCGCAAAGCCACGTGATCCAGGGGGCAGGCGTTTCGGTGCGCAACGTGGACACGGGCATTATTACGACGGCGACGACGGATCAGTCAGGCGAGTTCGACGTGACGGCGCTGCCGCCGGGGCACTACTCGATCACGGTGGAGATGCAGGGGTTCGAGACGGCCACGTTCGCGGCGTTCGAGCTGAACATCGACCAGCGGGCGCGGTTCAATATTCCCATGAAGGTGGGCGCGGTGAGCGCGAGCGTGGAGGTGACCTCGGATGCGCCGGTCTTGCAATTGCAGGGCGCGGAGACGGGCCAGGTGATTGGCGCGCGCGAGATTGAGGACCTGCCTTTGGACGGGCGCAATTTTGCGAGCCTGATGCTGCTGGTTCCGGGCGTGGGCTCGGGCGGCGGGGGCAACAACCTGAACCTTTCAGTGAACGGGCAGCGCGAGTTTTCGAACTCAGTGCAGATCAACGGCGTGGAGGTGACGGGGAACCGGAACAACGACACGAACATGATTCCCAGCCCGGATGCGGTGCAGGAGTTCAAGGTGGTCACGTCGGCGTATGCGCCGGAGTTTGGGCGCGCGTCGGGCGGTGCGGTGCTGATTGAGACCAAGTCCGGCACCAACGCGATCCACGGCAGCGCGCTTTACTTTTATCGGCCGACCGCGACGGCGGCCAATCCGGCGCTGGCTCCGGCAGGCACGCCGCCGGGGCTGGTGGAGAAGATTTACGGCGCAAGCATCGGCGGCCCGATTGTCAAGGACAAGGCGTTCCTGTTCCTGAACTTTGAGGGCAACCGAATGAAGAATGTTTTTTCGTACGCGGGGATTACGCCGCCGGTGAACCAGGTGACGTTTGATGCGGCCGGTGATGCCGATTTTTCCGCGCTCACCGATCCTTACACGGGCAACCAGGTGCCGATCTTCGATCCGTTCTTTTTTGAGAACAACTACTACACGTATCAGTTTCAGAACAACGTGATTCCGGCGAACATGGTTAGTCCGGCGGGCAAGCTGATCTTCCAGAACCTGTTTCCGAAGCCGCAAAACGGCAGCTTCTTTACCAACTTTGCCGTGAACCAGGCGTACACGGACAACAACAACGTGGGGAACCTGCGCACGGACTACACGTTCTCACAGAAGGACCGCGTTTACCTGACCTATGACGCAGAGCAGGGCGACACCTCGACGGCCGACCCTTACGCGGGGGCGATTCCGGTTGCGAACGGCGGCAGCGGCGACAGCGGGGACCTGACGAGCTTTGAGAACAACTCGATCGCGTTCAAGTACGATCACGTGTTTTCGCCGACGCTGCTGAACGAAGCGGGGGCGAACTACTTTCTTTCGACTGTTTCGCAGAACAGCCCTCTGGCCGGCTCCGACCTGGCGACCAAGTGGAATATCCAGAACGTGGTGGTGCCGGGCTATCCGGCGACCAATAACCTGCCGCAGATTGGGTTTGAAAGCGGTGTGACGGTGGGCGGATCGACGTACAAGCCGCTGACATTCCGCGACCAGAACCTGACATTTGTGGATGCGCTGACGTGGACGCACTCGCGGCATAATGCAAAGCTCGGATACGAGTACAGGCATCTGAACTCGCATCCGAATTTTCCGCTGTTTCCGACGCCGTATGAGTACTTCGGCGGGGCCTACTCGGCGCTGACCAGCGACTCGACATACTGCTACTACACGTACACGCCGTGCGACAACGCATATGGCGATTACGATCCGAATGCGTACTACGGAACGGGCGGCAGCGAGTTGGCCGATCTGCTGCTGGGGCTGCCTTACGTGGTCGATCAGGGATTGCAACTCGTCTACCCCAACACGACAGCGAACGAACACACCTTTTACCTGCAGGATTACTGGCAGATTACGCCGAAGGTGAATTTGACCTACGGCCTGCGCTACGAGTATCAGCAGCCCTATGTGGACGCCAACAACAACGAGGCGAACTTCAGCACGACGACGCTGCTGGTGAGCCTGGCAGGACGCGGAGGGAACTCGCGCTCGCTGGTGAACTCGAACACGGCCGATCTTATGCCGCGCGTGGGAATCAGCTATCAGCTGGCGCCCACATGGGTGATCCGCGGCGGCTTTGGTATTTTCTACTCGCCGGAGAACGATGCGCGCGAGGACATTCTGACCAAGAACTATCCGTTCTTTCCGCAGCAGCAGTACATCAACACGCCGTATTACCTGGGCTACATGCTCGACACAGGGGCGCCGCGGCCGACGTCGATTCCGATACCGAGCGGCGCGTCGACGATCGATTTGACGAAGGTATCCGGCGGCAACGTGCAGACGGTTCACTCCGAGCCGGACAACTTTCCCACGGCGCACTCGACCAACTACAACGTGACGGTGGAGAAGCAGCTGGGCCGCGATACTTCTGCCGAGGTGGGTTACGTGGGAGCCGCTACGCGGAACCTGTCGTATGCGGTGGGCAACTATAACGTGAACGGACACCTGTCCACGCAGCTGGGGCAGGTGAATGCACTGCTGCCGGCGGGGCTGAGCAACTATGACGCGCTGCAAGCGAAGATCAACCGCAGCTTCAAGAATGGGTATAGCCTGCTGGGCTCCTATACATACGCGCATGGGCGCGACAACGGGCCGGCGCCGTTCGATCTGGGAAAGGGCGGCAACTATCCGCAGAACCCGTTCAACCTGGGCGCGGAGTATGCGAACTCGGACACGGACCTGCGCCATCACTTCTCGGCGAGCCAGATGATTGAGCTGCCGGTGGGGCATGGGAAGCGGTTCCTGAGCCACGCGAACGGCCTGACAGAGGAGATTCTGGGCGGCTGGCAACTGAACAGCATCACGACACTACAGACGGGCAAGCCGTTCAACGTGGTGAGCAACGGCAATGACCAGGAGTATCCGGGGCTGCGGCCGAACATCACCGGCAACGCCAAGCTGGCGCATCCGTCGACGATGGAGTGGTTCAACACCAAGGCGTTCACGATTCCCGCGGGACAGTCTCA
>Ga0302279_10003527_pt1 | contig 19348 bp, 14 predicted proteins | sample III_Bog_N3_3_FD_194541 | JGI IMG/M metagenome (GOLD analysis project Ga0302279, IMG submission 194541) | Peat permafrost microbial communities from Stordalen Mire near Abisko, Sweden - III_Bog_N3_3 | ecosystem: Environmental > Terrestrial > Soil > Wetlands > Peat | place: Sweden: Abisko...
GGGACTTGATCGCTACGGGGAAGGGACAGCCGAACGCGGTGGAACATTAGGCCCATGACGCGAACTTCCGGCGCCTGTGTTTTGGGCGACCGCCCGGCGGTGTCACGTTGTTACGCCGCTGCCTTCTTCGAGGACGGCAGCGGCGCGTTGGGCGGCGAGGGAGGCGTCGGTCATCGCGGGGAGTTAAGCGAAAGTTGCACGGCGAGGAAATCGACGGCGACACCAGATTGTAGCCGAGGTCGAGGACCGGTGGGTGATATAATCATCTTGGCGCGATCCGCGATGGCCGTTCTCGCCTCGGCCATCCAAGTCGAGGTGCGACACCCAATCCCCCGTACCCCAAGAAATTCGCCTTGATTATGATAGCTTGACCGCTTGACCTTTGCGACCCGAGCCGAACAACTGGCCGGGTTCGGCGGAGGTTGATTTGGTTTCCAAGGCATCGGCGACGGCGATTTCCGAATTCGGCATCGCCGTAAAATCGAAATTGACGAACGCTGCTATATCCGGCGCTCCCGAGGACCAGCTTCGCGGGCCGCTCGAAAATCTTGTCGCCCGCCTCAGCGAAATTGAAAAGTGGGTTTCCGGCAAAGTCGAATTGGTCGGAGAAACCTCGCTTGCACATCTGCAGGTGCGGCCGGATTATGCCGTCAGCATCGACAATGCGCTGGTCGGCTTCATCGAGGTGAAGGCGCCGGGAAAGGGTCTCGATCCACGCAAGTTCAGCGACCCCCACGACAAGGCGCAGTGGGCGAAGCTCAAGTCTTTGCCAAACTTGCTCTACACGGATGGCAGCGGTTTCAGTCTTTGGCGCAACGGCGAACTCGAAGGCAAGCCGGTTTTCTTCGACGGTGATATCGAGACGGCCGGGGCCAAGCTCCAAGCGCCTTCGTCGCTAGGTCCCTTGTTATCGGACTTCCTCACCTGGATTCCGCAACCGCCGCCCAACGCGTCAAAACTCGCCGAAGTCAGCGCGCGGCTTTGCCGATTGTTGCGCGACGAAGTGATGGAGCAGATGGAGGAGGAGCAGCCGTCGCTGCTCGCCTTGCGCGAAGATTGGAAGAAGCTGCTCTTTCCCAACGCCAGCAACGAGCAGTTTGCCGACGGTTACGCCCAGGCGGTCACCTTCGGCCTGTTGATGGCGCGGGCGCTTGACGTTTCGCTGAAGGAAGGCGTCGAGATCGCGGCGTTCAAACTGAAGAGGACCAACTCGCTAATCGGCACCGCGCTTAATCTGCTCACCGAGGACCCGGCGATACAGAGTGCGTTGAAGACCTCGCTCGGCACGTTGTTGCGCGTTCTCAACGAAGTGAATTGGGAACAAATCAGCAAGGGCAAGCCGGAAGTCTGGCTGAACTTTTACGAAGATTTCCTCGAGGTCTACGACAACCGCCTGCGCAAGCTTACGGGCTCGTACTACACGCCGCCGCAAGTCGTCGAGGCGATGACACGGCTCGTCGACGAAGCTTTGCGCGGTCCCTTGTTCAACCGCGCGCAAGGTCTGGCCGCCGAAGACGTGACGATCGCCGACCCGGCGGTGGGCACCGGCACGTTCCTGCTTGGCGTGCTCGACAAGATCGCGCAAATCACGCGCGACGATCCTGCGCGCGGCGAAGGCACGGTCCCCGGGGCCATCACAGCGGCGGCCAAACGCATCTTCGGCTTCGAAATCCAGTTCGGTCCGTTTGCGGTCGCGCAATTGCGAATTCTCGCCGAGTTTCGCGCGCTGACGAAATCGACCGCGACGGCGCCGGATTTACACCTTTTCATCACCGATACGCTCGGCAATCCGTTCGTCGAGGACGAGCACCTTCTGAATGTCGTCGAGGCGGTGGCGAAATCGCGGCGCGAGGCGAACAAGGTCAAGCGCGGTCAGCCGATCACGGTCGTGATTGGCAACCCGCCTTACAAGGAAAAAGCCGAGGGGCGCGGCGGGTGGATCGAAGCGGGATCTGACGGGCGCCCGGCGCCCTTGGACCGTTGGAAGGCGCCGCCGGAATGGGGCGTTGGCGCGCATGGAAAGCATCTCAAGAATCTCTACGTTTACTTTTGGCGCTGGGCGACCCTCAAGGTTTTCGGCTCCGGCCTGCATGCCGCGACCAACCTTCCGGAGAAAGACGAGGAAGGCATCGTCTGTTTCATCACCGTGGCTGGGTTCCTCAACGGCCCAGGTTTCCAGGCGATGCGCGACGACCTGCGCCGGACCTGCTCGTCGATTTGGGTGATCGATTGCTCGCCCGAGGGCCATCAACCCGACGTGCCGACGCGCATATTTCAGGGCGTCCAACATCCCGTCTGCGTCGTGCTCGCGGCGCGCAAGCACAAGAAAAGCTTTGACAAGCCGGCGCTCGTCAAATTCCGGTCTCTGCCGGAAGGCAATAGGAAGCTGAAATTCGAGGCGCTGTCGCAAATAAAGCTGCACGATTCGGGTTGGGTCGAATGCGCGAGAGAATGGCGTGCGTCTTTCCTGCCGAAGGCGCATGGGCTCTGGGGCGAGTTCGCCAGCCTGCGATCCCTGTTCGTCTACAATGGCTCGGGCGTCATGCCGGGGAGGACATCGATCATCGCGCCGGATGTCGGCACGTTGGAACGAAGGTGGCAAGCGCTAATCTCCACCAAGGATGTCGAGAAACGAGAGGCTCTCTTTTATCCGCATCAGAACGGAGACAAGACTTCGACGAAGCCCGCCAAAGCCGGACTCACAGGGTATGAGTTCCGAATGCATTCCGTCGCCAGCGACAAAGCGACAGTGATCCCGCCTGTACGATATGCGTTCAGGACTTTGGATCGGCAATGGATCATTCCTGACAATCGGTTAATCAACAGAGCAAATCCAAACCTTTGGAAACACTACTCAGCGAAACAAATCTATTTGACTGCATTGCACTCGGCTGCGCCTTCATCGGGACCAGCATTAACAGTATCAAGTCTCATTCCCGACCTCGATCACTACAGGGGCTCCTTCGGCGGTCGCGCGTATCCTCTCTGGTCCGATGCCGCCGCCAGTCAACCCAACTTTCGCCCAGAACTTCTCGACCTGATCGGCTGATCGCTCGGCGCCGCCGTAAGTCCTGAAGACGTCTTCGCCTATATCGCCGCCGTCATGGCGCATCCCGCCTTCACCGCGCGCTTCCAGTCTGACCTCAAGCGCCCCGGCCTTCGCCTGCCGCTGACCGCCGATGCGAAATTGTTCGCCGAGGCCGCCGCGCTCGGCCGCGAAGTCGTCTGGCTGCACTGCTATGGCGAACGCTTTGCCGACCGCGCCGCTGGTCGTCCCAAAGGGCCGCCGCGCATGTCGAAGCTCGGCCCTGCCATTCCCGCCGCTGGGGCCATTCCCCCGCCGCCCGAACCGTTGCCGGAAGAGATGACCTACGATCCGGTCAAACGGCGCCTGCATTTCGGCAAGGGCTATGTCGAGAATGTCACGCCGGAGATGTGGGCTTTCGAAGTCTCCGGCAAACATGTGCTGCATCAATGGTTCAGCTACCGCCGCCGCGACCGCTCGCGCCCGGTCATCGGCGACCGCCGGCCCCCGTCGCCGCTGGAAAAAATCCAACCTGACGGTTGGTTGCACGAATACACCACCGATCTCCTCGACCTCCTGCATGTGCTGGGCCGATTGATCGCGTTGGAGCCCGCGCAAGCCGATCTGCTCGAACGGATTTGCGCGGGGTCGCTTATTTCGTCGGAGAAATTGGCCAAGGCGGGGTTGTTGGAAAGCGAGGCGTCCGAGGCCGAGGCCGAGGCCGAAGGAGACGAGGCTTAGGGTTATCAACAGGCCCTTTCGCCCGCTGCCCGTTGTCGCGCCGCCAAGCTATAATGGGCTACGAATCGAAACGAGCGAGAGCAATGCGACAGGGCGATCTGTTCGAAAACGAAGCGCCGCCGGTAAACCGGCGTTGGGACCCGAATCGCCGGCCCGATCCGGCGAAAATCCGCGCCGAGGTGTGCGCTGTCATCGATCAGGCGCGCGCCGCCGACTCGATGCCATGGGACGTCAAAGAACTGCGCTTCCACCAGACCGTCTTGCCGCAGATGTGCAATTGGCTCCCGAACGACGAAGCCGAGCGGCTTCGCGCTGAGTTCGCGGCGGAGGTCGCCCGTCTGACCCAGGATTGACTTTGGTTTGTCCAAGTCGCGCCGACGAAGCCGGGAAACGGGCGGCGATAGGCGATGCGTGCGTTCAATTATACAATCGACCGCGTTCTTGCGCTTGACGCGAACAAAATAGGAACATAAGATGTCTCCCCTGGGCGAGGCGGCGGCGATGACAGAATTTTTAATTAAGCTCTGCGTTTTTCGCATGGATAGGCTCAACCGCCGCGCCGCTGTTTGCGTCGAGAGCCGGAAACAGCCGATCTCGCCGTGCAAAGCCTTGAAATATAACGATCCGGCCTCCTTGTTATTTGGGCTTGTTTGGTTTTGTTTGGTGAAATTTGCTTTTGTTTGCGGTTATTTCGGCTTGTTTTGCCTTGTTGGGATTTCCGAGGCCCTTCCTTTGTGCATAAAACTCGGGGCTCTCACCCAGACGCAACCGCCGCGAACTCGACCAGCACGGCCCTCGCGTTCGGCGCCGGCGTCAAACGCCATGAACCGCCCTGCCCTCGCCAGGCGTCGCGCGGGCCGAGGCGGCCGTGACCCTCCGGCGCTTCGAGATGCGCCTCGCCGTCGAGCACGATCAGCAGCGCCTCGCCCTTCGGCGCGATCTCCAGCGGCGTACAAAGATCCAGCCGGGTCACTTGCGCGCGAAAAGCCCCGCGCCGCGTCATTACGTTGAGATCAACGACAGCGCCGCCCGCGAGCCGCCCGAAGGTCTCGGCGTCGCCGGGAAAGGCGTGCGGAGGCGAGGATGCGTCGAGCCGCACCGGCGGCGCGCCCAAAACCTCGAGGACAAGCGCGCCTTCGACGATCGTCAGCACCCTGTCGACGCCCGGAAACGCCGAGAACGGCCCGTCGCGCTCGACGCGGGCCATGCTGACGCGCCAGTCGAAGGCGTCGAGTCCCGCGCCCTCGGGCGAAACGGCGATTTCGGTCGTCGACCCGCCGCCATTCTTCCAGCGGCTCTCGCGCCGGGCGCCGGCGGGCAGCAGCGGCATCGGCCTCAGCCCAGAATGCCAGGGAGATCGAGGCCCTGCTCGCGCGCGCAGGCGATGGCTTCGGGATAGCCGGCGTCGGCGTGGCGCATCACCCCGGTCGCCGGATCGTTCCATAGCACCCGGCCGACCCGGGCGCCGGCTTCCGGCGTGCCGTCGCACACCACCACCATGCCCGCATGTTGCGAAAAGCCCATGCCGACGCCGCCGCCGTGGTGCAGCGAAACCCAGGTCGCGCCCGAGGCGCAATTGAGCAGCGCGTTGAGCAACGGCCAATCCGAGACCGCGTCGGAGCCGTCGCGCATGGATTCGGTCTCGCGATTGGGCGAGGCGACCGAACCGGAATCGAGATGGTCGCGGCCGATGACGATGGGCGCCTTGAGTTCGCCGCTGGCGACCATGGCGTTGAAGGCGAGGCCGATGCGGTGACGGTCGCCCAGGCCCACCCAGCAGATGCGCGCCGGCAGGCCCTGGAAGTGGATGCGCTGGCGCGCCATGTCGAGCCAGTTGTGCAGATGCGAATCGTTGGGCAGCAATTCCTTCACCTTGGCGTCGGTGCGGTAGATGTCCTCGGGGTCGCCCGAAAGCGCCGCCCAGCGGAACGGCCCGATTCCGCGGCAGAACAGCGGCCTGATATAGGCGGGCACGAAGCCGGGAAAATCGAAGGCGTCGAGCACGCCCTCCTCCTTCGCCATCTGCCGGATGTTGTTGCCGTAATCGACCGTGGGCACGCCGAGCTTGTGGAACTCCAGCATCGCCCTCACCTGCGTCGCCATCGAGGCGCGGGCGGCGCGCTCGACCGCCTTGGGATCGCGCTCGCGCCGCTCCTCCCATTCGCTCAGCGTCCAGCCCCTGGGCAGATAGCCGTTGATCGGATCATGCGCCGAGGTCTGGTCGGTGACCGCGTCGGGCCGCACGCCACGGTGCAACAACTCGGGAAAGATGTCGGCGGCGTTGCCCAGCAGCCCGATGGAGACCGGCTTGCCCGCCGCCTTCGCCGCGTCGAGCATCTTCAGCGCCTCGTCGATCGAGTCGGCCTTCTTGTCGAGATAGCCGGTGCGCAGCCGCATCTCGATGCGGCTCGGCTGGCATTCTACGGCGAGGCAGGAGAGGCCCGCCATGGTCGCCGCCAGCGGCTGCGCGCCGCCCATGCCGCCGAGGCCGGCGGTGAGGATCCAACGCCCAGCGAGATGGCCGCCGAAGTGGCGACGGCCCATTTCGACGAAGGTTTCGTAGGTGCCCTGAACGATGCCTTGCGAGCCGATGTAGATCCACGAGCCCGCGGTCATCTGCCCGTACATCATCAGGCCCTTGCGATCGAGCTCGTGAAAATGTTCCCAGGTCGCCCAGTGCGGCACCAGATTCGAGTTGGCGATCAGCACTCGCGGCGCGTCGGCATGGGTGCGGAACACGCCGACCGGTTTTCCCGACTGCACCAGCATCGTCTCGTCGCCCTCGAGCCGGCGCAGCGTCGAGACCAACTGGTCGAATGCGTTCCAATCGCGCGCGGCGCGGCCGATGCCGCCGTAGACGACGAGTTCGCCCGGCCGCTCGGCGACCTCGGGGTCGAGGTTGTTCATCAACATCCGCAGCGGCGCCTCGGTCAACCAGGATTTGGCCGAGAGTTCGGTTCCACGCGCGGCGCGGATGACGCGGGCATTGTCGAGGCGAGGGGAAACATTCATGGAGCGTCCTTCCTAAAGTCTCACACAGCGCAGCGTCCAATCGAGCGCCGCGAACAGGATTTCGTCGAGGATCTTGCGCACCGGCGCGGCGTAGCTGACATCGTAAGGCGTCGGCCAGTTGGAGGGATCGACCGGGCCGATCGGCTCGTCGACATAGGCGCGGCAACTCAGTTCCATCTGCAGCGCGTGAACGTTCTGCTGGGGCCGACCCAGACTGCGGGTGATGAAGCCGCCCTTGAAGCGGCCATCGATAGCGTAACCGCGACCGCTCCGCGCGAGGATGTCTCGCACACGATCAATCAAACCTTTCTCGGCGCTGGCGCCGCTGTGGGTTCCCAGATTGAACAGCGGCAATTCGCCCTCGAAAAGGCGCGGGATCACCGAGCGGATCGAATGGCAATCGTAGATCGTCACGGCGCCATGCAGATGTTTCAACCGGGCGATTTCCTCGCCGAGCGCCTGATGATAGGGATCGAAATAGTGCCGCCGCCGCTTCAGGATTTCGGCTGCGTCGGGCGCTTCGCCCTCTTTGTAGAGCGGCTCGCCGTCGAAGCTCGTCGTCGGACACAACGACGTCGTCGCCTGCCCCGGATAGAGCGAGATTCCGGAGGGATCGCGGTTGACGTCGATCACGGTGCGCGAAACATTCGTGCGCAGGATCGTCGCGTCGAGCGACGGCGCGAAATCGTAGAGCTGCTCGATCCACCAGTCCGCATCTTTGCGCGCCAGCCAATCCGAGTTCAGCCGGGGACCGAGGCCGCGCAGATCGAGGCCGGTGTGAGGCAGGGAAACGATCAGCGGCGAAGTTCCCCGCTTCAGTTCCAACCACTCGCCATTCATGACGCGGCTCCCCATAGTCTCGGCAAGGCGATGCCCCTGGCCGCCTCGATCGCCGCGCCGGCGTCAATCAGCGCTTTCGCCGCATCGATGTCACGATGAAACAAGCGGTCCTCGTCGAGATGCGCCGCCTTGGCGCGCAATGCGCGCCGCGCCGCCTCCAGCGGCGGGCTGGACGCCAGGGGGCCATGGAAATCGCAGCCCTGCGCCGCGGTGAGCCATTCGATGGCGACGACATGCGCCGCGTTCTCGATCATCGGCGCCAGACGCCGCGCGCCATGCGCCGCCATCGACACGTGATCTTCCTGATTGGCCGAGGTCGGGATCGAATCGACGCTGGCGGGATGGGCGAGTTGTTTGTTCTCGGAGACCAGCGCCGCCGCGGTGACCTGCGCGATCATGAAGCCGGAATTGAGCCCCGGCTTGGGCGTCAGGAACGCCGGCAGGCCGGAAAGCGCGGGATCGACCAGCATCGCGATGCGCCGCTCGGAAAGCGAGCCGATCTCGCAAATGGCGAGCGCCAGGATGTCGGCGGCGAAGGCGACAGGCTCGGCGTGGAAATTGCCGCCCGACAGCGCCGTATCGTCCTCGGCGAAGATCAGCGGATTGTCGGTGACGCCGTTGGATTCGGTCTCCAGCGTGCGCGCGACGTTGCGCAGGATGTCGAGCGCCGCGCCCATCACCTGCGGCTGGCACCGCAAACAATAGGGGTCCTGCACGCGCTCGTCGCCCGTCAGATGCGAGGCGCGGATCGGACTATGTTGCATGAGTTCCCGCAACGCCGCCGCCGTTTCGATCTGGCCGCGATGGCCGCGCAAGGCGTGAATGCGCGGATCGAACGGCGCGTCCGACCCGCGCGCCGCGTCCGTCGACAAGGCGCCGACGACCAGCGCGCTCTGAAACAGACGCTCGGCGTCAAACAACGCCGCCAACGCCCAGGCCGTGGAGAATTGCGTGCCGTTGAGCAGCGCCAGACCCTCTTTCGGCCCGAGTTCGACAGGCGCGAGATCGGCGCTCGCAAGCGCTTGTCTCGATGGCATCCGTTCGCCCATAAATTCCGCGTCGCCCTCGCCGATCATCGTCAACGTCATATGCGAGAGCGGCGCCAGGTCGCCGGAGGCGCCGACCGAGCCTTGGCAGGGAACGACCGGCGTCACCCCCCTGGCGAGCATCGCCGCCAACAATTCCAGCGTCGGCCGGCGGATGCCGGACGCGCCCTGCGCGAGGCTGGCGAGCTTCAGCGCCATCATCAGCCGCACGACCGGCTTCGGCGTCGGCGGGCCGACCCCGGCCGCGTGCGAGAGCACTATGTTTCTCTGCAATTGCGCGAGGTCGCTCGCCGCGATCCGCACGCTCGCCAGTTTGCCGAAGCCGGTGTTGACGCCATAGACCGGCTCGCCCTTGGCGAGAATGCGCTCCACCGCCGCCGCGCTGGCCTCCACTCTCGACCAACAATCGGGATCGAGCTCAGCGGCGCCGCCACGGAAAATCTCGCGGAAAATGTCGAGCGGGACGCGGCCCGGCTTGATGACGATCATCGTCCCCTCCAAACACGCCGCCACAGCGGATTGAGCCCGAGATGATAGACCAGTTCCGCGGGCCGCTCGATGTCCCAGATCGCCAGATCGGCCCATTTGCCGACCTCCAGCGTTCCCGTCTCGGCATGAATCCCGAGCGCGCGCGCCGCCTCGCGCGTGACCCCGGCGATGCACTCGTCGACATTCATGCGAAACAGGGTCGCCGCCATGTTCATCGCCAGCAGCAGCGAAGTCATCGGCGAAGTCCCGGGATTGCAGTCGGTGGCGATCGCCATGCGGGTTCCGGCGCGGCGAAACCATTCGATCGGCGGCTTCTGCGTTTCGCGGATGAAGTAGAACGCTCCCGGCAGCATGACCGCGACCGTTCCGGCCGCGGCAAGCGCCGCCGCGCCGGCTTCGTCGGCATGTTCCAGATGATCCGCCGACAGCGCCGAGAAGCGCGCCGCGAGCGCGGCGCCGTGCAGGTTGGAGAGTTGATCGGCGTGCAGTTTTACGCGCACGCCAAGCGCCCGCGCCGCCTCGAACACGCGCGCGATCTGCTCGGGCGAAAAGGCAAGGCCCTCACAGAAGCCGTCGACCGCATCAACCAGGCCCTCGCGGACCAGCGCCGGCAGCATGCGCTCGACGACTTCAGTGATATAGGCGTCCTTGTCGCCGCCGGCCTCCGGCGGCAGCGCATGGGCGCCGAGAAAGGTCCTGGCGATGCTCACCTCGCGCTCCATGCCGAGCCGAGCCGCCGCCTTCAACGACTTGCGCTCGTTTTCGAGATCGAGCCCGTAGCCGGATTTGATTTCGACCGTCGTGACGCCCTCGGATATCAGCGCATCGAGTCGCGGCAGGGTTTGCCGCACCAATTCGTCCTCGCTGGCGGCGCGAAGCGCCTTCACGGAGGCGACGATGCCGCCGCCCTGGCGCGCCACTTCCTCATAGCTCGCGCCTTGCAGTCGCAGTTCGAACTCGCGCGACCTGTCGCCGGCGAACACCAGATGGGTGTGGCAATCAATCAGGCCGGGGGTGATCCAGCGGCCCTCGCAATAGGTGACCTCGGCGCCGGCGCGCATCGGCAGCGGCAAATCCGCGGCCGCGCCGACATAGACGATGCGGCCGCCGCGCACCGCGACGGCGCCGGCCTCGATCCCGCCAAGCCCGGGCCCACCTTGCGCAAGCGTCGCCAACCGGGCGCCGGTGAAGACGCGGTCGGCGGCCATTATCGGCTCGGAAGAAAGAGGCATGACAAAAATCTCGGGCGCCGATTGTCGAGCGGCGGATGAATATGTATAGACATATCGACGTCGAAATCAAGCGAGGACACCATGGCGGATGCGACGAATTCGCTGCATGTGGGCAAGGCGCTGACGCCGGAGGGCTGGAAGCGCGACGTGCGGCTCGCCTGGACGGCGGGCGTTTTGACCGGCGCCGAAGCCGGCGTCGCGCCACAATCCGGCGAGCCCCGGGCGGCGCTCGCCGTCCCCGGCCTCGCCAATCTGCACAGCCACGCGTTCCAGCGCGCCTTTGCCGGGCTCACGGAGCGGCGCGGCGCTTCGGCCGACAATTTCTGGTCCTGGCGCGAGCAGATGTATCGCTATGCGCTGGCGCTCTCCCCCGACGAGGTCGCCGCGATCGCGGCGCAAGCCTATGTCGAGATGCTGGAGGGCGGCTTCACGCGGGTCGGCGAGTTCCATTATCTGCATCGTGCGCCCGATGGCCGCGCCTATGACGACATCGGCGAGCTTTCCGCGCGCATCGCCGAAGCGGCGCAAGCGACAGGGATCGGGCTGACGCTGCTGCCGGTGTTCTATGCCCATTCCGGTTTCGGCGGCGCGGACCCCAGCGAGGCGCAGCGGCGCTTCGTCAACGATCTCGAAAGCTTCGGCCGATTGTTCGAACGCTGCGAAACCCTTGTCTCGGCGCTCGACGGCGCCAATCTCGGCCTCGCGCCGCATTCGTTGCGCGCCGCGACGCCCGCAGAGATCGACGGCCTCGTCGAACTCGCGGCCGGCCGGCCGCTGCACATTCATGTCGCCGAGCAAACGGCGGAGGTGGAGGCCAGCCTCGCCGCGCTCGGCGCCCGGCCGGTCGCGTTCCTGCTCGATCGTTTCGCCGTGGCGGCGAACTGGTGCTGCGTCCACGCCACGCACATGATTCCGGAGGAAACGCGGCGTCTCGCCGCCAGCGGCGCCGTCGCCGGCCTCTGCCCGATCACCGAGGCCAATCTCGGCGACGGGCTTTTCCCTGCCCGCGAATTTCTGGAGTCCGGCGGCGTCTTCGGCATCGGCAGCGATTCGAACGTGCGCATAAATCTGGCGGAAGAACTGCGCATGCTGGAATATGGCCAGCGCCTGACGCGCCGCGAGCGCAACGTGTTCGCGCCCCCGGGCGGCTCGACCGCGCGCGCGCTGTTCGACGGCGCGGCGCGCGGCGGCGCCCAGGCTTTGGGCCGCGCTTCCCGCGGCTTCGCGGTCGGCGCCGACGCCGACATCGTCACTTTCCGCGGCGAAGTTTTGGAGCGCGTCGAGGACGACGACGACGCGCTTTCGTTGTGGATTTTCACCGACGACGCGCCGATCGACGCCGTTTATGCGAGAGGGCGCAAGGTCGTCGAAGACGGGGAGCACGTATCCCGGCGCCGGATAAATGATCGATTTCGCGGCGCCCTGCGCGATTTGCGGACGCGCGCGCCGACGAAGCGCGCTTGACTTCGCCGGGGGGCTTCGATTTGTCTATACAAAAATACGGCTTGGAATTTGCGTCAGTCGCCGAGGAAAGCAACCGACGCGGATTTGTGCGAAGGAGGGTAAAAGCAATGCGGAAACGGGATCTACTGAAAATGGCGCTAGGCGCCGTGGTGGCGGTCGCTCTCACCGGAGCGGCCTACGCGGACGACGTCATGGCCAAGGTGAAGTCCTCGGGCGTGCTCAAGGTGGGCACGGAGACGGAATTCGCGCCGTTCGATTATATCGACGCCGGCGAGCACGTCGGCCTCAACGTCGACCTGTTCGCAGAGATCGGCAAGGAACTCGGCGTCAAGATCGAATGGGTGACGCTGCCGTGGGACGGCGTGCTGCCGGGCCTCGAGGCCGGCAAGTTCGACCTGGTCGCCGGCCCGGCGACGATCACCAAGGCGCGCATGGAGCATTATTGGTTCACGCCGCCGATCGCCGAGGCGACCGTCGCCTTGATGAAGCGCGCAAGCGACAAGACGATCGTCAAACCCGAGGACATAGGCGGCAAGGCCGTGGGCGCCGGCAAGGCGACCTCGCAGCTCACGCAGCTGACAACCTTCTGCGACACGCTGCCCGGCAAATGCACGGAGAAGGAATATGTCGGCTTCAACGAGGCCTATGCCGATCTCGCGGCGGGACGCATCGTAGCGGTCGGCAATTCGCTGCCCAACATCGCCTTCGTCGCCAAGCAAAAGCCCGATACGTTCGCGGTGGTTCTGCCGACCTTCGGCGTCAAGACCTATTTCGGCTTCATCGGCCGCAAGGACGCCGACTACAAGGGGCTCAACGACGCCATTCAGGCGGCGATGCTGAAGATCAAAGCCGATGGGCGCATGGGCAAGCTGCAGGAAAAGTGGTTCGGGCAATCGTTCGATACGCCCGACACCGTTCCCGTCCCGAACATCTGAGACGGTTTTCGTTCAGACGCGCGGCATGGGTCATCCCCTTCTCCCGCCTGCGGGAGAAGGTCCCCGAAGCGCCGCCTACCAAGCGTATTCATGACCCCCACGCTGTTTGGCCTGCTCATCAAAGCCGCGCTCTACACGGTCCTCATCAGCGGCGTGTCGATCGTCATCGGCGTGACCCTCGGCATGGGCGTGGCCGCGGCGCGGCTTTCGTCGCGGCTTTGGCTGACGGGGCCGGCACGCGCCTATGTGAGTTTCTTTCGCGGCGTGCCGCTGCTGGTGCAATTGTTGCTGATCTACAATCTGCTGCCCGCGGTTGGCGTCAACGTGCCTTCCGTCGTCGCGGCGATTTCGGGGCTGGCGCTGTGCACGTCAGCCTATCAGGCGGAAAACCTGCGCGGCGGCTTTACCAGCGTGCCGCGCGGGCTGCTGGAATCGGCGGAAATGGTCGGACTCACGCCCTGGCAGCAATTGATCCGTATCCGCGCGCCGATCGCCTTCCGCCTCACCTTGCCGGCGATCGTCAACGAAGCGATCATCATTCTCAAGGCCTCGTCGCTGGTCTCTGTCGTGGGCATCGTCGAACTGACGCGCATGGCGCAGGATCTCGACACTTCGCTCTACAAACCGCTGCAACTCTATAGCGCGGCGGGTCTGCTGTATTTTCTCATCAATCGCGGCGTCGCCAGCTTCGGCCGCTGGATAGAAAAGCGGATGAGCTGGGGGCGCGCGTGAACTTCGATTATGCGCTCGTCATCAGCCGGCTGCCCGAGGTGTTTCACGCCATGGGCGTGACGCTCGGCATCTGGATAGTCTGCCTGATCGGCGCGACCTTGCTCGGTTTCGCGGTCGCTGTGGGGCGGCGCTACGGGCCGCGCTGGCTGGACTGGATCCTGCTCGCCTATGTCGAGTTGTTTCGCGGCACGCCGTTCCTCATTCAATTGTTCCTGCTGTATTTCGGCGGCCCCTACGCCGGCCTGTCGCTCGACGCGATTCCGGCCGGCGTGGTCGGCCTGTCGGTCTATGGCGCCGCCTATTTCAGCGAGCTTTTCCGCGCCGGTTTCGAGGCGGTTCCGCTTGGACATGTCGAGGCGGCGCAATGCGCGGGATTTTCCCGGCTGCAGATCGTGCGCCGCATCCTGCTGCCGGAGATGACGATGCTGGTGCTGCCTTCGGCGATCAATCTTGCGATCAGCCTGTTGAAGGACACCGCGATCATGTCGGTCATCACGGTGCCGGAACTGACGCTGACCATCAGCGCCCTGGGCACGGAATTCTATGCCTTCGTCGAATCGCTGTTCCTGCTCGCGCTCTGCTACTGGGGCCTCACCGAGATCTGCTCCGGGCTGGGGCGTTTGGCCGAGCGCAAGCTTTCTCGTTTCAGGTTCGCCACGCCATGACCGCCGCCGCGATCGTCGTCAAACAATTGAGCAAGAGCTTTGGCGAAACGGAGGTGCTGCACAGGATTGACCTCGAAATCGCCGAGGGCGCGGCGACCTGCGTCATTGGTCCCTCGGGCTCGGGCAAAAGCACGCTGCTGCGCTGCGTCGCCTTTCTCGAAGAGGCGAATTCGGGCGTGATCGAAGTGTTCGGCGCGCCGCTCGGTTTTACGGAGGACGCCGCGGGCCGGCGCACGCGATTGCCGGTGTCGAAGATTCGCGCGGTGCGCGCGCAACTCGGCATGGTGTTCCAGCAATTCAATCTGTGGCCGCACATGACGGCGCTCGGCAACGTCAGCGAAGCCCTGAAGACCGTGCGCAAAATGCCCCGCGCGGAGGCCGAGGAGCGCGCGATGGCGCAATTGCGCCGCATCGGCCTGGAGAGCCGCGCCGGGCATTACCCTTCGCAGCTCTCGGGCGGTCAGCAGCAACGCGTCGCCATCGCCCGCGCCCTGGCGCTGGAGCCGAAAATCATGCTGTTCGACGAGGCGACCGCCTCGCTCGATCCGGAACTTACCGGCGAAGTGCTCGCCGTGATGCGCAGCCTCGCCGCGGACGGCATGACGATGGTGATCGTCACCCACGAGATCGGCTTCGCCGCCTCGATCGGCCGGAAGATCGCCTTTCTCGACAAGGGCCGGGTGCTGATCTCCGGCTCGCCGCAGGAGGTGTTCGGCAAGCCCCGCCATGCGCGCATAGATCAGTTTCTCGACACCTATCTGGATCGCGGCGCGGCGATGCTGATCTGAAGCGCCATGGACAAGACCGAGCGCCATTCGATGCACGCGCGCATCCTCGGCGACATCGAGGGCAAGATCCTCTCGGGGGAATGGCGTCCCGGGCATCGCATCCCGTTCGAGCACGAAATGTCGGCGACCTATGGCTGCTCGCGGATGACGGTCAACAAGGCGCTGTCGCAGCTCGCGCGGGCTGGCCTGATCGAGCGACGCCGGCGCGTCGGCAGTTTCGTCGCCCAACCGCCGTCACGCTCGGCGGCGCTGGAAATCCCGGAAATCCGCGCCGAGGTGGCGAGCCTCGGGCTCGCCTATCGGTTCGAAATCCTGCGCCGCAGCCGCCGCCGCGCTGCGCGGGCCGACGCCGCCTCGCTGCAGGGCTACGATGGCCCGGTGCTCGAACTCGTCTGCCGCCATTGGGCGGGCGAACGGGCGTTCTGTCTGGAGGAGCGGCTGATCAATCTCGGCGTCGCGCCGGAGGCCGAGTTCGAGACTTTCGCCGATCTCGCGCCCGGCGCCTGGTTGCTCGCAAGGGCCCCCTGGACTTCGGCCGAGCACCGCATCCGGGCGAGGGCGGCGAACGCCAGGACCGCCAAACGAATGCAAGTCGAAGTCGGCGCGCCCTGCCTCAGCATCGAGCGCCGCACCTGGAGCGCGGATATTCCGGTGACTTTCGTCAGGCTGACTTATCCCGGCGAAACGCATGAACTGGTGGCGCGGTTTTCGCCGGCGCGGGCGTGAGCGGCTGTTGCGCGATGCGACAGCGGCCCGGGCGCGAAGCAAGGCCGTGGGATCGGGCAGCGGAGTTTTGTGATAAATTTGGGGCCTTTGAGATTGGCGGGAATGGCGGGCGAATCCCCGCCTGACTCCCCACAATGTCGAATCGCTCCCCATCATTCCCCGCCCGCCCCCTTTCCGTCGCCGCTCCCCCCTGCGACAATGGCGCAATGGAATCGTCGCTCATCAAATCCGTCGGCTTCGTTCACTGCCACGTCCACAGCGCCTATTCGCTGCGCGAGGGGGCGCTGACGATCGAGACGCTGGCGAAATACGCGAAGGCGGACGAGCAGCCGGCGCTGGCGATCACCGACACCAACAATTTGTTCGGGGCGCTGGAGTTTTCCGAAAAACTGGCGAAATCGGGGATACAGCCGCTGATCGGCCTACAGCTGACTGTGGATTTTGGAGATGCGCCGAAAGGGGCGAGTTCGCGCATTTCGGAGCAGAAATTCCGCCGCTCGCCGCTGGCGCTGATCGCGAAAAACGAGCGCGGCTACATGAACCTGATGCGGCTCGCCTCGGATGTCTGGCTAAAGCCGGGCGACGGCGAGGAGCCGCATGTCCCCTTCGATCTGTTCGGCGATTGTGAGGGGCTGATCGCGTTGACCGGCGGCGCGGCGGGTCCGCTCGATCAGGCGCTCGCCGCCGGCTTCCCGGAAATCGCGCTGACGCGCCTGAGAAGGCTCGAGGACGCTTTCGGCGATCGGCTCTATGTCGAGTTGCAGCGCCACGGCCTGGAGGGCGGCAAGTCAATAGAGGACGGTCTGGTCACGCTCGCCTATGAGGAAGGCCTGCCGCTGGTCGCCACCAACGAGCCCTATTTCGCCGGCGCCAAGGACTTCGAGGCGCAGGACGCGCTGCTGTGTATCGCCGAGGGCGCGCTGCTGGCGACGCCGGAGCGGCGGCGGCTATCGCCCGAGCACCGCTTCAAGACGCGCAAGGAAATGCTCGCGCTGTTCACCGATCTGCCGGAGGCGACCGACAACAGCGTCGAAATCGCGCTGCGCTGCTCCTACCGGCCGCTGACGCGCAAACCCATCCTGCCGCGTTTTTCCGTTCCCGGCGGTCAGGTCGTGGACGAAGACGAAGAGCTGAAGCGGCAGGCGCACGAGGGTCTGACGCGGCATATGAAACGTTACGGCGCGGCGCCCGGGTTCACCGAGGCGGATTACTATCAGCGGCTCGATTTCGAAATTTCCGTCATCGTCAGGATGAAATTCCCCGGCTATTTCCTGATTGTCGCCGATTTCATCAAATGGGCGAAGGCGCAGGGGATCCCCGTCGGCCCGGGCCGCGGCTCGGGCGCGGGCTCGCTGGTCGCCTGGTCGCTGACCATCACCGATCTCGATCCGCTGCGCTTCGGCCTGCTGTTCGAGCGCTTCCTCAATCCCGAACGTATTTCGATGCCGGACTTCGACATCGACTTCTGCCAGGAGCGGCGCGACGAGGTGATCAAATACGTGCGCGAGCGCTACGGTCATGATCGCGTCGCGCAAATCATCACCTTCGGCTCGTTCCTGGCGCGCGGCGTGTTGCGCAACGTCGGCCGCGTGCTCGAAATGCCGCTGGGACAGGTCGACAAGCTCGCCAAGCTGGTGCCGCGGAACCCCGCCAAACCCGTGACGCTGAAGGAAGCGCTCGCCGACGAGCCGAAATTGCGCGAGGCCGCGGTCGCCGACCCCAAGGTCGAAGCGATGCTGGCGATCGCCGAGCGTCTCGAGGGCCTCTATTCCAACGCCTCGACCCATGCCGCCGGCGTGGTGATCGGCGACCGTCCCCTGGTCGAACTGGTGCCGCTCTACAAGGACCCGAAGTCGGACATGCCGGCGACCCAGTTCAACATGAAATGGGTGGAGCCCGCCGGGCTGGTCAAATTCGACTTCCTCGGCCTGAAGACCCTTACCACCCTGCGCATCGCGCAGGAGCTGATCGCGCGGCGCAAAATCGAAATCGAGCTGGGTCTCATCCCGCTCGACGACAAGAAAACCTTCGAGATGCTCGGGCGCGGCGAAACGGTCGGAGTGTTCCAACTGGAAAGCGTCGGCATGCGCAAGGCGCTGGTCGAAATGCGCGCCGACCGTTTCGAGGACATCATCGCCCTCGTCGCGCTCTACCGCCCCGGCCCGATGGCCAACATCCCCACCTATTGCGCGCGCAAGCTCGGGCAGGAGGAGCCCGAATACATGCACGCCAAGGTCGAGCCGGTGCTGAAGGAGACTTACGGCGTCATCATCTATCAGGAACAGGTGATGCAGATCGCGCAGATCCTCAGCGGCTATTCGCTGGGGGAAGCCGACATGCTCAGGCGCGCGATGGGCAAGAAGATCAAGTCCGAGATGGATTCGCAGCGCGCGCGTTTCGTCAGGGGCGCGGTCGAAGGCGGCGTGAAGCAGGCGAACGCCGACGAGATCTTCGATCTGTTAGCCAAATTCGCCGACTACGGCTTCAACAAGAGCCACGCGGCGGCCTATGCGCTGATCGCCTATTGGACGGCGTGGTTCAAGGCCAACCACCCCGCCGAATTCCTGGCGGCGTCGATGACGCTCGACAAGTCGAACACGGATAAACTCTCCGAATTCCGCGCCGAGGCGCAACGCATCGGCATCAAGGTCGTATCGCCGTCGGCCAACGAATCCGAGGTCGATTTCGAGGTCCGCTACGACGCCGACAGCCGGCCGCATCTCCATTACGCTCTGAGCGCGGTCAAGGGGGTCGGCGGCGCGCAGGCGGCGGCGCTGGTTGCCGCGAGGGGCGCCCGCAAGTTCGCCTCGTTTGCCGACATCGCCGGGCGCATAGATCCGCGCGCGGTCAACAAGAAGGCGCTGGAGTGCCTCGCCAACGCCGGGGCGTTCGATTGTCTGGAGCCGGAGCGCGCCGTCGCCTTCGCCTCCGTCGAGCCGCTGCTCGGGCTGGCGCAGTCGCGGGCGCAGGAGCGGCAGGCGGGCCAGTCCGGCCTGTTCGGCGACACCGACGCTCATCCGATGCGCGTCAAGGCGATTCCGTGGAATGCGGCGGAACGCTTGGGCCGCGAGTTCGACGCCATCGGCTTCTTCCTCTCCGGCCATCCCTTGGAGGCCTACGACAGCGTGCTGAAGAAACTCGGCGCCCAGCGCTGGACCGAATTCGTCCGCAGGGTGCGCGGCGGCGCGACATCAGGCACGCTCGCCGCCAGCGTGCTCGACCGCTTCGAGCGACGCACCAAGTCCGGCTCGAAGCTCGGCATCATCCAGCTCTCCGACCCCAGCGGCCAATATGAGGCGATCATTTTCTCGGAGGGGCTGGCGCTGTATCGCGACCTGCTGGAAAAAGGCTCCGACGTGCTGCTGACGATCCAGGCGAATATCGAGGGCGAAGAGGTGCGCGCCCGGATAACCTCGGTGGAATCGCTCGCCGAGGCCGCCGCCCGCCGCCACAAGGGCCTAAAAGTGTTCGTCCGCGACGAATCCCCCCTGCCTTCGATCGCCGAGCGGCTGATCGGCCGCGGCGACGGCGAAATCTCGCTGATCGTGATGCTCGGGCCGAAGGAGGGCGAGGTCGAGCTGAAGCTGCCGGGGCGGTATCCGGTGACGGGGGCGCTTGCGGGAGCGTTGAAGGCGGTGGCGGGGGTGGTGGCG
>Ga0302279_10003531_pt1 | contig 19330 bp, 18 predicted proteins | sample III_Bog_N3_3_FD_194541 | JGI IMG/M metagenome (GOLD analysis project Ga0302279, IMG submission 194541) | Peat permafrost microbial communities from Stordalen Mire near Abisko, Sweden - III_Bog_N3_3 | ecosystem: Environmental > Terrestrial > Soil > Wetlands > Peat | place: Sweden: Abisko...
CCCCCCCCCCCCCCCCCCCCCCCCCCCCCCCCCCCCCCCCCCCCCCCCCCCCCCCCCCCCCCCCCCCCCCCGATTCTCTCCCCCGATCGCGGACAACGGAGAGGGCGTCAGTGCGTGGCTTGGGACAGGCCCTGGATGAATTCCATGAGCCGGCTTCGCTCCTCGTTTGTGGGCAGCTCGAAGGACAGGCCCAGGAAATATCGGTTGCCTTCGATTTTGTGCATCCGCCGAACCTGGGCGCGGACGGCCAAATGCAGGTTTTTTTCCCGGTCGTTGAGCGTGACTTCCACGGCGGAGTCAAAGGGCGCGCCGGAGTCGGTTTCACAGAGCATGCCGCCGAAGCTGATGTTTTTCGCCCGGCAGGTCAAATTGCCGCCGCGCCCGCCGGGCAGGCTCAGGCTGAACTGGCTGTCGATGGGATAGCGCGGGTGCTGGCGTTTGGGGTCCCTGAAGGCGGCCACCCGGTTGCGCTCGCGTTTGGCCAGGTACAGGGCCTCGTCGGCGCGGCGCAGCAATTGGTCGCCGTCCAGGGCGTCGGCCGGGTAGGTGGCCACGCCGATGCTCACGGTGATGGGGCCAAGGCTCGCGTCCTCGAAGATCACCGGGCTGTGGGCCACCTCGGCCCGGATGCGCTCGGCCGCGATCAGGGCTTCCTCGCGGCAGGACTGGGGCAGGATGACCGTGAATTCCTCGCCGCCGAAGCGCGTGGCCCGGTCGCACAGCCTGGCGGTCTGGTTGATGATCCCGGCCAGGGTGCGCAGGGCTTGGTCCCCGGCCAGATGGCCGTGGCTGTCGTTGAAGAGCTTGAAGTGGTCCACGTCGATCATGAGCAGGGAAAAGGGATGGCCGAAGCGCCGGTAGCGCTCCATCTCCCGGGGAAGCTCCAAATTGAAATAGCGGCGGTTGAAAAGCCCGGTCAGCTCGTCCTTGTAGGCGCTCTCCTCCTTTTGCAGCAAAAGGCGCACCTCGACCAGGATCGGCTCGCTCAGCATGGGTTTGACGTATTGGAAATAGTCGCACAGGGCGGTCAGCAGGCCGACCGGGCGGCCGAGCCGGCCGGCCAGATCGCATTGGTGGACCAAAATGTCGTTCCAGCAGGTCTTGGCCCGGGGCGGGGACAGCTCCAGCCGGGTCAATTGATAGAGGGCCTCGCTGTAAATCTCCTCGCCGAATTCTTGTTCCAGGTCGACCCAGCTTGAGACCGAAATCGTTCCCTTGGATTGCGTGTGCTTGATCAGGGAGGTAATCTTTTTGCGTCGTTTTTCGTCCGAAAGATACTCAAGCATGCCGCCCGACTCCCCTGGAATCATAGAAAAACAGCCTGACTCCCGATTATTTTTCTGCGAAAAACCCATAGCCGGAATTTTCGCTTCTTTCAAGTGTTTTGTCATAATTGACATATTGCCGGGCGGGCGCCGGCGCCGGCGGTCCGGAAAGGCCCGGAGGGAGCATTTCAAATCGCGGAAAAAACGCCCGGCGGCAGGCCGCGAGGACCTGTCCGGGTGCGGCGACATCCATCAAACATTCGGCCTCTAAGTGTAACTTGCATACATGATTAATCATTTATTTGTGAGGAAAGATTGTTTTCATCTGTTTATTCCGCTGCGTTCCTGGTAATGTCGATACCGTCTAAAAACGTTTCGGGAATGCATTCTTGCCGGGAGGCCAAAATGAAATGCCAAGACTGTCTTCACTTCCATCAGGCGCGTGAAAAAATTTCCTTTGCCTGCAATCACATCGCTTTCAAGTGCCCGGCGACGGGAAAATATTCGATGGATAAATGGGTGGCCACTTATTCCTGCCTGGATTTGGCCCCTGTCCGGGCGGGCGGCGGTCCGGGGAAGGGCGACTTGTCGCGGCGCGGCTAAGGGGGAACCTCCCGCCGGCGCGGACTGCATTCATGGAGCGCCGTGCATCGCAACCAAAAGGAGTCGTCATGCCCGTGAACATCATATTCTTGCAGCCCATCATCGCCTTGGTCGCCGGCATATTGATCCTCGTCATGCCGCGATTGCTCAATTTCGTCGTGGCCGTCTATCTCATCGCCATCGGCATCATCGGATTGATGCACGGCAATGTATGACTTCCACCGAAGCGTGGAAGACTTGCAATTTTAATTGCTTAAGGAGAATCTGCCAATGAACGACAAGAAATCACCTTGCGCCTCCCCGGCGGCGGCACTGGAACCCGAGACCCGGAAATTCATCGACGGCTTGGCCGCCGCGGGCGGGCCGCCCATCTATACCCTCAGTCCGGCCGACGCGCGCAAGGTCCTGGACGGGGCTCAATCGGACCCGGCGCCCAAACTTCCCGCGCACATCGAAGACACGAGTTTCCCCGTCGGGCCCACGGGCACGGTGTCCGTCCGTATCGTCCGCCCGGAAGGCGCCGGGGAGGCTTTGCCGGTGATCTTGTACCACCACGGCGGCGGCTGGATACTGGGCGGCAAGAACACCCACGACCGCCTGGTCCGGGAAATCGCCGGCGGCGTCCAGGCAGCGGTCGTTTTCATCGATTTCGACCGCTCCCCCGAGGCGCGCTATCCGGTTCCAACCGAGCAGGCCTACGCGGTCGCGGATTATGTCGCGAAAAACGCCAAGGCGCTCAATATGGACGGCTCGCGCCTGGCGCTGGCCGGAGACAGCGTGGGCGGCAACATGGCCGCCGCGGTGACGCTCATGGCCAAGGAGCGCGGCGGACCGAAATTCCTCTTCCAGGTTTTGTTCTATCCGGTCACGGCCGCCGACTTCACCAACGGTTCCTACACCCGTTTTCAAGACGGCCCCTGGCTGACCAAGGCGGCCATGGAATGGTTCTGGGACGCCTACCTTCCGGATAAGGCGAAGCGCTCCGAGATCACCGCCTCCCCTCTGGCCGCTTGCGGCGAACAATTGAAAGGCTTGCCCGAGGCCTTGATCATCACGGCGGAAAACGATGTGTTGCGCGACGAGGGCGAGGCCTATGCCCGCAAGCTGTCCGAAGCGGGCGTACGCGTCACCGCCGTCCGCCAGCTCGGCACCATGCACGATTTCGTCCTGCTCAACGCCTTAAGCCGCACCCCGGCGGCGCGAAGCGCCGTCGCCCAGGCGATCGCCGCGCTCAAGGCGGCGTTTCATCGGGAAGGCTGATTGAGTTTATAACGCACACAATGGAGGCGCGGCCATGCAGCTGTTCAAAACGAAAATATGGAGTTGGGTCGATATTGTGCTCCTGAAATGGTGCGTGCTGTTCTTCGGCATGATCGTGGGGGCCTGCATCCCCGACTTTGTCATACAACACGTCTGGGTATTCTTGATTGCCGCCGTGCTCCTGGCAATCAAACCGACTTTCACTTATTTCAAGGATTGACGAACACGTCGGGATCGTGAGGCGCAAGGCGGCGTCCGCCCCGGCGAACCGGGCGGGATGATCGCTCTCGCGTCGCGATCCCATTTTGATTTCCGGATTTTTGGGCGGTCCAGCCTCGGCCGTCGTCAGACGCATTTTCCGATTTCTGCAATGCCGCCCGGATCGGCCCGAATCCGTCCGGTCCGGCCCGAAAAGGCCTGGACAGGGCCGGGCGGGATTGGGTAGGTGTGCGGCACGATGTCAAAGGACGCACGACGGCGGCGGCCCGGGGCCGCGACCGGAAAAACGCCGCGCCGCGCCTGTGCGGCGGGCATCGCTTTCCCGCGCCTTTTGCCAGCAAGTGCCGCAACCCGGGAGAAACGATGAGCGCGCGCACCATCCTGCTCGTGGACGACGAACCCCGCCTGCTCGAGACCTGCAAGGAAGCCCTCGAAGGCCCGGGCCGGGCCGTGCTCACCGCCGGCGACGGGGCCGAGGCCCTGGAACTGCTCGCCCATGGCGGCGTCGACCTGGTGATCAGCGACCTCAAGATGCCGCGCCTTTCCGGCATGGAGCTCATGCGCCGCATCGCCGAGCAGGGGCTCGACGCCGACGTGATCGTGCTGACCGGCTACGGCACGGTGCAAAACGCCGTGGAGTGCCTCAAGCTCGGGGCCGTGGACTATCTGCTCAAGCCCTTCAAGATCACCGAACTGTCTCGCGCCGTGGAGACCGCCCTGCGCGAACGCGGCCTGCGCCAGGAAAAGGGCAAGGTCGACCAGCTCGTGACCATGCTCAATTTGCAAAGCGTCCTGTCCGGCCAAAACGACCAGCGCTCCATGGTCAAGGAATTTTTGAACCAGGTGCGCGCGACCTTCGATCCGGACGGGATCGCCCTGTTTTTTTCCCGGGAAAGCCTGGGGCGGCGCCGCGACATCGCGCTCGGGCCGTTTTTTCGCGCCGAGCCGCAGACGCGGGTGTGGTTCGCCGCCCTGGCCGACCGGCTTTTGCGCCAGGGCCGGCCGAAATTGCTCTCCGCCGAGGCGCTCGGCCGGGCCATGGCCACGGTCGCGACCAATCCTCCGGCCTCGGCCATGGGTGCGCCCGTGGCCGGCGGCGGCCAGGCGACCGGCGCGGTGGTGGTCCTGCGCGGGGCGGGCAAACCCGCCTATAGCGGCGACGACCTGCACCTGCTCGCCATTTTCGCCTCCCACGCCTCGTTGTGCTTCGAAAGCCAGCGCAACTGCGCCATGCTCAAAGAGATCAACCGCGAGATCCTCTTTTCCCTGGCCAGCGCCGTGGAAGCCAAGGACACCTATACCCGGGGCCATTCGGAACGGGTCGGCGCCTACGGGGTCAAGCTCGGCCGCGCCCTGTCCCTGACCGGCCAGGAAATCGAATTGTTGCGCATGGCCGGGGTGCTCCACGACATCGGCAAGATCGGCGTGCCGGACCACATCCTGAACAAGCCGGCCGGGCTGACCGCCGAGGAAACCCTGGTGATGCGCCAGCATCCCGGCATCGGCCGGACCATCCTGTCCAAGGTCAGCGCCCTGGAAGGGGTCTTGCCCATCGTCACCCATCACCACGAGCACATGAACGGCCGGGGGTATCCGGACGCCCTGGCCGGCGAGGACATCCCTTTTTTGGCCCGGGCGCTGTGCGTCGTCGACAGCTATGAGGCCATGATTTCCAACCGGGCCTATCACGCGGCCAGAACCCCGGCCGAGGCGGCGAGCCTCTTGGCCGAGGGCGCCGGCAGCCAATGGGACGCCGAGCTGGTCGAAGCCTGGCTCGGGGTGGTCGGCCGGGAGCCGGGCTGAGAAAATTTCGAGGCTTTCGGCCGGGCCAGGCAGCGGCGGGCGACCCCGGCCGGCCCCGGGCCAGGCCGAGGGAACGGGAGGCGGCCGGCGGCCGGGCGTTGGTCCCGGGCGCGGCCACGGGCATGCAGGCAAGCGCAATTCTCGCGGACAATCTGAGCGCCCTCGCGGCGCATTGCCCGCCCGCGGCCGCCTGGCTGGCGGCTTCCGGCGTCGGCCGGGAGACGGTCCTTTCGCGGCTCTTCGTGAACCGCCGGGGCGAACCCGATATGCGGCTGGCCGGCGGCCCGGGCCTGATCGAAAGCGCGCCTCCGGCGGACACGCTCTACCACGGCTGGCGGCCCGGCCCGGCCGCGCATCTGGAAGCCGCGTTGGTCCTGGGCGTGAACCTCGGCCTCGGCCTTCGCCGCCTGCTGGCCGCAACTCCCCCGATCCACGATATCCTGGCGCTCGAACCCGACGCCGGCATGCTTCTCGCCTGTCTCGCCGGCTTGGAGTGCCGGGAGCATATCGAATCGGGACGGCTGGTCTTTGTTCCCCCGGAGCGCGGCGCGCTGGAGGCGGCCCTGGCCCGTCTGGACGTGCCCCTGGCCCACGGCGGGATACGCCTGCTGGCGGACCCGGTCAGCCTCGCGCTCGGGCCGGATTACGCCGCCTGGGCGGACGTCGCCCGGGGCCTGCTGGACAATTGCCGCGAGGATATGGACGTTACCCGCCGGTTTCAGGACACGATGGCCGGCAACGAGCTGGAAAATTACGCCGAGGCCATGGAGCGCGGCAGTTTGCGCGGCCTTGCCGGCGCGGCCCGGGGCGCGGCGGCGCTGGTGCTCGGGGCCGGGCCGTCTCTGGCCGCGACCGGGCCGCTTTTGGCGGGTGAAACCGGCCGGGCGATCACCGCCGCCGCCTTGCAGACCATGCCCGTTTTGGAGCGCCTGGGGCTTACGCCCGATTTCTGCCTGGCCTTTGATTTCCGCAAGGAAATGCTGCGGCTCTACGACGGCATCCGGGACGAGTCGTGGCTCGCGCGCACGCCGCTGATCTATTCCACCAAATGCGATCCGGAGGTGGTGCGCCGCTACCCCGGCCCCAAGCTTCCCCTGTGGACCACGGGCGTTCTGGCGGCGGGCCTGGCGCCGGACGAGGAATTGGTTTTGGACGCCGGCGGCAACGTCGGCGTGGCCATGGTGCGTTTTTTGATCCGCTGCGGGGTGGAGGACATCGTCCTGGCCGGGCAGGATTTCGCCTGGAGCGGACGGTGCTCCCATGCGCCGGGGCACCACGCCCACGCCCATGTCCGGGCGTTCAATCCGGCCCGGCACACCGCTTTCGCCAACCTCCACGGCCAGACCATCCATTCCAACCGGGCCTATCTCGCCGCCAAGCGCAACCTGGAAAAAGACGCCCGCGACTCCGGAATTCCGATGTTCAACCTCTACGGCGGCGGAGCCCGCATCGAGGGCTGTCCGGAGATCGATATGCGGCAATGCCGTTCGCGGGGGCTTTTGCGGTCGCGGCCCGGGGCCAAGGAGCGCTTTGCGGCCGCTTTGGCGGCCGCCTGCCGGCCCGGAAGCGCTTCCGGGCACGGGCCTCGGCCTTCACCCGGCTTTGAGGGCGCGAGCGCGACGCTGCAACGGGTAGCCGCCTTGCTGGCGGGGTTGTTGGAGAACGGCGGCGGCGACGGCGACCGGGACAGCCGGATCGGCGGCCTGATCGACGAGGCGCTCGACGGCTTGCGCGAGCCTTCGCCCTTTGCGCCCCTGCTCTACAACCAGGTCCTGGATCTGGCCGCTCTGGCCCGCTCCGGGGCGGCGGGGGGATACCGCCTGGAACAGGCGGCGCACGGCCTGGGCATCATCGAGGCCGCCTTGGCCAGGATGCGCCGGCTTGGGGAGATAGCCCGCCCGGCCTGACCGGCCTGACCGGCCGGACCGGCCGGACCGGCCGGACCGGCGGATATCCGAAACGCCGCCCGCCGCGCGCAAAAAAAGCCCCGTCCCGGGGTGTCCGGAACGGGGCGTCACAACGCGAGTCTGGCCTCGGCCTAGTTCACGGCGTCCTTGAGGGCTTTGCCGGGCTTGAACTTGGGGGTCTTTTGGGCCGGGATGGCGATGGCGGCGCCGGTCTTGGGGTTGCGACCGGTCCTGGCCTTGCGGGAGGCGACGGCGAAGGTGCCGAAGCCTTTCAAGGCGACGTCTTCGCCGGCGGCCAAGGCGGCCTGGACCGCTTCGGTGAAGGCCTCGACGACCAATCCGGCCTCGCTTTTTTTGATCGCGGCCGCTTCGGCCAGCTTGGAAATCAGTTCCGCTTTCGTCATGACTTAGGCTCCCTTCTTGACTTTGGCCGGTTTGTCGGCGGTCTTCTTGGTGCGTTTCTCCCACAGCTTCATGTCGGTCATCTTTTTGCGGCGGTTACGCTGCAGTTCCTTGGCGATCAGCTTGGTGCCCTTCTTGAGGCCGAACTTCTCCAGGTAGCTCTTGGAGTCCAGTCCGTGCTGGGCCAGATGCTTTTTGGTGATGATCTTGAAGGTCTTGCCGCATTCCAGGCAGGTCACGGATTTTTCCTTGAAAGCCTTTTTCGGGTCCAGGCCAAGGCCGGCGTCGGCCGTCTCGGCCGCGGCCGGGGCCATGATGCCCTTGAGCTGGGCGGCCAGCTTGGCGACCATGGAAGTCATTTCATCTTCGGTCATGGCCCGGACATGCGCCTGGGCCTTCACGATCTCCAACGCTTCTCTCAAATAATCGTCCATTTTTTTCTCCTTATCGCGTAAAGACGGTTGTGAAATGAAATATCCGCGGCCTGGCGTACCCCTCGCAGCGAAAAAACGCAGTTGCCGGCATCGCAGTGCATCATGTGCGGATAACTGCGTTGTTCCGGATTGGCAAGTAAATTTATGCAAAATAAAGCGCCAGCACTTTATTTTTTTTTGCAGAAAGAGGCCGCGTCCGATCCTGTTGCGGAAGGCAACGGCCATGTATCCCGATTGCTGTTCTTCACCGTGATACGGAGGAGAAGGCTTTTTGCACGGGGATAACAATGCCGTCCGCCGTGGGAAAGACGTCTGCCCGGGACGGGGAAAAATTTCGCGTGGCAAGGACGCGGCAGCCGGGCGGATGGCGGTGCGGCCGCCCGGTTTTATCGGCGCAAAGCGCATGAGGCGTTTGCGTCGGCGGGCGATGATCCGGGCCATGATGCCGGCGGACAATGCCTTTCCGGGCGATGCATCGCCGTGCAATGGAAAAGACAATCCGGCGAAAGCTCTGCGTAAAGATACGGAGGCGTTGTATCGCGCCGCAACGGTGAAAGGATCGTTGCGCATGAACGGCCGTTGTTTTGCCCGCCCGGACGGTTGTTTCAAAGGACCCCGCGCCCCTTTGTTTTTTGTCCGTCCGTTGGTATGCAGTCCTGGCCCGGGGCGCTCCGCGTCCCGAGGCCGACCACAAGGGACGCGGATGCTGGAAGGACTGCAAAAGCTCGGCCGAGCCGTGATGCTGCCCATTGCCGTCTTGCCGGTGGCGGCGGTTTTGCTGCGCCTGGGCGCGAAGGACCTGCTGGACGTCCCCTTGATGTTCGCCGCCGGGGAAGCGGTGTTCGCCAACCTGGCCTTGATCTTCGCCGTGGGCGTGGCCGTGGGTTTCGCCCGGGAAGAAGAGGGCGCCGCCGCCCTGGCCGGGGCGGTCGGGTTTCTGGTTTTCCAGGCCGCTTTGAGCGCGATCGACAAGGGCATCGACATGGGCGTGCTCGGCGGCATCCTCATGGGCCTGGTCGCCGCCGCCGCCCTGAGCCGTTTCGGCCGCATCAGGCTGCCCCAGTGGCTGGCCTTTTTCGGCGGCCGCAGGTTCGTTCCCATCGTCACGGCGGCGGCCGCCCTGGCCGCCGCCGCGTGCTGCGCCCTGATCTACCCGCCCATCCAGGCCGGCATGCGCCTGGCCGCGCACTGGGTCATCGCCTCGGGCCCGCTCGGCGCGGGCGTCTACGGCGTGCTCAACCGCCTGCTCATCCCCACCGGCCTGCACCACATCGTCAACAACATCGTCTGGTTCCAGTTCGGGGACTTCGTCACCGCCGCCGGAGCCACCGTGCACGGCGACCTGCACCGCTTTTTCGCAGGCGATCCCTCGGCCGGACTTTTGCTGTCCGGGTTTTTCCCGGTCATGCTCTTCGGCCTGCCCGGCGCCTGCCTGGCGATGTATACCTGCGCCGACCGGGACAAGCGGGCGGCCGCGGGCGGCCTGCTGGCCGGAGTCGCCCTGACCGCCATGATCACCGGAGTGACCGAACCGGCGGAATACCTGTTCATGTTTCTCGCCCCCGGACTTTACGCCCTGCACGCGCTCTTCACCGGAATCTCCCTGGCCGCGTGCGACGCGCTCGGGATCAAGCTGGGTTTCGGCTTCTCGGCCGGGGCCATCGATTATGTCTTGAACTACGGCCTGGGGACCAGGGCCTGGATGATCCTGCCGCTCGGCGGGGCCTTTTTTTGCCTGTATTACGCGGTCTTCGTCCTGGCCATCCGCCTCTTCGACCTGAAAACCCCGGGCCGGGGCGGCCTCATCCCGAACGTCCCGAACTTCCCGGGCACACCGGCCGCCCCGGGCAGCCACAACGTCCGGGCAACCGGGCCGGGCCCGGAAATGGCCGCATTGGCCGGGGAATTCCTCGCGGCTCTGGGGGGGGCGGCCAACCTGGCCGACATGAGCGCCTGCATCACCAGGCTGCGGCTTACGCTCCACGACCGCGCGCTGATCGACGCGGCGCGGCTCGCGGAACTTGGGGCCATGGGCGTGGTCACGATCGGGGAGGCGGGCCTGCAGGTGGTGCTCGGCCCCAAGGCGGACCTGGTGGCCCGGGCCATGCGGGAACTCGCCGCGAGCGAGGACCAGGGCGCGCCCCGGGACATGCTCACCACCCGGGGCGGCCACGGCGGGCCGGTCAAGCCCGTCAACCCGGTCGAAGCGGACGCATCAGATGGACCGGCCAACCCGGTCGAACCGGTCGAACCGGTCGAATCGGTCGAACCGGTCGAACCGGTCGAATTGGGCGAATTGGGCACGCCCGGGCAAACGGTCGAGCGCCTGGTCGCGCCCGTTGACGGGGAAATCGTCGCCCTCGAAGATGTTCCGGATGCGGTTTTCGCCGCCAAGACCGTGGGCGACGGGCTGGCGATTCGACCCACGGGCGAGCTGGTGCTGGCTCCGGCGGCCGGAGTGATCGGTTCGATTTTCGCGACCAACCACGCCTTCAGCCTGCTCACCGACCGGGGCGTGGAGCTCTTCGTGCATATCGGCATCGATACGGTGAAGCTCGGCGGCGAAGGGTTCGCCCGCCTGGCCGCGCCCGGGGACCGGGTGAACGCGGGCGACCCGGTGCTGCGCTTCGACGCGCGGTCGCTCGCGGGCAAGGGCGCCGTCCTGCTCACCCCGGTGGTGGTGAGCAACATCGAGGACTTCGGCGGCCTGGTGAAGGCCACGGGGCATGTCCGGGCGGGCAAAGACACGCTTCTGACGGTGGTCAAATAGGAATCGGGGCAATAAACATCGTCATTTTCGTGTTCCCCTTGAAAAGTTCCGCCATGCCAAAGGCGTGGCGACGCGGCGCCCGCCGCGAGAGCGCAACGTCGCACATTTTGGGCTCCAAGCAATAGAGCCCGGTCGCCCGGACAGGGGCCGGTTTTTACGAGGCACGGCGCATATGGAAAGACGCACGGTGGTTTTGTACGCGGAAAACGGGTTGCATACCCGTCCGGCCGCGCAGTTCGTCAAGCTGGCCAAGAGCTTCGCCGCCGAGATCACGGTCGGCGCGAACGGGGCCACGGCCAGCGCCAAGAGCCTGTTCAAGCTCCAGCTTTTGGGCCTGGCCAAGGGGGCGGTGCTGCTTATCCAGGCCGAGGGCGAGGACGCCGTCCAGGCCGCCTCCGCCCTGGTCGGCTTCATCGAGGATCTCGCGCCGCGCCCGTGAAATGGGCGCATGGCAAATGGGGAGTGGAGAGGAGAAGAAGAGGAGGGAATCGGGGGCCGGGGGCGGCAGCCCCCTTGGGAAAAAACAGTGGTTCTGGTTTTCCGCTTTCAAGCCCGAACGCGTCAGAGTAAAATCGGAACCATCGGTATTTTTCCTGGAGGCTTCGCCCCCGACCCTCATAAAAGCTGATAAAGAGCGCCTTAGCCGGGACAGCCCCAAACTGAAATGGAGATATTGCGCCATGGCCCGAGATATTTTTTGCTTGCGTTCATATCCACGGATTTCGCGGACGTTTCACGCCGTGAGGCGATAGCATGACCACGACGACGATCGAGGGCCTCTCCGTCTCGCCCGGCCAGGCCCTGGCCCGGGCCTTCATCTTGCGTCCGGACCCTTTGGACGCGGCCAGCCACCCGGCCGGTTCGGAGCCGGTCCAGGACGGGATCGTGCGCTTCGGCGACGCCGTCGCCCTGGCCGCGCGGCAGCTGGGCGAGCTGGCCGAGCGCGTCCGGGCCGGGTTGGGCCCGGACAAGGCGGCCATCTTCGAGGCCGACCAGTTGCTTTTGGACGATGAGGAATTCAGGGCCGAGGTGGTGGGGCGCATCCAGGCGGGAGCCTTTGCCCCGGCGGCGGTTTTGGAGGTCTGCGAGGCCCATGCCCGGGCGATGGAAAAACTGCCCGACGCCTACCTGCGCGAGCGCGCCGCCGATATCCGGGGGCTCGGCCGCCGCCTGGCGGCCAACTGCCTGGGGCTTTCCCCGGACGCGGCCGCGCCGCCGGAGGGTGAGATCGTGGTCGTGGCCAGGGATATGACCCCGGCCGAGGTGGCGCTCATGGACCCGGACCAGGTGGCGGCGATCGTCACCGAGGGCGGCGGGCCGGCCTCGCACGCGGCCATTTTGGCCGCGTCGCTCGGCATCCCGGCCGTGGTCAGGGTGGCCGGAGCGACGACCCTGATCCGGGACGGCGACCTGCTGCTCGTGGACGCGTCGCTCGGCCGGGTCACGGTCAATCCGCCCCCGGAGGCGGCCGCGCGGTTCGCCGCCGAGCCGGCACCGGAGGGCGAGGACGGCCCGGCGCAGGCCAGTCCGCAACCGGCGCTGACCCTGGACGGTACGCGCGTCGCCTTGCTGGCCAACATCGGATCGGCCGGGGAAGCGACCCGGGCGGCTTCCCGGGGGGCCGAGGGCGTGGGCTTGTTCCGGCTGGAATTCATGTACCTGGGGCGAAACCAGCCGCCCGGCGAAGAGGAGCTCACCCAGGCGGTGGCGGCGGCGCTTGCGGCCGTGGACGGCCGGGAGGTGGACGTCCGGGTCCTGGACGCGGGCGGGGACAAGGATCTCGCCTACCTGAACCTTCCTCGGGCGGAGAATCCGGCGCTTGGCCTGCGCGGGGCGCGCCTGGCCCGCTCCCGGCCGGAAATTTTTTTGCCCGAGCTGCGCGCCGTGCTGCGGGCCGGGGTCTGGGGCCGGGCGCGGCTGCTCCTGCCCATGGTCACGGACGTTTCCGAGGTGCGCCGGTTCAGGGAACTGCTCGCCCAAGCGGCGGCCGAACTCGACGCCGAGGGCGTGGCGCGGGCGCCCGAAATTCCGGTCGGGGTGATGATCGAGACCCCGGCGGCGGTCTTTTTGGCCGGCCGCCTCGCCCGGGAAGCGGATTTTTTCAGCATCGGGGCCAACGATCTGACCCAGTACGTCCTGGCCGCGGACCGGGGCGACGAGAGCGTGGCCGAGCTCTACGATTTTTACAGCCCGGCGGTGCTGGCGGCGATCCAGGCCACGGTTTCGGCCGCCGCCTCGGCCGGCGTGCCGGTCGGCGTCTGCGGCGAAATGGCCGGGGAGGCCCACGGAGCGCTGCTTTTGATCGGGTTCGGAATTCGCGCGCTGAGCATGAGCGCGGGCCGCATCCCGGCGGTCAGGGCGGCCGTCGGGGAGCACCGGCTGGACGATCTCGCCGCGCTGGCCGCCAAGACGCTCACGATGGAAAGCGCCGCCGAGGTCCGCCAAGCCCTGCGCGGCCTGGATCGGTAAGCGGCGCTCCGGCCGGGCGCGGCCCGCAAGGGGGATTCCAAAGGAGCCCCGCCCCTTTGGCCGCCGGAGGCATTTTGCAACACCCAACCCGGGCTGCTTATGGACTGGCAGGTCTATCTGCTCGAATGCGCCGACGGCACGCTCTATTGCGGCGTGACCACGGATCTCGCCCGCCGCCTGGCCGAGCACAACGGCGAAGCGCCGGGCGGGGCGCGCTACACCCGTTCGCGCCGGCCGGTGCGTCTGGCGGGCAGCGCGCCGGTCGCGGACCGGGCCGAGGCCCTGGCCTTGGAGTGGCGGATCAAGAAGCTCAAGCGGCCGGGCAAGCTCGCGTTCTTTGCTGCCCCGGCCGCGCCGGGCGGGCGGGAGGATGAGCAGGCGCTGGGGGTCGAGGGCGGCGGCGGCCACGGGCCGGCCTCGCCGGTCTAGCCGCGGCGCATTTCCATGACCCTGGCCACGGCCCGGCGCAGTTCCTCGATCTGGACCGGCTTGGAGATGACCTCGTCCATGCCGGCGGCCAGGCAGCGCGCCTTGTCCAGGGCGGCGCTGCTGGCGGTGATGCCCAAGATGGCGATGTCCGGGGAAAATAGGCCGTTGCGGTCGCTTCGAATCCTGGCGGCGGTTTCCAGGCCGTCGAGTTCCGGCATCATCAGATCCAGCAAAATCAGGTCGAAGGCCTTGGCCGGAAGCGTTTCCAGGGCTTGCAGGCCGTTTTGGACGCAGGCCACCTCGTGTCCGTCGTCTTGCAAGAACATGGCCAGCATCGCCCTGGCGGTGTCGCTGTCCTCGGCCAGCAGGACGCGCAAGGGGCGGCTCACGGCCGGCGGCGGATTTTTTTCGGGTTCCGGGAGGTCCGCCCCGGCGAGCGGGAAAAAGCGGGCCTCGGCTCTCGGCGGCGAAATGACCAGGGTGGTTTGGCCGGGTGTCGAGGCGTCGAGGGCAATCCCGAAGCCGTGGGTCTTGGCGATGCGCATGGCGGAATACGCGCCCAGTCCGGTCCCCTCTTTTTTGCCCGAGGTGGTGTATTTCGTGAAAAAAGCGTCCCTGATCCCGGCCGGGACCTCGCCCGTGTTGGTGATGCGTATGCGCGGCGGGTCGGTGGTCAGGTCGACGGCGACCACGCTCCCGCGCGGGGCGGCCTCGAAGGCGTTGCGCAGCAGATTTTCCAGCATGCTGAAGCACAGCGGTTCTTCGCCGTCGACGATGAAGGCGTCGTGCTCGGCGACGGACCGGCCGTCGATGTCTATTTGCAGCCCGAGCTCTTTGGACTGGAACAGGCCGCGCATTTCGTCGGCCGCGTCGCGCACGATCTTGACGATGTCGATGGGCGAGGGGCTGAGCTGGTAGGAGCCGGTTTCGATCTTGAACATCTCAAGCGACATGTTGATCATATGCAGCATGCGATGGGCGCTGCGGGTCAAAAAGCCCAGGAGCTGGCGCTCTTCCGGGTCGAGGTCGCCCTTGCGCGACAAAAACGCCGGCACGGCCAGGATGCCTTGGAGCGGGGCGCGCAGGTCGTGGCGCAGGATTCTGTCCACGTCTTCGCGGATGCCTTCGAGTTCCTTGCGCTCGGTGATGTCCGAGACAAAGCCGTCCCAGTACAGGATGCGGCCGGCGTCGTCCTTGACCGCCCGGCAATTGCGCGAGGTCCAGATGAGCGAGCCGTCCTTGCGCTTGTTCTGGGACTCGAAATTCACGGCAAAGCCTTTCTGCTCCAGGATGGAAAGCAATTCCCGCCTTTTGGCCCGGTCGGCGTAAATCTGGTCGCCGATGCCGCGGATCTCGCGGACGAGTTCCTCGGCCGAGGCGTAGCCGAGCATCTCGGCCATGGCCCGGTTGGCGAGGAGGTAGCGGCCGGCCGGGGTGGAGCGGTAGACGCCGGCCGGCGAGTTTTCCACCAGGGTGCGGTACTTGGTTTCGGCCCGTTCCAGGGCGGCCACGGCCTCGCGGCGCTGGGTGATCTCCTGGGACAGGGTTTCGGCCATGGTGTCGAAGGTTTGGCCGAGCGCGGCCAGTTCCAGGCAGGCCGGGACCTCGCCCGCCCGGGCCGACAAATCGCCCGAGGCCAGAGCGCGGGCCGCCTGGGTGAGCTGCTCCACCCCGGCGCCGATGAGCTTGCGCCCCAGGATGCGGGCGATGAGCAAGGCCAGCATCAGGGTGGTCAGGAGCAGGGACAGGGCCGGCCCGACGCCGTCGATCAGGGCCTGGGCCAAATGCTGCCTGGGAAAGCCCACGCCCACGCTCATATAGGGCGCCTCGTCGGGGGCAAGGCGCAAGCTGACGAAGGCGGTGTTCAACTCGGTTCCGTCGGCGGCGACCGCGCGGAGCATGCCGTGGTCCGAGGCGGATTCCAGGATGTGCCGATGGATGGCGGGATCGCCCGGCGATCCCGGAAGGAGCCGGTCGTCGCGGGGGTACCGGTGCAGGCGCATTCCGTTCCGGTCTTGCAGGACGGCCCGCCAGCCCGACGGCAGGGGGATGTCCGAGAGGATGGCGTCGTAGCTGTCGAGTTTGACGGCCGCGGCGACCACGGCCGTGATCTGGCCGGCATCGTCGAACACCGGTTCGGCGAAATGAAAGCTCGCCAGCCCGGAGAGCCGTCCCAGGACGTATTCCCCGGAGCTGAACTTGCCGGTGCGGACCGTGTCCTGAAAATATTTGCGGTCCGCCGCGACCTGCTGCCCGCGCGAGCCGATGTCCGAGGCGATCAGCTTGCCCTCGGTGTCGAAGACGAAAAAGGCGGTGTAGTTGGGGTTGTCCGAGAGCAGCCCGGCGAAGAGCTTTTCCAGGACCGGCGCGTCGCGGGTTTTCATCTCCGGCAGCCGGGCCAGGGTGGAGAGCAGGTTGCGCGTGTTTTCGGTCAGGTTTTTCTGTTGCGTGGCGACGGCCCAGGCGATGTTCATGGCCTGGCCGGCGGATTGGCGCTCGGCGATGCGAAAGTCCCGTACGCCCTCGGCGACGAGCAGCGGCAGGACCGGGCACAGGGCGCACAGGACCAAGGCGTAGAGGGCGTTTTGGATGCGCCAGCGGGAGATTTTTTCGGGCATGGGCGTTCCGGATAAAAGGACAACCGCCGACCGCTTGCCTGAGATACCGGTTTCTTTATCCAAATGCCCCCCGGATGCAACGTGAAATCGGCAGCCGATTGCGGCGGACCGGAACGGGCCGAGCCGGATCGGACCCGTCTTGGCCGGTCCGGGCCGTCTTGACGCCGGTTGGCCGCTTTCGTACCTCATCACGAGGGATTTATTACCTTCCAGCCAAAGGAACCAGCCATGATACTCCGATTGCTCGTTTCGCGCCCGTGCGCCGCGCTGTCTCTGGCCTGCCTGCTGGCCCTATGCGCCCCGGCCCTCGCGCAACAGAAGACGGAACCGGCGCCCGAGCCGGCCTCCGAGTCCAAGCCCGCCCCCTCCGGCAAGATTTCTTTCGTCTACGGCCAGGCGGCCTTCATCTTGGGCGGCAGCGGCGGCAAGGGGACGCTGACCTTCGACAAGAAAAAACACCCCATCAAACTCGCCGGGCTGGGCATCGGCGGCCTCGGCGCGGCGCGCATCACCGCCGAGGGCGAGATCTATAATCTGCACGCCCTGGAGGATTTCGAAGGGGCGTATGTCCAGGGCCGGATGGGATACGCCTTCGGCAAGGGCAAGGGATCGATGTGGCTGGAAAATACCCACGGCGTGGTGCTCAAGCTGAAGGCCAAGACCAAAGGGGTGATTTTAAGCCTGGGCGGCGACGGGCTCGTGATCGAGTTCGACAAGAAAAAGTGAGCCCCCCGCGTCTTGCCCGGGCTCGGCGCGCGCCGAGCCCGGAAACAAGAAGACCGCCTCCGGGCGGTCTTCTTGTTTCCGGTCAAACGGCTAGGATGATGGCGATGTGGATGACGGTCTGGATGAACATGGCCGCCAGTACGATGAGCATGGCGCCGTGCGATTCGTCGTGCTTTTTCATGGCTTTCCTCCAGGTGAGCCGGCGAGCCGGTTCGGGTTGTCGACGCCCGGGTTATCTCCCGGCGCGGTGACGGCCCGGGGGCGAAGGGATCACATTTGCGTGGTTTGTTCGGCCGGGGAAAAGGGTGGGCGCAAACGGCCGAGGCAGGCCGGTGCGCCCAGGAGACGCGCGCTTGGTCGCGCAATCGGCGTCAAGCCGCCTCCGGTCCGTAACAGGCGTGAGGCTATGATGTTACAGTAAGACACATTCAACCCTGGAGTCGTCATGACCCAAGCCTCCCTGTCGCTCGTGCGCGACGCGGTGCATCAAAATCCGGTCGCCTCCGTGCCGGGCCTGATGGAGAGGATGTTCAGCCTCTGGTTTTCCGGATTTGTTTACAACCAGATTTGGGAAGATCCCCGAGTGGACCTCGAAGCCCTGCAACTGACCCCCGAAAGCCGGGTGCTGACCATCGCCTCGGGGGGCTGCAATATCGCGCATTACCTCCTCGGCGGGGCCGGGGAAGTGGTGGCCGTGGATTTGAATCGCCACCACGTGGCCTTGTCGCGGCTCAAGCTGGCGGCGGCCAAATGGCTGCCGGACCACGAAAGCTTCTTTCGCTTTTTCGGCCACGCCGACGAACCCGGCAACCTGGTGAACTACGAACGCTACCTCGCCCCGAACCTGGACGCGGCCGGCCGCGGCTACTGGGAAGAGCGTACCTTGCCGCTGGGGCGGCGGCGTATCGAGATTTTCTCCCACAATCTGTACGACCAGGCGCGCATGGGCCAGTTTTTGCGCCTGTCGGCCCTGGTCTGCCGCGTCTTCGGCAAGAACCCGGCCCGCATCCTCGCGGCCAAAACCCAGGCCGAACGCGAAGCCGCCTTTGAGCGCGAACTCGATCCCTTTTTCCGCAACAAGCTGGTGCGCTTTCTGGCCCGGTACTCGGTGGGGGTGTTCAGCCTGGGCATTCCACCGCAGCAGTTCCGCACCCTCAAGCGGGAATGCCCGGACGGGGTGATCGAGGAATACCGCCACCGCGTTCGCAGGCTGGCCTGCGACTTTCCGCTTACCGACAACTATTTCGCCTGGCAGGCCTTTTCGCGCCGCTACGACCGGGCGGCGCGCCAGGCCCTGCCCGAGTACCTCAAGGCGGAAAATTTCGTCCGCCTCAAGGACGCGGCCGGGCGGGCCCAGGTGCGCCAGGCCAGCCTGGACGGTTTTTTGGAAGCCCGGGCCGAGGCCAGCCTGGACCGCTTCGTCCTGCTCGATTCCCAGGACTGGATGCGGGGCGAAACCCTGATCCGGCTGTGGCGGGCCATCCGGCGCACGGCCAGGCCCGGAGCCCGGGTCATCTTCCGCACCGCCGGGGCGCTGTCTCCCATCGAGGGCGCTCTGCCCGGGGAACTGCGGCGCTCGTTCGTGTACGAAAAAGAGCTTTCGGAAACGCTTACGGCCAAGGACCGCTCGGCCATCTACGGCGGCTTCCACCTCTACCGCCTGGCGGACTGAGGTGGACCAGGCCGCCAAAATGGACCGGATGTACCGGGTCCAGCGCCATATCTACGACCTGACCAGGCATTGCTACCTGCTCGGCCGCGACCGGCTGCTGCGCTCCCTGCCGCATCGGCCCGGCGGGCTGGTCCTGGAAATGGGCTGCGGCACCGGTCGCAATCTGATCCGCCTCGCCAAGATGCGCCCGGAGCTGGTCCTGTGCGGCATCGACGCTTCGGAGGCGATGCTCGGCACCGCCCTGGCCAAGACGCACCGGGCCGGAGTACGCGCCACGCTCGCCTGCCGCTTGGCCGAGGACCTGGACCAGGTTCGGGATCTGGGGTTGGACGGGGGATTCGACGCGGTGTATTTTTCTTACGTTTTGTCCATGATCCCCGAGCCGGCGGCGGCGCTGGCGTCGGCCTGGAAACTGGTTCGCCCGGGCGGGATGCTGTGCGTGGTGGATTTCGGCGATTTCGCGGGCCTGCCCGCCTGGTTCGGCCGACTGCTCACCGGTTGGCTGGCCCTGTTCGAGGTGCGCCCCAAGCCGCTCCTGGGAACGATGCTCGCGGACCTGGCCGGCGACGGCGCCGGGGAAATCGAACGCAAGGATCACTGCGGCGGGTACGCGGTGCTGTTCTGGCTGCGCAAACCGGGAGGGCGGGGAGAATAAGGCAAGAGCAAGAGACTCCGGGGGAAAAACCTCTTTTTGCGAACAAAAAGGGGTTTTTCCCCCGGACCCCCTTTTCCCCAAAAAAACTTTAAAGTTTT
>Ga0302279_10003532_pt1 | contig 19325 bp, 18 predicted proteins | sample III_Bog_N3_3_FD_194541 | JGI IMG/M metagenome (GOLD analysis project Ga0302279, IMG submission 194541) | Peat permafrost microbial communities from Stordalen Mire near Abisko, Sweden - III_Bog_N3_3 | ecosystem: Environmental > Terrestrial > Soil > Wetlands > Peat | place: Sweden: Abisko...
CCATGTGGACGCATGCCTCGGTGGGTTCATCCTCCCGTTCCTCGGCACCCTCGGACACGTCGCCAAGCCGTGGGACCTGTCGGTCCCCGGGGTGACGTCCATCAGCGCCGACCTCCACAAGTACGGGTACGCCTCCAAGGGGGTGTCGGTGATCGTCTACGGCGATCGGGACCTGGCCCGCCTCCAGCCGTTCGTGACCTCGGACTGGCTGGGTGGGCTCTACGGTTCGCCGTCGATGGCCGGCACGCGGCCGGGTGGGCCGATCGCGGCCGGCTGGGCCGTCCTCCACCACCTGGGGGAGGACGGCTACCTGCGCCTGGCCGCCGACACCCACCGGGCGGCCACCACCCTGATGGAGTGCATCCGGTCCACACCCGGGCTGGCGCTGCGGGGCGCGCCCGATGCCACCGTGTTCGCCTTCGGGGGCGACGGCGACGGGGACGGGGTCGGAACGGTCGACACGTTCGCCCTGGGCGACGCCTTGACCGAACGGGGTGGTTGGTACTTCGACCGCCAGACCCCGCCGGACAGTCTGCACGCCACCGTGCACGCCGGGCATCTGGCCGTCATCGACGACCTGTGCGCCGATCTGGTGGCGACCACCGACGAGCTCGCACGCAGCGGAGCCCGTGCCGACGATCGGGACACGACCTACGGGACGGTCTGAGTGACCCGGACGCCGGGGCCCCCGTAGGAGCCGCCACCGCGCAGGCGCGGCAACACGCGTCTGCAACCCGGGCTCCATTGCTGGCGCTCCCCGACATGGTCTATACATGCCCGCACGGCGGTCGGCGGCGCCGGGGCACGGAAGACAGTCGGCGGCCGGAGCAGGGGGAGAGCGGCATGGATCGGAAATGGTGGACCCTGATCGCAGTCTGCTTCGGGACCTTCATGCTCCTGTTGGACATCACGGTCGTCAACGTGGCACTGCCCGACATCCAGACCGCCCTGCACTCCAGCTTCGCCGACCTGCAATGGGTGGTCGACGCCTACGCCCTCACACTCGCCGCCTTCCTGCTGACCGCAGGTGTGCTCGGCGACATGTACGGCCGTCGGGGCATGTTCGCCATCGGACTGGTCCTGTTCTCCCTGGCCTCCCTGACCTGTGGACTGTCGACGACGCCGCTCATGCTCAACCTGTCCCGGGGTGCCCAGGGCATCGGCGGGGCCATCATGTTCGCCACGTCCCTCGCGCTGATCGCGCAGGCCTTCTCGGGCAAGGAGCGGGGCACGGCCATCGGCGTCTACGGAGCGGTCGTCGGTGGGGCCGTGGCCATCGGCCCCCTGATCGGCGGGGCCATCACCAGTGGCATCGGCTGGCGGTGGATCTTCTTCGTCAACATCCCCATCGGGGTCATCGCCGTGATCATCACCTTGACCAAGGTGGAGAACGCAAAGTTCTCGACCGGCCGCAAGATCGACTGGCTGGGCTTCGTCACCTTCACCGCGTCACTGTTCCTACTGGTCTACGCCCTGGTACAGGGGAACGCCAAGGGGTGGGGCAGCACGTACATCGTGTCGATGCTCGTCGGCTCGGTGGTCCTGATGGCGATCTTCATCGTCGGCGAATGGCTGCAGAAGGACCCGATGCTGGATCTCCACCTCTACCAGCGGCCGGCCATGGTCGGGGTGTCCCTCGGCTCGTTCACGCTGTCGGCGTCGATCTTCGCCATGTTCCTCTACCTCACCCTCTACATGCAGACGGTCCTCGGCTACTCCCCGTTCCAGGCCGGCCTCCGCTTCCTCCCACTCACCATGCTGGCCTTCCTGGCCGCACCGATCGCCGGGAAGTTGACCGTGCGGGTCCAGGCGCGTCTGATGATGGGCCTCGGACTCCTCCTGGTGGCGCTCAGCTGCGAGCTGATGTCCCACGTGCACGCCACCTCGTCGTGGCTGGTCCTCCTGCCCGGGTTCCTGGTGGGCGGCCTCGGTGTCGGCATCACCAATCCGGTCCTGGCCTCGGCGTCGGTGTCGGTGGTGCCCCCCGAGCGCAGCGGCATGTCCACCGGAGCGGCCAGTACGTTCCGTCAGGTCGGCATCGCCACCGGCATCGCCGGGCTGGGCGCCGTCTTCGTCCACCAGATCAAGCCCGCCGTGCTCGCCTCGCTGCAGACCACGCCGGCCGGCAAGGTCGTCCTGGCCCACGGTGGTAGCCAACTCGGTTCCGCCCTGTCGACCGGTGGGGTCCGCCAAGTGGCCGCGACCATCCCCGTCCCGGCGGCCCGCCATGCGTTGCTGACCTCCTATCAGGTCGGGTTCACCTCGACGTTCGACCACCTCATGGGGATCGCCGCCGTGGTGGCCATGGTGGGCGCCATCGGATGCCTCTTCCTGGTGCGCCAGAAGGACTTCGTCCCGAGCTTGGACGCTGCTCAGGCGGCGCCGGGAGACGACGGGTCCGACGGGTCCGACGAGGGATCGGCGTGGTCGGCCAGCGCCCACGCCGGGTGATGCCGACGCCACGGTGACCGACCGGGAGCCACCGGACGACCGGGACCACGCTGGCGACCGGGAGCCGCTCGCCGATCGGGGCCCCGACGAGCCGCACCCCGGCCGCCTCGCGCCCGACCACCCGTTACGGGCCGAGATCCTGGCCGCCCACCACGCCGCCCGGGTGTCCGGCGCGACCGGGTACCTCGACCCGGCGACCGGATACCTCGTGATGACCTCGGACTACCTGGCCGGTCGCGGCCGGTGCTGCCACCAGGGGTGCCGCCACTGTCCGTACGTGACCTGACCGGCAGCACCCTCCGGCACCCCAGCGGAACCCGCGTCAGCTGCGTGGTCGACCCTGGTTCGACCCTGGTTCGACATGGGTTCGACATGTGTTCGACGCGACTTCGACGCGGGTTCGACGTGACTTCGCCGCGGGTCGACCATCCGGTCCGGCGATGCCCGATCAACAGGTCAGGCCGGGTCGAGCACGCTCCGGTCACCCGCCCGCAGTCCGGCGATGACACGGCGGTACTCGCCGGCCGCGTCCCGACCCATGGCGTCGGTCTCGCGCCAGTGCACGCCCCCGTCCCCCCGGTCCCGGTCGACCCCGTAGAGACCGAAGCGGGGCTGGTAGGAGCCCCACTCGTAGTTGTCGACCAGGGACCAGTGCCAGTAGCCCTCGACCGGCACCCCGGCATCGATGGCCGACACCACCGCAGCCAGGTTCTCACGCACGTAACGCGGGCGGTCCCACCCGTCGAGCCGACCGAAGGACCGGCCGTCGCGCACCCGGTTGCACATGCCGTTCTCCACCACCCAGAGCGGCAGCCCCGGGGCGAGGGCGTGCTGGACGCCGAGCCACCGGGCCAGGCCACCGGGGTCCGGCGGGTCGTCCCACAGCTCGCGGGACGGAAGCCGATTGCGGCCCCCGGCCGTGCGATGGCCCGGCAACCGGAAGTGCCGGGAGGCCAACGGGTCGTAGTAGTCGATACCGAGGACGTCGAGGGTGCGGTCGTGGGGACTGGCGTCCAGGGCGTCGAGCACCCGCCGGGGAGTGCCGGACGAGCGGGAGGCGCCGTGCCTGGTGCCATGCCTGGTGGCGTGTCTGGTGGCGTGTCCGGTGCCATAGGGCGAGACACGGGTGGAGGCCCGGCGCAACAGTGCCTCTCCCGGTCCCGGCGTCGCCAGGAGGGCGTAGTGGCCACGCCGCCGTTCGGCGATCCACTCGTCGAGGTCACCGCGGTCGACACCGTGACTCCGGGCCAGCAGCAGATCGACCAGCATGCGGTCGTACTCGTAGAGGGTGACGCAGGCGTTGTTGGTGGTGACCACCGCATCGGGCCGCTCGGCGTGGATGGTGTCGTAGGCGAAGACGTGCGCGCACAGCAGGTTGTCCACGGCGATGGACGCCTCGGCGAATCCCAGCGTCCGGCCCGGGGGGAACGCACCGAGCACGTGGGTCATCAGGGTCAGCACATTGATCTCGTTGACGGTCACCCAGTGGCGCACCGAGGGGGCCAGTGCGGCGACCACCACCCGGGCATAGGCGGCGAAGCGGGCCGGCGCGTCGGGCCGCAGCCACAGGTCCTCCCCCAACCACTCGGGATGGGTGAAGTGGTGCAACGTCACCAGCGGGGTCATCCCCCGCGCCACGCACCCGTCGACGATGGCGACGTAGCGGTCGAGTGCGGCACGGTCCACCCCCCGGCCGTCCGGCAGGATCCTGGCCCACTCGATACCGAGCCGGAAGCTGTCGCACCCGAGGGCGGCGGCCCGGTCGAGGGCCACGTCGGGATCCGCCCAGAAGTCGACGGCGTCGCCCGACGGCTCGACCCGACCGACCTGCTCCCAGGCCAGCCAGTTGTTGGCGGGCTGCCCGGGACCGTTGAATCCGCCCTCGATCTGGAATCCGGCGGTGGCCACCCCGAACAGGAACCCGGGCGGGAGCAGGTCGGGACCGGGGGGCTGGCCCGATGCCGCCGGCACGCCTGCCTCGCCGCCTGTCGCCACGGTCACGCCCTCTCCTCGTCCGACCCGGGAACGTCGGCCCGGAGCCCCCTCAGAGTGGCGATGGTAGCTTGCCGCCTCGGAGCAGCCACCCGGCCCGATCCCTCCCGGCGGGATCCACGCCGGTGCGGTCCATCGACCCCCCGCCCTCCCCGAACACGAGGATGCCCCCATGACGCCACCGCCGACCGATCCCGAGCGCATCCCCGTGGTCATCGCCTCGGGCCAGGCACTCGAGCGCGAGGTCCTGGTCAACCCGGTGGACCTGATGACCCGGGCCGCCGAGTCGGCACTGGCCGACGTGCCCCTGCTACGAGACCGGATCGACCTGCTGAGCGTGGTCGACATCATGACCAAGTCGGGCCCCGCCCCGGCCACCGAGCTGGCCGGACGCCTGGGCCTCGACCCCGGCACCAGGACCGAGGTGACGACGGTCGGTGGCAACACTCCCCAGTGGCTGGTCAGCCGGGCGGCCGGCGCCATCGCCGACGGCGAGCTCTCCGCCACCCTGATCGCGGGAGCCGAGGCAATCCGTTCGTCCCGGGCCCGACGGACCCAGGGGCTCCCCCGTGACGAGGGACGGACCGGTCTTCCCCCCGACCCGGTCGTCGGTGACGACCTCCCCGGCATCGGACCGGCGGAGACGGCGATCTCCCTACTCGCCCCGGTGCACGTCTACCCCCTGTTCGAGAGCGTGCTGGCGTCCCGTGCCGGCAACGACGCCGCCGCTCACCGACGGGTCCTGGGTGAGCTGATGGCCCCGTTCACCACGGTGGCCGCCGCCCATCCCTTCGCCTGGTTCCCCCAGGAACGGTCGGCCGACGAGATCGCCACCCCCAGCCCGGACAACCGGATCGTCTGCGAGCCCTACACCAAGCGGATGACCGCCTTCCTCGGCTCCGACCAGTCCGCCGCCGTCGTGGTGTGCTCGCTGGCTGCAGCCCAGCGGGCCGGAGTCGCCGACCGCGCCGTGTTCGTGTGGTCCGGTGCCCAGGCCGTCGACGTGCGGTTCGTGTCGGCCCGCCCCGATCCCGGTCGGTCGCCGGCCATCGAGGCCGCCGGTGCCGCCCTGTTCGCCGCGACCACCGCCGCGGCGGGACGCACCGTCGGGGTCGACGACATGGACCACTTCGACATCTACTCGTGCTTCCCGTCGGCCGTGCAGATGGCGACCAGCGCACTGGGCATCGCCCCCGACGACGCCCGCGGCCTCACCGTCACCGGCGGCCTCCCCTACTTCGGTGGCCCGGGGAACAACTACACGACGCACGGCATCGCCACCTTGACCGACCTCCTGCGGGACGAAGGTGGGGAACGCCTCGGCCTGGCCACCGGACTCGGGTGGTTCGTCACCAAGCACGCACTCGGCGTCTACGGCACCACGCCGCCGCCGGCCGGGTTCCGACGTGGGGACACCTCGACGGCCCAGGCCGCCATCGACGCCTCAGCCGTCGAGGTGGCGGCTTCGGTGGAGTCCCCCCGGTCGGCCACCGTGGTGGCCGCCACGGTGTGGCGGGACAACGACGGGTCTGCCGCCGGCGCCCCGGTCATCGCCCGTCTGGGCGACGGACGGCACATGGCGCTCGCACCGGCCGACGAGTCGGTGGTGGCGGCCATGGGCGAGACCGACGTACCCGGCCTCGTCGGGGAGTCCGTCGTCGTCCAGGCCGGCGAGCCGCGCTACCGTCTGGCGGAACGCTGAACCTCTTGTCTGGGAGAACACCATGTCCGAACTGCTCCGCGACCGTCAGGGTCACATCGAGATCCTCACCATCAACCGCCCCGAGGCCCGCAATGCCATCAACCTGGCCACGGCCACGGCGCTCTCGGACGCACTCGACGAGATCGAGCAGGACGATGACGTCTGGGTGGTGGTGCTGACCGCCGCCGGCGACAAGGCGTTCTCCGCCGGGATGGACCTGAAGGCGTTCGCCACCGGGGAGTTCCCCATCACCGAGAAGGGGTTCGGCGGCATCACCAAGCGCAACTTCCCGAAGGCCCTCATCGCCGCGTGCAACGGGTCGGCCCTGGCCGGCGGGTGCGAGATCATGCTCAGCTGTGACCTGGTGGTGGCGGCGGACCATGCCAAGTTCGGCATCCCCGAGGTCGCCCGCGGCCTGGTGGCCGGAGCCGGCGGTCTCATCCGTCTGCCCAAGCGACTCCCCCGGGCCATCGCCCTCGAGATGGCGCTCACCGGCGAGCCGATCGATGCCGACCGCGCCCTGCAGATCGGACTGGTCAACCGGGTCGTTCCCGGCGCCCAGCTCATGGACGAGGCCCTGGCCCTCGCCGGACGCATCGCCAAGAACGCACCCATGGCCGTCCGCCTCTCCAAGCAGGTGATGATCCAGGCGTCCGAGCTGTCCGAGGACGAGGCGTGGAGCGTCAACGACGCCGTGTTCGGTGAGATCGGCCGCTCGGCCGACGCCATGGAGGGGGCCGTCGCCTTCGCCGAAAAGCGGGAGCCCAACTGGACCGGCAGGTAGCCGGACCGGATGCACCCCGCCACGCTGCTCGCCGAGTCCGGGCCGACCCTGGCCTCCGGGTTGGACGGCTTCCGACTCATCCTCCACGTGCTGGCCGCCACCGTCTGGGTGGGTGGCCAGTTCACGGTGGCCGGCCTGCTTCCCACCATCCGCACCCTGGGGGACGACGCTCCGAAGAAGGTGGCGGGGGCGCTCGCCCGACTGCTGTGGCCGGCCTACGCCGTACTGGTCGTGACCGGGTTCTGGAACATCAGTGCGGTCGACGCCCACCATGCCTCCTCGGCGTGGAACGTGGTGCTCGGCATCAAGATCGCCTTCGTGATCCTGGCCGGACTCGGCGTGTTCCTGCACCAGCGGGCCACGTCACGGACCGCGCTGGCCGTGTGGGGAGCCGTCGGGGCGTTGGCCTCGGTCGTCGCCCTGTGCCTGGGCGTGTTCCTGGCCGGTTGACCATCCCGGCGGCCCGGCCCGCGGAGGGTTCCGCGCGGCAGGCGGGGCCTCCCAGGTCTAACCTGTGGACAGCAGTCGACTAGGGGAGACATGTCATGGCTTTCAGCCCACCAGCAGAACTCTTCGGCGAGCAGGGCATCATCGTCCTCATCGTCATCGCCGTCGTCCTCTTCGGTTCGACCCAGATCCCGAAGCTGGCCCGCTCGCTCGGCTCCGCGCAGAAGGAGTTCAAGAAGGGACTCGACGAGGGAGCCAACGGCGAAGCCGGGTCCGACCCGGCGCCCGCCAGCCAGCCGGCACCCCAGGTGATCCAGGCCCCGGCTCCGCAGGCGGTGGCACCGGCACCGGCACCCGCGCCTGCCCCTCCGGCCGCGGACGGCACCGCGGACGCCACTCCCTGAGCCGTCCATCGCCATGCCGCCGGACGCCGGAACCGGCGGCGCGACCCCGCGTGGCCCCGTCGATGCCGCTCCCCGCTGGAAGATCCCCTTCTGGGCCTTCCAGGTCCTCGAACTGGGTGTCGCCTTCCTCCTGGTCACCCAGTCGGTCCATGTCGGCCACGGTGGCCTCCTCGTCGGCGCCGGTGCCGTGCTGGCGGTGCTCGCCCTCACCGCCGACGGTCCCCTCGGCATCACCCGCCGCTGCGGTCAGCGGCTCCACGTCTCCGTGGTGGCCGGTGTCGCCATCGGGTTCGGCGCACTCGCGTTCGTGCCGGCCCTCCGACCCGACGTCGAAGGGCTCCTGGTGATCATCGGCGCCGTGGTGGCGCTGGTGTTCCTGGCCACGCGCACCACCGTCACCCCGCGGTCCGGTGGTCGGCGCCGGTCACGCCGCACCGGTGCGCCGGTCATCGACGCGACAGCGACCGTCGTACCGGCGCCGACCCCGGACGCCGGCCCGACCCCCACCCCTTCGGGGGCGGCCCCGCCCCCCGCACCGGAGTCCGCCGACGTGCCGGACACCGCACTCCGCAAGGCGGGGCGCACCACCGGTGCGGCTGCAGCTGCGGGAAAGCGGGCGGTGGACGAGCACCGACCCCAGGTCGAAGAACAGGTCAAGCGGTCGCTGCGGGGGGCGGGACGGCTGGCGGGACGGCTGGCCGCGCCCAAACCACCACCCGACCAGCGGTCCTGAGCCGGCGAACCCCGGGGAGCACATGCCTGACACCGATCACGTACTCGCCACCGCCGAGCGCCTGTGGGCGGGTGGCGGCCTGGGCGGTGACCCGGTCACCAGCCTGGGTTCGGGCATCGCCGAAGTGGCCGACGGCGTGGCCTTCGTCCCGTCGTTCGCCAATGTCGCAGCGGTGGCGACCGGCGACGGACTGGTCCTGGTCGACGTCGGCAGTCAGTTCCTGTCCGGCCAGGTCCACCGCACCCTGCGCGGGTGGACCGACCTCGATCTCCACACGGCGGTCTACTCGCACGGTCACATCGACCACGTCTTCGGAGTGCACCGCTGGGAGGCCGACGCCGAGGCCAACGGGAGCCCACCGCCCCGGGTCGTCGCCCACGAGGCGGTGGCGGCCCGCTTCGACCGGTACATCCGCACGGCGGGCTACAACACGGTCGTCAACCGCCGGCAGTTCGGGATCGACGACCTCGAGTGGCCGACCCGCTACCGCTATCCCGACCGCACCTTCCGGGACCGCCTCGAGCTCGAGGTCGGCGGAGTCACCATCGAACTCCACCACGACCGGGGCGAAACCGACGATCACGCATGGGCGTGGTTTCCCGCCCAGAAGGTCCTGTGCACCGGGGACCTGTTCATCTGGGCCTCGCCCAATGCCGGAAACCCGCAGAAGGTCCAGCGCTTCGCCCTCGAGTGGGCCACCGCCCTGCGTCGGATGCTCGGCCTCTTCGACCGACCCGGCGGCGGCCCCGAGGTCCTGCTGCCCGGACACGGCTACCCGATCGTGGGGCCCGACCGGATCCGCCAGGCGCTGGGAGACACGGCCGAACTGCTCGAGTCGCTGGTCGAACAGACCCTGGCCTGCATGAACGCCGGGGCGAGGCTCGACGAGGCCATCCACTCCGTCACCGCACCGGCCCACCTGGTGGCCCGCCCGTACCTCCAACCCGTCTACGACGAGCCCGAGTTCGTGGTCCGAGGCGTGTGGCGGCTCTACGGCGGGTGGTGGGACGGCAACCCCGCCACCCTGCAGCCGGCGCCCGAGCGTGCGCTCGCCCGCGAACTGGCCGATCTGGCCGGGGGGCCCGGCGCCCTGGCCGAACGCGCCCTGGCACTGCTCGAACCGGTCGGTCCCGGCACCGACACGGCTGACGACGGCGCACTCCGCCTGGCCGGCCACCTCGCCGAACTGGCATGGGAGGCCGATCCGCTCGATCCTGCCATCGCCGCCGCCCGACGCACCGTGTTCACCCGCCGGGCCGAGGCGGCCACCTCGACCATGGCCCGCGGCGTCTTCTCGTGGGCCGCCAGGGAGACGCCGGGGGCCCCGACGGGGCACTGACCGACCAGGTCGCCACAAGGGCGAAATCGCGAGCCTGCGACCAGGGAGTTCGTCGCCCCGGACCGGACGTTCGCTCAACTTCTCAATTGCCGTCGGACCCCACTAGTCTGACCCCCGTGAACGCCTTCACAAACGGATCTCCGAGCTCCCTGACCGCACGCGACGCCTCCGTCGCCGACACCACGGCCGGCGAGTCGAACCCGCCGAGACGTCGGTGGAGGCGGGTGGCGGTGGGCCTGGCCGTGGGGGCTCCGCTGGTCCTCGGTGGCTGCAATTTCTACCCGACGTACGGTGCCAGCCGGGGGGTCACCACCCAGGGTCAGGACACGTTCAAGCTCTACTCGGGGATGATGACCACCGGCATCATCGTCGGCGGTCTGGTGGGACTCCTGATCCTCTTCACCATCGTCCGCTACCGTCGCCGTTCCGACGAGATGCCCAAGCAGTTCCACGAGAGCATCCCGATCGAGATCGTCTACACCGGCGTCCCGATCCTGATCGTCGCCGTGCTGTTCCTGTTCACCGTCCTCACCGAGAACAAGGTCGACGCAACCGTGCCGGTGAACGCCACCGTCTCCTCGACCGGCACGCCGGTGCTCGACGTGAAGGTCACCGCGTTCCAGTGGGGTTGGCGGTTCGACTACCCCCGCAACAACGTCACCGTGTCGGGTGAGGTCACCAACGGCCCCGACGACCACGGCCCCCAGATGGTGCTGCCGATGGGTGAGCGGGTCCAGATCACCCTGGTCTCCAACGACGTCATCCACGGCTTCTACGTCCGCGACTTCAACTTCAGCCGCTACGCCCTGCCCGGCGTGGTCAACGTGTTCGACCTCGATCTCGTCCGCACCGGGACCTTCCCCGGTCAGTGCACGCAGATCTGCGGCCTCTACCACTCCGAGATGCTCTTCAGCGTGCGCTCGGTGACCCCGGACGCCTTCCAGTCGTGGGTGTCGAGCGAGGTGGCCAACGGCCACACCCTCCAGCGCACTCCCGAGCCGGCGGCCAACACCCCACCGCCGTACACCCGTGTGACCCCGTCCAACGCGTTGGCTGCGCCCTCCTCGAAGAAGGGTTCCCTGTGACCACCACCGTCGAATCTCCTGAACTGATCGAGCCCGAGGAGCCGGGCGGCCCCGATGCCCACGGACCCGATGCCCAGGGCCCCGGCGGCCACGGCACCGACGGCCACGGGCACGACGCCGCCCACGAGCACCACCAGGGGCCGACCGGCATCCTCAACTGGCTGACCTCGACCGACCACAAGGTGATCGGCAAGTCCTACATGATCACCTCACTGGTGCTGTTCTTCATCGCCGGCATCATGGCCCTGGTGATCCGCAGCCAGCTGGCCGATCCCACCTCGTCGCTGGTCAACTTCCAGACCTACAACGAGCTGTTCACCATGCACGGCAGCCTGATGCTCTACCTGTTCGCCGGCCCGTTCGCCTTCGGCGGCCTCGCCAACTACATCGTGCCGTTGCAGGTGGGTGCGCCGGACATGGCGTTCCCCCGCCTGAACGCACTCTCCTACTGGCTCTACCTCGGCGGCTCGTCGATGATGATGGCCAGCTTCCTGGTGGCCGGGGGCGCCGCCAGCTTCGGATGGGTGGCCTATGCGCCCCTGTCCAACTCGATCAACTCCCCCGGCACCGGCACCGACATGTGGCTGATGTCGCTGGCGCTGACCGGGTTCTCCGCCATCTTCACCGGGGTCAATCTGGTGGCCACCATCTTCTACCTGCGTGCGCCGGGCCTCACCATGTTCCGTGTGCCGATCTTCTCGTGGAACATGCTGGTCACCGGCATCCTGATCCTGATCGCCTTCCCGGTGCTGTTCGGTGCCGTGGTGATGCTGTTCTGCGACCGGCACTTCGGCACCCACATCTACTCGGTCCAGGGAGGTGGTGTGCCCGTGCTCTGGCAACACCTCTTCTGGTTCTTCGGGCATCCGGAGGTGTACATCCTGGCGTTGCCCTACTTCGGCATCGTCACCGACATCATCCCCGTGTTCTCCCGCAAGCCGCTGTTCGGCTACCGGGGCATGGTGTTCGCCACCCTGTCGATCGCCGCCCTGTCGACCGGTGTGTGGGCCCACCACATGTTCACCACCGGCGTGGTGCTGCTGCCGTTCTTCTCTCTCCTGTCGTACCTGATCGCGGTGCCCACCGGCATCAAGTTCTTCAACTGGATCGGCACCATGTGGGGCGGACAGGTCAGCTTTCAGACACCGATGCTCTTCTCCATGGGGTTCCTGTTCGCCTTCCTCATGGGTGGGGTGACCGGTGTGCTCCTCGCGTCGCCACCGGTGGACTTCATGACCCACGACACCTACTTCGTGGTCGCCCACTTCCACCAGGTGCTGATCGGCACCACCGTCTTCGCCGGGTTCGCCGGGTTCTACTTCTGGTACCCGAAGATGTTCGGCCGCATGCTGAGCGAACGACTGGGCAAGCTCCATTTCTGGTTCCTGTTCGCCGGGTTCTGGCTGACCTTCATGCCGCAGTACCTCGTCGGGCTGAAGGGCATGCCCCGCCGGATCGCCGACTACCTGCCCACCAACGGCTGGACCGGACTCAACCAGCTCTCCACGGCCGGGGCCATGGTGATCGGGTTCTCCTTCCTGTTCTTCCTGGCCAACCTGGTCACGTCCTGGCGCAAGCCGGTGGCTGCCGGTGACAACCCGTGGGACGGCGGGGCACTCGAGTGGTTCACCTCGTCGCCCCCACCCCATCACAACTTCACCCACCTGCCGCCCATCCGGTCGGAACGGCCGACGTGGGACTACAACCATCCCGAGCACCGCAAGGACGAGTCCCACGGGGACAAGCGGCACCGGGAGCAGCAGGAGGAGCACAAGGAGACCGTGGGGGCGCCGTCATGAAGGTGAGCGGCGCGTTCCTCGCCATCATCGGCATCTTCTTCGGCATCGTCGGTCTCTTCTACTGGTTCACCAGTTACGAGGACGCCGGGTTCGTCATGCTGATGGGGTCCGCACTGCTCGGCCTGCTCCCCGGCGGCTACTACCTGTGGTGGTCCCGTCGGATGCGGCCGCTCGAGAGCGACGAGCCCGACGCCGTCGTCAGCGACGGTGCCGGTGTGATCGACTCGTTCCCCGGGTCGAGCATCTGGCCGTTCCTCCTCGGCATGGGTGCGTTGTTCGCCACGCTGACCTTCATCTTCGGTCTGTGGCTGGCCCCCATCGCCGCCGCCCTCGGGCTGTCCGCCGTGATCGGCGGGGTCATCGAGAGCCGTCGGGGCGGCACCGTCTGAGCCGGACGGCTCATGACTCCCGACCGGCCCCGACCCGGCGCGGTCGGATCTACCTGGCCTGGTCGGCCACGTCGACCAGCATGGGCACCATCGCCTCGGTCCGGGCCCGCGAGCTCCGGTAGGTCGGCCCGGTGACCAATCCCCCGTCGACGGCGATGGCCTGACCGGTCACGAAGCTCGACGCGTCGCTGGCCAACCAGAGTGCGCACTCGGCGATGTCGAGGGGTTGGCCCGACCGCTGCATCGGGGCCACATCGGCCAGAGCGACCTCCATGACCGCCACCGTGGACTCGGCGGCGTCCGCATCGAGTCCGGCACCCCGTCCGAAGATCGACGTGGCGATCCCACCCGGGCAGATGGCGTTGACCCGGACACCGTCCTCGCCGAGTTCGTTGGCCGTGGTGTGGGTCAGCTGCACGATGGCCGCCTTCGCCGCGCTGTAGTCGTGGCCGCCGTAGTTGGCCCGCAGGCCGGCCACGCTGGCGGTGTTGACGATGCTCCCGTGACCCTGGGGGCGCATGATCCGTGCAGCCGCGCGTATGCCCAGGAACACACCGCGCAGGTGGATGGCCACCGTACGGTCGAACAGCTCCATGTCGATGTCCTCGATGCGTCCGAGCGACCCGGGGTTCCCGGCATTGTTGAAGAGCACGTCGAGCCCGCCGAAGGTCGCCACGGATTCGTCGATCGCCCGTTCGATGGCACCCTCCTCGGCCACGTCGACCCGAACGAAGCGGGCCCGGTCGCCCAGCTCGGCGGCCAGGCGCTCCCCACGTTCGGCCTCCAGGTCGGCCAGGACCACCGAGGCGCCCTCGGCCACGAACAGACGGGCTGTCGCCTCGCCGATCCCACTGGCTGCTCCGGTGATGACGGTGCGTCGACCTTCGAGGCGGGACATGGGGCTCCGATCGTTGTGGGCGGCCCGGCGGACGCCGGGCGCATCGTGGCACGCAGGCGGGAGGGCGTCAACGTGGGAGACCGGACCCTCCAGGGGTCCTCCCCCGGGGACCGGTCCCCTCGCCCAGGGTCGCCAGTCGATCCCGGCGGTCGAATCAGGCGGTCGAATCAGGCGGTCGAATCAGGCGGAGGCGACCGGAGCCAGGCGGGCCGCCACGTCCCCGCACACGAAGACCGCCGCCAACCCGGCCGCCACCAGCGAGTCGCGCCGGCCGATCGCCCGGATCGCCACCAGACTGGCCACCACGTCGAGCACGTCACTGCCCAGGGTGGCGGTCATCCACGGGCCCGATGCGCCGTCGGTCGAACGGGCGGTGGCCACCGTGCCCAGGCCCAGCGCCAGGTCGCGGATGCCGATCGTCCGCATGAGGAGCAGCGAGGTGCCGGTGGGTTCGGTCCCCGCCAGCCGCATCGGCATGCCGGGTGCGGCGATCATGGCGATCCCCACCGAGGTCCGGAGCCATCCCATCGTCCGCCTGCTCATGATCGGCACCCGAGCAGCGTAGCCACAGGCACCCGGTCCCACACGATCCGCGCTATACGACCCCGGGCGGCAGGTAGTAGGCGTTGAGCGTTCGGTCGCGGCACTCGAGGGCCTCGGCCAGCGTTGGGGTGCGGGCAGCCCCGGCATCCAGCGCGTCACGGGTCGCCTGCCGGTTGTTGTCGTACACGAGTGCCTCGTCCACGGCGGCGGGGTTCACCCAGACCGCCGCGATCAGTACCAGGTCGTCGACCAGGTCGGCGTCGACGATCCCGTCGGCGACCGCCCACATCACCCCTGACGCCACCCCTGCCTGGGCCGGTCCCCAGGTCAACGTGGAGTGCACGCCGTCCTGAAGTGTGGCCTTGTTGACGAAGAGCGTCATCGGCTTCGCCGGCACACCGGGACGCAGTGTGGTGAGGAACGCCGCGTGGCCGGCCCGGGGCGTGGCCAGTGCTGTGGCCCAAGCGGTTTCGACCGGACCACCCTTGGCGCCGAGCACCGTGTTGAGATGGGCCGCTTCGGCCCCCGACCCCACGAAGGCCTCCCCGATCTGGGTGACGAACCCGGTCACGGCAGGACCCCTGCGGACCGGGTCGTCCAGGGCGGTACCGACGTCACGGCGCAGGCCAGCTTTCCGGCGGGGTGGCATAGGGCTGGGTACGCCCGTAGCGGGTCTCGCGCAGTAGTTCGCTCCCCATGGTGCCCGCCACCGTGTCATAGGCGAGCAGGCCGACGTGGCGGGGACTGCCCGGTCCCACCGGGCTGACCCGGTGGAGCGAGTGGCGACCTTCGAAGACGAGCAGCGTGCCCGGCACCATGGGAAGGGTCACCACACCGCTGCGGGTCCCGGCCAGGGCGTCGGCCACGTCGTCGTAGTGCTCGTCGTCACCGGACCGGATCCGCGGGAAGACGTCGAAGGCACCACCGTGGGCGGCCGTCTGGATGGCCAGGGACACCACGAAGTCGGTCTGGTCGAAGTGCCACTGCAGCTCGTCGCCCTCGGTCATGACCGCCAGGTTGAGGGCACCGAACGGATCGGCGTAACGGTGGATGGTCCCCCGGTCCAGGATGGACTCGACCAGCTGGCGCAGGGGCTCCCACTCGTAGAGCCGCCGCAGGAGCGACGTGTGGGGCATCACGTCGTAGGGGACGGCGCCCACGGCGTAGTGCCCCCAGGTCAGCCGGGGATGGTCCTCGGGCAGACTGAAGTCGGGGTACTCGATGTAGGCGGTCCCTACCCCGTCGGAATGATGGGCCCGGGGTGCGAGCGCATCGGCGTCGGCAGCCAGGGCGTCGATGCCGTCCGGGGTCAGGAATCCGGCGAGTTCGACCGCCCCGGTATGGCGCAACTGGGCCCTCGCCGCGCCGACCAACTCCGCGTAGGCGACTCCGGACGGATCCAGCACCGGATAGCGGTCGAGGTCGACGACGTCCTCGATGGACACGTCCACCGAGGAGCCCGCCGCCCCCACGACCTGTGACGGGCGGATGCCCGCAACTCCCATCGGACCGTCCGGTCGTGGCGCTAGCGGATGACGCGCCGGACGCCGGCGGCCGTGGCCAGTTCGGGATCCGTGGTGTCGATGAACGTCGGCACCGGGATGGCGTCGAGCTCCTCGTGGTGGTCGCCCGGACGGGCCGGCGACTCCGTCGTCGTGTACTCACCGGTGGTGCTCCGCTCCACGATCATCGCCCGCTTGCGGCTGCCGATGCCCTCGGCATTGCGCATCTCGTTGCAGATCTTGAACGTGAGGAAGTACGCCACGATCGGCGACAGCGGCACGAAGAACCGGAAGAACCACAGCACGTCCATCAGTGGCAACGAGAAGAAGTTGGCCATGACGTCGGTCGACGAAGCGAAGAACACCGCGAAGAGCAGCGTCAGCATCGCCGCACCGGCCGCCGTCCGTTTGGGACGGTCACGGGGTCGGTCGAGCAGGTTGTGGTACTGGGTGTCCTTCGTCCAGGCCGTTTCGATGAATGGCCAGACGAGCAGGATGTTGAAGATCAGCCCCGGGAAGATCACCGCCGGCAGGAAGACCTCGAGCGGGATGGTGTGACCCCACCCGACCCACTCCCAGCTCGGCATGATCCGGAGCGCGCCGTCGAGCCAACCCATGTACCAGTCCGGTTGGACCGCGTAGGAGATCTGGTAGGGCTCGTACTGGCCGAACTGCCAGATCGGGTTGATCTGGGCGAAGCCACCGAGCAGGAAGATGACCGCCGTCGACATGAAGAGGAAGCCGGTGGTCTTGGCCATGAACGTCGGGAACATGGGGGAACCGACGACGTTGTGCTCGGTCTTGCCCTTCCCCGGGAACTGGGTGTGCTTCTGTTTGACCAGGAGACCCAGGTGTGCCGCCAGCAGGCCGACCAGGATGGCGGGCACGATCAGCACGTGGATGATGAAGAACCGGGGGATGATGACGCCGGTGCCCGGGTAGTTGCCCCCGAAGAGGAAGAAGGCGACGTAGGTGCCGATCAGCGGGATCGATTCGATGATCGAATAGGCGATCCGGATACCGGTTCCCGACACCAGGTCGTCGGGCAGTGAGTAGCCGAGGAAGCCGTTGACGATGCCCAGGATGAGCATGGTGACGCCGACGATCCAGTTGAACTCACGGGGCTTGCGGAAGGCGCCGGTGAAGAACACCCGGGCCATGTGGACGGCGATGGCGCCGAGGAAGATGTCGGCCGCCCAGTGGTGGGCCTGACGCATCAGCAGGCCGGTGCGGACGTCGAAGGAGAGCCCGACCGTCGAGGCGTAGGCCTCCGACACCCGCTGGCCCCGCAGCGGGACGTAGCTGCCGTGGTACACGATCTCGTGGGCCGAGGGCACGTAGTAGAGGGTGAGGAACACGCCGGTGCCCAGCAGGACCACGAACGAGTAGAGGGCGATCTCGCCCAACATGAACGACCAGTGGTCGGGGAAGATCTTGTCGAGGAAGGTCCGGCCACCCTTGGCGACACCGAGCCGGTCGTCCACCCAGTTCAGGGTCTTGTCGATCATGGGCGCTCCCAGAATCCGGGGCCGACGGCCTGGTCGAAACTGCCGTTGGCCAGCATCTGCCCGGTGGGGGACACCGTGATGGGCAACTGAGGCAGCGGCCGGGGTGCAGGACCGAACTGCGGGATGCAGCCGGCGTTGACGTTGAAGATCGACTGGTGGCAGGGGCACACCAGCTGCTGGGTGCGCTCCTGGTAGAGGCCGACCGGGCACCCGAGATGGGTGCACAGCTTGGAGTAGGCCACGTAGCCCTGGACGCCGTAGTCCGTGCGACCGGGAGGGGCGATCGGGTACGGCGGGTCGTTCGGGCCGAGATCCGCCAGCCGGATCAGGATGACCTGGTCCGGGGACGATCCCTCGTAGCCCTGGGGGAAGACGGTGAGCACGCCGCCCACTTCGAGGTCGTCGACCTGGACGAGACGTCCGCCGACGGTGACCAGCTTGCTCCCCTTCTTCCAGTTGGTGGTGTACAGCGAGTAGTCGGTCGAACCCTCGTTGTCCTCCGCCTTGGCCGGCTTCGGGCCCAGTGAGCGGACTCCGGGGATGAGGAGGGCCAGGGTCATGACACCGCCGCCGAGTGCGAACACGCCGAGCAGCATCTTGCGGCGCTTGACCTCCAGGCCCCCGCGGCCGGTGATGGCCGCGTTGAACGATTCGCGCTCCGCATCGGTCGAGTGGAAGTCGTGACGCTCCTCGACGAAGGGCCCCTGTGGCATCAGGTACTTGCCCCAGGAGATGACGCCGACGCCGAGTCCGAGCATGCCGATGCCCAGGGTGAGGGCCTCCCACTGGGTGGAGGCGTTGACCCAGTAGGCGACGATGAACGCACAGAACCCGAGGATGCCGACGAACATCGCCAGCGCGGCGAGTGCCTCCATCCGCTTGGGATTCCTGGTCGAAGGCAGGAGGTGCGGGTCGTCGATGGCGGCCGTGGGCAACGGGCCTTCGAGGCGGGGGGAATTGTCGCTCACGCGCGATCTCCGATCCAGAAACAGACCAGCATCAGGATGCCGACGCCGATGAGGAGCCCGACGAAGCCTTCGCCCACGGGGCCGATGCCACCGAGTCCGGCACCGCCGGCGTTGTCCGGGTGCTGGAGCACGCCGGTCACGTAGGCCGCGATGTCACGGGCTTCGGTATTGGTGATGTTGCCGGGACCGAAGTGGGGCATGTTGCCCGGGCCCGACCGGATGGCCTCGACCACCTGGGTCGGCGTGGCCAGGTGCAGGCTGGGCGCATAGGCACCTTCGGCCAGGGCGTCACCGGCCCCCGAGATGGTGTGGCAGGCCGCACAGTTGAGGGTGAAGAGCGTGTTGCCGTTCTCCAGGTCGGCTCCCGCCGTCTTGACCACCGGCACCTGGGTGCCGACGCCGGGCGTCAACGACTGCACGAAGGCGGCGATCTCGAGGGTCTGGATCCGGTCGAAGCGGGGCGGCTTGCGGATGGCCTGGGCACTGGTGTTGGCCAGCGGCATGCGGCCGGTGGAGACCCAGAAATCGACGGTGCCCGCCCCCAGGCCCTGGAGGTTGGGGGCGACGCCCAGCTTGCCGTTCGCCTGGGAACCGTGGCAGCTGGAGCAGTTGGCGGCAAAGAGGGCCTGGCCGGGTGCGATGAAGGAGGAGGGCAACTCGGTGTAGTAGATCCCGGTCTCGTTGGCCGGGGAGTTCGCCTTGGCCGCGGCAGACACGCTGGGGACGGCCGTCACGGCGGTCGGAGTCTGCTGCACGGAGGTCGGCTGGGCACCGGGGAGGG
>Ga0302279_10003534_pt1 | contig 19324 bp, 17 predicted proteins | sample III_Bog_N3_3_FD_194541 | JGI IMG/M metagenome (GOLD analysis project Ga0302279, IMG submission 194541) | Peat permafrost microbial communities from Stordalen Mire near Abisko, Sweden - III_Bog_N3_3 | ecosystem: Environmental > Terrestrial > Soil > Wetlands > Peat | place: Sweden: Abisko...
TGATACCGGGAGACCTGCGCAAGCTGGTCGATGACGTCTATCGTTCACTGGCCGCGTTCGTGCGCAATGCCGGTGGCTATGACAAGACGGCGGAGCCGTTCGCGGAATTCCGCTGGGCGGATTTCTTCCGGCGCATGATTGCGATCGAGGACGTCACCGCGAACTTCAACGTTGCCGTCGAGACCGCGATTCCGCTGGCCCACAGCCAGCTCGCCAGCAGCCTGCCGGGGTACCGGAAGAAATGACGATCACTGCGACCGGCGCCCCTCCATGAACTCCTTGCGCGTATAGCCCGCCGGTATTTCGAACTGCGCGGCATCGATGCTGCGCTGCTGCCACTGCGTCATCACCGATTCGGTCGCTGCGAGCGCCCCGGTACTGCTGTCGTAGCGGCGCGTCGCCACCGGCATGCCGCCGATCTTTTGCATCAGCGACAGACCCTGCGACAGCGCACCCCCGGCGTTCGCGCCTATCGAGCCCATCAGACCCCCGCGGGCCTGCAGTGCTTCCTGCATCTGCGCGCTGAATGCTGCGGCGGACCTGAAGGAATCCTCCACGTCACTCATGCCAGGCAGCGACCCGGTCGGTACGACGCACAGCTGCTCGGTGCGCTTGCCGTCGCGCAGCGCATTCCACAGATGGCAGCTGCGGCCGCCGGCGCTGCCGCTGGTGCCGGTATCCTCGGCATCGTAGGTGTGTGACTTCGGCGCCGCCGCAGCGCCCGGCATGCTCGCGCCCATGCCCTGCATGGCCCGTTCCATCGCAGCACGCTGGTCCGGCGGGACGCTCGCGAGCCGCGCCTGCATCGCCGACATCATGTCGTTCGCCTTGCCCGCAAACTGGTCCATCGTGGCCTTGTCCAGCACCCGGTAGCTCCTGCTGGACGGATCCAGCAGCACCATGGCGTTGTCGCGGAACAGCGCTATCGTGTGGCCGTCGACACTCTCCATGCGCAGCCGACCCTGCTGTGCATACAGCTTGTGCTGCGGCGTGAGCTTGCCGCTTGCAACCTCCAGGTCGCCGAGTTCCATGTAGACGCCTGCCCGGGCTGTGCCCGCCAGCAGCAGGGCGAAGCACGTCGCGATCGCAGAGATTTTATTCATGGCCGACTCCCCTCATCGGTGATGACCGAAGTCTACCCGATCCGGCTAAACTGGCGGAACAGGCAGGGGGGAATGGCCGTGGATGGACTGCTCGATGATGCCGCACGTCGGGCGCAGCGCTACCTGGACGCGCTGCCGCAGCGGCCGGTTGTCCCGGCTGCTGCGGACCTCGCGGCACTCGCCCGCCTCGATGTGCCGCTGGCGCCGGATCCCACCGATCCGCGGCAGGTGCTTGCGCTGCTGGACGAGGTCGTGGGCCCCGCGACGGTTGCGATGGCAGGACCGCGGTTCTTCGGCCTCGTGACCGGCGGCTCGCTGCCGGCCGCGCTGGCGGCCAACTGGCTCGCCGGCGCCTGGGACCAGAACGCGTGTTTCCATGCCACTGCGCCGGGTGTCGCGCATCTCGAGGTCGTCGCACTGCGCTGGCTCCACGAGCTGTTCGGCTGGGACGACCCCATGGCGGGCGCCTTCGTCACGGGCGCGACACTGGCGAATTTCGCGGCGCTGGCCGCGGCGCGACATCAGGTGCTCGCGGACGCCGGCTGGGCGGTGGATGCGGACGGACTGTTCGGCGCGCCGCCGATCCAGGTGATCGTCGGGGCCGAGGCGCATCCCACGCTGTTCAAGTCTCTCGGGCTCCTCGGCCTCGGGCGCAGCCGCGTGACGCGTGTCCCGGTGGACGCACAGGGCCGCATGCGTGCCGACAGTCTGCCGCCCATCAACGGTCCCGCGATCCTCTGTCTGCAGGCCGGCAACGTCAACACCGGCAGCTTCGATCCCTTCGACGCGATCATTCCGGCCGCAAAGCGCGCCGGCGCGTGGGTGCACGTGGACGGGGCCTTCGGCCTCTGGGCGGCAGCCTGTGCCGGGCGGCGCTTCCTGACCCGCGGCATCGAACTCGCCGATTCCTGGGCGACCGACGGGCACAAATGGCTCAATGTCCCCTACGACTGCGGCATCGTCTTCGTCCGGCGCCGCGCCGCGTTGCAGGCCGCGATGGCGATCACGGCGGACTATCTGCCGACGCAGTCGCCGTACCGCAACCCGAGCGACTTCACGCCTGAGTCCTCGCGCCGGGCTCGTGGCGTCGAGGTCTGGGCCGCACTCGCGGCGCTCGGCCGCAGCGGCATCGATGCAATGATCGAGGGCTGTTGCCGCCATGCCGGTCGCTTCGCCGAACTGCTGGGCGCGGCGGGATTCTGCATTCACAACGAGGTCGTGCTGAACCAGGTGCTGGTATCGTTCGGGCCTCCCGCAGTGACCCGTCGCGTCATCGCTGCAATCCAGGCCGAGGGGACCTGCTGGGCGGGAGTCACCGTGTGGCAGGGACACACGGCCATGCGCATCAGCGTCTCCTCGTGGGCGACCACGGCGCAGGATGTCGAGCAGAGCGCCGCCGCGATCATCCGCATCGCGCGGCAGCTGGGCGCCTGACTCACCTGAAGGAGCGCGCCGCAACTCATGTCCGTCCTGCCGCTGACCCATCATGAGATCCTCGAGCTGGTCGAGCCGTTCACGCGGCGCGGCCGGCAGGTCGACCTCGGCGCCAGCGATCGCATCGCGCGCAGAATCCTGTTCCGGCCGCGCGAGCATGCCGGCCCGGTTGAGCGGGCGCCACCGCTGCATGAAACGCTCGCGCTCGAGAGCCTGGGCACCGGCAGCTTCTGCCTGACACGCACGCTGGTTCTCGCCGGCATGCCCGCTGCGACGCTGACGGCGACCGGCCTGCGGCCCGCGGAACTGCTGGCCGCGATCGAATCGGTCGATCCCTGGCGCCATTTCAGCAGCGGCGGCGGCTACAGCATTGCGCGCAGCTACAGCCTGCACTGGATCGACGGCAGCGGTGGGGACACGGCGCCCATCGCGCTGACCGAGGCGCAGGTCCTGCTGGACGATGTGAGCCTGATTCTGCAGCTGTCCGGCGTGCGCGGCGTCGCCGCCGAGATCACTCTCGTGCCTGCGCCCGGCAGGGTGCTGGACTTCCCTGAGGACCTGCTGGCCGTGCTGGGCTGGAACTGGGCGCGGCTCATACGGACGCCGCTCGGGTGGAAGTCGCGACTGCGACTGCGGGGCGATGCACGCGTCAGGACCGTCCGCGCGGAGCGCGCGCTCGAACGCGTTGCGGCCCACCTCGAGCGCACGCTGGCGGAATCGCCGGCGCGTTACCACGAGCGTCTGTATCTCGCACGCTGGGGCGTGTTCCTGAGGCGCGGCATCCCGGTACTGGTGTTCATGGCAATCCTGCTCGTCGTCGCAGTGATTCCGCGCAGCGTCGTCGCAGGCAATCCGCGCGCGTGGATACTGCTGTTTCACGTGCCGACCGCATTGATCGCGCTGAGTTTCTGCCTGCAGGAGCTACCGCAGTACGAAATACCCCCGGTCCCGCGCCGTCGGGCGGCGGAGCGCTGGCAGACCCCTGTACGGGGCAACCCGGTATGATGCACGGATGAAAAATCTCATCTGGTTTGTAGTGGCAGGCTTCGCCGGCGCAGCCTGCAGCGCGACGGCCGAGGGCGCAGCTGTCGGCGACCTGACGCATCAGCGGCTCACGCAGCTTGCCGAGGACATCGTCTACACCTCCGCCCGCCTGTATCCCAGCGAGGCGACTGCGCGCGGCCTCACCCAATACGACGGCGATCTGGAGACGCCGTCCGAGAAGGAACGTGCGGACTACATCGCGCGCCTGTCCGCATGGCAGCACCAGCTGGCCGGCATCGTCGGCGGCAGGCCGGAGGCGCTGGCGCTGGTCGACCGTGACGATGCGCGGCTGATTGCGGCGCAGCTTGCGCAACGCCTCAACGCGCTGCGCATCTACCGGCAGGACCGCAAGGACTATTCCTGGGGCGCGAATACCGTGGTCAATGCGATCTTCACGCAGCTGCAGTTCCTGCCTGTCGCGGGACGCGACGGCGCGACAGCCGCCACCGTTGACCGGGCGTGGTCGGACATCGTCAGCCGCTTAAGCAAGTCTCCGGCATTCATCGACGCCGCGCAGCGCATGGTCACGCATCCGGGACACCTGTTCGGCATGGTCGGCAGCGAGGAGCTTGCCGGGGCTGCAAGCCTGTTCAACGGCCCGTTGACCGATGCGGCGACTGCGCATTACGGTGCGGGCAGTGCCGCGCAGCAGGAATTCCTGCGCGCGCGTGACGCGGCGCTCGCGGCGATCGCCGCCACGAAGGGCTACATCGATGCGCACGTCGCCGCTTGGCCGGAGAACTTCGCGATCGGACGGCGCGCATTCGAGCGGATGTTGCAGGAGGAACAGCTGCTGCCCTATGCATCGGCGGACCTCGAACGCATCGGCCAGGAGTTGCTGGCGCGCGGCTGGGCCGATGAAGCCTGGCTCACCGCGCTGGCCGAACATCAACACCTGCCGTTCGGTCCGGCCAGCGGCGGCGGCATGGCACCCGCAGGCCCGGCGCTGATCGACTTCTACCGCGACCGCATCGCGCAGCTGCGCGAGTTCGTCACCACCCATGACGTCATCACCGTGCCTGCCTGGCTCGGCGAGATGCAGGTCGAGGCGACCCCGGAATTCATGCAGCCGGTGAGTCCGGGCGCATCGATGATCCCGCCGCGGCTGTTCGCCGCCGCCGGTACCGGATACTACTTCATCACGCCGCCGGTCTCGCTCGAGGAAGCGGCGGCGAAGCTCGACATCAATGAGGATTTCGATCGCGACCGGATCCTCAGCACGGCAGCGCACGAGGCGATGCCCGGACATTTCCTGCAGCTGTCGATCGCACGCCGCCATCCTGATTTCGTGCGCCGCATCCAGGACAGCACGGCGTTCGCCGAGGGCTGGGCCTTCTATGGCGAGGCGATGTTCGTGCGGCTGGGACTCTTCGGGGACCACCTCGACGGGCCGCTGCACGCCGCGCGCTGGGAGCGTGTGCGCGGTGCGCGCGTGATCGCGGATGTCAGGCTTGCTGCCGGCGAGTGGAGCCTTGCGCAGGCGGCGGAGTTCTACGCGACCCAGACGACGTTCAGCCCCGCGGCGGCAACCGCCGCCATTGCCGGCATCGCGACCGGTCCCGGCTATGTCACCGGCTATGCGGCGGGACGGCTGCAGATCGACCAGCTGCTGGGCGAGTACTGGCAGAAGATGGGCGGCAGGGGATCGCTGCACGATTTCCACGACCGCCTGTTGTCCTATGGTACGACGCCGCTGGCGATCGTCGGTCCCGAGCTGCTCGCCGACCTCGACAAGCCGGTGAGCGCGGTTCGGGCGGCTGCCAACTACTGATCCCAAGGGGCGCCGGCCAGGCGCCGGTTGCGCTCAGTAGTGGGGCGGACGTTCCTCGTCCGGCGAGCGCAGGCGCTCCTCCGCGACCGCCGCGTGCAGGCGGCTGGCGAGTTCGGCGACGCGACGCGTCAATGCCTCGATTTCCCGATGCTGCCGGTACAGCTGATCGCTGAGTTCGGTGTTTGCGCGCTCCAGGAACGCGATCTTGCTCTGGATCGATTCCAGCGTGGTTTCGTTCATGCCGCCGAGTCTAGTAGCATTCGCACCCTGACCGCCATCGCACGGGACCTGCCATGAAGCTATTCCATTCCGCAACTTCTCCCTTCGTCCGCAAATGTCTGGTCGCCGCGCATGAGCTCGGGCTCATGGCGCGCATCGCACTGGTCCCGTCGGCCCCGCACCCGGTCAACCGCGACGCCGGCGTCGTGGCGCACAATCCGCTCGGCAAGATCCCGACGCTGGTTACCGATGACGGCCTGGTCCTCTACGACAGCCGCGTCATCTGCGAATACCTCGACAGCCTCGCCGGCGGCCGGCTGTTTCCCCGCGACGGCGCCGCGCGCTGGAACGCACTGACGCTGCAGTCGCTCGGCGACGGGCTCCTCGATGCGGGGGTGCTGATTCGCTACGAGACCTTCGCGCGGCCCGAACCGCTGCGCTGGCCGGACTGGATCACCGGGCAGACCGCGAAACTGACGGCGGGGCTCGCCGGGATCGAGCGACACGCGGCGGCCTTTGACGATCGCGTCGACATCGGGACGATCTCGCTCGGCTGCGCGCTCGGCTACCTCGACCTGCGGTTCGCGAGCCTCGCGTGGCGGGATCGCCATCCGGCCACGGCGGCCTGGTTCGCCGGCTTCTCGGCACGCCCCTCGATGCTGGCGACGCGTCCGCCGGCCTGATGCCGCGCAGGGCTTTCAGTCGCGCAGCGGCGAGTAGGGAGCCGGATCGAGCGCCGCGGGCACGCCCTGCAGCAACTGCGCGAGCAGGATGCCGGAGCCAGCGGCCAGGGTAAGTCCGAGCGCGCCGTGACCGGCGTTCACATACAGTCCCTCGATCGCGGTGGCGCCGATATACGGCAGACCGTCGGCGCTGACCGGCCGCAGGCCGGTCCATGCGCTTCCCTGCGCGGGATCCGCCGCGCGTGCCAGCGCCGGATACACCTCGCGCATCGCGGCAGCGAGCGGCGCGATGCGCTCGGGTCGCAGCCGCAGGTCCTCGCCCGCGAACTCCGCGGTGCCGGCGATGCGCAGGCGCTGTCCGAGCGGCGTCAGCACGACATGCCTTGCGGCATCGCTGATCGGCAGTCGCGGCGGATCCGCCCTGCCGGTGAGATCGACGGTGAGCGAATAGCCCTTGGCGGGCGCCACCGCGATGCGCACCCCCGCTGCACGCAGCAGTGCGACCGACGCCACGCCCGCCGCGACGACGACGCGCCGCGCAGCCAGCTGCCCGTCATCGACGTCGACGCCGGCGATGCGGCACCCCTGCACGATGAGGCCGCGTACGCGGCGCGACAGCTCCACGCTGCCGCCGCGCGCGACGATCGCCGCCGCCAGAGCCGCGCACAGCGCGCGGCCGTCGCCGACTTCATCATCGGGAAAGTGCAGCGCTGCGACGATGTCGGCGCCGGCCTCGGCGAGCGCGGGTTCGAGCGCTACGGCGCCGGCGGCATCCAGCGGCGTAAAGCGCAGCCCCAACGACTGCAGATGCCGGGACAGCGCGAGCTGCGCGTCGGCCGATGTGCCCCTGCGGAAAATGCTGAGTGCGCCGCTGGCGCGTCCGTCGTAAGCCAGCGCGAGGCGCTCGCGCCACTCGCGTGTCGCACGCGTGCTGAAGCCCGCGAGCCGGAAGCTCGCCTCCGCGCTCGCGCGGTGGCGTTGCGGCGTGCAGTGGCGCAGGAAGCGCGCACCCCAGCGCAGCAGCCCGGGCAGCGCAGTCGCGCGCAGCTTCATCGGCGCGGCAGGATCGAGGCAGGCCGCCGCGAAGTGCCACAGGGCCCCGGGCGCGTTCCACGGCTCCGACATCGAGGGCGTGACCAGGCCGCCGTTCGCGAAGCTCGTGCCGTGGCCGACGGCGCCCAGCGACTCGATCAGGCGAACCCCTTCGCCGCGCTCGATCAGCGCATACGCGGTGGCAAGTCCGATGAGGCCGCCGCCGATGACGAGTGTCGGCTGCGACGTCATGCGCTTCCCTCTATTGCGCCGTTACCGACGGCAGCCAGTGGGTGAGGCCCGGCCAGTACGTGATCAGGATCACTGCGACGGCCAGGATCAGCATCACCGGCAGCGTCGCGATCACGACTTCGCCGATCGGCTTGCCGAACCGGTAGCTGGACAGGAACAGGTTGATGCCGACCGGAGGATGCAGGAAGCCGAGTTCGAGATTCGCGAGGAAGATCACGCCGAGGTGGACCGGATCGACGCCGTAGTGCAGCCCGAGCGGGACGATCAGGGGTACCACGACGACGATCGCGGAATAGATCTCCATCAGGCAGCCGACCACCAGCAACACCCCGTTCAGCGCCAGCAGGAACAGGATCGGCGACGATACGTGCGCGGCGACCCAGCCGGTGAGCTGTTCGGGAATCTCCGCGGTCACGAGATAGTTCGTCAGTCCCATCGCACTGCCGAGGATCAGCAGGATGCCGCCCGTCAGCAAGCCGCATTCGGCTGCGATCCGCGGCAGGTTGCGCAGCAGCTTCATGTCGCGGTGGATCAAACCTTCGGCGAGCAGCGCGTAGCCTGCGGTAACCGCAGCGGCCTGTACCGGTGAGGAGACCCAACCGCCGAAGAGTGCGCCAACGGCGACCAGCGGCAGCGCCAGTTCCCATTTCGCGGCCCAAAGCGCCTCCCAGAGCGGTCGCCAGCGCCACGGCGGCCGCGCGCTGACTGCCGGCGGCTGGCGCCAGATGCCCCAGGCCGAGACCATCGCGACCAGCACGAGCCCCGGCACGAGCGCAGCCTTGAACATCCCTTCGATACTCACGTCGAAGCTGCCCATTGTGTCCGGATCCAGTCCCTGCAGCGTCTGCAGCGCGACGATCGAATAGAGGATCACCGGCAGGCACGGCGGGAACAGCAGGCCCAGCGAGCCGGCGCCGGTCACGAGACCCAGCGAGTCGCGTTCGCCGTAACCCGCCGAGCGCAGCACCGGCATCAGCAGGCCGCCCAGCGCCAGGATCGTGACGCCCGATGCGCCCGTGAAGGTGGTGAAGAAGGCGCAGGAGAGCACCGTTGCGACACCCATGCCGCCGCGGATGTTGCCGAACAGTGCGCTGAACAGGTTGACCAGGCGCTGTGCGGCGCCGCTTTCGGCGAGGAGGTATCCGGTCAGCGCGAACAGCGGCAGCGTCGGCACCGCCGGGGTCGTCGCCAGCGAGTAGTACTTGATCGCGATCGCCGCGGTCGGTTGCCCGTCCGTACCCATCAGCAGCAATGCGAGGCCGCCGATCGCGGTGAACATCGGTGCACCGCACAGCAGAGCGGCCAGCACGACGCAAAGACCCGCGGCGCGCAGCGCACCGCTGCCCCAGGGCAGCGCCCACAGCACGAGCACAACTCCGGCGATCAGCGCCGCGGCCAGGCGGGTCGCGCGCGAGTCATTGCCGTTCCACAGCAGACGGGCGCCGATGCCGACGAAGGCGAGCGGGATCAGCATCTCCACCCACCACAGCGGGATTCCGGGCAGCAGTTCACCGCGCGAATTGCGTTCGCTGAGCGCGAACTCCCAGCCGGCGTAGCTCAGCTTCAGCGCGATGGCGGCGGCGGTCCCGAGCCCGAATGCCGCGGCCCAGCGGCGCAGCCCATCCGGCAACCGATCGAGCAGCACAGGGGTCGCGATCAGGCGCCGCGAGCGTGCGGCCAGTAACCCGCCCAGCAGCGTGACCAGCAGGGTCAGGTGCGTGACCAGGGAGTTGCTGCGGGGGAGCCCGTTGCCCAGCAGGACCAGCGCGCGATCGAGCAGCGGCAGCGCCAGCAGGCCGAACATCACGATCGCGAGCAGCCAGCGTTCCATGCCGGTTGCCGCGCCCTCGCCGTCGGGGCTGGCAACTGTCGTCGGCAGGTGAGCCTCGACAGCGGACGCTGCCGTCATGCGTGCTTGCCGGCCCGGTATTCCGCGACCAGGTGGAAGATCTGGTCATGCAGATCGGCGGGCACGATGCGCCCGCGCGCGCGCGCCTGGTAGGCATCGGCTTCCGCCTGCCATGCCGCGCGCTGCTCGGGCGACAGCGCATAGACGTTGAGTCCCTGGGCCTGCATCTTTGCCACGGCCTGGTCGCCCTCGAGGCGCGTGCGCTGCACGATCTCGGCCCCGGTGGCCTGGGCGATCTGCAGCATGGCGCTGCGCTGCGGCTCGGAGAACTTCTCCCAGGCCTCGCGCCGGATCACGCAGGCGCCGACCAGCGGCGCGTAGTTCAGGTCGGCCATGTACGGCACCCGCTTCTCGAACTGGCTGACGAGCGCGACGACGGGGGGCACGCTGACGCCGGTGATCTGGCCGGTGGCGAGACCCTGCATGATGTCGGCCGTTTCCAGCGGCACCGGCGTCCAGCCCATCTCGCGCATGATGCGCTGCTGTTCCGCGGCGACGGACCACACGAAGACCTTGGTCTGGCGCAGTTGCGCGACCGTCTCGACCTTCTCCCTGAAGAAGTACCGCAACCAGCCGGCATCGCCCCAGAACAGGGACACGAAGCCCTGTTTCTCGAGACGGGCCGACAGCATCGGCTGGACGCGCTGCAGGACATAACTGAATTCGTCGAAACTGCGGAACAGCAGCGGGTAGCCCTGCAGCACGGCGACGGCCGGATCGATCTCGGTGAGCCCGGTCGCCGTCAGCAGGCAGGCCTGCAGCGTGCCGACGCGCATCAGCCGGACCATGTCGGACTCACTGCCCTGCGTGCCGTCCGGATAGATCACGAGATGTGCGCCCTGGGCCTTCCACTTCTCGCCCATGCTCTGCAGTGCCTGGTAGTAGCTCGAGCCGCGCGGCGCCAGCGTACCGAGATTGACGCGCACTGCCGGCACGTCGGCAGACACACGCCCGGCGACGACGGCGCCTGCACAGGCGCCCAGCGTGAACTGGCGGCGACTCAAGGTCGGGATGGTCAATGCTTTTCCTCCGGTTGCGGGTCGTCGACACTCGGCAAAAACAGCTCATCCACCCGTCCCTGCAGCCAGCGCGCCCGGCGTTGCATGACGAGGTTCTCGAGGCGGTTGTCCGGGAACCGGTCCGGATCTATCGACAGCGACTGCGCCAGCAGCTGCAGGAATTCGCCGCGGGTCCGTCCTGCCACGCACACCGCCTCGGCCAGTGCGACATAGGGCGACGCAGCGTGGGACTGGCCCAGCGCGATTGCCCGGGTGAAGTGTTCCCGGGCGACGTCGGCACGACCGCCTCGCGCCATTTCATAGCTAATCAGGAAGGTTTGTAAAGCGCCGCCGCCGAAATCCGGGTCCAGGCGCTCGGCGCTGGCGGCGAGCTGATCGACGAGCGGCAGATCGCCCACAAGGTCCGGGTCATCCTTAGCCTGGCTGATCGCAGCCGCCCAGGCAACCGCCGTCCAGTACAGAAGCGGTACGTCGGTGCGGCGCAACACCTGCGTCGCCCCCTGCGGATCGTGCCGCAGCGCCAGGCTGAAACGCGGGTGGGCCACGTCAAGTCCGTGCAGGCCGCGATCCCGCGCCCGCAGGTACAGGCGCCGGGCCCGCTGCCGCGCCTGCGCGGACGCCGCGTAGTCCTGGTCTTCGAGCATGTCCGCATCCTGCTGGACGAAGGCGTAGCTGAACTGGGTGTACTGGCTGGCCGTCGCCAGCAACAGCCCCGGATGGTCCGGAGCCTTTTCGAGCAGCGACTCCATCAGTTCGAGACTGAAGGGGGCTGCGGCACGCACGAGCTCCGGGTCGTCCTCGCGGGCGATAGTGCGGGAGTCGCCGGCGAGTGCATCGCCGGCCTTGTCGGCCACGAAGTGCTGCAACGAGCAGCCACCCGCCGCCAGGATCAGCGCCAGGGGCGCCATGAGCTTGAAAACATAGCGGCAATTCATCGGACGCTGAGCATGCCAGACTGTCCCCGGGGAGGCGATGACAATTGACTTACATAAGCTCATGCCGAACGGTAATTAGCCAAACGGGGGCCTTGATCCTAGGCTTGCCGGGCTGAAAACCAGCCGGGAGACAACGATGGCCGAGCTTGCAGGGCGCGAAAACTGGCGCTTCGAGACAATTTCCGTGCACGGCGGGTATGCGCCGGATCCGACGACCAAGGCGGTCGCGGTGCCGATCTATCAGACCGTCGCCTATGCCTTCGACAACGCCCAGCATGGTGCGGACCTGTTCGATCTGAAAGTCCCCGGCAACATCTACACGCGGATCATGAATCCGACGCAGGATGTGCTGGAACAGCGCCTTGCGGCCCTCGAGGGCGGCATCGCAGCCCTGGCACTGGCGTCCGGACAGGCGGCCGTGACCTATTCGATCCTGACGATTGCCGAGGCCGGCGACAACATCGTTGCCTCCAGCGCACTGTATGGCGGGACCTACAACCTGTTCGCGCACACGCTGCCCCAGTACGGCATCGAGACACGCTTTGCCGACTACCGCAAGCCGGAGACCTTCGAGGCGCTGATCGATGCGAAAACCAAGGCGGTGTTCGTCGAGTCGCTCGGCAATCCGCAGGGCAATGTCACGGATATCGAGCACATCGCGGCGATCGCGCATAAACACGGCGTGCCGCTGATCGTCGACAACACCGTGCCGACGCCCTACCTGTCGCGTCCCTTCGAGCATGGCGCCGACATCGTCGTGCATTCGCTGACCAAATACCTGGGTGGCCACGGCACGAGCATCGGCGGCGCGATCGTCGATTCGGGCAAGTTCCCCTGGGCCGAACACAAGGCCCGCTTCCGCCGGCTGAATGAGCCGGACGTCAGCTACCACGGCGTCGTCTACACCGAGGCCCTGGGTCCTGCTGCGTACATCGGTCGCGCACGCATCGTGCCGTTGCGCAACACCGGTGCGGCGATCTCGCCGTTCAATGCGTTCCTGATCCTGCAGGGCATCGAGACGCTGGCGCTGCGCATGGACCGCATCGTCGAGAACACCCTCGCCGTCGCAAAGTACCTGCAGTCGCATGACAAGGTGGCGTGGGTCAACTATGCCGGCCTGCCGGGTCACCCGGATCACGCCTTGGCGCAGAAGTACCTGTCCGGCGGCCGCGCGTCGGGATTGCTGACCTTTGGCCTCAAGGGCCCCGCAGCTGAGGCCCGGGCGCGCGGTGCACGCTTCCTCGACGCACTGCAGCTGTTCACGCGACTCGTCAACATCGGCGATGTGCGTTCGCTGGCGACACATCCGGCGTCGACGACGCACCGGCAGCTGTCGGCCGAAGAACTCGTCAAGGCCGGTGTCGGTGAGGACACCGTGCGCCTGTCGGTCGGGATCGAGAACATCAGGGACCTGCTCGCGGACCTCGAGGCTGCACTGGCCGCGTAGCCCGGCGGCGCTGTTCAGCGGTCAGGGGGCCGGGGCGCCGTAACGGGTTGCCAGGTAGTCGACGATCGGAGCCACCTCCGCATCGGCTACCTGCGCATGCATGACCCGGATCATCTTGCGCACTTCTGCGTCCCAGGCGGCGCGAGCCATGAACGGTGCATTCATCTGGATGTAGTCGAGGCTGTGGCAAGCCGCGCAGCGAGCCTGGACGAGTTCCGCGCCGGGTCCCTCGGCAATGTGCACCGCGCTCTCATCCGCCCGGGCAACCGTCGCGGCCAGCAACAGGCCGAGGGCAAGGGCCGCCCTCATGCCACCTCCAGGAGGAGCTGCTGCACGGCGTTGTTGTGATAGCCCGAGGCACTGAAGATGGGCGCCAGCGGCTGGCTCGCGCCGCCGAGGCTGGTGGCACGCGCCAGCAGCGGTAGCGTCCCGCGCCGGGTGGGCGTAAAGGCGAACTGCCAGGCGCGGAACGAATAACGACCCAGGTCCGGTCCGAGCCGCGCCGACCTCCAGGTCCTGCCGCCATCCATCGAGACCACGACACTGCCGATGCCGGCGCCGCCGTCCCAGGCGAGTCCCCGCACCAGTGCCTGCCGCCCTGGCGGCAGCCGGGAGCCCTGCAGCGGATGCGTTATCAGCGAGTTGACGAGGATGTCGGTGATCGGTGTGCTGGCATCGGTCTCCTGCGAGACGAAACGATCGACGCTGGGGAAGGTTCCGCGCGGGATGCGGTACGCCGTGCTCATCCAGAAACTGCCGAGCGGAGTCCTCAGTGCGCGGATCGACGTGACCTGTTTCATCCAGTACGTCGCGGTCCAGCCGGGCACGACGATACGCGCCGGGAAGCCGTTCCAGTGCGGCAGTGGCGCGCCATTCATCTGGTAGGCGACCAGCGTGTGCTCATCGAGGGCCTTCCACGCCGGAATGCTCTTGACGAACTGCGGTGTGGCATCGAGCGGGCCGCGATCGGCGCCGTTGAAGGCGACTTCGACGGCCTCCCCGGCAACGCCTGCGCGCGCGAGAATGTCCTTCAGGCGCGCGCCCCGCCAGCGTGCATTGCCCATTGCGCCCGGACCCCATTGCACTCCGGGCACGTGCGGATCGGACCAGCCACGCCGGTTTCCGGCGCACTGGCAGACGGCGACGAGGTCCACCGGCTCGAACTCATCCCGCAGCTGCCCCAGCGTCAGCTGCAGCGCGGGCCCCGCGGCATCGCCGCCGACCTCGAGACGCCAGCTGGCGGCGCCGATTTCGGGGATGCCGGCGTGATGCCAGCGCGTGAAAAAGCGCTCGTTCGGCGTGATGACGTCAGCGAACCCGGCGAGCGGTGTCTCGTAGTTCGGGGGTCGCCAGGAGCGCTTCAGCAGCGGCTGCTTGCCGGGGAGTGCATCCAGGACCTCTGAGTCCTGCGTGCCCTGCGGCAGGTCGGCGCGCACAGCCGGCCCCAGCAGTCCGGCGGCGGCAAGCCCGGCGGCGTGAGCGGCCTGGCGGAGGAGCATGCGGCGAGAAGTCATCGTATGCCGAAGATACCGCCAGTCCGGGAGCTGCGCCAGCCGGTTCGGGCGCGGCGACCCGGCAGCCCCTTAGGGGTGGACAGCAGCGTCGGCTCATGGAACATTGCGCCCGGTGAAATACCTCCCCGAAGAAAACGGCCTGGCTGCGGCACTCGGCACCGGCGAATTCGTCGCCATGGCTGCCGCGATGATGTCGACGCAGGCGCTGGCGGTCGACGCCATGCTGCCGGCATTGCCGACGATCGTGCACGAACTCGGGGTCACCGATCCCAACCATGGCCAGTGGATCATCACGGTCTACATCGCCGGTGTCGGCCTCGGCCAGCTCTTCTGGGGACTGATGTCCGATCGTTTCGGCCGGCGTCCTGTGCTGCTCGCCGGGCTCGGTCTGTACGTACTCGCCTCCCTCGGCTGTGCGCTCAGCGGCAGCTTCGCCGCGCTGCTCGCCTGGCGCCTGGTGCATGGGCTGGCCGCAGCGAGCGCCGTCGTCACGCGTTCGCTGATCCGCGATCGCTACTCGGGCCGATTGCTGGCGCGAACGCTGTCGCTGACCTTCATGGTGTTCCTGACCGTCCCGGTTATCGCACCCAGCCTCGGGGCCGCCGTGCTGCTGCTGGCGCCGTGGCGCACGGTGTTCAGCCTGTTCGCGCTGTACGGCGCTGCCGTGTGGCTCTGGGCCGCAATGCGGCTGCGCGAGACCCAGCACCCTGAGTTCCGTCTGACGCTGACGCTCGCGCACGTCAGCGGCGCGGTCCGCTTCGTGCTCGGCAACCGCACGTCGCTGAACTACTCGCTTGCAGTGACGCTGATGTTCGGCTCGCTGCTTGCCTACGTGGGCATGGTCCAGCAGATATTCGGAGAGGTGTTCCGGCGTGCCGCCCTGATGCCGACGATGTTCGGCGTCTGTGCGATCTCGATGGGCGTCGCGGCATTCTGGAACTCCCGCAACGTCGAGCGCCTCGGCATGCGGCGCATATCACACGCGGCGCTGCTGGCCTTCATCGCCGTGTCGCTGCTGCATCTCGTCATCGCAGCCAGCGGGATCGAGCGCATCTGGAGCTTTGTGCTGCTGCAATCCGTGGCGATGGCGGCGTTCAACCTGTCGTCCTCGAACTTCGGTGCGATGGCGCTCGAGCCGATCGGCGCGATTGCCGGCATCGGCGCCTCGGTGCAGGGCTGCATCACGACGGCGGGCGCCGCGGTGGTCGCGACGCTGATCGGCCGGCTGTTCAACGGCAGCGTCATTCCGCTGGCGGCCGGCAGCCTGCTGTGCGGTCTCGCGACGCTCGCGTGCGTGCTGCACGCCGAACAGGGCCGCCTGTTCCGCGCGCACCATGCTCCGGCCGCGTCCTTCGGCATCAAGGCCGCGTGAGGACTGCCGGCGCTAGATGCTGCGACCGCCGTCAACGGCGATGATCTGGCCGGTGATGTAGGGCGCATCCTGCGCGAGGAACAGCACCGTTCTCGCGACGTCGCGCGGGGTGCCATGGCGCTTCAGCGCGGTCTTGCCGACGATCTCGGCCTTCAGTGCGGCATCCAGCTCCTGTTCCGGCCAGAGCACGGGTCCCGGCGCCACTCCATTGACCCGGATCTCGGGACCCAGCTCGCGCGCGAGCGAGCGCGTCAGCATTGCGAGGCCGGCCTTGGCCGCGCAGTACACCGGATGGTCCCGCAGCGGCCGCAGTCCGTGGATGTCCACCATGTTGATGATCAGCCCCTGGCGCGCGCGCAGGCAGGGTGCGGCCGCCTGCGACAGGAACAGGGGTGCGCGCAGGTTGCTGCCGAAGAGATCGTCCCACTGTGCCGTCGTGATCGTGCCGATCGGCGTCGGGTAAAAGCTCGACGCATTGTTGATCAGGATGTCGATCCCGCCGAAGGCGCGCACCGCAGCCGCGACCAGCGACTCCGCGAATCCATCGTCACGCAGATCCGCCGCCTGCAGTACCACGGAGTCGCGGCGCGTCCCGTTCAGTTCCGCGGCGAGTCCGCCCGCCTCCGCGGCGGAAGTGCGATAATGCAGCAGTACGCGGGCTCCCGCGGCGTGCAGGGTGCGCACGATCTCGGCTCCGACGCGGCGGGCGCCGCCAGTGATCAACAGGACCTTGCCCTCGAGGTCCGCAGTCTCGCTACGGGTATTCATGCCAGCCAACGATACCGGAACTGGTCTCCAGCGTGAACCGATGCCGGCCGGCGACGCAGGCCGGCACGGCGCAGCGGTACGCTCTGCCATCGATGCTGCCATCGCCGCTGCCGGCGGCTGGCTCAGCTTCGAGCGTTACATGGAACTCGCGCTGTATGCCCCGGGCCTCGGGTATTACAGTGCCGGGGCGCGGAAATTCGGCGCTGCCGGCGACTTCGTCACGGCACCCGAGATCTCGCCGCTGTTCGGCGCCTGCGTCGCCCGCCAGTGCGCGGAGGTTCTGGAGGCCTGCGTCGCGGGCAGTATCCTGGAAATCGGCGCCGGTACGGGGCGGCTCGCCGTCGACGTGCTGGCGCGGCTCGAGTCGCTGGGGCGCCTGCCGGAACACTACTGGATCCTGGAGACGAGCGCCGACCTGCGCGAGCGCCAGTTCGACACCCTGGCCAGGAGCCTGCCGCACCTGATCGAGCGCATCCACTGGCTCGATGCGCCGCCGGCGGCCGGGTTCGACGGGCTCATCCTCGCCAACGAGGTGCTGGACGCGCTGCCGGTGCGGCGTTTCACCTGGAATGCGACCGGAACGCAGGAACTCGGCGTCATCAATGCCGGCGACCAGCTCGCATGGGAACCGCGCCCGGCCGACGCCAGCCTGGAACTCGCCTGCGCGCAGCTGCGGGCTGCGGGTGGCGGCTGGGAAGCAGGCTACATCTCAGAATACTGCGAGCGCCTGTCCGCGTGGACGCACTACGTGACGCGCCCGCTGCGGCGCGGCGCCGTGCTGTGGTTCGACTACGGACTGCCGCGATCGCAATACTATTTTGCCGAGCGGCATGGCGGCACGCTCCTCTGCCACCATCGCCAGCAGGCGAACGATGATCCACTGCAGCGACCGGGTTTGCAGGACATTACGGCATGGGTCGACTTCACGCGGCTGGCCGAGGCCGCGGCCGGCGCGGACTTCGGCGTCGCGGGCTTCACGACACAGACCTGGTTTCTCGCCGGTACCGGCATCGACTTGGAGATGCAGCGGCTAGCCGCGGGCGACGCGAACAGGGCGGCGCGACTGGCGAATCAGGCGCGCCAGCTCGTGATGCCGGGCGAGATGGGTGAGCGCTTCAAGGCCATGGCCTGGATCCGCGGGCTCGACCTGCCGCTCGCCGGCTTCGAACTGCGCGACTTCCGCGCCAGCCTCTAGCCCGGCTGCGGCTGCTCCCCGCGCACCGCGGCAATCGCCTCCTGGCGCTGCCGCCTGAGCTGTTGCGCGATCGCGGCACCGTCGCGGCCGGCGATCTCGGCCGCGAGTGGTTTCTGGGCCGCCGCGGCCGCGCGCGCCGCAAGCAGGTATTGGCGCTGCGGATAGGGCCGCTCCTCGAAGCCGGTGCGGCCGCGCGAGTCCGCTTCACAGGCAAGCAGTGCCTGCGCAAACCGCTCCGGTCGCCGGAACGCATCCGCCCTTTCCAGCAGCTCCAGGACGGTCTGCGGCCGCAGCTCGAAGGCACGATGCACGTTGCCATGCTGGCGGGCAACGATCAGCGCGAGTTCGCGGTATTCGTTGGGCACCCGCAGGCGGGACGCCAGATCCTCGATCAGCCGCGCGCCGCGCTCCTCGTGCCCATGGTGCCGCGGCCACAGTTCGCGCGGCGTGGTTCCCTTGCCGAGGTCGTGGACGAGCGCGGCAAAGCGCACTGCCGGTTCGGCTGCGAGGCGCGCGGCCTGCGTCAGCACCATCAGCGTATGCACACCGGTGTCGATCTCCGGATGCCACTCGGCGGGCTGCGGCACTCCGAACAGCGCGTCGATCTCGGGATAGATCACGCCGAGCGCAGCGCATTCGCGCAGCACGCTGAAGAATCGCGCGGGGTCCGGCGCCCGCAGTGCCTTTTCCGTTTCCTGCCACACGCGCTCCGGAACGAGCGCGTCCACCTCGCCGCGCACAACGATCGTGCGCATCAGCTCCAGCGTCTCGGGCGCCACGGTGAAACCCAGCGGTGCGAACCTCGCGGCAAAGCGCGCGACGCGCAGCACACGCACCGGATCCTCGGTGAACGCAGCCGAGACATGGCGCAGGACGCGGGACTCAAGGTCCGCACGGCCGCCATACGGGTCGATCAGTGTCCCGTCGGTCGCCTGTGCGATCGCATTGATCGTCAGGTCGCGCCGGCTGAGGTCCTGTTCCAGCGTGACCTCGGGGCCGAAGCGGAACTCGAACCCACGATACCCCGGGGCGACCTTGCGCTCGAGTCGTGCGAGTGCGTATTCCTCATGCGTCGTAGGATTCAGGAACACGGGGAAGTCGCGGCCGACCTCGCGATAGCCCCGACTCCGCAACTCCTCGCGGGTGGCGCCGACGACGACCCAGTCGCGTTCGCCCACGGTGAGCCCGAGCAGTCCATCACGGATCGCACCGCCGACCAGATACACTTGCATGGGTGGATATTACCAGCATCGCGCGTTCCCTCGGCGCTGCCGCTGCGCTCGCCGCCGCGGCGCTGGCGCTCGCCGGCTGCTACGAGCTGCAGGCGGCCTGCGGCCAGCTCGCGCTGTCGGTGAGGCAGCGTCCCATCGACGCGGTGATTGTGGATCCCGCAACTGCGCCGGCGCTGCGCGCGCAGCTGGCGAAGGTGTCCGGCATGCGGGATTTTGCCAGTCGCACACTGGCGCTTCCCGAGAACTCCAGTTACCGGAAATACGTCGACGTGGGACCGGATGCGGTGGTCTGGAACGTGTACGCGACCGCGGAATTCTCGGTCGAGCCGCGGCGCTGGTGTTTCCCGCTCGTCGGCTGTGTCCCGTACCGCGGCTATTTCTCCGCAGCGCGCGCG
>Ga0302279_10003535_pt1 | contig 19322 bp, 14 predicted proteins | sample III_Bog_N3_3_FD_194541 | JGI IMG/M metagenome (GOLD analysis project Ga0302279, IMG submission 194541) | Peat permafrost microbial communities from Stordalen Mire near Abisko, Sweden - III_Bog_N3_3 | ecosystem: Environmental > Terrestrial > Soil > Wetlands > Peat | place: Sweden: Abisko...
CGCTCGCTGCGCCCGCCTTCGCGTCGAGCTGGCCGACGAGGGTGTCCCCGTCCTCGTAGACGTGGATCTCGCGCACGAGCCCGTCGTCGTTGAAGAAGGCGACGCTCGCGCCCTGCACGCCGGCCTTTCGTCCGGTCGGCTTCTTGCCAAGGAAGCCCCCCGTGTCCGTCCCGGTCCACCGCCACGTCACGGCGACGACGTTGCCCCGTTGCCAGACCGTGTCGAACGAGAAGCGGAAGTCGGGGAACGACCTGAAGAGTAGCTGCATCCGGTCTCCGATGCCGTCGCGGCCGACGACATCGGGCGCGGCGGCCTCCTTGTGGACGGCGCCCCACGTGAAGAGCGACGCGTACTTTCTCGCGTCGTGCTGGTTCAGGGCCTCGGCGGCTGCCTTCAGCGACGCCAGCTCGAGCTGGGAGAGCGGCGGGGCGGGCGGCGAGGGCGGCGGCGGTGCCGCCGTGACGAGCGGCGGCGGGGGTGGCGCCTGGATGGGACGCGGAGGCGGAGGCGGAGGCGGCTGCGGAGGTTCTACCTCGCCGCCGCACGCCACGGCGCACGCGGCTGCGGAGAAGGTGGCGGCGAGGGCGAGGAGGCGACTGCTTCGCATGGGCACGGCTTTCCTGGGCGGCAGAAGGAGCGCTACGGAACGGACAGTTGAAACGCGACGGCGTAGTTGCGCTGGTCGTACCGGAACGAGAGGTTCGCCGTTCCGCTCGGTCCCGTCCACGGGGACGAGAGAGTGAGCACGGTGCTCGAGGTCCTCGCCGTGACGATGGTGTCCGGCGCGAGCTCCGCGCCCGCCACGACGTCGCGCAGGGTGCGCCGCGCGAAGGTCGCGTCACCGGCCGTCGTCACGAGCGCGGCCCCATGCTCCACCGTGCACGGGAGGGTCTCCGCGTCCCATCCGACGAACGCGTCCGAGTCGCGCAGCTGTCCTCGCCGTCCGAGCGCGGTGCCTCCAGCCGCCTCCTTCGCGTCCTGTACCGTGGCGTAGCGCACCGTGAGCGGCGACGTGCGCGGCGCCGAGGCGAGCGTGATGACGACCGCATCGCCCGCAATGCGCACCCCCGCGATGGACACCGGTCCCGAGGTCCCGGTCACCTCGAAGCCACGGCCCTTCGCCCACGCCGTGAAGGCCTCCTGGTGCGGCGGCGCCAGCGTCTCGTCCCACGTGAGCGGAGGCTTCGGCACGTCGAAGGTCACCGTGATCTCGAGCCCGTCGCGCCGCACCGAGGATGGCTGGAGCGGGCGCCATGGCTTGCCCTGACGGACGACCTGGTCGAAGACCTCCGCGTACTTCTCCCCGAGGCGGCGGTAGCTCGCCGCGTCGAGATGAACGTGGTCGCCGGCGTACACGTACTGGTAGGTCGGGCCGATGCAGGCGATCTCCCCCGGGTGGTGGACGCCCGCGGACCACTGCGCGAGCGTCGAGTGCGCGACCATCCCTTCCACCGGGTAGGTGTGCTGCTGCGAGACGAGGAGCACGACGCGCTCCCGCTGCCCCGTGATCGCGCGCAGGTCCGCGTCGTAGTCTTTCCACATCTCGTAGAGCTTCGCCTCGTAGCCCGCGCTGGGAGCGTCGCACTCGCCATGCGTGAGGAGAACGGCCCCGAAGGCGAGCGTCTTCCCCTCGGCGTCGGCCAGCCGTTTGAACGCACGCGCCTCGGCGAGGCTCGCGGGATACGAGGGGCCCGCGCCCTCCTTGTCGATGTCATCCATGCAGTGCCCGCCCCAGCCGACGACGGCGTGAATGGTCACGTACTCGGCCCCGTCACGGGCGAGCGCAAGCGTCGACAGCTGGTTGGCCATCGACGAGTGCGGGCTCTCGCCGAGGATGTTGTTCGGATACGGCTCGCCGACCCCGTGCGGCAGCCTGATCGGCTCGACGAGGGGAACGAGCGAGAGAAGTGCGCCGTCCGGCAGCGCGGGCCCGCTGAGCTTCAGGTTGCGAAAGGGCTGCGTGGTCGTCAATGCGTGGCCGCAACAGCCAACCGAGAGGCTCTGCCCGTTGCCGATGATCCCCACCCAGTCGGGGCGACGGATCGACGGCCGAGCAGACGGCTCGGGCGTCGACGCGATGTGCGGCGCGCAGGCGACGAGCGCGGCGGCGAGCGCGCTCGCAGCAGCGTGGCCGGCGCGCCGGCCTCCGAAGGCTCGCGTGCTGCGGGCGCTCAGTGTTCGCACGCGACGTCGACCGTGCGCGGCTTGCCGCTGCTGCCGACGCGGACCGTGTGCGACCCGCAGGTCGTCCTGTAGTGGAGCGGGGTTTCGCCCACGAGCTTGCCGTCGATCCAGGCGCGGTGACCGCCCTCCGCGATGACAATCTCGCCCATCCCATCGGCGGGCGCCGGCGCAGCGGTGGCCGGGGCGCCCGCGTCGGGCGGCGCCGTGGCCACCGTGGCGGGAGTGGCCGTTGCCGTGGGGACGACCGTTGGCGTAGGGGCGGCCGATGCCGAGGCCGTCGCGGACCTCGTGGTCTCGGCCTGGCTCGAGGCAGTCGGTGCCGCTGCGACGCCGCTGGCCGGGGGGTGGACGACCGCGGTGGGCGCGGTCGTGGGCTCCTCGGTCGCGCGCGTGCGCATCGACACCGCGGCGCCGGCGAGGCCGCCCAGGACGACCACGGCCACGAGCCCGATGGCCCAGCGCGACCGAGCCGGCGCGGCAGGCGGAGCAGATCGGCTCGAGGAACGCACGCGAGCCGGGGCCTCCGGCCGCTTCGATGGCGGCCTGGATGGGCCCGGCGCCGACGACGAAGAGGCAGCGACGACGGCGGGCTCGACGGGGTTCGCCGGCGGCGGACGCGACGACGGCGAGGCGGCGGCAACCACCGCCTCGGCGGGGCGAGGCGGCGCGGAGGAAGACGCGGCGGCGACTGGAGGTTCCACGCTGGAAGCAGGCGGCGCGGGCAGGGCGCTCTCGCCCGAAGGCGCTCGGGTGGGGGACTCTGGCTTGGGCTCCCCCTCCGGCGAGACGGGCTTTGCCGCGCGGAACAGCGCGGCGGTAGGAAACGCGGACCCCTCCAGGTCGACCTCCGCCTTGCCGGAGAGAGCCTCGGAGGCGGCTTCGAGCAGCAATCCCTCGGGAGACCAGGGCCTGGCGGTCGACGCCGTGGGCGCACCCGGATCCTCGGCTGGAGGCGCGTCGGCCGCAGGCGTCAGCGCCGAAGGCGGCTCCGAGACCACGACGACCCGCCCCACGACGACGGGGGGGACCACCGGCGTCGGAGGATCGACCTCCTCCTTCTTCTCCTTCTCCTGCTTCTCCTGCCGAACGACCTCCTCGAGCGTCGGGTCGAGCTTCACGGCGAAGCGGAAGAACCGAGCGGCGCGGTCTCGATCCCCTCGCTGCAGCGCCAGGTGCCCCATGACGTAGCGCGGGAAGCCGAGGTTCGGGTCCTGCACGGCCGCGTCGTGGGCCGTGGACAGCAGAAGGTCGGTGGCGCCTTCCTTCGCGTTGCCCTGCCGCCACTCCGCCCACTGCGCGTAGAGCCGGTACTCCACCCGGTCGTCCGCGAGCTCGGCGGCGAACCGGAAGAGGTTCAGGGCCTTGGGCAAGTTGCCCGTCTCGAGGTGGTACTTGCCGGTCTGGAACGCCTGCTCGGCCACCACCGGAGCGTCCTTCCATATCGGCGGGGCCTTCGCGCCCTTGGCTTCGGGAAACGGCGCGCCTGGCTCGCCCGCCGGCGGGAGGGCGGGATCACGGGCAACCGCCCGCGCAGCGCCGGGCTCCGCGCCGGGCGCCGGCGCGCGCACGGCCTGGAGCTGTTTGGTCGTTAGCCTCGCGAACGGGACCCGAGGGCGCGGCTTGCTGTCCGGCGGCGTCGGTGAAGCGGGCAGCTTCGCGGGATCCTTGGCGCATGCCTCGACGAGGAGGAGAAGGGCAAGGGTGGCCCGAGCGTCGACCTTCTCGCCGGCTTGCCCCAGGACGCTGCGCAGCGTCCGCTTGCCGTCGAGGAGCGCCGCGAGCTCCACCTCGTCGGCCGCGAGCCCGAAACCCTTGAGGCTCTCCCTGCTCGCCACCAGCACGGGCGTCCGCTCCGCGTGCTCGTCCAGGAAGGCGTCGAGCCGCTCCGGCGCGATCCACCGCATCGCGAGGAGCACGAGCTCCTCGACCTCGAACGAGAGCCTGTTGCGCCCTACGCCCTCTTCTGCGCGAAACTCCCACGTGGGGCCCTCGCACTCGAGCGCGTGGACCATCCTCCACCTTACCTGGTCGACTAGCGCGACGTCGATCTGGTCAAGCTTGAGGAAACCCAGCTGCACGACGACCTGGCCGAAGCGGATCTCCTCGTTGGCGGAGAGGCGGTCGGTCATCTTGTCGATGGCAATTCTGTACTGGCCGGACGTCAGGTGGCCCTGCCGCAGGAGCAGCCGGCCGAGCGTCTCGCCCCCGGCGCTCGCGTCGGCATAGACGGGCTTGCCTGCAAGCCACTGGATACGCGTGCGTTTCTCGCCCGCGAGCACGTGCAGCATCCCGGTGGCGCCTTCGCGTTTGAGGCCCATCATGGCCGTCGCCAGACCGAAGTCACCCATGCCGCGCCGGATTGTCGCACGTCTCGATTGGCTGCTGAAATGGGCTACTCGGCCGCGGCGCCGTCGGAGCCGCGACATACATCGACGCTACAGTGGGACGGTGGGCCCCCATTTACCCTCGTGACGTTGTGCGCCACGTTGCCAGCCGCGTATGCTTGAGCCCATGGCGTTGGGCGTACAACTACCCGAGCCTGGCGACGTCCTGTCGGGGAAGTACACCATCGTCCGCATTCTGGGCGAGGGCGGGATGGGAGTCGTCTACGAGGCGATGCACAACCGCATCTCGCAGCGCGTCGCCATCAAGATGCTGCACCCCTCGATGATGAAGACGGGGGAGTTCGTGCAGCGCTTCGAGCGCGAGGCCCGGGCGATCGGCCGCCTCAAGAGCCGCCACACGGCCCGCGTGCTGGACGTCGAGGAGACGGCGGAGGGCATACCCTACATGGTGATGGAGTTCCTCGAGGGCCACGACCTCGAGACGGAGCTCGAGAGGCGGGGCGCGCTGCCGGTGGTGGAGGCTGTCGACTACCTGCTCCAGACCTGCTCGGCGATGGCCGAGGCGCACGATCTCGGCATCGTGCATCGCGATCTGAAGCCCGCGAACCTCTTCATCTGCCGGCAGGAGGGTGAGGCCATCATCCGCGTGCTCGACTTCGGCATCTCGAAGAGCATGGACGGCGACTCGTCGGTGACGACGACGGCGACGGCGATGGGGACTCCGCTCTACATGTCTCCCGAGCAGGTGCGGTCGGCGCGCGCGGTGGACCCTCGGGCCGACATATGGTCGCTCGGCATCATCGCGTACGAGATGCTCGCGGGAAAGACGCCCTTCACGGGCGAAAACCCCACGGCCACCATCGCGTCCATCGTGGCGGACGACGTGCCGCCTCTGCAGGACCATCGTCCGGAGCTGCCCGAGGAGCTCGCGAGCGTCGTTCACACGGCCTTGCAGAAGCGGCTCGCCGACCGGTACGCCGACATCCGCGCGTTCGCGCGGGCCCTGGCTCCCTTCGGCCCGCCTGGCTTCAAGATCCCCAGCCCCTCGTCCCAGTCGTCGATTGCCAGGACAGGCCTGACCATCCGACCGGCCGGGGCGGACGCCGCTTCGGCGAACGCCGCGACGGCAGCGGTCGTCTCGCCCGACGCCGGCGGGGGGGACAAGGCCACGCTGCTGAACCCCAAGCCCGCCGTCACGATGCAGACGTGGTCGGGCGAGCGGAAGGTCTCCCACACCAAGGGCAAGGTGGTCGGCGCCGCCTCCAGCGTGGCCGTGGTCGTGGGCGCCATCCTCTGGTTTACCCTGCGCGTGCACGACGCAACGCCTCCGAGCCCAGGCGCGACCGGGCTCGCCGTCACCAGCAGCCCGCAGCCCCCCCACGCGCCGTCGGCCGAGCCGGCGACCAGCTCCCCCGATCTCGCCCCGACGGCGTCGCCCCAGGCCCCCGCGACCGGAGCGGTCGCGGCGTCCCCGAGCGGACAAGCGCAGCCCCCGGCCATCTCGGGCGCGGCCCCGACGCCCGGGCCGCACGCTTCCGTGAAGGTCAGACCGCCCGTCACTGCTCCCCCGCCAACGCACTCCTCCGCGCCAGCTGCCGCTCACCCTCCAACGCCTCCGGCGAACGATCTGCCCACGCGACTATGACCCTCCCCTCCTTCGTCAGGCCCTTCGTCGTCGCCGCGCTTCTCTGCTTCGCCGCGCCCGCCTTCGCGCAGTCCGCGCCGCCCAGCCCTCCCGGGGACGCCCGGGCCGCGGCGGCCGCGATGAAGAAACAGGCGGACGCGGCGATGGACACGCTGCACTACGACGAGGCCCTCGCGAGCTACCAGCGCTCCTACGAGCTCTTTCCCGACCCGGCGGTGCTCTACAACGAGGCGCGCGTCTACCAGGCCCGCGGCGAGTACCCCGAGGCGCTGTCGGCGGGCCTCCGCTTCGAGCAAGAGGCGCCCGCCGAGCTGAAGGCGCGCGTCGCCGGCCTCTCCCGGTTCCTGGACGAGCTACGCGAGCACGTGGCGACGCTCGACCTCCGCTGCAACATCTCGGGCGCCCGGGTGCTCGTCCGCGAAAAGCAGATCGGCGTCACTCCCCTTCCGCAATCGGTGAAGCTGAACGCGGGCAAGCCCCTCCTGGAGGTCGTCGCCGAGGGGTACCTGCCCTTCCACGAGGAGGTCGACCTGCGGGGCGGCGTGACGACGCCCCTCGAGGTCACGCTCAAGTCGAAGGATCGCGCAGGCACCCTGGCCATCCGGGTGGACGGTGATCCCGCGACGGTGCAGATCGATCACGCGCTCACGAAGATGACGCCCCTCGAGCTCCAGCTCGACGCCGGGCCGCACTCCATCGTGATCCGGCGCGAGGGCTTCGACGATCTCGACACGTCCACGGTCGTCGTCGCGGGCCAGCGGAAGGAGCTGGCGCTGTCGCTCGCGCGCAGGAAGCCGCTCACCGCGCGGTGGTGGTTCTGGACGGGGGTGGGCGCGGTCGTCGTAGGGACGGCGGTGACCGCCGTGGTCATCGCGCTGAACACCGAGAAGGGGCACGGCTCGGGAGACCAGTTCTCCCCCGGCGTCCAGAGCGCTCCGCTCATGAAGTGGTAGCCGGAGCGCACGACGCCTCCCACCTCGTTGGTGGGCGAGGCGCGCGGGCGCTTCCTTTCGCGTAGGTCGCCCTGCCGCGAGCGCCTTATGATGCGCGCTCCTTTCGGAGAGGTCTCAGGCATGCGCGTCGTAGCAACCCTCGCGTTGTTCGGTTGGTGCTCCTGGATGGTGGCGTGCAGCAGCAGCTCGAAGGGCGAGGCTGATGCCTCGACGGAGGACGCGCCCGACGTGGGTTGCGTCCCCGTGGACTCGGGGCCGCTCGACGACGCGCTCGTCGCCGAGGGCCAGACGCTCGTGCAGACCGAGAAGTGCCGCAAGTGCCACGGCGACACCCTGTCCGGCAACTTCGACGGCATCATGGCGCCCGACAACATCGGCCAGGTCTACCCGCCCAACCTCACGAACGACCCCGCGTCCGGCCTCGGATGCTGGACGAACGCCCAGATCGTGAACGCCATCCTCAACGGGTACGACAACACGAACACCCCCATTTGCCTGCCGATGCCCCGCTTCGCCGACGCGGGGCTCGACGGCGCGACGGCGCTCGCCGTCGCCGAGTACCTGCGAAGCCTCCCCGTCCTCGTGGACAACGTCCCGAACTCGCCGATGTGCGCCCCCGGCGGGGGCCCGCTCGACGCCGGACCGCCCGACGCCCCGGAGGAGGACACGGGCACGCACCACGACTCGGGCGTCCACGACTCGGGGACGCACGACTCCGGCTTCCACGACGCCGGGACGCACGACTCCTCGGTGCCCGAGGACACCGGAGCACACGACGCCGGCGAGCCGGGTGACTCGAGCGAGAACGCCGACTCCAGCGTGGGCGATGGAGCAACCGACGCCGCGAGCAGCGGGTAGCCGCTCCGCTCTGTCGTCCGACCGTCGCTTCGGGGCCGTCAGTCCTGGTTCGGCGGGAGCGACGGGCACGAGATCGCGCTGCCGTCGGCGGCGATGCCCGTCCACGGCGAGCATGCCGCAGGCGCCGCCGCGCCCAGCGTCTGCGCCGCGATCCACTGGTTGATCCAGTCGGCGTTGCGGCGCGTCACCCCTGCGGCGTCGTCCGAGCCGGGGCCGGCGACCGCGCCGTGGATGGCGAGGGGGTCGACGCAGAAGGTCGCCGTCATCGAGCCGGGGTTCTGCGCGAGGTCCTGGGAGATCTTGTCGATGCCGCACTGGGCGTAGGCCGGCGTCACCGTCGCGTCCTCGCCACCGTGGATGAGCACCACGGGCGCGCCGTTGGGATCGAGCGAAGGGCGGTCGTCGTGGAAGCGCGTCCACCACTTCGACGCGTCGCCGCCGAGGCAGACGCCCGAGTCCGCGCAGGTCGCGACCGAGAGGTCGAACGTGCCGCTGAAGAGGTCCGACGGGTGCTGCGCGATGGTGCCGATCTGGCTCGAGAGCGTGTCGAGGCACGAGGTCGTCAGCATCGAGCGGACCTCGCCCTGCACGCTCGACTGGAGCATGTCCGTCCCGTGGCCGGCGCCGTCGTAGACCTCGCCGTGGCCGTAGAAGTACTGGACGACGTACGCGAGCATGTCGACCGAGACCGTCGGGCGGAGACCGAGCACGTCGGTCAGCGCGGCGCCCCACGACCGGCCCGCGAACCACAGCGGCGCCTCGGCGACGACGCCCACGAGGTTGCCCGCGATGCCGTACGAGGAAGCGTACGCCTGCGCCGACAGTACGGCGTGGCCGCCCTGCGAGTGGCCGACCATCACGACGTCGCCCGTGAGCGAACCTGGCGCGAGCAGCTGCTGCATCGCGAACGTCGAGTCGAGCAGCGAGTGCGCCTCGTCCTCGGAGAGCAGCCAGCCCGTAGTCGCTCCGTACCCGAAGCCCGCGTAGTCCGGCATGATGACCGTGTAGCCGTACCCCGCCAGCGGAATGGCGACGGAGTGCGCGTCGTCGAGGAAGGTGCCGCTCGCCTGGACGTCGCCGAGCGAGGGGGCGCACGCGTTGGCGATGCCGACCGAGCCATGACCGGCGACGACGAGCGGGTGCTGGGAGGCGATGGGGGTGTCGGGCAGAAAGACGATCGCGCTGCTGATGCCGCCGGGCACCGTGCCGTCGGCGAGGGTCGCGCGCTGCGTGAGGTAGGCGATGCGGTAGATGCTGGCGCCGCTGGTGAGGGTCGGCCCCTCGTAGCCGAGCGCGCGCGCGGCCGTGTCGAGGGCGCTCGCGGAGAGCGCACCCGAGGGCGCGCAGCGGACGACGTTGCCACGCTGGTCGGGCGTGAACGGAGGGAGACCGTCGGGGGTCACGTAGACGTCGGACGGCGAGTCGGTGCACCCGAGGGCGAGCACGTCCGTTCCCTGGGTGGCCGTCGCGCGCTCGGCCGAGGTGCCTACGCTGGAGGGCGCCGCAGAGCAGGCTCCGAGGAGCGCGCAGAGGGCGCCCGACGCCAGGAGAGCGAGGCCACGCGACGCGGGGAGATGTGTCATCATGTGGTCGCGCGCGCTTTTGCAAGCAGCGGACCAGCGAAGAGACGCGCCGCTCGGTCGTCCGAAGTACACGACACTGCTGGCAGAAGCCGCGTGCGCCTGGATCGTCGCAGAGGCCGGTCGGTGGATCGACGAAGGACCGCACGAGCACCCGATTCCGCCTGGGGTGCGTGTCCGTCCCGCCCGGTCGCGTCCCCTCGCTAACGGCGGTGGAAGGCTGCCCACTCCCCGTCGCCGCGCCAACGCTCCCACGACGAGTCGTTCGTGAGGGCGGTAGCGATCGGCCCGTGGGGGACCACGGCGTACTCGGTCCCGTAGCGGTCGAGGAAGTCGACGATGGCTTCGGGGCTCTGGCGTGGCCCCCCGAGCTCCAGGGCGCCGCGGGCGACGTCGGGCGAGTAGCAGTCGTTGCGCGGATCGTAGAGCACCTTCACGCCGCGCTCCGCCTCGAACCAGAGGACGAGCGCCGAAGGCTTGAAGGGCGCGTAGACGCGGGCGCCATCGGGGAGCGCATGAATGAGCCGGAGGAAGGGCATCCCGCCGAGCGAGGGATTGACCCACCCGAGGGGCGAGCGCTCGCGGAACGTCCTGCCCCACGACCCAGCGGCGAGGAGGAGACCGGGCAGCACCGCTGCGGCGGCTATCCACGGCGCCAGGCGCTTGGCAGGCGAGGCGAGGCCCGCCCACGCGACCGCGTCGTCCACCGCGTCGTGGAGCAAGAGCACGCCGAGCACGATCGCGAGCGCCACCGTGCGCACCTGGTAGACGGCCATCCCTACGCCTGCCAGCACGACGACCGCGCGCGCGATGCCCTTCCTCCGGGCGATGGCCCGGATCGCCAAGACGACGAGCAACACGAGCACCGCCAGCGACCGACCGGTGACGAAGCCCGTGCCGAAGCCGCGCCACAGGTGCGCGAAGCCCTGGATGTGCGTCTGGATGATGTGGCCGGTCTCGTCCGAGCCGCGAAGGTAGCGGTCGACGAGTCCATGGAGCCGGTACCCGTACGGATTGACGAGCGTGACGAGCGCGGCCAGGGCAGCGGTGGCGAGCCACCGGCGCCGCTCGTCCTTCGTGCGCCCGTCGTCGAGCGCCGCGACCAGGACGAGCACCACGCCGAGCGGGAAGCTCCCGTGGGCGTTCGTCCACACGAGCTCGAGCCCGACGGCCGCTGCGGCGCGCGCGACGCTCCAGCCCGGGCGCACGGCGACGGCGATCATCCCGGCGACGAAGAGGAGCGCGACGAACGCGGGGCGCGGCGACAAGAGCAGGTTGCCGCACGAGAGAATGACGACGCCGCACAGCCCGCCCGCCGCCGCAGACCGGCTCTGCCCGAGCACGTAGGCGAGCAAGAGAAAGAGCAGCGCGGCCGCGCTCCCCACGCCGAACAGGGTGAAGAACGCAGGCCCGACCATGCGCGCGCCCTCGAAGAACAGGAGGCCGAAGAGGCCCTCGTGCATGATCCAGGGGTAGGAGCCGTCCGCGAACGAGTAGCCGTTGACGTGCGGCATGGCGTGGGACCGCACGACGTCCCGACCCACGGCGGCAATCCAGAAGACGTCCGGGTCGGCGACGCGGAAGTCGCCCATCGGCCAGGCAAGGTACGCGAAGAGGGCCGCGACGACGGCCGCCACGATGGCGGGCTGCCCCAGGCCCGCGAGGCGCAGCTGCCATCCCGCGCGACCGGCGAGGCCGCGCGGCTCGCTCACATCCCCCGGATGACGCACCCCTAGAACCACTACGTGGAGGCCTCCGAGACAGCAAGCACATGAGCTTGGGCGCGCGCCCGGTCTCGCTTGACCGTCCCGGCTCTGGGGGGAAGCTTGCCTGGAGGGGAGGGTTCGCCCATGACGAGTCCGGCTGCGGTTGCGAAGTCACGCTCGAAGGTCGTCTCGGTGACGAAGAACGCGTCGGTGCTCGAGGCCGTCACGGCGATGGTCGAGCAGAACGTCGGCGCCACGGTGGTCCTCGACGAGGGGAGGCTCGTCGGCATCTTCACGGAGCGCGACGTCGCGAGGCGGGTCGCGCTGAAGCGCCTTCCCTCGGAGAGCACACCGGTGGGAGAGGTCATGACCAAGACCGTGATCACGGTCCGCGAAGACGCCGATCGCTCGTCCGTGCTGCGCCTGATGAAGGAGCATCACGTCCGCCACCTTCCGGTCGTCGACGGCAGCGGGACCGTCGTGACGGTGCTCTCGATGCGGCACCTCCTGCGCGCCGAGGTGCAGGATCTCGAGCAGACCGTGTGGCAGCTCGTGGCGGAGACCGCCATCGACGGACCGGGGGGGTGAGGGTCGGCCTGGCAGCGCGCCGTTCCTGAGTGTTCAGCGCTTCTTCTTCGCGTCGGCTGGCGCCGCGTCGGCCAGGTCGGGGGCACGCTGGGGTGGAGGCGCAGGCGCGCCGTCTCGCAGCGCCTTCTCCATCGCCTCGACGGTCAGCCCGAGCTCGCGGGCGCGGGTGAACGCGGCCAGGATGGCGTGGCGCATCGCGCGGGGGCTCACGTCCATCGCCTCGGCCGCGGCGCAGAGGACGCTGTCGGCGACGCGCTCGACGGCAAAGGCGGCGATGGCGGCCGGCGGAGCCGCTGGCCGCTCGAGCCCCATGGCCAGCAGCGTCGTCCCGGCGACGGCGGCGAGATCGGCCGCCAGGTCGGCGTCGACCGCGTGGACGCGAACGACGAGCTCCTGGAGCTGGGGGCCGCTCGGATGTGCGCGCCCGACGGCCCAGCGCTGCCCCGTGCGACGCGAGGCGCCGATCAGCTCGCCGAGCGCGCCCTGGTTGGGGAGGTTGAGGGCGTACATCGCCTTGCCGAGGAGCATCGGGAGTTCCATGGTCGTCTCTGGCCCTTCCTTGGCGAAGCATACGCCGCTTTTGGCGAAGCCTGTACCCTGGTTGGCGAGCTTCCGCCCTACATGTTCGCCAGGAAAGGCTAGCGCTTCGCCAATCAGGCTCGCCGATTCGCCGCTCTAGGCGACCGATTCGCCAGGCTCGCTTGTCCGATCGCCAAGCTCGCTTACCGCATCGCCAAGCTCGCGTAGCGGGCCATCCTGGCCTTCCCGTTCGCCATCGGAGCCTTGGGGTTCGCCTCGCTCGCCCTGACCACGGGCTCGCCCGCGCTCGCGCTCCCCTTCCCCACTCCCCGCGCCCGCTGCCCGCGCCTCACCTTTGCCCCCGTCCCCATCCGCCTTACCTTCCTCGCGATGAAGCCCGGTGATCACCCCGAGTTCTTCCGCTTCCCCGCCCCGGAGGGCCGCTCGCGCGAGAGCACCATTCGCCTCGATCCCGAGGGCCACTTCTTCCACGACGGAGCCCCGGTCGATCACCCGCGCCTCGCCGAGGCCATGCAAACCTGGATCGGCCGGCACCCCGACGACGGCCGCTACATCCTGACGAACGGGTACGACTGGACGTACCTCACCGTCGAGGACGCCCCGTTCGTCGTCCGCTCGCTGCGCGTGTCCGGGCCGCTTGTCCTGCTCGCCCTGAGCGACGGGACGGAGGAGGCCTGGGACGCGGGGACGACCCGGATCGCCGCCAGCGGCGCCCTTTACGCGCGGGTGAAGGCGGCCTCCCCGGGTGGCCCGTTCGAGGCGAAGTTCAGCCGGCACGCGCAAAATAGCCTGGCGCCGCTGCTCGTCGAGTGGCCGGGCGAGCCGGGCAGCGAGAAGGGCGACGGGGCGGGCGGCGCCGCCAACCCACAAGGAGGGGCGGCCATCCGCGTGGGCGGAGAGATCGTCCGCATCGGTTCCCCTGCAAAAGGCGCCGAGCTCGGATAGCATCACCATCGATCCCGCATGCGCCTACTCATCGCCGACAAGCTCCACCCCCGCGCCATCGAAGAACTTCGCACCCTCCCGCTCGACGTCATCTACGAGCCAGAGCTCAACAAGGAGACGCTCGAGTCGAAGCTACCCGGCGTCGGCATCCTCGTCGTCCGCTCGACGGAGGTGACCGCCGCGGCCATCGACGCAGCCAAGCAGCTCCACCTCATCGTCCGCGCCGGCGCCGAGCACCACACGATCGACGTGCGCGCCGCGAGCCGCCGCGGCATCTACGTCTCCAACTGCCCCGGCAAGAACGCGAGCGCGGTCGCGGAGCTCGTCTTCGGGCTCCTCTTGTCGATCGACAGGCGCATCCCGGACGGCGTGGCGTCGCTCCGGGCGAACCGGTGGGAGCGCACGGAGTACGGGCGGTCGGAGGGTCTGCTCGGCAAGACGATCGGAATCGCGGGCTTCGGGGCCGTGGGGCGCGAGGTCGCCCACCGGGCGCGCGCGTTCGGGATGCACCCGGTCGCCTGGAGCCGCTCGCTCACGCCGGGCAAGGCCGCGGACCTCGGGGTCGCCTACGCCGCGACCATCGAGGACCTGGCCGCGCGCTCGCACGTCTTCACGGTGCACCTGCCCATCACCGACCGGACGCGGCACATCGTCGGCAAGAAGCTCCTGGCCCTCCTGCCGCCGAAGGCCATCTTCCTGAACACGGCCCGCGCCGACCTCGTCGACTACGCGGCCCTCCGCGAGGCCGTCGCGACCCGCGGTCTCCGCGTGGGCCTCGACGTGTACCCCGACGAGCCCAAGGGCACGAAGGAGTACAAGACCGATCTGTTCGAGCGCCCCACGCAGACCGGCAAGGACGCGCCCGGGTTCATCTACGGCACTCCGCACATCGCGGCGTCGACCGATCAGGCCCAGCTTGCCATCGCGACCGAGACCGTCCGCGTCATCCGCTCGTTCTTGCTCGAGGGGAGCGTGCCCAACGTCGTCAACGTGTCGGCCTCGTCCGTCGCGCGCTTCCAGGTCGTGATTCGCATGGTCGACAAGGTGGGGACGTTCGCCAACGTGCTCAACGTCATCAAGCGGCACGGCATCAACGTCGAGGAGGTCACGAACACGATCTTCGAGGGCGGCGGCGCGTCGTGCGCCAAGCTCCGCGTCGTGTCGCGCCCGAGCGAGGCCTGCCTGGCGGAGATCACGGCCTTCGAGGAAGTGCTCCACGTGGACATGGTCCCCCTGCCGAACCTGGCCTAACAACCCACGACCTCCTCCCCGTGCCCGGCAGTAGCGCGGCGCTTCTCCCTGATCGGGCACGGGCACGTTTACGGGGGGGAGAAGTCGGGGGGAAGAAGCCACCCCGATGGCAAGCCGCGCCGCATGCGGCTACAAGGCTGGGCGATGCGCTCCCTCCTCTGCCCCGCGATGCTCGCGTTCGCGCTCGCGGGCTGCCCGCCCGGGGGGACGAAGGCGGGCGCAGCGGGAGACGCGGCGGTCGACGCGAAGACGGCGATCGCCCCGGCCGGCACGGCGGAGGCCGGCGCGGACGGCGGCGCGGACGACGCGGTCTTGCCGCCGTCGTCGAGCCCGGAGCTCACGGCGCGGGCAAAGCACCTGCTCGAGGCCATCGCGCACGACGATCCGGGCCTCGCGACCGACATCGTGTTCCCGCGCGACGCCTACCTCCTCGCGAAGGACGCGGCCGACCCGGGCAAGCAGTGGGACACGAAGGTCATCACTGCCTTCACGCGCCAGATCCACGCGATGCACCGGCACACGAAGGGCATCGAGCGCGCGCAGTTCGTCACCTTCGATCTGGGTGAGCCCGTCGTCCAAGCGGTCCCCAAGAAGCGGGATCTCAAGCGCTCCCTCTGGCGCGTCCGCCACTCGCGCCTCACGTACACGATCGACGGCAAGGCGCAGCACATCGACCTCGCCGAGATGCTCTCCTGGCGAGGCGCCTGGTACGTGACGCGGATCCGCGGCACGGTGAAGTGACCGGCGGGAGCCGGAAGCCGTCCCATGCCGGGCCGCGACCGAAGCTACCCCGTAGGGCTCACTTCGCTCCGGTCTTCGCGCTCTTCGCGGCCTTCTCGCTCTTCTCGGGCTTCGCGCTCTTCTCGTTCTTGCTGCGCGTGAAGTCCTCGGCCTTCAGCTCGTCAAGCAGGTGCTGGATGCGCGTCGTGTGGTCCTGGCCGTCGTCGTAGAGGAACGCAAGCTCCGGCGCGACGCGGAGCCCCATGCGGCGCGCGCTCTCGGCGCGCAGCATCCCGCTGGCCTTGGAGAGACCGACGAGCGCCTCCTTGCGGGCCTTCTCATCCTCCCCTCCCTGGAGCAAGCGCACGTAGATCCGCGCCTGGCGCAGATCGTCGGTCATCGTCACGCGCGTGATCGTGACCTTCGTGACCCGCGGGTCACGGCAGTCCTTCGTGAGCACCCACGCGAGCTCCTTGGCGAGCCGCGAGGAGACCCGCAGGGAGCGCTTCACTTCACTGGGCATCGTGTTCGTCCGCCTCGTAGCCCGGCTCGTGGGCCGCCTCGTGGCCCCCCTCCCAGTCTCCCCCTGACAATCCGGGGGGAGGAGTCCCGCGGACAGAAGTGGAACGATGGCCCCGAGATCCCCTTCCCCCGGATTGTCGGGGGGAGGTCGGGAGGGGGGCCACGGGGGACAATGAAGCCTTCACCAAGGACGAGATGAGGAACAGCACGTCAGAGCTTCTGCTTCACTTCCTCGATCTCGTACGACTCGATGAGATCCTTGTCCTTCAGCTCGTTGAAGCCGTCGAGGCTGATGCCGCACTCGAAGCCCTCCTGGACGTCCTTCACGTCGTCCTTGAAGCGCTTCAGGGCGGCGAGCTTGCCGTCCCACACGACCGCGTTGTCGCGGAGGAGCCGAGCCTTCGCGGTGCGCTTGATGGCTCCCTGGATGACGTAACACCCGGCGACCGCGACGTTCCGGACCTTGAAGATCTGGCGAACCTCGGCCTTGCCGTTGCTCTTCTCCACGAGCGTCGGCGGGAGGAGGCCTTCCATGGCGCTCCGCACGTCGTCGATCGCGTTGTAGATGATCGAGTAGAGGCGAATCTCGATCTTGTTCTCCTCGGCGAGGCTCGAGGCCTTGCCGGCGGGGCGGACGTTGAAGCCGATGAGGATCGCCTTCGCGGCGATGGCGAGGTTCACGTCGCCCTCCGTGATGGCGCCGACGGCGGCGTGGAGGATCGACAGGCGGACCTTGGCCGTCGACAGCTTCGCGAGCGCGTCTGCGATGGCCTCGACCGAGCCCTGCACGTCGCCCTTGATGATGAGCCGGAGCTCCTGCTGATCGGCGTCCTGGATGCGGTTGACGAGCTCCTCGAGGGACACCTTGGCCGTCGCCGGGATGAGGCTCTTGGCCATCTTCCCCTTGCGGCTCTCGGCGATCTCCTGGGCCTTCTTGGCGTCCTTCACGGCGTGCATCGGGTCACCGGCACCCGGCACCTCGGACAGGCCGAGGATCTCGACCGGCGTTGCCGGCCCGGCCTCCTGGATCTGCTTGCCGTGCTCGTTCGTCATCGCGCGGACCTTGCCGAAGCCCGGCCCGGCGAGGATGAAGTCTCCGACCTTGAGCGTGCCGTCCTGGACGAGCACGCGCGCGACCGGACCGCGGCCGCGATCGAGGAGGGCCTCGAGGACCGTCCCGCTCGCTGCCTTCTTCGGGTTCGCCTTGAGCCCGAGGACCTCGGCCTGGAGGGCGACCATCTCGAGCAGGTGCTCGATGCCCTCGCCAGTCTGCGCCGAGACGTTGGCGAAGATCGTGTCGCCGCCCCACTCCTCGGGCTGGAGCCCGAGCTCGACGAGCTCGCGACGTACCCGCTCCGGCTCGGCCGACGGCTTGTCGATCTTGTTGACGGCCACGATGATGGGGACCTTCGCCGCCTTGGCGTGCGCGACGGCCTCCTTCGTCTGGGGCATGACGCCGTCGTCCGCCGCGACGACGAGGATGACGAGGTCGGTCACGGAGGCGCCGCGGGCGCGCATCTGGGTGAACGCCTCGTGACCCGGCGTGTCGAGGAACACGATGGTGCCCTGCGAGGTCTCGACGCGGTAGGCGCCGATGTGCTGGGTGATGCCGCCGGCCTCGCCGCCGGCGACGTTCGCCTTGCGGATCTTGTCGAGGAGGCTCGTCTTGCCGTGGTCGACGTGCCCCATGACCGTGACGACCGCGGGGCGAACGATGGCCCCTTCCTCGGCCGGCACTTCGACCTTGGCTTCACCGGCGGCCCCTGCCGCTCCTGCAGCCGCCTCGGCCTTCGCCTCTCCGCGCGCCTCCGCGAGGCTCTCCTCCTCCGTCTGGGAAAGGTCCTCGACCTCCCAGCCGAACTCGGACGCGAGGATCTTCGCCGTGTCGGCGTCGAGCGTCGTGTTGATGTGCACGCCCGTCATGCCCATGCCGAGGAGCTTCATGAGCAGCTCGGTCGACTTGAGGGACATCTTCTGGGCCATCGACTGGAGGGTGACGTTCTCCTCGATACGGATGACCTTCTTGTGCGCGCTCATCTCCTGCGTGGAGATGATCCCGGACGGCTTCTTCTGGACGGGCGCGCCGAACCTGCGCTGCCCGGCGCCGCCGGCGCCGCGCATCATCGAGCGCCCTTGCTGGACGCCGCCTGCGCGAACGTCACGGCGCTGCTGGACGCCCGCGGCCGCACCGGCCCGCGGGTTGTACTCGGTCCTGCGGGCCATGGTGCCCGAGGGACCGCCGCCGATCGCCGTGCGCGGCGCGCTGAGCGGCGTGGGCATGGGGACGCCGGGCCGTCCGGCCCAGTACTCGACGCCCGTCTTGGGGGCGCTCGTCGTGCGTGCCGGCGGCTCGGGGGAAGGCGCCTCGTGGCGAGGCTCTTCCCGCGCCGCGATGGGAGCCGGAGGAGGAGGAGGAGGAGACGCAGGGGGCGGTGCCTGCACCGCCGCGGGCGCCGCCTGCACGGCGACCTCGTGGACGGACGGCGGCGGCGGCGGCGCGTGCGCAGCCGAGGCCGCTACCTCGTGGACGGACGGCGGCGGGGGCGGCACGTGGGCGGGCGGGGCCTCGATCTCGGCCTCCCGCGCGACGTCCTTGGAGCTCTTGCGGAGCTTCGCGGCGGACGAGGGCGGAGGGGGCGGAGCGACGTCCCGCACGCTCTTCTTCTCCTCGGGAACGAACGTCTTCGCGCTCTCCCGGTCACGGGCGACGACCTCTTTCGGTTGGCCGTCCGTCCGCGCGTGCCCGTTCTGCTCGGGTACGGCGTGACGCATCTCCAGGCCTGCGGGCGCCCGATGCACGGACGACGGCGGACCTGCCGGCACGTTGGCGTGCAGGCTGGGAGAGCTGGCGGGGGCGCTGACGTGGCCGAGGTGACCAGCGGACGCGGGCGGGTGCGGAACGCTGGGCGGCGCCTCGGGCGCACCTCCCGGCTTCGCCACCGCGCGGCGCTTGACCACGCCCGGTCGGACGCGCTCCTCGACGACGTCATGCGTCTTCTGCTTTTCCAGATGCCGCTTGACGCGCTCCACCGCCTCGGGCTCGACCGAGCTCATGTGATTTCGCACATCGTTGATCCCAACGGCCTGAAAGAGGCTCACGACCGCCTTCGGATCGAGGTTGAGCTGCTTCGCCACTTCGTAAACGCGCACCTTGCTCATCGAACCTCCCGACACCTGCATGCGTGACACCTCGACTCCATAGCTACTTCGCCGCCTTGGCGACGACAGAGCTCGCGATCGCGCGAACCCTCATGAATTCTCGGGCGATGCCCGCGTCCTTGACGACCACCGCGGCGACCTCGTCCCTGGCGAGAAGGCTCCCCAGGCCAGCCTTGTCCTTCCAGGCGACGGCGCGCCCTTCCTCGATGCCCCAGGCGAACTGCTTCAGCACGTTGGCGCCCGCGTCCGACGCGAGGACCGCGAGAGGCGCCCCCGCAGCCATGGCCGAGCCTGCCTCTTCGCCGATGGCGACCTTCTTGCCGCGC
>Ga0302279_10003536_pt1 | contig 19315 bp, 20 predicted proteins | sample III_Bog_N3_3_FD_194541 | JGI IMG/M metagenome (GOLD analysis project Ga0302279, IMG submission 194541) | Peat permafrost microbial communities from Stordalen Mire near Abisko, Sweden - III_Bog_N3_3 | ecosystem: Environmental > Terrestrial > Soil > Wetlands > Peat | place: Sweden: Abisko...
ATCGGTGCGCGCCAGGGCGAGGAGCTCGGCGCGCTCGAGGCCGCGCGGCAAGTAGACGCGGCCGTGGCGCGCATCGGAGTCGGCGTCCTTGAGGATGTTGACGAGCTGCAGACCCTCGCCGAAGGCCCGGGCCCGGTCGGCGAGAAAGGCCCGCGCCGACCCCAGCTGGGGCGCGAAGTCGAGGAAGAGCTCGGTGAGCAGCTCGCCGACGATGCCGGCGACGATGTAGCAGTAGTGTCGGAGGTCGGCGAGGGTGGCCAGCCGCAGGTTCCCCTCCTCGGTGCCACCCGCGACGAAGCCGGCCATGCCCTCGGCGGTGCACCGGGCGTACTTGACGATGGCGGCGCGGCGCGCCGGCGCGATCCCGTCGAGCTCGCCGAGGACGCCGGGCAGGGCGCCGAGCAGCTCCAGGTAGCCCTCGTGATCGCAGGGGCGCGCGTCGACCCACCGCGCGGCGAGCCGCCCTGCCTCGTCCCTGGGCCAGGGCGAGGCGCGCAGCAGGCGATCGAAGGCCGCGAGCGCCGTCAGCCGCTCCGCGCGGGGCCACCGGGTGGCGTCCTCGAAGGTGTCGGCGACGCGGAAGAGCAGGTAGGCGACCCCCACCTCGCGCCGCAGCGGCTCGGGCAGCTCGGGGATGGCGAGCGCGAACGTCCTGCTGGTGCGAACGAGCAGCCCATCGATGTCCGCCGCCGGACCCTCCAGCCGCGGCGCGGGCGGTCGCCGATCGCCAGTCGCCTCCGCAGGGCAGATCACGGGCTCTCCTGGATCTCGTCGCCCAGGTGGCCCGAGGGCACGGTGGAGACGGAGAGGACGACTGGCAGCAGCATGATCGAAAGGCGCATGGGACCCCCCTGGCGCACGCCGGAGACCGCCGTGGCGGCGGTGAGTGGGTGCTCGTCTGGATGACGGCGGGGAGGGTGGGGTGTGCAAAGAAACGTGAGCCCTGGCCTTCCACGGTCGATTCCGTCGATTTCCTCGCACACCCGGGGGCTCGGCCCCGTCACCAGGGGGAAGGACGGCCGGAAATGACGCGACCGAAACGCATCGCAATCGTCGGAGGCGGGCTCGCCTCGTTCGTGTGTGGCATCGAGCTACGGGACCGCCTCCCGGAAGCCGAGATCGTCCTCTATACTGCCCAGTGCGAGGAGAAGACCGGGGGGCAGCTGGGGAGCTGGACCGAGCGCGGCTACCCGGTGGAGCACGGGCTCCACGCGCTCTTCGGCTTCTACGACAAGCTCCTCCCCATCGTGAAGCGCGTCGGCGCCGAGGGGAATTTCACCCGGAGCAAGAGCCACGTCTTCGTCCACGAGCGCGGGCGCGCGCACCGCTTCGATCTGCGCACGTTCGTCGCCCGCTACCAGGGCTTCTCGCTCCGCGAGAAGCTCTCGGCGGCGAGGTTCTTGCCGACGCTCGCGCAGACCCTCGCCGAGGCGACCGTCGGCGGGTACGACGTCCTCGATCGGTACGACTCGCTCGATTTTCGTGAGTTCTTCCGGCAGCACGGCCTCCCGGAGTCGGTGCTGCAGAGCAACTTCTTTCGTCAGCTCTATCACGCCCCGTTCAACGAACCTCACCAGATGTCCGCCGCCGTCGGCCTCAAGACTCTCTATCGGGTCTTCGGGCGCCCCTATCATTACTACTTCAATCATCCGGCCCGGGAGGCGCTGATCCTCCCGCTGCTCCGCTACTTCACCACCGCGTGCCGGGGGGCGGTGGAGTACGGCGTCAAGACGGAGCGGGTCCGGATGAGCCCGGACGGCACCCGGGCGCTGGCGCTGGAGGTCGTCGATCGTCGCGGCGAGCGGCGGTCCATCGAGGCGGACGAGTTCGTGCTGGCGGCCGGGCTCGAGGATCTCAAGCAGATCGACCTCGGCGTCGCCGGCCGCACGCTGTCCTATTTTCGCAACCTCGGCCTCCTCCAGACGGTGTCGAGCGTGGCCTTCCAGGCGTGGTTCGCCGAGGATCCGGTCCCCGCCCGCTTCGACAGCCTGATCAACGGGCTCCCCGAGCCGCTCAGCATCCTCTGCCCGCTGTCCCGGGTCCGCTCGGTCGGGCCGGACCGCTCCCTGCCGCTCCCGTTCGAGATCGCCGCCACCGGCCCGGAGGCCGGCTTCGAGGACCGCTCCGACGAGGCGCTGGTCGCCGATTTCCTCGCGGTCCTGCGCACGCTGGACTTCCGCATCCCCGAGGACCCGCGCCGCATGCACGTGAGCCTCCGGCGCAACCGCGAGCCGTGTCACCGGTACCTGCTGACGCTGCCCGGTCAGCTCAACCTCCGGCCGACCGCCCAGAGCCCGATCGCCAACCTCTGCCTGGCGGGCGCGTGGATCCGGAACTCGCAGCTGCTCCCCTGCGCGGACGCCGCCGCGGAGTCGGGGATCCGGGCGGCATCGATCATCGCCGAGAGGGCCGGCCGCGCCCCGGGAGGCGAGGTCCGGTCTCCCTTCGTCGGGATGCCGCGCACGCACCCCCTGGTCCTCCAGCCCCCGTTCGAGTTCCCCGACTCCAGCGCTGTCGCCTTCGTGCTCGACGCCGACCCGGTCGAGCTCGCGCGCGATCTCCCGCCCGAGCTGGAGCTCGCCCCCGGATCGCACGACAAGCTCCTCGTGTCGATCCTCGACCATCGAGACGTCCAGTCCGTGCTGGACCCGAGCGGGGCGGCGTATCGGTACCAGGAGGTGCTCCTCGCCGCGTTCGTCTGCGAGCGCGGGCGGCGCGGTCCCCGCACCTTCGGAATCCATCCGCTGGCCCTCTACGTCAACAACGACACGGCGGTGGCCGCCGGCCGCGAGGTCTACGGGTTCCCGAAGAAGGCCGCGCAGATCACCCTCACGGAGACGGGGTTCACGGTCAGCCGCCTCGGTCGGGCGCCGGGGGCAGGGCGAGGTCCTGCCGAGCCCCTCGACATCCTCGCTGGCAGCTGGTCCGCGCCGGGGCAGGGCGAGGTGCCTCCGGACTCCTGGCTCGAGCGAGCGCTGCGCCACGGGCTCGGGGGCCTGGTCGCCTCGGCGCCTCTCCAGGTCGCCCAGCACCTCGCCGAGCTCCCGTTCTACAACGCGCGGGAGATGGTCGCGCCCCGCGCCGGCAGCGGGGTCCGGGCTGCGCTCGCCGAGGTCACGGCGCTCCGACCGAGCGGCGTGGTGGTCCGTTCGGCGACGCTGTTCCAGGGCGCCTCGATCGTGTTCGGGCCGTCGGCGAACGACCCCATCCACCGCCTCGTCGCCCGCGCCCAGCACGCGCCCGCGGTCGGTCTCCGGATGGAGTTCCGCTTCACGATGGGGGACGCCACCGTCGTCGCGGCGAACGGAGCGTCCCCTCCCTCGGATCGGGCCCCTCGGCGGACCTCCGGCTCATTCGCCGGATTTCACGTGGGCCACGCTTCATGATCACGCAACGGCGAGCTTTCCGGTCCCCCTCGCGCCGAGCCTCTTCAGCACCGAGGCCGGGCCCGCGGCCGAACCGTCGCGCCACGTAGCGGACGTCCTCGGCCACCACCTGCTGCTCGGCGCCGACCGCCTCGGCGCGCACCTCGAGCCGGCGGAACAGATCGCCGGTGGGGAAGGCGTGCCCGGCTCCGCTCGGCACGAGGCGGACGCGCCGCCCCTGGAGCCGCTGGGATGGGAGCAGGTGTAGAGCACCTCGTGATCACAGCCGCGGGCCTCGAGCACGCTCCGGTCGTTGTTCCAGGCGTCGTGTTGCTCGCGTTGCTGCTTCTGCCAGAGCGCATAGCGCTCGGGGTCCCGCTTCACGTCCGCCGGCGGACCGCCGCTGTCCACCGCGCCGAAGGTGGCGGTGTAGGCATCGACATCCGTCCGGGGGCGCACGACGACGCGACCCTCGGGGCAGCTGAACTCCCGCGAGAACGCCTCGCGGGCACCCTCTTCGAGGCTCTTGCAGGCAGGGATGGCGAGGAGCGCCGCAGAGCAGCTGATCGCGGCGGTCACGCGGGCCACGCTCTTCGTCATCCGCGGAGCCTACCGCCGGAGTCAGAGCCAGGCGAGGAACGCCGCGGCCTCGAGCGTGTCGGGGTCCGGCGAGGGGCCCTCCCAGGGGATCGAGGCGAGGAACTCTCCGGCGGGGCGATCCAGGGCCTCCGGAGGGGCGCCGCTCGCGTCGAAGCGGGTCACCTCGGGCGCCGGCACCGGGGGAGCGTGAGCGGTCATCGGGAGCTCTCCATCCCGCGAGGCGCGCGCCGGAGTGCCGCGCGGATGGGCTCGACGCCGCGGGAGCCTCCGGCGAGGGCGGTCTCGACGGCGCTGCGGCGGGGGTGGGCGACCACCACGATGGAGCAGTGCGGGGCGCCGCCGGCCATGCAGGCGACCTCGCGGGCGGCGAGGCGGCGGTCGGCCACGGCGGAGAGCAGGCCGGTCAGGCAGCCGGCGACGAGGTGGCAGGTGAGATCGGAGCCGTGCAGGTTGCGGCTCGGGCGAGGGGCCGCCTCGGCGAGGGCGCTGCGCGCGACGTCGATCACGAGGAGCCCCTCCGGCACGGCGGTGAAGTCGAAGGAGGGCGAGCCCCAGCCGCGCTCGGCGAAGTAGGCGGACACCCGCCGCGCCACCTCGCGCATGGGCAGCTCGCGCAGGGAGCGGCCGCCCTCTTCCAGCGCCGAGGCCTCGAGATCGACGGCGGCGCGGCGGCCCCACTGCACGCCCCACTCGGAGGCGAAGATCGACCACGTCTCCGGGGCGAGCCGGTCGCAGGTGGCGCGCAGGGCCGCGAAGAGCGGCGCGGGCGCGTCGACGAAGCGCCGCTGCCGGTCGTCGCGGAGGACGCCCTGCCGGCCCTCGTCGGGGGCGAGATCCCGCTGCGCGGCGGCCAGCAGCTCGACCGGGAAGCTGGGCCGCGGCGGAGCGATGCGCAGGCGGTTGATGAGCAGGTAGAAGCGCGGGGCCGAGGCGGCGCGGACGAGCTCGATGGTCACCTCCTGCGCGCCGAAGGCGAAGTCGAAGAGGAACTGGAACCGCAGCGTGCCGGCGGCGGCCCCGCTCGCGCCGCCGCTCCCCGCCGCGACGAAGGTGCGGAAGCGGCCCTCGAAGGCCTCGCCCCGGGTGCAGCGCGCCACCTCGCTGAAGAAGTTGCGCCCGACCACCTGGTTGCGATCGAGCCGCGCGAAGCGCGACTCGTAGAGGTTGTAGCGGAGGATGGTGCCCTCCTCGTCGAGCGCGATGACGCCGAAGGGCAGCGCGTCGAGCTCGGCGTCGGAGCGATCGTCGGCGAGGTGAGGGTCGAAGGGGACCGAGGCGGAGGGGGCGGCGAGGTCGAGCATGGGGCTTCAGCGGTCGAGCTTGGCGCGGATGAGCCCGTCGAAGGAGGGCGGGACGTCGTCCGCGGGGAGGGGGAGGGATGCGGGGGGTGAGGGGACCGAGGGAGCCGTCCGCGCGGCAGGCGAGGAGGCGAGGAGCGTCGGCGCCAGGCGGGCCGCGGCGGCCTCCGGCGACAGGGCAGGGGGCGGGGTCGCGCCGGCGGGGGAGGCGACCCGAGCGGGCCGGGGCGCGAGCCAGCCCGCGAGGGCGTCGCGCAGCGCCGTCGCCGACGGGGTGCGCTCGGCGGGGTCCTTGCGCAGGGCGTCCATGAGCAGCGCCCAGAGCCGCCCGTCCAGCCCCTGGGCCCGCCGCGGATACGGTGGAGGCTGGCTCACCACGCGGCCGAGCACCGCGAACAGGTTGCCCTCTCCGAAGGGCGGCTCGCCGGCGATCAGCTCGTACACCAGCGCGCCCACGCCCCACACGTCGGTGCGCTCGTCGGTCGCCTCGCCACGCATCTGCTCCGGCGCCATGTAGGCCGGGGTGCCGATGATCCCGCCGTCGCTGGTGAGGCGCGCCTCGTCGCCGGCGACCGTGACGCTGGCGATGCCGAAGTCGAGCAGCTTGGCCACTTCGCCCCCGCGGCCATCGCGACCGGCGGCGAGGATCACGTTCTCGGGCTTGATGTCCCGGTGGATGATGCCCGCCCGGTGCGCGGCGGCGAGCCCGTCGAGGAGGGGGAGCACCAGCGCCACGGCTTCTTCCGCGGGGAGGGCGCCCCGTCGGGCCATCCGCTCGGCCAGCCCCTCGCCGCGCACCAGCTCCATGACCACGTAGGGCACGCCGTCCGTGGTCTCGCCGTAGTCGTAGACCTCGACCACGGCGGGGTGGTGCACGGCGGCGAGCGCCAGCGCCTCGCGCCGGAGCCGGGCGTTGGAGGTGCCCCGCTGCACGTCGGTGACGTGGAGCACCTTGATGGCCACGGCGCGATCGAGCGCGATCTGGTGGCCGACCCACACGGCGCCCATGCCGCCCTCGCCGAGGGGCCGCTCCAGTCGGTAGCGCCCGTCGAGGACCAGCCCCGCGTGGAACCCCGCTCCGCTGCGGCCGGGTTGCTCTCGCGTGTCCATCGCGGCGCAGCGTACTGCAAGCGGCGCCGCGAATTGAAGAGAGGGCGTCCCTTACGCGCTCTCTCGCTCGACGATGAGCGTGTCGAGCTCCTCTTCGGTGATCAGCTTGGTCCCCAGCTTGCGCGCCTTCACCGCCTTGCTCGAGGTCGAGGCAGGATCGGCGATGACCAGGTAATCGAGCTCCTTGGTGACCGCGGCGAGCACGCGGCCGCCCTTGCCCTCGACGAGCTGGGTGAGCACGGCGCGCGGCTTGCTGCTGGTGCCCGTGAAGCAGAACGAGAGCCCCGCCAGCGGCCCGGCCTGCTTGGGGGTGACGGGCTCGATGCCGGCGTCGCGGAGCCGCTGGATCTCCTCCCGGCGCGCGTCCAGCCCCCTTCGGATGCTCGCAGCCTTGAGGAGCCCGAGCCCGGCGATGCCCGCGAGCTGCTCCTGGTTGGCGGCGAGCATCTTGTCGATGGTGTCGTAGCCGCTGGCGATGAGGAGCCGCGCCGTCTGCAGGGCGAAGTTGTCCATGCCGAGCGCGGCGATGAACACGGGGAGCGTCAGGGGCCGGCGCGCCTCGAGCTCGGCGAGGCACTTCTTGGCGCTCTTCTCGCCCCGGCGGTCGAGGCCGGCGATCTGCTGCCAGGTGAGCTTGTAGAGATCGACCGGCTCCGCGACCAGCTTGGCCTCGACGAGCTGCTCGATCAGCTTGTCGCCCCACTCCAGCGCGTTGATGGCCGACACCCAGCTCTCGATGCGGCCCTCGACGATGGCCCGGCACGAGGTGTTGCGGCAGACCAGGTACTCGCCCTCGACCGAGATGGGCGCCCCGCACACCGGGCAGTCCGTGGGGGGGACGGCGGCGGGCCCGCGCTTCTCCACCACCTCCTCGACGTAGGGGATGACGTCGTTGCGGCGGGAGACCAGCACCTCGTCCCCCTTGCCGATGCCGAGGGCGCGCACGTTGGCGGCGTTGTGGAGCGAGGCGCGCTGCACGGTGGCGCCGGCCAGCTCCACCGGGGCGACGATGGCGACCGGGGTGATGCGCCCGCTGGAGCCGGTGTCCCAGGCGACCTCGAGCACGGTGGTGACCTTGGCGGGCGACGCGAACTTGAAGGCGACGGCGCCGCGGGGCCGGTGGTTGACCTCCCCGAGGAGGGCCTGGGTGTGCAGGGAGTTGGCGTAGATGACCAGGCCGTCGATCTCGTAGTCGAGCGAGGCCCGCACGCCGCCGGCGTACTCGCCGTAGAGCTTCAACACGTCCTCGAACGCGCCGTGGGCGGTGCGCGGGGTGGCGAAGCCGAGGCTGCGCAGGTAGGCGAACTTCTCGACCTCGGTGCTGACGTCGAGGTGGGCAGCCTTGAGCGGGGGTTTGGGGGCGGAGCCCCCATCTTCAACGGCGAGATCGTAGAAGAGCACGGTGAGGTGCTCGCAGTTGCCGCCGTCGAAGCGCTTGGAGGTGCCGGCGGCCATGTTGCGGGGGCTGGTGCCGGCGGTGAAGTGCTTCTTCATGTCGCTGAGGCGGAGGATGATCTCCCCGCGCACGCTCATCGACCGCTTGTCCTTGATGCGGGCGGGCACGCCCTTCATCCGGGCGACGTTCTGGCTGATGCGCTCGCCCACCTCGCCGTCGCCGCGGGTGATGGCGTCGACCATCTTGCCCTCGCGGTAGATGACCTCGATGGAGATGCCGTCGAGCTTCTCGGCGACGAAGAGATCCCCGGCGATGGAGCCGTCGCCGTCCTTGGCGAGGAGCTCCTCGCAGCGGGCCAGCCAGGCCTTGAGCTCGTCGGCGGAGACCGCCTTGTTGAGCGAGCCCATGGGGATCTCGTGGCGCGCCTTCTCCCACTCGCTGACCAGCTCGCCCGAGCCGATGCGGGCGAGGACCGGGTGGGTCGGGTCGAGGTCGCGGAGCTCGTCCTCGAGGGCGTCGTAGGCGGCGTCGGACACGGCGGGGTGGCCGGCGTAGTAGCTGGCCCGGTACTTCTCCAGGCGCGCGGCCAGCGCGTCGGCGCGGGCGCGGAGGGCGGGGTCCAGGTCGAGGCCGCCCTTGGGGCTGTGGGGTGTGGTCATGGGGTCACTCGAGCTCGCATCACTCAAACTCCACCGCGCCGCCGCCGCGGCGTGCGGCGGCGAGCATGTCGTCCATCTCCATGGCGAGGCCCACGGGCAGCTCGTCCTCGCGGAACAGGCGCACCTCGCGGATCTCCAGGGGGTTCATGGGGGGGCGCACCGGCGGGCTGATCCGCGCCCGCACCACCACCGTGACGGCGTGGAAGCGCGGGTCGCGATCGGGCCGCGAGTAGACCCCGACCACGTGCTCGAAGGTGGCGCCGACGACGCCGCCCTCCTCCTCCAGCTCGCGATCGAAGGTGGTGCGCAGGGTCTCGCCCCACTCCACGGTGCCGCCGGGGAGCGCCCAGGTGCCGGTGTCGCCGCGGCGGATGAGCAGCCAGCGGCCGTCGTCGGTGCGCGCCGCGACCGCCAGGCCGACCACCGGGCGCCGGAGGATGTGGCGTCCCACCTCTTTGGCGAGGCCGAGGAGGGACTTGGGCAGGATCGAGAGCGGGCCGAGCGGCATGGGTGGGGTCTCGTCGAAATCTGGCAACGGCGAGGCCGAGGCACCTACTATCGGCAGATGCGCCTCGCAGGTTGGATCTCCGTCGTCCTTGCCGTCTCCGTCGGGACCGCGGTCGTAACCGCGATCGGCTGCGATGTCACCTCCTCCACCTACGCCGGCCTCCCCAACGAGGTGCCCAACCACCTCGGCAGCGGGGCCCTGCCGGGCGCGGGCGGCGCCTCGTCGACGTCGACGACCACGGGGAGCGCGGGCGGCGCGGGCGGCAGCGGCGGCGCCGTCGCCAGCGACGCCGGGCCGGCCGCGAGCCTGTGCGACACCGCCGCCGCGCTGGTGGCGGCCGTGACCGCCTGCCAGGAGTGCGAGCCAAACACGTGCCTGATGGACTACGCCGCCTGCGGCACCTGCGGAACCAGCACCCACTGCGTGGACCTTTGCGCAGGCAACGGCCCCTGCATCGCCGGCTGCATCGCCGCCAACCCCGCGTACCAGGCGTTCATTCAGTGCGTGTATGGGGCGTGCGGCCCGGTCTGTGGCCAGTCGCCGCCGCTCGACTGCCCGCTGGGTGACGCCGGCGACGGCGGCTAGGCTTCCACCAGGCCCGACCGCACCGCCAGGCGGGTGAGGTCGGCGACGCTGTGGGTCGCCACCTTGGCGCAGAGCCGCGCCCGGTGGGTCTCCACGGTCTTGACGCTGATGGCGAGCTGCACCGCCACCTCCTTGGCGGAGCTGCCCAGCGCCAGGAGCCGGAGCACCTGCCGCTCGCGATCGCTCAGCGCCGCGACGACGTCACCCCCGCTTGGCGAGTCGCGGCGGTGGAGCGCGCGCACCATGGCCGCGCTCACGTCCGAGGAGACCGCGGTGCGCCCGCGCGCCACGTTGCGGATGGCCTCGACCAGGTCGCCGAGGTGGGCGCGCTTGGAGAGGTAGCCGTCGGCGCCGGCGCGCATCGCTTCTCCGACGCTGAACTCGTCGCGGCGGGAGGAGAGCACCAGCACGCGCGTGTCGCCGAGGGCCTTGAGCTCCCTTATCAGCTCCGCGCCGCTGCGGTCGGGGAGGGCAAACTCGATGAGCGCCACCTCGAACACGTAGCGTTGCTGCGCCAGGATGGCCTCCCGCGCGCTCTCCACCTGGACGACCAGGTCGATGTCCTCGTGCCCGCCCAGGGCGCGCGCCAGCGCCTCCCGGACGACGTTTTGATCATCAACGACGAGCAGTTTCATCCGTCCCTCCCACGCGAGGAGTAGCCCACCGATCGTCCCGTCTGGAACCCGGAACTCACGTCGGGGGAGGCTCTACAGCGGACCCTCGGTGAGGCCGTGGACGAACTGCCGGACATACGGATCGGTGGAGGCGCGGGCCTCCTCGGTGGTGCCGTCGAAGATGAGCCGGCCGCGGTAGAGCATGCCCACCCGGTCGGTCACGGTGAGCAGCCGGTCGAGGTCGCTGGAGACCATCACCACGGTGGCGCCGGCGGCGCGCTGCTCGGCGCGGAGGAGCTCGAAGATGCGCTGCGAGGTCACCGGGTCGAGGCCTGCCGCGGGCTCGTCGTAGAGCACGATCTCCCCCTGGGAGACGGTGGCGCGGGCCACGCCGACGCGCTTCTTCTGCCCGCCGGAGAGGCCGGAGGGCAGCCGATCGGCGAAGCCGGGCAGGCTGACCACGCGCAGGCGATCCTCGATGCGGGCTGCGATCTCGGCCTCGGTGAGGTTGAAGAGCCGGCGCAGCGGGAAGGCGATGTTCTCGCCCACGGTGAGGTAGTCGAAGAGCGCGTTGTTCTGGAAGAGCATCCCGAACTTGAGGCGGAACTTCTGCAGCTCCAGGTCGCTGAGCTGGTGGACGTCGAGTCCGTCGATGACGACGCTGCCCCCGTCGGGACGGAGCAGCCCGGTGAGCATCTTGAGCAGGACGCTCTTGCCCGAGGCCCCCGGCCCGATGAGGCCATACAGGCAGCCCTTGGGGACCGTCAGGCGAACCCCCCGGAGCACCGGCAGGCCGCCGAAGCTCTTGGTCAGGTCGAGGACCTCGATCACGGCTGAGGCACGGGTCAGAACGTCGTCGTGGTGACGTCGAGCCGGGGGTGCGAGGGGAACGAGAGGCCGCGCACCGCGCCGGAGATGCACCCGGAGATGCCCTTGTTGGGCGGGGTGGTGGTGACCGTCACGCCGACCGCGCGCCCGTTCTGCACGGCGGCGCAGATGGTCACGCCCATGTTGGAGGGCACGCCGCAGGAGTTGAGGTAGGTGCCCTTGTTGAGCACGTTGCCGTAGGCGCCGGCGGAGAGGTCGGGGGGCGCGGCCTTGTCGTAGTCCTCGATGTACTTGGCGCGGGCGCCCTCGCAGCTCTGGCCGCCGGCGAGGATGGGGTGGCCGCCGGGGCCGACGCCGCCGCCGGGGGAAGGCCCGCCGCCGGGCCCGGTCTTGCCGCGGGCCGCGAGGCCGCCGTCGTAGTCGACGGCCATCGCCTTGTCGCCCTGCACCTCGGCGACGTTGTCCTTGTTGGCGCGATCGCGCAGCCACAGGCCCGCGGCGCCGGCGGCGAAGATGCCCAGCACCGCCGCGCCGATGAGCGCCTTGTACTGGGCGCCCTGCTTCTCGGCGACGACGACCGCCTCGAGCTGCTTCTTCTCCTTGACGATGTCGCGGTTGAGCTTGGCCTGCTCGGCGAAGGGGGCGAACTCTTCCCAGTCCTTGATGAAGCGCTCGTCGGCGGTGAGCGTGTCGCGCAGCACGTTGCCCTCGGTGAACTGGCCGGAGGCGATCTGCTGGAGGGCCTCGACCGCGGAGAACGGGCCGTGGTCCATGCCGTCCTTGATGACCACGTAGCGGGCGCGGGTGTCGGACTCGAGCGCCGCCTTCATGTCGGCGAGGCGCTGGGTCGGGTCCGCGGCGTTGCGGGGGCCGGCCTGGGGCTGGGCGTGGACGACCGCGTAGGGGCCCTCGCCGTGCACCTGGATGCGGGGCATGGCGGCGGCCTTGGGGATGATGGTCGCCTCGGGCCGCTCGTTGGGCGGGATCATCGAGAGGCGCACGTCGACCTCGAAGTCGTCGTCCTGGTCGAGGTGCGACTCGTCGGCGGGGGGCGGCGCGATCGAGGCGCTGGGCGAGACGTGGTGGAGGGCCTGCGCCAGGGCTCCCAGATCGCCCGGGCGGTGCTTGGCCTCGGAGACGAGCGCCTTGCCGAGGATGGACTCGAGCGCGGGGGGCAGGTTGTCGACCAGCTCGCTGGGGCGGCGCATCCCGGGGCCGATGGCGGCGCCGGTGAGCAGCTCGTAGAGGATGGCGCCGACGGCGAAGACGCTGGCCCGCGCATCGCCTGGGCTGCCCTTGCGCTCCTCCGGGGCGAGGCAGGCGCGGTCCCGGGGCAGGGTGGGCGCGATCTGGGCGCGATCCTCGAGCACGGTGACGTCGCCGCCGGGGCCGTAGCCCAGCGACGAGGGGTGCACGTAGAGCAGCTTGCCCTGGTTGTGGAGGGCGACGAGCTTGACGCAGATGGGGACGATGACCGCGATCGTCTCCTTGAGGCTGAACCGGGTGCCAGCCGCCCGCCGCGCGTCCAGCTCCGCTCGGAGCGAGCCCTGCACGACCGACGTTCCCACGGGGAGAGGGGTGACCATGGCCTGCGTCATCGGGGGCCACGGTACCAGGGATCGGTCGGGCCGGTCACCTGGGAGGTCGAGTGACCGTGAGCAACGGTCGCGGGATCTCGCACCCCCGGAATTCTGCCGTCAGCTTAGCTCTTCAACTGAGACGCCGCGTCGCGCTCGGCCTGCCGCTCGGCCTGCTTGTCTTCCTGGAGGATCGTGAAGACCAGGCCGGCGCCGAGGATCGGGAGCAGCCAGATGAGCTGGGCTTGCCAGATCTTCTGCTTCTGCTCGTAGAGCTGGCTGCGGAAGACGCGCCGGGTGAGCCAGGCCTGGAAGGCCACGACGACGAGGGCGACGAGGGCGAGGACGATCTCGAAGGCGGGCATCAGGAGGCGCAAGGTAGCCATTCCCCGCCGGAGCGCAAGGATCGGGCCGGTGACGGGCGCGGGCGCTCAGGTCACCCGGAGGACCTCTTCGAGCGAGGTCACCCCCAGCTTGGCCTGGGCGAGCCCCATCTCGCGCAGCGGCACCATCCCGACGCCCTCCACGACCTTGGCGTAGGCGTGCTTGGTGGCGCGGGTCTTGATGAGATCGCGCAGCTCGTCGTCGAGCTCGAGCATCTCGAAGATGCCGATGCGCCCGCGGTAGCCGGTGTTGTGGCACTTGATGCAGCCGACCGCGCGCCGCAGCACGGTGCCCCTGGGGAGCAGGACGCGGTCGTCGTGGGCGGTGATCTCGTTGGGGAGCTCGTAGCTCACGCAGCAGCTCCCGCAGACCCGGCGGACCAGGCGCTGGCCGATGACGGCGAGCAGCGAGTTGGCGACGATCCAGGGCTCGACGCCGAGGTCGACGAGCCGCATCACCGTCTCGACCGCGTCCGAGGTGTGCAGCGTGGTCAGCACCAGGTGGCCGGTGAGGCTGGCCTGGAGGGCGATCTGCGCGGTCTCGGGATCGCGCATCTCGCCCACCAGGATCACGTCCGGATCCTGCCGGAGGATGGCCCGCAGCCCCGAGGCGAAGGTGAAGCCCTGGCGGACGTTGGTCTGGCCCTGGGTGATCTCGGGGAACTCCACCTCGATGGGATCCTCCAGGGTGACCACGCTCCGCTCCGCGGTGTTCATCACCTGGAGCATCGAGTAGAGCGTCGAGGTCTTGCCCGAGCCGGTCGGCCCGCAGACGATGATCAGCCCCGAGGGGCGCGAGACGATGCGCGACACGCTCTCGACGTCGCCCTCCGACATGCCGAGCCTGGCGACCGGGAGCACCTGGTGGCCGATGAGCACGCGGCACACCAGGGTCTCCCCGTGGATGCCCGGGAAGGTGGAGGCGCGCAGGTGGATCATGCTCGCGGAGCCGAACTCCAGGCTGAACTGCCCGTCCTGCGGCGTGCGCCGCTCGGTCATGTCCATGCGCGCCAGCACCTTGACCCGGGTGATGAGCTGCGGCGCGATGTCGAGCGGGAGCTGCCCCTGCGCCACCATGACCCCGTCGATCCGGTAGCGCACCCGCAGCGCGTCGCGCTTGGGCTCGATGTGGATGTCGCTCGCCTCCATCGCCACCGCGCGACGGACGAGGTGATCGAGCACCTGGACGGCGTCCAGATCGTCGTTGGTCATGCCACGGGCCATGGGGGGTCATGGTAGTCCAAGCGGCCCGGGGAATGTGCGGCGCGGTGACAGCGGCCCTCCCGCGGCCTGATCGTTGCCCACCGGTGCGCCATGCCCAGCGCCGCCGCGATCGAGGATCAGATCCGTGAGCTGACCCTGCTCATGTACGACACCCGCGTCGCGCTCCCCGTGCTCGAGCAGCGCGTCCTGCCGCGCCTCGCCCCCGGGGTGATCTTCGAGGATCCCTGGCTCCGCGCCCGGGGCCGCGACCGCTTCCGGATCGGGCTGCGCGGCTTCCACTGCGTCATCCGCTTCGATTTCGAGATCTTCCAGCTCGCGGTGGAGATGAACCCCCGCGGCGACGGCGGGCGCGCCCTGGTCGACGGCGTGATGAACCTGCGGCAGCTCGGCTTCTACACGTACCCGCTGCGGACGATCCTCGTGTACGACTTCGACGGGACCGCGGACGGCGAGGGCCTGCAGATCACCAGGCTCGAGGAGATGTGGAGCTTCGGGGACATGATCGCCAGCGCGCCCCTCTTCGTCGGTTGGCTCTACCAGGACGTGCTCCGCCCGGCCGCGGGCCATTTCTTCACCGCTGCCTTCTGGCTCTCGTGTGCCCTGTTCGGGCCGAAGGGCGCCGCGCCCCCCGCGCCGACGGCACGCTGACGCCCGACGAGGCGAGGTGCGCGAGGGACCTTCTCACGCCGGGGCGCCCGCGGTACGAGCGTCCCCGAGAGCTCGGAGGATCCTGTGCTGACGCGCGCGCTACTGCTGGCAACCTCGGTCCTGGTCCTCGGGGGCTGCGGCAAAGAGGTGGGCCGCGTCCCCTTCTCCGCCGAGGGCAAGGGATCCATCACCGTCCCGCTCGCCGCGGGCCGGGTCGACTTCTGGACCGACCTCGCCATCGAGTACCAGGGCGACGCGTCCCTCCAGTACCTGATCGCCCTCGAGCAGGGCGGCGCCAGGGTGGCCACGGCGATCTGCGACCCGCTCGGGCACCTCACCTCCACGACGGCGTGGAGCGAACGCAACCTGGGCAGCTCCCACTCCCGGAGCGGCAGCGGGAAGATGGCCTGCTCCCTCAAGCTCGCCGCGGGTGGGCCCACCACGGTCAGGGCGACGCTCGCCTTCGCGAGCAGGCCGGCCTCGCCGGTGCTCAACAAGGCGGATCTGGTCGTCAAGCAGTGAGAGGCGGCGCGGACATGAGCAAGGCAGGCACCGTCACCGAGCTCGACAACGATGGCCTGGGCTGGATCCAGCTCGACGACGGACAGCGCGTCCGGTTCGGCTACTCGGCCTGCAAGGGCTTCACGCCGGAGGCCCTGGTGGGCGGCGCCCGCGTGCTCGTGCACGCGACGCAGCCCGGCTTGCGCGGCATCCTCAAGGCCACGGCGGTGTCGCCGCTGCGCCCGCCGCCGAGCGCCGTCGCGCCCGCCCGCCCGGCGTGGCTCGTCGTCCCGCTGCCCGGTCCGCTCGACCCGGGCGCGCCCATCCTCGCGCGCCTCGCGCAACAGTGGCAATCGCTCGGGCTCGCCTCGAGGGTCGTCGGCCCTCGCGTTCTCGAGCTGACCCGGGGCGACCTCTCGCTCTTCGTCGAGCATGTCGAGCAGCCCTATCCGACCCAGGCGGCGCCGACGCACCTGGTCCTCTCGGGTGGGCCGCTCGCCCCGCCGACGCTGCTCGACGCCCTGAGCGACGACGAGGTGCTCCGCATCGAACGGCTCGGTCGAAGCGGAGACGTCCATCTTCCCGACGTGATCCAGGCCGCCGCCCTCGCCGATCGACGCCTGCGGCTCCTCTTCGTGCTGACCGGGCTCTTGACTAACCTCCTGGAGACGGGGCTCGCCGACCGGGCCGTGCTCCCGCACGTGTGGGCCCGGGAGGTCGCGCTGTCGGAGATCCTGGCGCGGGTGGCGACGGCGGGCGCGGCGGCGCTGCGCGATCCTGGACGGGCCGTGTCCTTCCTCGGCCAGATCTTCACCGAGCTGCGGACGACACCGGACGGGCTCCACGCCACGCTCCTCGGCGCCGTTGTCCTCGGCCACCCGGACATCGGGGTGAGCCTGGCCGCCAGCGCCGAGCACGCATCCGCCGCCGCCGCGCTCCTCCAGGGGATGGTCCCCCGAGGGCTGCGGCCGCGCTCGGGGATGACCTTCGCCGCCGACGGGACGACCTTCGTCGTCGAGCGCTTCCAGAACGGCGCCGTCTGGCTGCGGCCCGACGGGCCCGAGGCGCCGCACGCGGACGGCCGCTATCGCTTCGGCGTGACGGCCGGCCTCCCCGGGTACCTGCAAGCCAACTGGTCGTCTTCCCTGACGTGGAGGGGCGCGGGCGCCAAGGATCCGCGGATCGAGCTCTGGACCACCCGCGGGTCCCCGTCGCTCGACGTCGCGATCACGAACGGCCTCGGGGCGAGGGCGCAGGTGAGCCTCGACCCGGCGGATCCGGTCGCGTTCGTCGAGATCGCGCTCATCGCCCCCGTGGTGCGCGGGCGCATCCTGGATGCGCTCATCGCGCTCGCCCGCACCGTCCACATGCCGGGGCGGACAGCGCCCGTCCTCCCGTGGGACCGCTGCGTCGTCCCCGGTCTCCCCGGGGGCATCGCGGGCGCCGTCATGCGGCCGCTGGGCGTCCTGGAGGTCTTCCCGGACCACCGGGTGACGGTCTTCGACGCGCTCCCCATCCTCGACGACGAGCTGGCGGCGTTCCGCGCGGACCCCTCCACCCAGGGGGCGTGGATCGATCTCGTCTGTGAGCGCAACGATTTTGCCGCGCTCCACGCGCGCTGGGAGCGGCTGCTCTGAACGCCCCCGTCCGAACCTCGGCGGTGCTCAGCTCAGTCTCGTATCTCCGGGCGGAGGATGTCGGCCGAGCGCCACATCGGCGGCTCGAATCTGCTGGAGGCGTTCGCGGTTCATCTCCAGCACGGAGACCGTGGCGCGGCCGATGGACGACCCGCCCAGGACCGAGAGTCCATCGCGCGACCACGCGAAGTGCTCGTTCCAGAGGTCAGTCCGTGGGTTGAACAGCCTCTGCTCGCTGCCCGCCGCCGGATCGAGACCCGAGCGCCGGTCCCACTTGCGTCGGTTGCACGCGAAGCACGAGAGGGCGAGGTTGGCCTCGGTCGCCTGCCCGCCCGCGGCGATCGGAATGACGTGCTCCATCGTGAACTCGACGTACTGCCACGCCTCGGACGCATGGCAGTACTCGCAGCGGCCGTCTGCGCGGGACCTGACGAGCGCACGAAGCTCCGGCGAGACCCTACGCCGTCCGGGCAAGGGGCTCGCCTCGGCCGGCTGAGTCCATGGCGTTGCGCACCAGGCGGTTGACCAGGCTGAGGAGCTCATCGAGCTCTTCGAACGCCTCGAGCTCGCGCGCTTCACCCTCCTCGAGGGGCCCCTCCGTCTGCTTCTCCAGAAGATCCTCGATGCGCTCCTGAACCCGAGGCGTCGCCCGGAAGATGGGGACGCCCTCGCACGGCTCGATGCGGACCGCATCGTCCATGGGGAGCGCTTTCACGAGTGTAAGGAGGTGCTGGACGGGCATCGGTACGCTCAAGGTACGCGCCACGCCTGGTAGCTGCAACCTGACGGACGTCGCCAGGGTCAGCCCATGGCAGGCCCCGAGCCCATTGGCTGGCTGGGCGGCTTCTGGCCGCTCAGCTCGGATCGTCGATGACTACGGTCACCGCAAGATCCGGCGAGGCGCTCTCAGCGCCTGCGAACGTGCGCGTTGCCGCCGCTCGCGAGGCGGTCCTCTTTGCCGGCGCGGCGTGCCCCGATCGGGAACCCCCCCGCGGGAGACCGCTTCAACCGCTGCTCCGTCGCTCCGTCGTAGTGGCCGGTCTCGGCGATCGCGTCGTCGGGGTTGTTGCGGTTCCAGAGGCGCTGGAAGGCGCGCACGTCGAGGCCGTCGTGGTGTGTCGTGCCGGCCCCGACGAAGTCGAAGTGCACCCGATCGATCGATCCGAGCCAGTGAAAGCCCTCGCTCTCGAGCGCCGACCGCCAGGCTGTGCTCCCGCCGACATCCAGCGCGAGCCCGGACTCGTGGTTGCTCTCGCCCGGGCGCGTGGCGAGCTGGATCCCGCAGCGCTTGCCGGCCGCCCAGCGCGAGAGCAGGTACTGCTGCGCGACCGTGCGCAGCGCGCTGTGCACCTTCATGGTGCGGTCGGGGTGCGCGTCGAGCGCGCGCAGGAGATGATCGCGCGCGGGCGCGTCGAGGTAGAGGAAGACGTGATTGGCGCTCGAGAGGTTGCGCCGTGGCGGCACGCTGGCGAAGGCGTTGGCGTCGAGGCGGCGGGCCTCCTCGATGATCTGACGGCTCAGCCCGTCGATGTGCGCCGTCGAGCAGGCCCGCTCCGCGGCCCACTGGACGGTGTGGCCCTTGGTCTTGGTCCTGTGCGCCGGGTCGGGCGCCGGCGGCTCGTCGTCCGGCGCGGGCTCGTCGGCCACGGTCGGGGCCCCTGCGTCCGCCTGGGGAGCGGGCAGGTCCAGCGCCGCGACGTCGGCGACCTGGCTCCGCGCCAGGCGCGCGGAGGCGCTCGCGACCGCGCTCGCCCCCGGCCCGTCGTCGCGTTGAAGGCCGCTCTGGATCAGCACCAGATTGACCACGATGATGAGCACGCCGGCGATCCCCGCGATCGCCATCTGCGCGCGAGGCAGCCGGAGGCCGGGCGTGGGCGGAGGGACGACGGGCGGCGCTCGGTCCGAGGGTGCGCTCTCGCGCGGCGGCTCGGGGGCGTCCTCGTCGGCGGTGCTCACAGCAAGACGGCTACCAAGACCCTCGCGCCGAGGCAACCGTCCTGACCCGTGTCCGAGCGCTCACCCCGGACCCGCGCGCCCCGGATCCCGACCCGCAAGCCCTCTTTTTTCGTCGTACGGGCGCTCTCCGGCCTCCGCGCGCGGGAGGTCACTCGCCGCGCCTCTCCACGGCGCGGCGGATCGGAGCCTCGTCGAGCTGCTCCGCGGCGGCCGCCTCCAGCGCGGCGCGCGTCTCCTCGTCCGCGCAGGCGGCGGCCGCGAGGCGCACCCGCCGTCGCGCCTCCGGGTCGGCGCTCTCCCGGAGCGCAAGGGCGGCCCCGATCCGGAGCGCGGGCCGGGCCGCCGGATCCTCCAGCACGCCGAGGACGTCGTGCTCCGCGATCGCGGCGCTCCGGTACTGCGCGCCCCGCTGGAGCAGCCGCCCCA
>Ga0302279_10003537_pt1 | contig 19312 bp, 15 predicted proteins | sample III_Bog_N3_3_FD_194541 | JGI IMG/M metagenome (GOLD analysis project Ga0302279, IMG submission 194541) | Peat permafrost microbial communities from Stordalen Mire near Abisko, Sweden - III_Bog_N3_3 | ecosystem: Environmental > Terrestrial > Soil > Wetlands > Peat | place: Sweden: Abisko...
GATGGTGTCCGGCACCAGGGGGTGGGCCCGGATCCGGGCCACGTCCTCGACCACGGTGCGGGCGTTGTCGTCGATGGTGAGCCAGTCGATGTAGCGGGCCTCGGCCGATCCCGGCCCCGTCCCCACGTCGTGGAAGCCGTCGGGCCCGAGCGCCGCCGTCTCCAGGCTCGAGGCGAGCAGGTCACGCATCTGCTCGTCGGTGAAGAATTCCATGCCGCAGTTGGTGTGGTGGATGACGAACCACTCGTTGGTACCGAGCAGCTTGTAGCTGATGACGAGGGAGCGGATGGCGTCATCGCTGGCCCGTCCTCCGGCGTTGCGGATCACGTGGGCGTCACCCTCGTGGAGCCCCGCGTACCGGGCGGGGTCGAGGCGGGCGTCCATGCAGGTCAGGACGGCGAACCGGCGGGCCGGGGGGAGGGCGAGCTCGCCCTTGTCCCCGAAGTCGGCGGCGTACGCCTCGTTGGCCTCGAGGACCTCGTCGCGGATGGACATGGTGGGCTCCTTCCCGTCGGGTGCCCGTACCCGAAGGCGGGGGACAGGGACCCGTGTGCGCTCGGCAGTGTTGTACCCCAGTAAACCCACCGGATAACTCAGGTATTCCCACGGGAACCGAGGCCGCCCGAGGGGTAGCTTCGTGGCCATGGAGCCGCTCGACGCCCTCGCCACCGCCTCGGCCACCTTCACCGCGGTGCTCGACAAGGTTCGCTCCGACGAGCTCGCCACGGCGACGCCGTGCGAGGAGTGGGACGTCCGCGGGCTCCTCACCCACGTGCTGATCGGCGACCTGATGACGGGAGAACTGCTCGACGGCGCCAGCCAGGAGGAGGCGAGGGCCCTCTGGGACCAGGAGTTCGGTGACGACCTCATCGACCGGTGCCGGCGGTCCGTGGTCGACCAGTGGATCCGGATGCGGGCCGTCGACGACTGGGACGTGGTGGTCCACCACATGGTGGGCGACGTCCCGGCCTCACAGCTCCTCCAGTTCCGGACCGGTGACCTGACGCTGCACGCCTGGGACCTGGCCCGTGCGATCGGTGCCGACGTGGCGATCCCGGACGACCTGGCCGAGCGGATCTACGAGAGCCTCCTCCCCATGGCGCCGTTCATCGGCGAGATCGGTGTCTTCGGCACGGGGCCTTCGGGGACGGTGCCCGACGACGCCCCGATCACCCTGCGGCTCCTCGACCTCACCGGTCGCCGTCCCTGAGACTCCCGTCGGCCGGCCGGTTTCGGCCGTCCGGCCGGACGGGACCGGTCCGGCTCACCGCTCGACACGGCGGTGCTACGACGCCGAGCGCACCGAGTGCACGGCCTCCTTGGTCCGGTCGATGACCGAGCTCACCGCATCCTGTAGCAGGTGGTCGGGCCGTCCCGCCGGCATGCGGGGATGGGGATGCCGGGGCGCCACCGTCCTCGCCTCCTCCAGCTGTTCCCCCAACTCCAGCAGCCGCGCCTTGGACAGGTGCGACCGGAGGAGGGGGAAGAGCTCCTTCTCCTCCTCCTTCACGTGGTGGCGGACGTTCTCGGTCAACACCGTGACCTTGGCCGCGAACCGCTCGTCGGTGGGGTCGAGGTCGAGCAGTTCCTGGAGCTCCCACTTGACGATGTGGTGCTCCTCGATGGCTTCCAGGACGTCCTCGCCGGTCGAGGCGACATCGCTGCGGGCCGCGGGATACAGCACCTGCTCCTCGATGAAGGCGTGGACGGACAGCGCCTCGATCATCTCGTCGACCAGGCGGCGCTTCGTCTTGTAGGCCCGGTCCCCGGCCTTCTCGAAGGAGACGAAGAGCTTCTCGACGACCTGGTGGTCCGCCTTGAGGATGGCGAGCGCATCCTTGGACGATGGGGCCGCTCTACGACCGGACCTCTGCTTCTGCGACGTTGCCGTTGCCATCGGACAGGCCTCCTCGTGCCATCTCGGATTCCGGGGTCGATCCCTCGGACGCTGCGTGCAGCAGTACCCGGCCCACCGTCCCGGAAACGGCCGAGTTCGAGGAGGAACCGTCCGGCGTGCGGCCCGTTCGTCAGCCCGCCGGGGCGACACCCGCATCCGCGCCGTGCTGGGCGGCGTCGGCCTGGCTGACCCAGGTCTCGTACATCTCGGCGTAGCGGCCGCCCCGGGCCACGAGCTCCTCATGACTGCCGACCTCGATGATGCGGCCCTCGTCGACCACGGCGATCCGATCGGCCCGCATGGCCGTCGACAGCCGGTGGGCGATGAGGATGGCCGTCCGGTTCTCGAGCAGGACGTCGAGTGCCGCCTCGATCTTCGTCTCGGACTGGAGGTCGAGGTTGGAGGTGGCCTCGTCGAGCACCAGGACCCGCGGGTGGGCCAGGAAGGCCCGGGCCAGGGCGATGAGCTGGCGCTCGCCCGACGACAGTGTCTGCCCCCGCTCGTGCACCACGGTGTCGAGTCCCTGCGGCATCCGGGCGATCACGTCGGTGAGGCCGACGCGCTCCACGGCTTCCGCGAGCTCGTCGTCGCTCGCTTCGGGCCGGGCGAAGGCGATGTTGTCGCCGATCGTGCCGGCGAAGAGGAACGGCTCCTGGGGCACGACGCCGAGCTGGCTCCGGAGGGACCGCATGGTGACGTCGCGCAGGTCGTGCCCGTCGATGGTGACCCGGCCCTCGGTCGGGTCGTAGAAGCGGGTGACGAGCTTGGCCATCGTGGACTTGCCGGCCCCGGTGGGCCCGACGAAGGCCACCGTCTCCCCCGGGGCCACGGCCAGGTCCACGTCCTCCAGCACCGTCCGGCCGGGGACGTAGGCGAACGAGACGTGCTCGAAGCCGATGGCCCCTTCGATCGGCGGCAGGTCGGCGGCGTCCACCGCCTCGGCGACCTCGGGCTCGGTGTCGCACAGGTCGCGCAGCTTGTTCACCGAGGCCTGGCCCTGCTGGTAGGTGTTGTACTGCTGGACGAGGAGCTGGATGGGCTGGAAGAAGCGGTTCAGGTAGAGGAAGAAGGCGACCAGGGCGCCCACGCTCAGCTTGTGGTGGGCCACCATGGTCCCGCCGATGGCCAGCATGACGGCCTGACCCAGGAACCCCAGCATCTGGGTGCCCGGCCCGTAGAGCGCATTCACGTGGGCCGTGTAGTTGTTGGCGTCCCGGTAGTCGCCGACCACGTTGCGGTGGTGGATGACGTTGTGGCGCTGGCGGTTGTGGGCCGTCACGATGCGGACCCCGTGGAGGCTCTCCGACAGGTCGGCCAGCACGTTGGCGATCCCGTCGCGCACGGCGTCGTAGCCCCGCTCGGAGGCCCGTTTGAACCAGATCGAGGCACCGACCAGCGCCGGCACGATCAGCACCACGGTGATGAACGCCAGGAGCACGTTGGTGGTGAAGAGGATGATCGTGATCACGACCATGGTCAGGGCCTGGATGGCCAGCTGCGACAGCCCGTCCTGCAGCAGCTGTTGGAGGTTCTCGATGTCGCTCGTCATGCGGCTCATGACCACGCCGGCCTTCTCCTCGGTGAAGAAGCCGAGCGACAGCCGCTGGAGATGGGCGAAGACCTTCACCCGTAGGTCGTTCATGACCCAGGCGGCCAGGCGCCCGGTGACCTGGACCTGGAAGCGCTGCGCCAGGGCGGTCACCCCGATGAAGGCCACGTAGGCGACCGCCATGGCCACCACCACGCCGAAATCGAGGTGGTTCGGTGGCGTCATCCCGTTGTTGATGGCGTATTCGACGAGCTTGGGCCCGACCTGGCCGGCGACGGAGATGACGACGACCAGCAAGCCGGCCAGCACGAGCATGCCCCGGTACTTGGTCAGCAGGCTCCACAGGGTGAGCCGCTTCAGCTCGACCTCGTCGGCGTTCTGCTCGAAGGTCAGTGTCGGGGTCTCGTACTCGGGCTCGGACGCCACCAGCCGGTCGACGCCGGCCTGCAGCTCCGACGGGATCCCGGCGAAGGGGAGTCCCGGTGCCGCGGGTCGGCCGAAACCCCCCGGCGCCCCACCCATACCTCCACCCATTCCTCCGCCCCAGCTCATCGGGCACCTCCCCGGACGGCGTCGAGCATGTCCCCGAGGGGCGAACTCCCGGTCCCATCGCCGTTGCCGTTGCCGTTCCCATTCCCGTTGCCGGCCGGGTCGGCCTCGGCCTCGTCCCGCTCCTCCTCGGCCTCGTACTCGGCGGCCTGGGCCAGTACCTCGGCGTAGAGCGGCGTGGTGGCGAGCAGGTCGGCGTGGGTGCCGTCGGCCACCACCTTGTGCTGATCGAGCAGCACCACCCGGTCGGCCAGGGAGATCGTGGACAGGCGGTGGGCGATGATCAGCGTGGTGCGCCCCTCCATCTGGACCTTGAGGCCGGCGTGGATCGTCTGCTCCACCTGGACGTCGATGGCGCTGGTGGCGTCGTCGAGCACCAGGACCGGCGGATTGACCAGGAGGGTGCGGGCGATGGCGATCCGCTGGCGCTGGCCGCCCGACAGGGTGTAGCCGCGCTCGCCGACCACGGCGTCGTAGCCCTCGGCCAGGTGGGAGATGAACTCGTGGGCCCCGGCCGCCTTGGCCGCGGCCACGACCTCGTCCCGGGTCGCCGACGGCTTGCCGTAGGCGATGTTGTCGTGCACCGACACGGAGAAGAGGAACGGTTCGTCGAGGACGACCCCGACATTGGCCCGCAGGCTGGCGAGGGTCAGGTCGCGCACGTCGTGGCCGTCCAGCTCGACCGAGCCGTGCGTGACGTCGTAGAACCGGGTCAGCAGGCGGGCGACGGTCGACTTGCCGGCTCCCGTCCGGCCCACGATGGCCACGGTCTGGCCCGGGGGGACGTGGAGGTCGAAGTCGGCCAGGACGAGCTGCTCGACGTCCGCGTCGTAGGCGAAGTCGACGTGGCGGAACCGGACGTCGCCGGTGCAGTCGACCAGGTCGACGGCGTCGGGCGCGTCGGTCACGGTAGGTCGCTCGTCCAGGATCTCGTAGATCCGCTCGGCCGACGCCGCGGCCCGCTGGCCCATCATGATGAGCATCCCGAGCATCATGAACGGCGCCTGCAACATCAGCAGGTAGAGGTTGAACGTGAGGATGGCCCCGACGTCGAGGCCGCCGTGGATGACCATGTAGCCGCCGAACAGCAGCACGAGGGCCAGGCCGACCTGGGGCAGGTTCTGGACCATCGGGGTGAACCGGGCCCGCAGGTCGGCGTCCTTGATGTAGCCCCACTGGAGCTTGTCGGCCGCACCGGCCAGCGACCGCAGCTGCTGTTCCTCGGCGGCGAAGGACTTGACCACCCGGACGCCGTTCACGTTCTCGTCGACGATCGTGGCCACGTCGGCCAGGCGGGCCTGGATGATCCACGACACCGGGAACATCGACTTCCGCATGCGCACGCCGGTCCAGTAGACCAGCGGCATGGTGGCCATGGCCACGAGGGCCAGCGGCACGCTGATGGTCAGCATCACGCAGAAGGCGATGACGGCCATCGAACACTGGACGAGGATCAGCGGGGCGAAGGTCATGTACATCTGGACCGACCGGATGTCCGAATTGGCCCGGGAGATGAGCTGGCCGGACTGCACCCGGTCGTAGAACGAGAACGACATCTTGGTGAGGTGCTCGTAGATGATGTTCCGGAGGTCGTACTCGATGTCGTAGGCCGTCTCGAACAGGAAGAGCCGGGCGATGTAGCCGAACACGCCGCTGAGCAGCCCGAGGCCCACGATCCACCACACGTAGTGGCTGAGGGGCACCAGGTGCTTCTGGATCGAGTTGGTGATGGCCTTGTTCAACAGGAGCGGGATGGCGACCTGCAGGATGAGGCCGACGAAGGACAGCGTGAGCGACGTGATGAAGATGCCCTTGTGGGCGCGCATGATGGGCAGGGCGCGTCGCAGCCAGCTGAGCGACGTGTCCGGGTCGATGCCGGCGGGCGGGGCCTCGTTGCGGGCCTCTTCGGCGATGGGCACGAACTCGGTGCCCGTCTCCGCCGGGCCTGACGGCCGGGGGCGCAGGGTCGGGGTCCTCACTGGCCCCACCGCGCCCGGCTGTAGGCCACGAAGGCCCGCCGCCACGAGGCCAGTCCGCGGATGGCCTCCTCAGCGGCCAGGGGGTCGTCCATGGCGTCGGTGATGCCGTGGAGGCGCTGGTCGATGGCGGTGTCGGCCCGGTCGAGGAGGCGGTGGCCCTCGGCGGTGAGGACGTGGTCGACCCGGCGCCGGTCGCCCGCCACCGGGCGCCGCTCCACCAGGCCCTTGGCCACCAGGCCGTCGACGACCGCCGTGATGGTGGGTGGCCGGACGGCCAGTCGCTCGGCCAGGTGCGAGGAGGCGGCGGCGGACTCGTCGAGCAGCCCCAGGATCCGGTACTGCGAGAGCGTCAGGTCGACGGTGCCCAGGCCGATCTCGACCTGCTTGGCCAGCCATGCCGCGGTGCGGCCGAGCTTGCGGCGGTCGGCGTCGTCGGCGAGGGAGAGGGGAGTTGCTTCGGCGGTCACATAGTTAGACTATCGAATGAATCCCGGACTCCGTACGGGGCGTCGGGCCCGGCCGGTACCGGGTGCAACCGGTGGTGCGCTCCCGACTGCGGCCCCGGCGCGCGGACCGCCGGTACCTTGGAGAGCCCGAAGGAGGTGGGCCATGGACGAGGAACTCGAGAGGTCGAACGCGGGTGGGGGGTCTGCGACCGCGGCCGACGGGTCGGAGTCGCCGATGGCGCCGGTGACGGTCGGACCACCGGCACCGGACGGGCCTGCCCGGCGGAGCCGCGTCGCACTGGTGGTGGGCGCGGTCGTGGTGGTGGTCATCGCCGTGGTCGGCATCGCGGTGGGCACGTCGTCCGGATCCCACTCGGGCACCGGGCCGGCGGCGACGTCGCAGAAGGCGCCGAACGCCGTGGTGCTCGACGCCATCGACTCGACCCTCGGGGCGAAGACCGCCGACCTGCACCTGGCGATCGCCATCGACGTGCCCGGCGCCGGGAAGATCACCGCGACCGGTGACGGGCAGGTGGACTTCTCCACCAGTGCCAGCCAGGTGAGTGTGTCCTACCAGGGCATGCCGACGGCGGCGGGCGGGCTGCAGATGACAGAGCTGTTCAGCGGCGGGGACCTCTACCTCTCGATGCCGCAGATCGCCGCGGTCCTGCCCGGCAAGTCGTGGGTGTCCCAGTCCGTCGGCACCTCCTCGATGGCCCTCGGCAGCTCCAACCCGGCCGGCATGCTGCAGATCCTGCAGAACCAGGGTGACGAGGTGACCCCGCTCGGCACCAGCGACGTCGACGACGTCCCCGTCGACGGTTACCACGTCGTCATCAGCCCGGCGGCCCTGCGCAACGAACTGAGTGGCTCCGACCTGCCCGCCGGCACGGTGCAGGCCGCCGAGTCCGTCATGGGCTCGGCCGGCATCAGCATGGACGTCTACGTGAACTCGTCCACGGGGCTGCTCCGCCGGATGGTCGCCGGCCTCCACATGACCCTGGCCGGCCAGACCGTCTCGGGCACGGTCACCGAGGACACTTCGAACTACGGCGTGCCGGTGTCGATGACGCCCCCTCCGGCGGACCAGGTGGTGTCGCTCCAGCAGTTCGAACAGGCGGCGTCGAGCGTCCCGGGCACCACGTCGGGCGCCTGATCCCGGGGGCCGCCCCCACCGCACGGGGGCCCGCCCCTAGCGCGCCGGGTGCTCCCCGAAGAACGCGAGCATCAGGCGGGTGGCGCTGACCGACCCGGTCGTGGGGCCGAACGTGGCCGCCGGCAGGACGACCGGCGAGCCCGGCCAGGTGTGGCCCCCGCCGACCACGGTGTACAGGACGACCGAGGAACCGGCGACGCAACCGGACCACTGGCGGCGCACGATGGCCGGGGCCGGGGCCGTCGTCGCGGGGGAGGGACGGCACCGGTCGAGGCGGGCCCAGGCCTCGAGGTTCTGGAGCGCGCCGACCACCGGGACGCCGGGCACCGACCGACCGGTGGCACCGGAGGCGTAGGGGACGATCGGGTCGGCCGTGCCGTGGAAGGCCAGGACGGGAACCGGGCCGGGGCACGGCCGCAGCAGGTACTCGGCGGCCACCAGACCGACCGCGGCGACGTGGTCGGCCGGATCGCAGGCGGCGATGGTGGCGAACTCCGACCCCAGCGAGATCCCGGCGGCGTAGATCCGGGCGCGGTCCACGCAGTACCGGGCCGCCAGGTCGGACTCGAGGGCCACGACCAGCTGCTGGTCCGCGGTGGGGCGACCGGGCGCGGCCAGGTCCCAGTTCCCTCCGATGGCGTCCGGCGTGGCCACCAGGTAGCCGGCGGCGGCGCCGGCGGCGGGTAGCCCCGAATACGCCGACTGCTGGACGGCATCGGAGCCGCTGCCGTGGAACTGGAGGATCAGTGGCGTGGGCCGATCGGCCCGGTAGTCCGCGGGGACGGCCAGGCGGTAGGTGCGGACGGCCCCGTCCACCGGGATCGACTGGGTGACGTCGCCGAACGCCGCCGCTTTGGTGGGACCGGGATCGGGGGCCCGCCCGCATCCGGGGCTGCGGGTCGCCGTGGCCACCGACGTCGTGGTGGTGGGCGCCGCCGTCCCCGACGACGAGCAGGCGCCGAGGGCGGAGCCGCCCAGCGCCAGCGCCGCCAGCAGCGCGGCGGACCGGCCGAGGTGTCCGGCTACGAGTAGATCCCCGAGATGCCGATGTTCATGCCGTCGGCCGTGCGCGAGCGGTGGACGGCCTGGATCTCGCTGAACTCGGAGAGCCCCCAGGGTCCGTTCTCGATCCCGACGCCGCTCCACTTGAACCCGCCGAACGGCTGGGACGGGCCCAGGGCCAGGTGGGTGTTGACCCACGCGGTGCCGCACTCGAGCTGGGCGGCGACCTCGGCGGCCCGGTCCTCGTCCCCGCCCCACACCGAGCCCGAGAGGCCGAAGTGGGTGGCGTTGGCGCGCTCCACGACCTCGCCCACGTTGCGGTAGGGGATGACGGGAAGTGCGGGTCCGAACTGCTCCTCGTCGACGATCCGGGTGCCGTCGGCGATGTCGGTCAGGATCGTGGGCTCGAAGAAGTAACCGGCCCCGTCCCGGGCGGCGCCACCCGTCGTCGCGGTGGCGCCGTGGGACAGTGCATCCGACACGAGCTCCTTGACCCGGGCGAACTGCGGTGCGTTGTTGATGGGCCCGAGCTTGGTGCCCGGCACCGTGCCGTCGCCCACCTGGACGGCGGCCGCCTCGGCGGTCAGCCCCTCGAGCACGTCGCCGTAGATCGACTCCGGCACGTAGACCCGCTTGATGGCGGAGCACACCTGCCCGTTGTTGTTGAACGCCGCGGCGAAGATCGCCCGACTCACCTTGGCCGGGTCGGCGTCGTCCAGCACGATGGCGGGATCGTTGCCGCCGAGCTCCAGCGTCACCCGCTTGAGGTCGGGGGCGGCGGACTGGGCCACCAGCTTGCCGGTGGCGGTCGACCCCGTGAAGCTGATCTTGCGCGGCACCGGATGGCTGGTCATCCACGCGCCGAGGTCGTCACCGCCGCTCACCACGTTGATCACCCCGGGCGGCACGACGTCGCGCAGCAGCTCGACCACCTTGAGGGTGGAGAGCGGGGTGAAGGGTGACGGCTTGAGGACCAGGGTGTTGCCGGCTACGAGGGCCGGGGCGATCTTCCAGAAGCCGAGGAGCACGGGGAAGTTCCACGGGGTGATGGCGGCCACCACGCCGATCGGCCGGCGGACGACCTCCACGTAGGCGTCGGCGTCGTCCTGGATCACCTGGGCGGGCGTCTCGAGGTTGGCGAAGTACTGGCACCACATGCCGGAGGCGAACACCTCCATGGCCGCCTGGTCGAGGGGCTTGCCCTGCTCGGCGGTCAGGATCGGCGCCACCTCCTCGGCCGAGGCGAACAGCACGTCGGCCATCTTGAGCACCGTGGCCCGGCGGGCCGCCTCGTCGAGCTTCCAGTCCCGCTGGGCCTTGGCGGCCGAGTCGAAGGCGGCATCGAGCTGGTCCCGGGTGCACTCCGGCGCGTGGGCGAAGACCTCGCCGTTGGCCGGGTTCACCACCCCGAACGAGTCGACGGCCGGGACGGAGTCGCCGCCGATGGTCATGACGAAGTCGGACATGATGATCCCCCTGGGGTGCTCTGGTTCCTCCGCGCGAACCTACACCTGTGCCCGGCGGGTGTCCCGGTCGACCGCGTGTCCGGAGGCAACCCCGGTGGCCCACGGTGGGTGGGCCGATCCCACTCCGGACCCGGACCAGTCCGGATGAGACCGGACCAGACCCGATCAGACCCGATCAGACCCGATCAGACCCGATCAGACGGGGACGGGCTCCTCGTCGGCGGGAGCCGGCGGTGTGGCGGTGTGGGCTTCGGTCGGGAGGTTGGGGTCGACGGTCACGTGGGGCAGCCACTCGAGCCACTTCGGGAACCACCAGTTCGACTTGCCGAGCAGGATCATGACCGAGGGCACCACGGCCATCCGGATGATGACGGCGTCGACCAGGATCCCACCCGCCAGACCCAGGCCGAACTCCTTGATGACGCGGATGCCGCCGAGGATGAAGGCGCCGAACACCAGGATCATGATGAGGGCCGCCGCCGTGATGGTCTTGCCGGTGGCGGCCAGGCCGTTGCGTACGGCGGTGCGGTTGTCCCCGCACTTGAAGTACTCCTCCTGGATGCGCGTGATCAGGAAGACCTCGTAGTCCATCGACAGCCCGAAGAGGATGGCGAACATCATCACCGGCAGGAAGGCCTCGATCGGCCCCGTCTGGTTCACCTGGAACACCGAGCCGGCCCACCCCCACTGGAACACGGCCACGAGGATGCCGAAGGCCGCACCGATCGACAGCAGGTTCATGATCGCCGCGGTCAGGGGGATGACCAGGCTTCGGAACACGATGGCCAGGAGGCAGAACGAGAGCAGCACCACCAGGCCGATGAAGAGCGGGAGCTTCGAGGTGAGGACCTTCGCGAAGTCGGCGAAGATCGCCGTCGTCCCTCCCACGTACACCGTGACCCCGGTGCCCGCTGTCACCTCGGGGATGGTCGTCTGCCGGATCTCGTTGATCAGGCTGTTGGTGGCCGACGACTGGGGCGACGTGGTCGGATAGACGTTGATGAGGGCCACCTGCTGCCCGCCGTGCGCGGGGAGCGTGACGGCGGGCACGACGGCGGCGACACCCGGCTGCGCGCGTACCGCCGCGGCCAGCTTGTCCAGGGTCTGGGCGTCGACCTGTCCCTTCTGCTCGGCCACGAGCTGCAGGGGACCGTTGAACCCGGGGCCGAAGCCGGCCGACAGCAGGTCGTAGGCCTGGCGGGTCGTCGTGTACGTCGGGTCGTTGCCCTGGTCCGAGGTGCCGAGCCGGAGCGAGAAGAACGGCATGGCCACGAGGAACACCACGAGGAGGGCCACGACGGCCGGAATGATGGGCTGACGCTGGATGAAGTCCGCCCACCGGGGCCAGAACCCCTTGGTGCCGGCGCCGACGATGCGGGGGCCGTTGGCGGCGAGGTCCTTCTTCTGCTTCCGGCTGAGCACGCGGGGGCCGATGAAGCCCAGCAGGGCGGGTAGCAGGGTCAGGGCGGCGACCATGGTGAAGGACACGCCGATGGCGGCGGCGATGGCCAGGCCGTAGAGGAACGACACGCCGAGCGCGAACATGCCGAGCAGGGCGATGCACACGATGATCCCGGCGAACAGCACCGCCCGCCCGGAGGTGTTGACGGCGTTGACGATCGACGATTCGACGTCGTTGCCGGCCAGGAGCCCTTGTCGGTGCCGGGTCACGATGAAGAGCGCGTAGTCGACGCCGACGCCCAGCCCGATGAGCAGTACGAGCTCCGTCGAGAACACGGGCATCTTGAGCACGTGGCTGAGGAGCCCGATCACGCCGATGGCGGTGCCGAGCGACGCCATGGCCGACAGGATGGGCAGCAGCATGGCGAACACCGAGCCGAACACGAGCAGGAGGACGAGCGCGGCCAGCAGCACACCGAGACCGGTGCCGCCGAACGACTGGCGGTCGGCCTGTTCGGCGATCTGGCCGGACACGGCCACCTGGAGGTGCGGGCCCTGGGCGGACAGCGCGGCGTTGACGAAGTCCTTGGACTGGGTGACGTCGACGTTCTGGCCCTGGACGTCGAAGGTGACGTTGACGAAGGCCGTCGTCCCGTTGGCGCTGACCTGGTGGGGCCCGGGCAGCACCGTGACGGACTGACCCGGGGTGGCGCCCGGCAGCTCGCTCGGCGTCGTGGCGAAGGGCGACTGTAGGGTCGTCACGTGCGGGACGGCGGCGACCTTGGCGAGCATGGCGTCGACCGAGCTCTGGGCCTGGGCACCGGTGACCGGGGAGCCGTCGGTGGTGTGCAGCACGATGCGCTCCTGGTCACCGGCCTGCTTGGGGGCCGCGGCCTGGAGCAGCTGGAGTGCCTCGGTGGACTCGGTGTGGGGCAGCGAGAAGTTGTTCGAGTAGGCGGTGCCGATGCCGTTGGAGAGCACCGACATGCCGACCAGCGCGGCGATCCACAGCAGGACCACGACGAGTCGGTGGCGGACGCACCAGGTGGCGAGGGACTTCATGGGGGAGGGGCTCCTGTTCTGGGTGGTCGGACCAGGTCGTCGACGGTCTCCGGGTGGGGAGGCGGTGACCGCAGTCAGTGCCGAACGGTTCCGTACGACGGATTCCCCTCTATTGTCGCCCATCCGGCGCCCGACCTTGAACACCCGTGTCGGGGGCACCCCCCGTGGCGGCAGGCCAAGATGGGTGGATGGACTCCGCCGCACGCCTGGTCGCCCTCGAGGGGTCGTTCAATTTCCGTGATCTCGGGGGCTACGCCACCGCGGACGGCCGGACGGTCCGGTGGGGTCGGCTCTTCCGGAGCGACGCCCTGCACGAGCTGACCCCCGGGGACGTGGCCCACCTGCGGGCGCTCGGCCTACGCACCGTCGTCGACCTGCGGACCGACCGCGAGCTGGCCCGGTCCGGCCGCGGCCCACTCGAGCCCGAGGACGTGGCCTTCCACCACCTGGCGGTGGTCAAGGAGGGCGTCCGGGTCGACGGCACGACCGACGGTGCGGCCGACGGTGAGGCGGTGGCCGCCCCGGCACCGGCCGGCGACGACCTGGCCGAGCGGTACCTCTGGTACCTCGACGTGGGCGGCGATGCCATCGCCCGGGCGCTCACCCTCTTCGGCGCCGGCGAGCGCTATCCCCTGGTCTTCCACTGTGCCGCGGGCAAGGACCGCACCGGCGTCCTCGCCGCCCTCGTGCTCGAGCTGCTGGGGGTCGACCGGGATGCCATCGTCACCGACTACGTGATCACCGGCGAACGGATCCGGCTGATCCTCGAGCGCTGGCGCGCCGAGCCGGGCTTCGCCGAGCGGATGGCCGCGGTGCCCCCGTCGCGGTTCAGCGTGGAGGGGTCGACCATGGAGGGGTTCCTGGACGGACTCCGGGCCACCTATGGCGGCGCCCGGGCGTGGGCCCTCGGCGCGGGGGTGTCGGCCGCGGACCTGGACCGGATGGCCGACCTGTTGCTGGAGCCGTCCGTCTGAGGGTCCGCCCACCTGCGGTTCCCGATGCGTCCGCCGACGGGTCCGCCGGGGTGTCCACGGGTGGGCGAGGCGGCGGTCCCGGCGGTCAGGTGTGAGGTCCGGCGCCGGGCCGCCGGGGGATGTCCGTCCGGGGGTGACGGGTCCTAGACTGGGGCCATGACCGGGTCGATCCTCGAATCACTGGCGTTGGGCGTGGTGCTGTTGGCCGGCATGCTGATGCTCGCCGTGGCGACCGGCGTCTTCCTGCTCTGGCGGTACGGACGGCGCAAGCTGCGGGCGTTCCGTTCCCACGGTGCCGTGGTCGGCGCCGGCGCCCTGTGGGACATGGCCGCCTCCAACCGCTGGAACCGGTCGGGCGCCGAGGTAACGGCGACCGAGGTGCGCCAGTGGTCGTCGGCCCGCGTGGGCAAGGAGATGTGGCGGTCGGTCGACCGGGCCACCGCAGCGGTGCGGGCCGCCGACGACCTGGGCGGGCCGACCGCGGAGTTGCCGTCGCTGTGCCGTCGCCTGCAGGCCGCCGCCGTCGACATCGACAAGGTCCTGCGCGTCGACCCGGCCGCGCCGGTGCCCGACACCGTGGCCGATCAGGTGCTCGAGGTCGTCCGTGCCGCCGCCGACGTGCAGCAGGCCGCCGTCACCTCGGCCGGCGAGGCCAGCGCCCAGCGCCTGCGGGACCTGACCGATGACGCCGGCCACGAGCTCTCGCTCCTCGACGCCGGCCTCGCATCGATGCGGGCCTCCGGTCGCCCCGGCCTCAACCCGTAGGTCGCCGGGCGGCGGGCGGTGCCCCGGCCCACCCGCCGATCTCCGTCGCCGGGTGCCGTCGAAGTACGCTCCGAGCTGCCGGAACATAGGTGTGCCGCTCCGGTCCGTGGTTGACGAGCGACGGTGTCACGGCACCAGGAGGGAGTCCCGATGGAGGACTCGAACGGGTCGTCCCCGGCGGACGGCGACGGGTCCGAGCACGTCGACGTCCTGGTCGTCGGCGCCGGCATCTCCGGCATCGACGCCGCCCACCACCTGAGGACCCGACGGCCGGCCACCACGTTCGTCGTCCTGGACTCCCTCGAGAGCTTCGGCGGGACCTGGTTGACGCACCGCTACCCGGGCATCCGCTCCGACTCCGACCTCTACACCTTCGGCTACGGCTGGAAGCCCTGGGTCGGTCCCCCGATCGCCACCGGTGCCGAGATCCTCGACTACCTCGGCGAGGTCATCGACGACGAGGGGCTGGCCCCGTTCATCCGCTACCGCCACCGCATCGACTCGGCATCGTGGTCGAGCCGGGACAACCTCTGGACCGTCGCGGCGACCCGGACCGACACCGGCGCCCGGTGCACCTTCACCACGGGCTTCCTGTGGATGGGCCAGGGCTACTACCGCCATGCCCGGGGCACACGCCGGACTGGCCCGGTTTCGAGCGGTTCGGGGGCCGGGTCGTCCACCCCCAGACGTGGCCCGACGACCTGGACCTGGAGGGGAAGGACGTGGTGGTGATCGGTTCCGGCGCCACCACGGCCACCCTCGTGCCGGCCATCGCCGACCGGTGCGGACACGTGACCGTCCTGCAGCGCTCACCGACCTACTTCTACGCCGGGCCCAACGCCAACGAGCTGGCCGACATGCTGCGCCAGCTCGACCTGCCGGACGAGTGGGTCCACGAGATCGTCCGCCGCAAACTCCTGTTCGACAGCCATGCACTCATCCAGCTGTCGCTCGACGAGCCGGAGCTGGTCCGGGACGAGTTGATCCGGATGGTGGCCGAGCTGCTGCCGGAGGGCTACGACGTGGCCACCCACTTCACGCCGCGCTACGACCCCTGGCGCCAGCGGGTGGCATTCGTCCCCGACGGCGACCTGTTCGCCGGGATCTCGGCGGGCCAGGCGACCATGGTGACCGACGTCATCGACCACTTCGTCGAGGACGGCATCGTGCTCGCCTCGGGCGACGTGCTGCACGCCGACGTGGTCATCACGGCCACGGGCTTCGACCTCTGCGTCCTCGGCGACATCGACGTGGCCATCGACGGCGAGCCCCTCGACCTGGCCGACACCGTCTCCTACCGGGGGATGCTCTTCACCGGTGTCCCCAACATGGCCTGGGTCTTCGGCTACTTCCGGGCCAGCTGGACGCTGCGGGCCGACCTCGTGTGCGACTTCGTCTGTCGACTGCTGGACCACATGGACGAGCTCGGTGCCCACCGGGTGACGCCCCAGCTCCGTCCGGAGGACCTCGGCCGCGAGCTCGGCCCCTGGATCGACCCGGACAACTTCAACCCCGGCTACCTCCGGCGCTCGATGCACCTGCTGCCGCGCCGCATCGCCACGCCGGAGTGGGAGCACAGCCAGGACTACTGGTCGGAGCGGGAGACGATTCCGGCCGCCGACCTCGACGACGGCTGCCTGCGCTTCGAGTGAGCGCCGGCGGGGCGACGGACCGGGCTACAGCTCGGCGGTCACGGCGTCGGCCAGGATGCCGAGCCCGTCGTCGAGGAGTTCCGGCGTGATGACCAGCGGCGGCAGGAGCCGGATGACGTTGCCGTAGCTGCCGCACGACAGGGTGACCACGCCTTCGCGGTGGCAGGCGGCGACGATGCGCTTGGCCGCGTCGGCGTCGGGCTCCCTGGTCCCGGGCCGCACCAGCTCCATGGCCTGCATGGCGCCCCGGCCGCGTACGTCGCCGATCCCGGGGTGCTCGGCCTGCAGGGCGCCGAAGCGCTCGGTGACCGCCGCGCCGATCGTCCGCGCCGCGCCGGCCAGGTCCAGGTCGACCATGGTCCGGATCGAGGCGAGGGCGGCGACGCACGACACCGGGTTGCCTCCGTAGGTGCCCCCGAGGCCCCCGACGTGGACGGCGTCCATGAGCTCGGCCCGGCCGGTCACTGCGGCGAGTGGCATGCCCCCGGCCATCGCCTTGGCCGTGGTGATCAGGTCGGGCACGACGGCCTCGTCGTCGCAGGCGAACCAGTCGCCGGTGCGGCAGAAGCCGGTCTGGATCTCATCGGCGATGAACAGCACGCCGTTGGCCCGGCACCACTCGGCGACGGCCGGGAGGAAGCCGGGGGCGGGGACGATGAAGCCACCCTCGCCCTGGATCGGCTCGATGAGCACGCACGCCGCGTTCTCCACCCCGACCTGACGCTCCATCTGCTCGATGGCCCGCGCCGCCGCCTCCGCGCCCGTCATCCCTTCGGGGTCGCGGTAGGGATAGGACATGGCCACCCGGTAGACCTCGGGTGCGAAGGGGCCGAAGCGGTCGCGGTACGGCATGTTCTTCGCCGTCAGCGCCATGGTCAGGTTGGTGCGGCCGTGGTAGGCGTGGTCGAAGGCGATGACCCCGTTGCGGCCGGTGGTGTGCCGGGCGATCTTCACGGCGTTCTCCACGGCCTCCGCGCCCGAGTTGAACAGCGCGGACCGCTTCTCGTGATCGCCGGGGGTGCGGGCGTTGAGCTCCTCGCACACGGCGACGTACTGCTCATAGGGGCTGACCATGAAGCAGGTGTGGGCGAAGTTGGCGATCTGGTCCTGCACGGCCTGGACCACCGCCGGCGCGGCGTGGCCGACGCTGACCACGGCGATGCCGGCGCCGAGGTCGATCAGCGAGTTGCCGTCGACGTCGACCAGGATCGCCCCCTCGGCACGGTCGATGTAGAGGGGGAAGACGGAGCTCACTCCGGGCGCCACCGCGGCCTGCCGGCGGGCGTCGAGCTCCTTCGACTTCGGTCCCGGCAGGTCGGTGACGACACGACGTGATTGGTTGATCTGGGGCAGGTTCACGACGGTAAGCGTAGTGGAACGCCTCCGTGCCGCGCCGGGCCGCGGGTGGTCTCCCGGGCCGTCAGATGCCGAAATTCCAGCCCTCGCCCGTCTCGGCGTGGTGGACGATGTTCTTGGCCATCAGGATCTTGTGGACCTCGTCCGGACCGTCGGCCAGCCGCAGGACCCGCGCCGTCAGGTACATGCCGGCGAGCGGCAGGTCGTTGCTCACCCCGGCGCCGCCCCAGACCTGGATGGCCCGGTCCACCACCCGGTGGAAGGCGGCCGGTACGAAGACCTTGACGGCGCTGATGGCCGTCCGGACGTCGGGGGAGCCGGCGGCCACCTTCTGGGCGGCGTCGATGGTCATGAGCCGGGCGGACTGCACGTCGATGTAGGAGTCGGCGATGAAACCCTGGACGAACTGCTTGTCCTTCAGGAGGCCGCCGTGGACCTCGCGGGTCAGCGCCCGCTCCACCATCAGGTCGAACGCCCGCCACATCTGGCCCACCGAATTCATGCAGTGGTACACCCGGCCGGCGCCGAGCCGGTCCTGGGCGGCCTGGTGGCCCTCGCCGACCTGACCGAGCGTGTTCTCGACGGGCACCCGGACGTCCTCGTAGCGGATCTCGCAGTGGTCGGACGAGTCGTGCCCGAAGATGCCGATGCCCCGCACGATGTGCACGCCCCGGGTGGCGGTGGGGACGATGATCTGGGTCATCCGGCCGGGCGCGCCGAGTTCGCCGGACGGGTCGTCGGCGCGGCACATGACGATGAAGAAGTCGGCGTCGATCCCGTTCGAGGTGAACCACTTGTGGCCGTTGATGACCCACTCGTCGCCCTCGCGCACGGCCGTCGTGGCGATCGAGCGGGGGTCCGAGCCCGCGTGGTCGCGCTCGGTCATGGAGAAGCCCGACTGCAGCTCACCCTCGATGAGCGGCAGCAGCCACTTGCGCTTCTGCTCCTCGGTGCCGTACTTGACCAGCACGCTGGCATTTCCGGAGTTGGGGGCGGCGATCCCGAACAGGGCGCTGGCGCCCACGGCATAGGAGAGGATCTCGTACATGTAGGCGAGCTCGAGGAAGTCGAGCCCCATGCCGCCGTACTCCTTCGGCAGGTGAGGGGCCCACAGGCCGGCCTCGTTCACCTTCGCCTTGATCTCCTCGCGCAGTTCGATGCTGCGATGGCGCGCCCGCTCCCGTTCGTCCCCGTCGAGCTCGCCCGACCGCTGGGTGCGCCACAGCGCCTCCTCGTGGGGGAGGATCTCGGTGTTGATGAATGCCGCCGTCCGGAGCCGGACATCGTTGACGGCGGGGTCGAGCCCCGGGATCGGGGTCACGTTGATCGCCACAGTGGGGTCTCCTTCGTGGGGTGGAGGGTGTCGGTCCTCATCATCACGGAGCGGGAGCGCTGTGAAACGGGCCGAAAGTCCCGATCCTGACCGCAGGCGGCCCGATCCCGGCGGGGGCGGTCGGGACGGGCGCTACTGTGCGCGGCATGTCCTCCGTCCCCTTCACCTTCGGCCCCCTGATCCTCGATCGGCACACCCGCAACGAGGTCGCCGTCCTCGGCTCGCGCGCCTTCTACGACGACCCGTTCTTCATCCACCTCTCGGCCGAGCCGATGCTGCGTGCCCGGGGCCTCGCCCTCTACATGCGGAGCCACCTCGCCGCCCTCCGTGACACCGCGGTGGTCACGGGCGCCCGCGACCGCGCCGGCACGCTCGTCGGCATCTGCGTATGGCAGAAGCCGGGGACCTTTCCGCTCCCCGTGTCCGCCCAGATCGGCGAGATGGCGGGTGCGGTCCGCGCCCTCATCCCCCGGCCGCCGGCCCTGCTGACTGGCCTGCGCTACACGATGGCCATCGACAAGGCCCGGCCGCGCCACGACCACTGGTACCTGTGCCTGCTGGCCACCGACCCGATGGTCTGGCGGCGGGGGATCGGCACAGGCCTGATGGAACCGAGCCTCGAGACCGTCGACGGGGACGGGTTGCCCGCCTACGTCGAGACCCAGAAGCAGGACAACCTCGCCTACTACCGTCGGTTCGGCTTCGAGGAGACGGCCCGGCTCACG
>Ga0302279_10003538_pt1 | contig 19308 bp, 8 predicted proteins | sample III_Bog_N3_3_FD_194541 | JGI IMG/M metagenome (GOLD analysis project Ga0302279, IMG submission 194541) | Peat permafrost microbial communities from Stordalen Mire near Abisko, Sweden - III_Bog_N3_3 | ecosystem: Environmental > Terrestrial > Soil > Wetlands > Peat | place: Sweden: Abisko...
GTAGTCCCACTTGGTAGCGCGGTAGGTGCCCCAGCTCGACGGCAGGTAATCGCGGTAGAGCGAGGTCACGACGATGACGAAGCGCTCAAACCACATGCCGATGTTGATGATGAACGAGAGCACAAACAGCCACCACACGCTCACCCGGCACCGGCGCCACCACAGCGTGGCCTGCGGAATGGCGATATTGGTCAGGATGAGGACCCAGTACGCCCAGCCCATGGGACCGAACATGCGGTTCCACATCATGAAGAACTCCCAGTGGCTGGCCGAGTACCAGCTCATGAAGACCTCCATTCCGTAGCCGTAGGCAACAATGGATCCTGTGGCCAGCATGACCTTCGCCATGTTGTCCAGATGGCGCAGCGTGACCAGGTCTTCCAGGTGGTAGAACTTGCGGATGGGAATGGCCAGCGTGAGCACCATCGCAAAGCCGGAGTAGACGGCGCCCGCGACGAAGTACGGCGGGAAGATGGTGGTGTGCCAACCCGCCATGGCCGCCACCGCGAAGTCGAAGCTGATGGTGGTGTGTACCGAGAGCACCAGCGGGGTCGAGAGGCCCGCCAGCAGCAGCGAAGCCGACTCATACCGGATCCAGTGCCGCGTCGATCCGCGCCAGCCCAGCGAGAGCAGCCCGTAGAAGTACTTGGCCAACGGCCACTGGGCGCGGTCTCGCAGGGTGCCGAAGTCTGGAATCATGCCGATGTACCAGAAGACCACCGAGATGGTGGCGTAGGTGGAGACTGCGAAGACGTCCCAAGCCAGCGGGCTGCGGAACTGCGGCCACACGTTCATGGAGTTCGGATAGGGCAGCAGCCAGTACCCCAGCCATGGTCGTCCGATGTGCAGCAGCGGAAAGATGCCCGCGCAGACCACGGCGAAGATGGTCATCGCCTCCGCAAAGCGGTTGATGGAGTTGCGCCACTGCTGCTTGAAGAGGAGCAGGATGGCGGAGATCAGCGTGCCGGCGTGGCCGATACCGATCCACCACACGAAGTTGATAATCGCGAAGCCCCACGCGCCGGGGATGGTGACGCCCCAGATGCCCACGCCTTTAAGGAAGAGCCAGGTCACCGCGATCAGCACGCCGGTGGCGATGGTCGCGGCCAGGAACAGTCCGCCGAACCACGCAAACGGCGTGTTGGCCGTGAGCACGATGCCGGCGATCTTCTGCGTGACGCTCTTGAAGGTGTGGCCCGGAGCGATGACCGCGTACTCGCCGGTACGCGGGTCGATCATGGGATCGAGAATCTCCGGCTCGCGAATTGGACCTTGCGTTGCCATTAGACAAGCTCCGCGTTGGGATTGATGACGCCGGCTGTGTAGCTGGTGCGCGGCCGGTAGTTCAGATCGGCGAGCACCTGGTAGTCGCGCTCTTCGGCCTTGAGCTTCGTGACCCTGGCCGCCGGGTCGTTCAGGTTGCCGAAGACGATGGCGCCGGTCGGGCAGGCCTGCTGGCAGGCGGTAAGGATCTCGCCATCCTCGATGGCGCGGTTGTTCTTGTCCGCGTCAATCTTCACGGCCTCAATGCGCTGGATGCAGTAGCTGCACTTCTCCATCACGCCGCGGCTGCGGACCGAAACATCCGGATTGCGCTGGAACTTCAGGCTCTCCGTGTCAAAGTCCGAGTAGAGCAGAAAATTGAACCGCCGCACCTTGTACGGGCAGTTGTTGCTGCAGTAGCGCGTGCCCACGCAGCGGTTGTAGACCATGGTGTTGATGCCTTCAGGCGTATGCACGGTCGCGCCGACGGGGCAGACCTGCTCGCAGCCGGCCGATTCGCAGTGCTGGCAGAGCATGGGCTGGAAGTGCGCGCGCGGCGCGCTCAGGTCGCCCTCAAAGTAGCTGTCAATACGCAGCCACTGCATGATGCGGCCGATCTTCACCTGCTCGCGGCCCACCACGGCGATGTTGTTCTCCGCATAGCAGCCCACGATGCAGGAGTTGCAGCCCACGCAGGAGTTCAGATCGATGGACATGCCCCACTTGTTCTGGAGCTTTTTGCTGGACTCGTCCTTATGGTCGTAGCGCCACGCGTCCGGGAAGAAGCTCTCCTCGTGCGGTACGGCCTCGCCCTGCGGGTTGTAACCGACCTTGTTGACGAGGGTGCCGCTGGCGCCGGTGTGCGCGTATTCCGGGTCCTTCATCGCCTCGTCGTAGGTGGCGTAGCGGATGATCGACCGCTCCATCGCCTCATGCCCGGCGAGGGAGTACGCGCCGTCCTTGTCCGAGAGCGGCTTTTCGAGGTCGCGCTGGGCATAGGCGCCGCGGTGCTCGATGTTGTGAACCTTGGTAACGCAGAGATCGTAGGTGCCCTTGCTGCGATTGATGGTCAGGCCCGCGGCGGCCAGCGGCTGGTCGGCAGTACGCAGTGCGTAGGCGTTGAAGCCCACTCCCGCGCCCACACGGCCGGCGTCGGCGCGGCGGCCCAGGCCCAGATGCACGGTGACCGCATCCTTGGGATGACCTGGAACCATCAGCACCGGCGCGATGACTGTGCGTCCGTTCAGGTCCAGCTCGATGGCCTCATTCTCTTCAATGCCAAGCTTGCCCATCAGCTCCATGCTCATCAGCGCGGCGTTGTCCCAGCTCAGGTTGGTCACCTGCTTGGGCAGCTCCTGCAGCCAGCCGTTATTGGCGTAGCGGCCGTCGTAGAGCGAGGGGTCGGGCCGGAAGCTGATCTCGATGCCGCCGCCGGGATAGCTGACGGATGGGGGCGCGGACTTTGGCGCGCCCAGCGTCTTGGGTGTGAACGCGGTATTTGGCACCCAGCCGTCGTGTAGCGCCTTGCGCCACGCGGTCGGGAAGTCACCGCTGATATAGGTCTTGGCGTTCGCGACGACCGCGTCGTAGGCGCTGAGGGAGGGGTCAAGCAGCGTCTGCAGGATGTCATGCGCGCTCTTGCCGCCGTAGAGCGGGTCGATCATCGGCTGGAGGATGCTGATGGTGCCGTCCGCGGCACGCGCGTCCGACCAGCTCTCCAGATAGTGCGCCTTGGGGATGTGCCAGGTGGAGAAGAAGCCGGTCTCATCCACATGCGTACCGAGATGCACACTGTTGGGCACCATGTTGAAGCCGGCGAGGAAGTCGAGGTCCGCGGGCGCGTTGTACAGCGGATTCACGCCGAGCATCACCAGCCACTGCACCTTGCCCGCGTTCATATCGGCGACGAGAGACTTGAGGTCGGCGGTCTGCTCGCTGGGCAGCGGCGCTACGGTCTCGGTGTAGCTGACAGCCTTGGACGTCGCATTCAACGCCAGCGCGGCGCTCTGCGCGGCGAGTGAGCTTTGCGGCCCGACGACGACGGCGAAGCGTCCACCCGACTTCTTGATGTCGTCCAACACTGCCGTGAAGAATTTTTGCGTCTCGGGATCCGTCAGCTTCGAATTGCCGCCCGCCATCGCATCTGCGAAGGCGTCCAGGTCGCTGGGCTTGAGCGCCAGCCGGTGCTCGGCCTTGAAGCCGGTGACCGTCGGCATGGTCTCCACGACGTACAGCCGGTTCATCGGCTTGTCTTTGTCGAAGCGGTGGCGCTCGGCGTACGCCGCGGCCATGGGCAGAAAGCCGGGGAAGCCGATGCCGCCGAGGAAGTCGGCGTCCAGCGCGAGGATTACGTCCGCGTCTTCCAGCTTGTACTGCGTATCGTAGTAACCGCCGAAGGCTGCCTTCGATGCGGCGCGCGCGGTGTCGCTGTTCACCGGCTCGTACTGGATGAGCTTGGCCTGCGGATACTTCGCCGAAACCTGCTTCCACTGCGAGGCCAGCGTCGGAGACGTAATGGTCTCGGAGAGGAAGTACACGCCCTGCCCGTCTCCGGTCTTGGCGACGGCGGCGGCGAACTGCTGCTGAAACTCGCCGAACTCGGCCTGCTCGCCGCGCAGCTTGGGGTGCTGGGAGCGGTCGGGGTCGTAGAGGTCGAGCAGAGAGGCCTGCGTGAAGGCGTCCGACTTGCCCTTGGAGGCCGGGTGCTCGGGGTTGCCCTCCAGCTTGATGGGGCGGAAGGCCTCCGACTTCACCAGCACCGGAACCGCGCCGGTCGGGAACGGGTGCGCCGTCGCGAAGTACATCGGTCGGCCGAGCACCAGATCCTCCGGCTGCTTTACGTAGGGAAAGATCGGCTCGTCGGGCTGCTTGGTGCAGCCGGCGAGGCCGGCCAGCGCGAAGCTCGCGCCCATGACCTTGAGAAAGCCGCGGCGGCTGACGGAGTCTACCCACTCGCCGGCGGCGGCCTGGCGGGGAAACTCCTCCTGCATCAGCTCCTGGAACGCGGGCGCGCCGGCCAGCTCGTCCAGGTTCTTCCAGTAGCGCTTGCCGGTCTTGCCTTCGAGCTTGCTACGCACCTCAGCCAAGGTGAGTTTGGCAGGCGCGATGGCGGTCACCACCTGCGCGGCGGGCATCGTCTCTTGCGGGTTCATGCGAGTCTCGTTTGGTGTGTTCATCGGTGGCACACCTCGCAGCTGCTCAGCTCGTTGGCGGTGCGGATGTGGTACTGCTGCTGCAGGTAGTAACCGAGGGCCATCTGGCTGGTGAACTTCTCATAGCTGGCGGGCAGCGCCACTTGCGCGGTGTTGCTGATCGTGTCGCCTTCGCCGTGGAGCGGATGCGGCTGCAGCGCTGTGCCGGAGCCGGTGGGCTTATCCAATTGCGCCACCAGGGGGTTGCTGTTCGTCGGGTCGTTGGTCACGCAGGAGACGCCCTGCGCGGTGGGCACGTTGGTGCCATCGGTATTCTGCGTGACTGTGCACCACACCGGCTTGTCGGTCGAAGGACCAGCCCAGGCCATGTTGTAGACCTCGCTGGTAGGCCGCAGGTTCACCGCGGGATTGCGATGGCAGTTCAGACACCACTCCATCTGCAGCGAGTTCTGCTCATACATAATGGGCATCTGGTCCACGCGGCCGTGGCAACTGGCGCAGCCGATGCCCTTGTTCACGTGGATCTCGTGGTTGAAGTAGACGTAGTCCGGCAGGTCATGCACGCGGATCCACTGGATGCTCTCGCCGGTGGCCCAGCTGGAGCGAACGGGCTCCAGCAGTTGGGCGTTGGTCCATATCTGGGAGTGGCAGTTCATACAGGTCTTGGTGGGCGGGATGCCGGCATAAGAGCTCTTCTCTACTGACGTATGACAGTACTGGCACTGCAAGCCGAGGCCTTCCACGTGGTGCTTGTGGCTAAAGGGAACGGGCTGGTCGGCGCGCTGGCCCTGGCGCGTAACCCACGGCGAACGCTGCAGGTAGTTCAGCGCCACGCCCAGCGCAATGACGATCAAGCCCGTCAGCACGAGGCTAAAGCGCGCCAGTGCATTCGAACTGCGGTCAAAGACTTGCGCCATGAGTGCTTTCCTGCTTCCCCTGCGTCAATAAAACCACGGTTGGAGGTTGATTGCTGCCGACGGACTTCTGCTGCCGCCCTAGCGTGCAACTCCTGTACGGAGAACGTGCTGGGTGCGGCGCATTTGCCTTTGAAGGATTTGAGTATAGCAGCCGAAATATCGTCTTTGGATGCAAAGCGCGGGAGCTTCAGCCGATAGTCGAACGCGCAGCGATTATCGGTGGCAAATTTCCGTGGGACTGCATCCAGCTACGCAAAATTCCTGTGAATTCGACCAAAGCCGCATCCCCGGCCAGCCTCTATGAGGAATACGGAGGTTGTCAATTGCGTCCAGTTGAGTCCGAGTTCGGGATGGGAACTACCAGTGGCGCGGGTCGTCGGTGGCAGGTCCAGCTTGGCTTGAGGCCTAGACGTTATCATCCTCAACATGCCGCATCCCAGCCAGACCCGCAAGCTGCCCTACGATGGCGATGCCGCCATTGCGGCGCTGTCAGCCGCCGACCCCAAGCTGGGCAAGCTCATCGCCCGCGCCGGGCCGCTGACCATGCGGGTCGCGGGGCAGCAGTCGCCGTTTGAGGCGCTTACCGAGTCCATCATCTATCAGCAGCTCCACGGCAAGGCCGCGGCGGCCATCCATGCCAAGTTGCTCGCGGGCTTTGCCAAGGTCATCGGCGAGGGGAAGCATCCGGAGCCGCAACATCTGCTCGATTGTCCCACCGCGCAGCTGCGCGCCGCGGGGCTGTCGCACAACAAAACCCTCGCTCTGCGCGACCTCGCGGCCAAGACCCTGGACGGCACCGTGCCCACGCTCGCCCGCATCCGCCGCATGTCCGATGAGGCCATCATCGAGCACCTGACGCAGGTGCGCGGCATCGGTGTGTGGACCGTGCAGATGATGCTGATCTTCCGGCTCGGACGGTCGGACGTGATGCCCACAGGCGACTACGGCGTGCGCAAAGGCTTCGCGCTGACCTTTCAGGGGCTAAAGCCCACCACGAAGGTCACGCCCGAACTGCTGGCCAAATCCGCCGACATCGAACGCCGCGCGAAGAAGTGGGCTCCGTGGCGGTCGGTGGCGAGCTGGTACCTGTGGCGCGCCTGCGACCTGGCCAAGCCGACCGCCTCCGAAGGCTAAAATCATCCAGATTCCGTAAGCTCGGCTCTCCCTATCGGGCTGCTCCCCGGCGTCTCTCCCTCGCTCCATTCAAGTTTCCTGAACTTCGGACGATGAAACTCCTACAGTCGCTCTGCTCCGCGCCGCTCACGGCTGCGCGACCAGAGTCGCCGAAGGAGCTTCTCCCATGAATCTTCGAATCGCCGCCGCCCTGACTCTGAGCCTGCTGCTGACCGGCTGCTCGACGTCGTTTGTCTCTGCACCCTCCTCGCTCTCCGATGGCACCGCGATCCAGGGGCGTATACACAGTGGTCTTCATGAGGTAGTGGGAGCGCATGTGTATCTGCTGGCCGCCAACACCACGGGTTATGGCAGCGCGTCGGTCTCGCTGCTGAACTCGTCTGCCGGCCACTCTGACGCCATCGGCGGCTATGTGCTGACGGACAGCAGCGGCTACTTCAGCATTCCGGGCGGCTTCACCTGCTCGTCCAGCACGCAGGTCTATCTCTACGGCCAGGGCGGCGACGCCGGCACCGGCGCCAACCCGTCCGCGGGCTACCTCGCCATCCTGGGCGACTGCCCCAGCGCGAACAGCTCCACGCCTTCGGTGTGGATGAACGAGGTAACCACCGTCGCGGCGGCCTACGCCTTTGCGGGCTACGCCACGGACGCCACCCACGTCTCCAGCTCAGGCACGCCGCTGGCGCTTACCGGCATCCAGAACGCCTTTGCCGCAGCCGCCAACCTGGTGACCCTGGGCGACGGGATCGCCCTGTCCAAGACCCCCGCGGGCAACGGAACCGTCCCGCAGGCCCAGCTTAACGGCATCGCCGATATCCTGGCCGCCTGCATCAACGCTCCCGCCACCGGCTCCTCTGCCTGCTCCACGCTGCTGAGCACCGCCACGTCGGACGGCACCGGATCGGGCACCCAACCCACGGACACCGCCGGCGCGGCCATCAACATGGCGCACCACCCCGCGGCCAACGTGGCTGCGCTCTACGCCATCGCCGGCAACGGCCAGACCTTCTCTCCGGGGCTCGTCGCTGCGCCCAGCGACTTCACCCTGGCCATCGCCTTCACCGGCGGCGGACTCACGCTCGCCTCCCAGCCCGCGGTCGACGCCAACGGCAACATCTGGATCGCCGACAGCAACGGCCCCAGCGGCAACGGCGCGCTGGTGGAACTGAACAGCCTGGGCGCTCCCCTGTCGCCCTCCAGCGGCTTTGGGAACGCCAGCCTCTCCTCTCCCGACGGCATCGCCCTGGACAGCCACGGCAACGTCTGGGTGGCTAACCTGGGCGGCAACAGCCTCTCGGAGTTCTCCAGCAACGGCATCTTCGCCACCACCGCCACAGCGCCGGGCGGGCCGCTCTTCCCACAGAACATGGCCTTCGACCCCAACGGCAGCCTCTGGGCCGCGAGCTCTGACGGCGTCACCAGCAGCCTGATGAAGTTCTCCGCCAGCGGCGTCTACCAGGCCACCTACACCGGCAACGGCCTGGGCCTGAGCGATGGCCTGGCCATCGACCGCAGCGGCAACGTCTGGGTCTCGCAGGCCAGCAACGTCAGCGAGTTCACCAACGCAGGCGTAGCGGCGGCCAACAGCCCGTTCTTCTCCAACGCCAACAGCATCAAGAACCTGGCCTTTGATGACACCAGCCGTCTCTGGGTGCTCAACGACAACGCCAGCGTCAGCCTGATGGGCGAGGGCGGACCGCTCGGCGGATACACCTACAACACAGCCAGCAACAGCAGCGCCCTGGCGCAGGCCCTGGACGGCGCAGGCAACGACTGGATCGTCTCGGCTCCCGCGACCTTCCCCGTGCTCAGCTACAACCTGATGGGGATCACCAGCTCCGGCAACCTGCTCTCCAGCAGCAACGGCTACACGGTCAACACCGGGGGAGTCACCCCCGGGGGCATGGCCATCGACGGCTCCGGCAACGTCTGGATCACCGGCGGCAACCAGGTCTTCGAGTTCCTGGGAGCTGCCGCTCCGGTCGCCACTCCGGTCGCCGCCAACCTCACCAAACCCTACGCCGCCGCAGCCAGCAGGCCCTAAGTCCACTGTCTTACCTGAAAGCTGATTCTCCTGCTCTTGTTTACAACCGCGCCACAGGCTCCATGCCGTGGCGCGGGCTCTTCTTTACGGCCGGCGTGGAGTTAGACAGGGTCGCAGCATTGGGTATGCTTGGGGAGCGATGCCAGCGTCTGCAAAATCCGGCTCCTCCACACGCTTTGTCTGCGTCCACGGGCACTTCTACCAGCCGCCGCGGGAGAACCCATGGCTGGAGACGGTGGAGGTGCAGGAGTCGGCCGCGCCGTACCACGACTGGAACGAACGCATCACCAGCGAGTGCTACGCGCCCAACGGCGCCTCACGGATTACCAACAAGCAGAATGAGATCGTCCGCATCGTGAACAACTACGCGCGGATGAGCTTCAACTTCGGGCCCACGCTGCTGAGCTGGCTGGCGGACTTTGCCCCGCGCACCTACCGCATGATCCAGGACGCAGACCAAGCCAGCGCAGAGCGCTACGGCGGCCATGGCTCGGCGCTAGCGCAGGTCTACAACCACATCATCATGCCGCTCGCGAGCGAACGCGATGCACGCACCCAGATCCGCTGGGGCATTGTGGACTTTGAGCACCGCTTCGGCCGCAGGCCGGAGGGCATGTGGCTGGCCGAGACCGCCGTCAGCCGCGCGGTGCTGGACCTGCTGGCGCAGGATGGTATCAAGTTCACCATCCTTGCTCCGCACCAGTGCGCCCGCGTCCGGCCGTTGGCCGCCTCCGCGTCCACAGCTTTCGCAGAGACCTCCAACATGAAATCCGCGGGCGATCCACGGGACGCATCCAAGTGGGCGGACACCCCCGATGCCTCGGTCGACCCCACCCATCCTTATCTCGTCCAGCTCGACGAAGGCCGCTCCATCACGGTGTTCTTCTACGACGGTCCAGCGTCGCGGGCCATCGCCTTTGAGGGCGTGCTGAATGACGGCGAGCAGTTCGCGCGGCGGCTGCTAGACGGTCTGAAGCCTGACTCCGGCGCGCCGCAACTGGCGCACGTCGCCACCGACGGCGAGAGCTACGGCCACCACCATAAACACGGCGAGATGGCGCTGAGCTACGCGCTGCACTGGATCGATGAGAACCAGCTGGCACAACTGACCAACTACGGTGAGTTCGTGGAGCGCTTTCCGCCGCAGTGGGAGGCCGAGGTGGTCGACGACAGTTCGTGGAGTTGCGCGCACGGCGTGGAGCGCTGGCGCTCCGACTGCGGCTGCAACGGCGGCCACGCCGGCTGGAACCAGCAGTGGCGCGGGCCGCTGCGCAATGCCCTGGACATGCTGCGCGACCGCACCGCACCCCTGGCCCAAGCCGTCGCCGCCCCGCTGGTCAAGGACCTATGGGCCGCGCGCGACGCCTACATTCACGTGGTGCTGGACCGCAGCGCGGACAACGTGGAACGCTTCCTGGCCGCGCACGCTGTGCGCAACCTCAGTGCTGATGAGCGCGTGACGCTCTTCGAGCTGCTGGAGCTGGAGCGCCACACCCAGTTGATGTACACCAGTTGTGGCTGGTTCTTTGACGAGATCTCCGGCATTGAGACCGTGCAGATCATCGCCTATGCAGGGCGCGTGCTGCAGCTGGCCGCGCAGCTCTTCGGCGAACCCGGCGTCGCGCTGGAGGCTGAGTTCCTGCGGATGCTCGCTCTGGCCCAGAGCAACGTGCCCGATATCGGCAACGGTGCACAGGTCTATCGGCGCTTCGTCACCGGCGGACGGCTGGACCTGGAGAACGTGGGAGCGCACTACGCCATCAGCTCCATGTTCCGCAGCTATCCGGAGAGCGGACAGCTTTTCTGCTTCGACGTCAGGCGCGACAGCTACGATGTGCTGACCTCAGGACGCGGGCGCTTCGCCGTAGGCCGGGCGGCGCTGAAGTCCCGCATTACCGAGGAAACCGAGGAGATCTGCTTCGCCGTGCTGCACCTCGGCGACCAGAACCTCTCCGCCGCCGTGAAGCGCTACCGCCTGGAGGATGAAGGCGCCTGGCAGACATTTGCGGACAAGGCGCGCGGGTCCATCCGCCGCGCCAACCTGCCCGAGCTCATCCGCGAGATCGACAACTACTTCGGCGGAACGGTCTACTCGCTGACCTCGCTCTTCGCTGACGAACAGCACCGCATCCTGACTAGCATTCTGAACCAGACGCTCAGCGAGGTGGAAGGTTCGCTGATGCGTATCTACGAGGAGCACGCCACGCTGCTGGACTTCCTCGGCGAGGCCAACGTGACCGCACCGCCGGCGCTGGCCGTGACCGCGTCGTTCGCCATCAACGCCAGTCTGCGCCGCGCTCTGGAAGCCGACACCTATGAGACCTCCGAAATCGCCCGCCTGCTGCGCCGTGCCGAGATCGACCACGTGCAACTGGACGCCCCACTGTTGGGCTTTACCGCGGACAAGCGCATGAAGCGCGCCATGGTCCGGCTGGAGGCGGCCGTGGAGCAGCAGAATCTGAGCGTGCTGCATGAGACCCTAGACATCGCCGAGAGCGTACGGACCCTGCCCATGGACGTGAACCTGTGGCAGGCGCAGAACATCTGGAACGACCTGTTGCGGCGCAGCGACAGCACCTACTGGTCGCGGGAGTGGCGCGAGGGCTTTCGCCGCATCGGGCTGGCACTGAATATCGCGGTGGACGATCTGGTGGTGGAGCGGGGTGTGCGGGCATTCTAGTAAGCTGGGTCAGCAGGATCGATGGAACCCGTCCTAGAACGGGAATGTGTATCGCATAGCACAGGAATCCGGCATAATTTTCGGATAGACTGTCGGCATGAATGCCGCGAATCCGTTGCGCTCTTCGTTCAGGCCTTTCTCGATCTTTCTTATCTTCCCCGCGGTGTTGTTGGTGGTGGTGGTTGGGGGACTTACCGGTTGCGGCATGGGGACGGCAGCGCCGGGCGACAGTACAGTGAGTCTCCACATGCAGGGCACGGTGCATGGCGGGCAGCAGCCGGTGAGCGGATCCACGCTCCAGCTATGGGCGGCTGGCAACGGCGGTAACGGCACGGCAGCGACCGAACTGCTTCCACTGGGCTATTACAATCCCGGCGGAGTGACATGCACACAGGGTACCGCCAACTGCAACTATGGGTTTCCGGTCAGTGACAGCAACGGCAACTTCACCATCACCGGCGAATACAGCTGCACAAACCCGCTTACGCAGGTGTACATCACCGCCACGGGTGGCAGCCCCGGCTCCGGGAACCCCAACAACCCTGCACTGCTAATGATGGCTGCGCTGGGAAACTGCACCAGCCTGAAGACCAACCTGCCCAACATCTTCATCGATGAGGTGACGACGGCGGCGGCGGCGTGGGCGCTGGCGCCGTTCATGACCTCTGCCTCGAACGTGGCGTCGAGTGTAGGCAATTACTCGACCGGACTGACGAATGCCTTCGCCAACGCGCAGTTGCTGGCCAACACCAGCAACGGGATGGCCGCAACGCTGCCCTCCACCCTGGCGATCCAGACCGGCAAGCTCTATGCGCTGGCGGACGCGCTCTCCGGTTGCGTGAACTCCGACGGCACCACTGGCTGCGTCAAGTTGTTTGCCGCGGCCACTGTCGGCGGCATTGCGCCCACCAACACGCTGAGCGCGGCGCTGAACATCGTGAAGCACCCCGGGCAGAACGTGACGCCGGTCTTCAATGCCATTCCCACCTCGCCGCCCTACGCGACCACGCTGACCCAGCCCCCCAACGATTGGACGATGAGCCTGACGGTGACCGGCGGCGGCATCTATGGGCCCACGCAGCTTGCCGTGGACACGCAGGGCAACATCTGGGTGGCGGACTACTTCGGCGCGGTCAGCGCGTTCAGCCCGCAGGGGACGGCGCTGAGCCCAGCGGCCACACCAGCGGCACCCACCAGCGGCGGATTCGGCAACGGAACATTGAGCGGCCTCTACGGCCTGGCCGTGAGCACCAACAATAACGTCTTTGTGACCAATCAGCTGACGGGGCAAAACTCCTCGGTAGGCAACCACGGCAGCATCAGCATCCTGAACGGCGTGAGCTCCGGCAACACACTGGGCAGCCTGGTCACCAATGCCTCCAGCGGCAACGCCTACTTCTACGACTTCTCCATCCAGTATCCCGAGTCGCTGGCCAGCGACTCGAATGGCAACATCATCATCGGCGACGATGGCGGATCGTACGCGACCGTCTACAACGGCAGCGGCGGCGTGGTGGCGCAGGCGCTCGGCAACGGCTTCTCCAATGAGGTCTTTGGCGTCTCCGCGGACGCGGCGCACGGTGCGTGGCTGGCCAACACCGGCGACAATACCGTGGTGCATACGGACATCAACGGCGGCATCCTCTCGCATCCCACCTGCTGCAGCGAGGCCAGCGGCATTGCCACAGATGCGCAGGGCAACGCCTGGGTGACCAACTACGCGTCGAACTCCATCAGCGAGATCGCGCCGGGGTGCGACACCAACACCGTGCATCGCAGTACGCTATGCACAGGCGCGGGCGGCAGCGTCATCACGCTCAATCAGATGACCTCTACCGGCCTGTACACCCCGCAGGGCATTGTGGTGGATGCCGGACAGAATGTGTGGGTCTCCAACTTCCACGCGCCGCCGGGGTCAGCTGGCGCTGCGATTGTGGAGATCGCGGGCAACAGCAACACGCTGGCGGCGGGGACGGCCATCTCGCCTTCCACCGGATACGGCGTGGACGCCGGCATGAGCGAACCCTTCTGGCTCGCTGTGGACCCCAGCGGCAATATATGGACCTCCGACGAGGGCGCCAACACCGTGGTGATGTTCTTCGGAGTGGCCACGCCGACCGCGACGCCGGTGGGCCCAACACCGACCGCACCGTAGGAACCCCTGCACAAGTGACGCGTTGACGTGACGCCCGGCGAGACGGGAAGGCATACCAGCGGCTATAAAGGTGGCCGTGCCAACATCCAGACGCGAGTTCCTCAAGACATCCATCATCGCCGCGGGCAGCGCTGCGCTGCCCGCGCTGCCTCCGCTGACTCTCGCCGCGGACGCCGAGGGAGGGCCCTCACACTCCGTCGCAGACAGTACGTATACGCGCGGAGTGGGCCTGTATCCGGGAGCGCCGGAGGAGAACTTCGCTCCCACCATGACGCTGGACACCACGGCCTATCGCAACCTTGCCCTGCGCCGGCCGGCGAGCCACTCCAGCAGCTACGACTACAACCTGACCGCGCAACTGGTGACCGACGGCATCCAAGACAAGCACCTGCCCGTGTGGGTCGGCGTGGCGACCAGCACACAGGGCACGCTCGCCAAAACCGACCGCGAGATTCTGCTGAACCACTCCCACGTGAACATGCTGACGCTTCAGGGCACGCCAGCGTGGGTGCGGGTGCAACTGGGCGGCGGTGTGGAGGCGCCGGCGATCGACCGCCTGGCGGTCTTTATGGTGATGCCGGAGCATGTAGACGCCGCAGCGATGCGGTTGACGGTCTCCACTTCAGAGGATGGCCGCGCCTGGACGGAGATGGGCATTGCCGGCGCAGGAGAGCCGCTCGCACCAGGGAACTATCCGCCAGACATGGTGCGCGGGACGAAGCTCTACTACCCCTCGATCGCGCTGAAGGAGTTGTCGCGCAGCCGCTTCTATCAGGTAGGGTTCGCTCTGGAGCCGTCCAAAGCGGCCGCGGAGCCGACCTCCGTTCCGTGGAAGGTCTGCCAGGTGGAGTTCTACTGCAGCAACCAGCGCGTGGAAATCGGCGGACCTTACAACTTCACCAGCGCGTGGCAGAGCGCGGGGCTGGACGAGGAGTGGGTTGCGGTGGATCTGGGCGCGCATTGCTCGGTCGATCGCTTTGCGCTGCACTGGATCGCGCGCGCGGCCGAGGGCAGCGTGCAGGTCTCCGGCGATGGGCAGAGCTGGCGCGAGGTGGCCTCGTTCAACGGACGCACCGGGGCAGTGGACGACATCCGTCTCGCCCAGCCGGTGCGCGCTCGTCACGTGCGCGTTCTCATGACGCGACCAGCTGCGCCTGTGGGATACATCCTGAGCGAGCTGGAGGTCTACGGTCGAGGCGGCCCGGTTGCTCGCGCGAAGGCCTTGGAGCCAAGTGCGGACGGGACACTGCATCTCGCCGGCGGTGCGTGGCGTGTGGAGCGAGGCTCGCAGGTAGAGGGCGGTGGCGCGTCTCTCTCCTCGCCCGGGTATAAGGACGCGGGCTGGGTCGTGGCCACCGTTCCAGGCACCGTCCTCACCTCCCACCTCAACGCCGGCGCCATCGCTGATCCCAACTTCGGCCAGAACCAGCTCTATGTTTCGGACTCGTACTTCTACTCGGACTTCTGGTACCGTACCGAGTTCTCCGCCCCCGTGCCAGCCGATGGCCGGAGGCATTGGCTTCACTTCAACGGCATCAACTGGAAGGCCGAGGTCTGGCTGAACGGGGAACAGCTGGGACGCATCGAGGGCGGCTTTATGACGGCGCGCTTCGACGTGACCGGCAAGCTGAAGCCGCGCAATGCGCTGGCTGTGCGCATCGAGAAGAACGCCACGCCCGCCAGCGCCAAACAGAAGATCTATGAGCGCACCGGCCTGAACGGAGGAGCGCTTGGCGCGGACAACCCCACCTACCACGCGTCCATCGGCTGGGACTGGATCCCGACCATCCGCGGGCGCAATACCGGTATCTGGGGCGACGTCTTCCTTCTCACTACCGGGGCCGTTACGGTGGAAGACCCGTTCGTCACCACCACGCTGCCGCTGCCCGACACCTCGCACGCGGATCTCTGCATCGAAGTGAAGCTCGTGAACCACAACGCCGCAACTGTTGCAGGAACGCTGCACGCACGCTTCGGAACCATCGCCGTCGAGCAGCCGGTGACACTGCCCGGCGGGTTGAGCACAACGGTCGTGCTCGGTCCAGCGACGCATCCCGCGCTGCGCCTGCAGAATCCCCAGCTATGGTGGCCCAACGGCTACGGCGAGCCTCACCTCTACGATGTGGAGTTGAGCTTTGTCGTTGCGAACGCGGTGAGCGACCGCAAGCAGTTCCAGACCGGCATCCGCCAGATGAGCTATAGCGAAGACGGCAGCAAGCTGCGCCTCTTCGTCAACGGCCGCCGCTTTATCTGCAAGGGCGGCAACTGGGGCTTTGCGGAGTCCATGCTGCGCTACCGCGCGCGAGAGTACGACGCCGCCGTACGCTACCACCGCGAGATGAACTTCACCATGATCCGCAACTGGGTGGGGCAGATCGGCGATGAGGCCTTCTACGCGGCGTGCGACCGACACGGCATCCTGGTGTGGCAGGACTTCTGGCTCGCCAACCCCTGGGACGGCCCCGACCCCGACGACGATGCGCTCTTCCTGAGCAACGCGCGCGATCTGCTGACCCGTATCCGCAACCACGCCTGCGTCGGGCTCTACTGTGGACGCAACGAGGGCTATCCGCCGCCGCCACTCGAGTCCGGTCTGCGCGCGCTGCTGGCCGAACTGCATCCCGGGCTGCACTATATCCCCAGCTCCGCGGACGACGTGGTCAGCGGCCATGGTCCGTACCACGCGCTCCCCATCGCCGAGTATTTCCGCACCGCCGACCCCAAGCTGCACAGCGAGCTCGGCATGCCGAACATTCCGCCTCTCGAGAGCGTGCGGCTGATGATGCCGGAGAGAGCGCTGTGGCCGCAGGGGCTCGACTGGGGGCTGCACGACTTTACGCTCGCCGGCGCGCAGGGCGGCCGCGAGTTTCTCTCCCTTATCGAGCAGAACTATGGCGGCGCAAAGGACGCCGAAGAGTGGATCTCGCTGGCGCAATTCGTGAACTACGAGGGCTACCGCGCCATGTTCGAAGCCCAAGGCACGCACCGCGCCGGGCTGCTGCTGTGGATGAGCCATCCCTGCTGGCCGAGCTTCGTATGGCAGACCTACGACTACTACCTCGAGCCCACGGCCGCGTACTTCGGCTGCAAGCACGCCTGCGAGCCGCTGCACATCCAGTGGAACCGCTTCGCCGATACCGTCGAAGTCGTAAACACCAGCGTCGGCAACCTGCAGGGTCTGACCGCGCGCGTGGAGCTGCTGAATCTCGACGGCACCAGGATGGCCGACCGCAGCGCCGCGCTCGACAGCAGCGAGGACAGCATCGCCACGCCGCTGCGCATGGAGTATCCCGCCAGGCTGTCGCCGGTACACTTTGTGCGACTCTCGCTGACGCGCGGAGCGGAGACCGTCTCCAGCAACCTCTATCTTCGTGGCGTGGAGGAGGGCAACTACCGCGCCATACGCCAACTCAACAAGGCCCGCCTGCGGTCGGCGACGACGGTGACGCGCGAGGGCGGCGTCTGGCGGCTGACCACACGGCTCGAAAACCTCTCCGCGTGGCCCGCTCTGATGACGCGTCTGAAGGTCGTGCGCGAACGCAGCGGCGACCGCATCCTGCCCGCCATCTACAGCGACAACTACGTCACCCTGCTGCCCGGAGACCGCCGCACCCTCCACACCGAGCTGCGCGATGCCGACACACGCGGCGAACGCCCACGGATCGTCGTGGGCGGCTTCAACGTGCTTCCTGTGTAGTTACAGCACCTCGTGGAAGAGCAGGTTCTCCGTCTCGTCGTCGGCGTTCACCTGCAGATAGCTCAGGTCCGCGGACGGGCCGTTTAACTTCATCAACACGTAGCCGTGGCGGTAGAAGTTGGTCGGGTCCAGATCCAGATGCACGTTCTCCAGCGGCACGCCGGCGTTGGGCGCGGGATACGGCGGCGTACCGGAGACGGGAAACGCACCGTGGCCGATGCAGCGGCCCAGCACGTTGAGATAGCGCTGGTAGATCACCTGGTTGTGCTCATGCCCCCACAACCACAGCGTCAGGTCGGGCAGGATGTCCTGAAGCGCGGGCAGAATGTTTTGGTTGATCGCCTGGCCGCCGATCTTTTCAAACGCAGTGAAAAGCTGGTGGTGCGAGAGCAACACGGACTTGCGTCCGCCGCCGTTGCGCACCTTGTCCTTCATCCAGGTAATCTCCTGCGGCTCCACCCAGGTGGCATCGTTCACATGCGACGGGTCGGAGTCGTGGTAGCTGGTGTCCATGGCGATGAACTGCCAGTTGGCGTTGCGCAGGCAGAAGTAGCTGGCCGGCTGGCCCAGCATGTCGATGGTGGTGTAGTACGGCTGACCGCCGGAGTACATGTCATGGTTGCCGGGCAGGTGGAACGTCGCCGGGCCGGTCGTGAAGTCAGTGAGCTTCTGTCCCCACGGCACGTTGGGAATCCCCAACGTCTCCTGCCAGATGGAGTAGAAGTAGTTCTGCGCCTCAAACTCGGTGCCGGAGTAGTACACGTCGCCCAGATGAATCACCACATCGGGCTTGTGGCCGGCGACCTTTTGCAGCAACACTTTTGCAGCATCCTGCCCGGTGCCCCAGTCGGCGACGATCACCACCGTGGCGTTGTCGGGCAGCCGGCCATCGGGGATGATGAAGTCCGAGAGCTGCGTCCAACGGCGATACGGAATGGTCGTGTCCGCCAGCCGGCTTGCGGCGTAGACCGCCAGCACTTCGCCCCACTTGGGGTCGCACTGTCCAAAGGGCGTGTCGAGTTGCGCGTGAAGTTCGGTCAGTTCGGTGGAGTCGCCGGTGATGCGGGCCTTCACCTGGGCCTCGGCCAGTTGAAACGCCATGCTCGCGCAGACGTCCACGGTGCTTTCGGGCGCGGCGGCAGCCACTACCGGAGCCGCCGCGGCCGCTATCTCCGGCACCGCCGCGGCAGCCGCGGCAATCGGCGGCGCAACTGCACCGACGTCGGGCGGTGCGGCTGTCACCGTCGCCGGTACTGCCTGGATGGGCGGCGGAGAAGCAAGAACAGGGGGAGTAGGCTCGGTGATGCTGATCGCTGCGGCGATGTGGTTGGCGGTCTGCACCTCCGCGCCGCTCTGGTCCGGACGCTTGAGCCGCATCTTGCCGGTGGGTGCGCCCTGCGACTTTACCGGCTCCGATCCGCCGCGCTTGGAGATCACCTGGTCTACCGCAGACTGCCACAAAGAGGCCTTGCGCCCGCGGAACTGCTTCATCTCCAGGGGACGTAAGTGCGGAACTGGGGTTGGAGAAGGGGGCTGCGGCGGATTGGGATTCGGCATAGGGCTCCGGTGCTTGATTGCGGCGGCTAGAAGGTCTTCATGTACTCGATCAGATCGTTCTTGTCCTTGTCGCTGAGGGTCACGCCGTAGTTGTGGCCCTGGTTGCTGTTGCCGGCGACGTTGGTATCGACAAAGAATCCGACCTTCTGCGCCTCCGCACCGCCGGAGATGAAGCCCATCTGTGCGGGGTCGTAGACGTCATAGCCGCGATAGAAGCTGGTAGGCCGCGCGCTGTCCGGCATCAGCAGCGCGTGCAGGTTAGGCACCGAGCCGTTGTGCAGATACGGCGCACGCGCCCAGATGCCATCCAGCGGCACGTTCGCATAGCCGTTGGTCTTGCGGTAGGCATTGAAGACGAACGGCGGATTGTCGATGGCGTGGAAGCGGTCGACCAGCCCCCCGGTGAAGGAGTCCAGGCGGTGCCGGTCCGTGCCGATGGTGGCGATGTCGGTCACATGGCCGGTACCGGGGGCGCCGAAGGCGTGGCAGGCCGCGCACTGCTGCTCGAAGATGGGCTTGCCCCGCGCCGCGGACGCCGCATCGATGGGGTAGGGATAAGCCATCGGCTGCAGTTGCAGCAGAAAGTTCGTCACGCGGTTGAAGCTCGACTGGATCACGCTCTTGGGCGTGGCGCCAATGGCCATGGCCGCCGCGTAGTTGCGCTCTGTAATCTCATTGTTGTTGCCGTCCCAGTGCAGGTACATGCCGA